>Ga0209162_1000039_pt1 | contig 118660 bp, 106 predicted proteins | sample YNPNPMetaG_FD_187121 | JGI IMG/M metagenome (GOLD analysis project Ga0209162, IMG submission 187121) | Anoxygenic and chlorotrophic microbial mat microbial communities from Yellowstone National Park, USA - YNP NP MetaG (SPAdes) (version 2) ...
TTCTGACAGAATCAGCCACGATGATGCACGTGCCATGGGTGCACAGGAGCTTGCATTCAAACCCCTCTCGCAGGCAACGTATGCCGAGGTTGTCAGCAAGGCGCTCGGGAAGGCAGGGGAGAAAGAGTGAGAGGTGAGGAGTCAGAAGACAGAAGTCAGAAGTGCTGAGTTAAAAACAGGAACTCAGCACAGGGCTCTCAAAAAGATTCCCTCGCCCCAACGTGGGAGAGGGTTAGGGTGAGGGGGAATGTTGATCACCCTCAGCTCTATCCTCTCCCGTCGGAGACTGTGTCGCAATTATAGAAAAGATAGGGCACGGGGCAAAATAGGAAGCCTCCCCTGTCAGGGGGAGGTGTGGTGGGGGCGAAAAAGCCCTCCCCGCACCCCTCCCTCTCAGGAGGGGCAAAAAACCCGCATTATGAAAAGGAAGTTGCCCTTTTCTGTAACAGGCAACTATTACGACACAGTCTCTCGAGGGAGAGGAAGACTTGTTGGTGAGAAGATAGAAGTACTGAGTGCTGAGAAAAACTAGGCACTCAGTACTCAGCACTATGCACTAATATATATGAGGAGGCATTGTGCTTACCACTCTCAAAAAACATCCACGACAGGCACTGGCGCTGCTTTTTCTCCTGATCACGGCAGCCGCCATTACCGGCGGGTTTGTGTATTATGAAATCCTGATCAGTATTAAAACCCCGCAGGGTCTTGTCGCAGGCCATGCGGCAAATGTTTCGTTCATTGCCGCGCTGCTTGTCTGCTTCACCGGAGCGGTTATGCTGCTGCTCTGGTGGCGATCAGAAGCGCGCAGGTACCGGAAACCGTATGAAATCGAGCAGCAGTATCATGAGCTGAGCAGTCTGTACGCGCTTCTCATGAAAAACGCCAATGACATGATCCTGTTAGCAGACGAAGAAAAGAGGATTATTGAGGCAAATGACCGGGCGTGTTCAACCTATGGGTATAGCCGTGATGAACTCATCGGCCGTTACATCAAAGACCTCCGGGCTCCTGAGGCACAAAAAGACATTGAAACGCAGTTTGCACAAGCAGCAAAACAGAATGGCATCTGCTTTGAGACGCTGGGAAGGAAGAAAGACGGCACGGTTTTCCCGATTGCAACCAGTATTCGCGTGCTGACGAGCAACGGCAGAACGTATTATATCGGCATTGTCCGTGATATTTCAGAGCGCTGGCGTGCCAAGCAGGAACTGCTCAGGTTGCGGCGCGAATGGGAAGAGATTTTTCAGGCAGTCGGCAATCCCGCGTTTATCCTTGAGCCGGACAACGGTGTGGTGAGCGTGAACAGGGCAATGCAAAAGGCACTTGGCATGACTGAGGAGCAGATTGTCGGCAGAAAGTGTTATGAACTGCTCCACTGCTCCGACCACCCGCCGGAGCAGTGCCCGCTTTCAAAAATGATTGCTTCAAATCAGACTGAGGTCTCGGAAATGGAGGTTGAGAAACTTGGCGGCGTTTTTCAGGTGACGTGCACGCCGATGTTTGATGAAAGCGGCAGGCTTGTCAAAGCGATCCATATTGCTGCTGACATTACCGCTCTAAAACAAGCGCTCAGACAGGCGCAGGAAAATGAAACGAGGTTTTCCTTGCTGATTGCCGCAGCCCCTGACGCCATTGTTGTGACGGATGACTGCGGCACGATTAAAAACTGGAACTCCAAAGCTGAGGAAATCTTCGGGATTGCAGCTTCAGAGGCACTGGGGAAATCCTGCGAAATCTACATGCCTGATGAGGTGCGGCAGCAGTACCGACAGGGTTTATCTCGATTTCTGGCAACAAGAGTTTCTCAATTCAGCGGTAAGATTTATCAGAGCACAGCCCTTCGAAAAGATGGAACGAAGTTCCCCGTTGAGGTGTCAACCAGCTTTTGGAAGGAAAACGGCAGGACCTATTTTGTCAGCTTTGTCAGGGATGTCACCGAGCGCGTTCAGACTGAGCAACAGATTCAAAAGCAGCTTGAGGAGCTGCGACAATGGCAAAGGGTGACTGTCGGTCGTGAAGAGCGCATGATGGAGCTGAAGCAGGAGGTCAACAGCCTCCTTGAGCAGATGGGCAAGCCCTTGCGCTACCCACGCCAGACATTGACAAGGAAAACGGGAGGGGAAAGGAGTGGGAAGTCAGGAGACAGAAGTGCTGAGTACTGAGTGCTGAGTTAAAAACTTGGAACTCAGCACTCAGTACTTGGCACTCAGTACTCAAGACTCAGCATTTTTCACTCATTCAGTTTCACGAGACCCGAGCCCCGGAGTCGTATGGCTGACGAAAAAGAATTTGAAGAACTGAGCCGGCTCAATAATGAGCTGGTGAACCTACAGCGTGAGCTTGTCCGCGCGAACGCCGAGATTACTCGGCAGTGCGATGAACTAAAAACTTTTTTGGAACAAGCTCAGAGCGCTGACAGACTGAAGTCGGCTTTTCTTGCCACCATGTCGCATGAGCTGCGCACGCCGCTTAACTCCATCATCGGATTCACCAGTATCCTGTTGCAGGGCATGGCAGGTCCGCTCAATGACGAGCAGAACAAACAGCTTTCCATGATTCAGAACAGCGCGCGCCATTTGCTGGCGCTGATCAACGATGTGCTGGATATTTCAAAAATCGAGGCAGGAGAGATTGAAACCTTTTCAGCGCCGTTTGACATGCGCAGGCTTATCGAGGAGGTTATGCAAACGGTAATGCAGAATGCTCAAAAAAAAGGACTGACGCTTCACGCCAGTATTGCGCCCTCGGTTGGCACGGTGGTGAGCGACCAGCGCCGGGTCAAGCAGATTTTGCTCAATCTGGTCAACAATGCGGTGAAGTTCACGGAGCGCGGGGAGGTGCGCATTGATTGCCGGATTGATGGGGGAGCGGTTGTGACCAGTGTTCACGACACGGGCATCGGCATCCACCCAAAGGACATGGAAAAACTGTTCAAGCCCTTTCAGCAGATTGATAGCGGACTGACGAGAAACCATGAAGGCACTGGTCTTGGGCTTGCGATTTGCAAACGGCTTGTGGAGAAGCTTGGCGGAAATGTCACGGTGGAAAGCGAGCCGGGCAGGGGCAGCACCTTCACGTTCACCCTGCCGGTAAAGCTGATTGGGTGACGGCTGAAAGCATGGGTGGACACAACAGGGGAGGAAAAAACCCGACGTGAAAACAATACTTATCATCGAAGATAACGAGCAAAATCTGTATCTCGAGACCTTTATTCTTGAAAAAAACGGATTTCAAATTATTGCAGCGCGCGACGGTCGGAGCGGCATCGAGCTTGCAGAAAAAGTGAAACCGGCACTTATTCTTTTGGATATTCAGCTTCCCGGCATGGATGGCTATGCTGTTGCGCATGAGCTGAAGAGAAACCCTTTGCTTGCCGATGTGCCGATTGTGGCGGTTACGTCATATGCCATGGCAGGCGACCGTGAGCGGATTATGGCAGCAGGGTGCGACGGGTATATCGAGAAGCCGATAAATCCGGAAACATTTGTAGAGGAGGTTAAAAAGTATTTATAATATCACCCTCACCTCGGGTCCTCTCCCATCGAGGGAGAGGAAGACTTTGCGGAGAGAGGTACCTTCTCCGCAGCGTGAGGCAGTGTCGCAATTATAGGAAAGATAGGGCAACGGGCAAAACAGAAAGCCTCCCCTGAGAGGGGGAGGTTGGGAGGGGGCAAAAAAAGCCCTCCCCCCACCCCTCCCTGTCCCGCCAAGGCGGGATCTGCGACAGGAGGGGCTGAAAAAAACAAGCCTCCCCTGAGAGGGGGAGGTTGGGAGGGGGTAAAAAGCAGGAGACGTGACTTGCAGTGAGAAGTGAGAAGTCAGAAGGAGACCTTAGGTATGTTTTTTTCTGTTAACTTCTCACCGCTCACGGTTCACTTTTTATAGCGCCACGCTTCACGATAAGCACGTGGAAAGGAGAGCATCATGAAAAAAGTGCTTATTGTTGATGACATTGAGGAGAATCGCTATCTGCTCAAAAGCCTGCTTGAAGGAAGCGGGTTTGAAGTTCTGTGCGCTGAGAACGGTATGGAGGCTTTGGAAAAAGCCCGGCGCAGTCCGCCGGATGTTGTGATCTCGGATATTTTAATGCCGACCATGGACGGCTTCAGCCTGCTGCGGGAATGGAAAAAAGATGACACCCTGAAAAACATTCCGTTTGTTATCTATACCGCCACTTATACGGACCCCGGCGATGAAACTCTTGCACTCCGTCTTGGCGCTGCCCGGTTTATTGTCAAATCGATAGAAACTGAGATTTTTATCGCTGCAATCACGCAGGTCATGGAAGATTGGGAAAAAGGTAACATCAGCACGCCATCATGTACAGTAGATGATGATGCAGTTTATTACCGCATGTATAATGAGAGTCTTATTCGCAAGCTCGAAAAAAAAATGCTTGCGCTTGAACAGGCAATGACAGCGCGCAGCCATGACAAGGAATCGCTTGCCTTCGCTCTCAAAGAATGGCAGACAACCTTTGATGCGATTGCAGACGGTATCTGTCTGCTTGACAAAGAACGGAAGATTACCCGCTATAACAGAGCGTTTGTTCGCTATGTCCAAAAGCCTGAAGGCGAAATAATCGGCAGGTATTGCTGGCAGGTCGTGCACGGCACCGATGAGCCCCTGCCGGAATGCCCTGCCGAGAGAGTGCTGAAAAGTTTACGCAGGGAATCTCGTGATGTTGAGCTTAGCAACTACGTTTTTGAAGTTTCTGTGGATCCAATTCTTGATAGTTCCGGCTCTTTCTGCGGAGCGGTGCATATTATGCGGGACATAACGGAATTGAAAAAAAATGAACAGACGCTGCGCAGCCAGCTTGATGAACTGAGACGATGGCAAATGGTGATACTCAACCGCGAAGATCGTGTTATAGAGTTAAAAAAAGAGATAAACGAACTCTGCAAGAAACTTGACATACCGCTGCGCTATGGACCGAATGGTCCGTAGAAAAAGTGAGAAGATAGAAGTGCTGAGTACTGAGAAAATACTTGGAACTCAGAACGGGGAACTGAAAAGATTCCCTCGCCCATCGGAGCCAGTGTCGCAATTATAGAAAAGATAGGGCACGGGGCAAAACAGAAAGCCTCCCCTGAGAGGGGGAGGTTGGGAGGGGGCAAAAAAAGCCCTCCCCCCTCCCCTCCCTGTCCCGCCAAGGCGGGATCTGCGACAGGAGGGGCTGAAAAAAACCAGCATGAAAAGAAGTAATTTGCATATTTCTTTTGCTGGTAACTATTACGACACAGCCTCTCGAGGGAGAGGAAGATTTGTTGGTGAGAGGGTAAGAAGTCAGAAGACAGGAGTCAGGAGGCAGAAGTGCCAAGTGCTGAGTGCTGAGTTAAAAACTTGGAACTCAGTACTCAAGACTCAGCATTTTTCACTCATTCAGTTTCACGAGACCCGAACCCCGGAGTCGTATGGCTGAAGAAAAAGAATATGAAGAACTGACCCGGCTCAACAACGAGCTGGTGAACCTGCAGCGTGAGCTTGTCCGCGCGAACGCCGAGATTGCGCGTCAGCGCGATGAACTTGCGCAGAATTTTGCTGAGGCAGAACGGTCACGGCTCGCGCTACTCAACATCCTTGAGGATGCGCACCAAACGCAGCGGCAGCTTGCCCAGTTATTGCATGATAAAGAAGTGCTGCTGCGGGAAGTGCATCATCGCGTGAAGAACAATCTGCAGGTCATTATCAGTCTGTTGAATCTGCAGATGCGCCAGATTGGTGACAGTGCGGCAGCAGAAGTATTGCAGACGAGCCAGCAGCGCATCAGGGCGATAGCAGCGGTACATGAAAGGCTGTACCAGTCTGAGGATTTCGGTCAGATAGATTTTTTGTCGTATGTGAATGGACTGGTGCGTCAGCTCAGCGTTGCGTATGCACTTAAGGACAGAAAAATTGAGATAGCAACACAAATTGAGGATTTTACCCCTGCTATTAATATTGCAGTGCCGCTGGGGCTTCTGGTGAATGAACTGGTAACCAATGCGCTGAAACATGCATTTCAGGGAAGAGCAAGCGGTCGCATTGATATTATTGCTGCACGCATAGGAGACCATGTGGGACTGACGGTACGCGATGATGGCAATGGACTTCCTGAAGGGATTGATACTGAAAATGGCGGGTCGCTTGGGTTTACGCTGATTCGGCTTCTGACCCAACAGCTTAAAGGAACTCTGAGCATCGAGCGAAACAACGGCACTGCCGTGACCATTGAGTTTCCTTTGGGGAATACGGGTTGCGTGGTGCGGGACTCGTGAAGCGTGTTTGTTTTTTGGCATTTCACGAATCACGCTTCACGAGCACGTTACACGTTCCACGAGACCCGAATCACGAACCCCGGAGTCGTATGGCTGACGAAAAAGAATATGAAGAACTGACGCGGCTCAATAATGAGCTGGTGAACCTGCAGCGCGAGCTTGCACACTCTAACGCTGAGATTGCACGGCAGCGAGAATGGTTTCGGGTCGTGCTTGCAAGCATCGGCGACGCCGTAATCGCAACCGACCATCAAGGCAAGATTCTTTTGCTCAACCCGGTTGCCGAGCAGCTCACCGGATGGCGCAGCAGCGAAGCAGCAGGCAAGCTGTTGCATGAGGTGTTTGTCATCAGGAACAGCACCAACGGACAACCCCACCCCGACATGATTGCCCGTGTGCTTACCAGCGGCACGTCCTGTGTGCTCGATGATGATACGATACTGGTGGCACGAGATGGCAGCACCATTCCGATTGACGACAGCGGTGCGCCTATCCGAGACACTACGGGGAGAATTATCGGATGCGTGTTCGTGTTTCGAGACATCTCGCGGCGCAAACAGATGGAGGAGCGGTTGCGGGAACTGGCGGTTCGGGACGGGCTCACCAATCTCTATAACCATCGGGAGTTTTACCGTATCTGCCATGATGAGGGTGAACGTGCACGACGCTACAACTGTATCTTCTCCTTGTTGATGCTTGATATTGATTTTTTTAAACGCATTAACGACACGCTGGGTCACCTGCGTGGCGATGATGTGCTGAGGTTTGTTGCAGAAAAAATCACCGCGAACATTCGAGGAACCGATCGTGCCGCGCGCTATGGTGGTGAAGAATTTGCCGTGATTATGCCTTCAGTTGAAGGCTCTGCGGCGGTGCGGGTTGCAGAGCGCATTCGGGAAAAGATTGCAGGAGAACCTCTACACTTTGAAAGCGGCACCACGCTGTCGGTTACGGTAAGCATTGGGGTTGCAAGCTTTCCTGAACATGGGAGAACAGAACAGGAATTAGTCGCTGCTGCCGATGCAGCGCTGTACCGGGCAAAAGAAGGCGGTCGCAATCGCGTCTGTTTGGCGACATGAATAGGGAGACAGTAGTCAGGAGATAGGAGACAGAAGAACTGAGTACTGAGAAAATTTTTGGAACTCAGAACGGGGAACTGCATTTCGTGACTCGTGATGTCCCCGCCAAGGCGGGATCTGCGACAGAGGGGCTGAAAAAATGAAGCCTCCCCTGTCAGGGGGAGGTTGGGAGGGGGCAAAAAAAGCCCTCCCCACACCCCTCCCTGTCAGGAGGGGCTTACATAAGCCCTCCCCGCACCCCTCCCTGTCCCGCCAAGGCGGGATCTGCGACAGGAGGGGCTAAAAGAATGAAGCCTCCCCTGTCAGGGGGAGGTTGGGAGGGGGCAAAAAAAGCCCTCACCTCTATCCTCTCCTGTCGAGGGCGAGGAAGCCAGTTGGTTGAGAAGTTAGAAGTGCTGAGTGCCTAGTACTGAGTGCTGAGAAAAAACTAGGCACTCAGCACTCAGCACTATGCACTTATTTAGTTCAAAAGGAGTTCACCAATGACAGCAGTGGTAGGAAGCCAGAGCAAAATGTTGCGTGAGAAACAGAAGCAGCTTGCCGAAGCGGTTGTCGAGCGGCAGTACCGGCTGCAGCCAGAGGTGTGGGAAAAGTTTGGTGCTGTGGGATGGAAAAAGAGCATCCGCGATGTAAACTATCACCTCACCTATCTTGCCGAGGCACTTGATTTTGAAGTACCAGAGCTTTTCCTCCACTATATCGGATGGGTCAAGTCAGTTTTTGCAGGAATCGGCTTGCCGGCAGATGCGCTGCCGACAACACTTGAGGTAACCCGCACCGTGCTCAAGGATATGCTGCCCGAGGAAGAAAACATCCTTGCCGTTGCCTATCTTGTGGCAGCTCTTGAACGTTTGCCCCAGATGCCGGTGGAGGCTCCGTCCTTTATGCCGACACAGGAGCCGTATGCAGAGCTTGCCCGACAGTATTTTAACTCCCTGATCCGTGCCGACCGACACGCTGCAAGCCGACTCATCATAGACCATGTGCAGCAGGGCATGAGCGTGCGCGATATTTACCTGCAGGTATTTCAGCCGGTACAGCACGAGGTGGGCAGGTTGTGGCAGATGAACCGGCTCACCGTCGCGCAGGAGCACTACTGCACTGCAGCCACGCAGTTTATCATGGCACAGCTCTACCCTTTTGTTTTTGCAACCGAAAAGACCGCCCGGCGGCTGGTCGCAGCTTGTGTCGGCAGTGAGTTACACGAGCTGGGTATCCGCATGGTTGCTGATCTGTTTGAAATGCACGGTTGGCAGACCTATTATCTTGGAGCAAACATGCCGACCACCAGCATTGTTCAAACAGTCATGGAGCAACAGGCTGAGGTGCTCTGCCTGTCGGCAACGCTTCCCCTGCATCTGAGTCTTGTTGCCGAAGTGATCGCAGCTTTGCGTGCAGCAGATTCCAGCGGCACGGTAAAGGTTCTGGTAGGCGGATATCCGTTCAATGTGGCACCGGCGCTGTGGCAGCGGGTGGGTGCAGACGGCTCAGCCCCTGATGCCCTGCAGACCATTGCGCTTGCCGAACGTCTGGCAGCATGAGCAGATACTGATTAGAGAAGTGTGGGGTTGAGCGTATGGAAGAAGAAAAAAGAGCAAAGATACTCATCGTCGAAGATGAACAAGTAGTCGCACACTTTATCAGGCAGGTACTCGAGGACAAAGGCTACCAGATCACTGGCGTTGCAACCTGCATGGATGAGGCGCTGGCAAGCATTGAAAGAGAGCAGCCGGATTTGGTGCTCATGGATATTGTGCTGCGCAACAGCGACGAGGGGATTCAGGTAGCCAGCCGAATCCGGGATATGTTCGGTATTCCGGTTGTGTATCTTACAGCTTTTTCGGATACAGCAACTATTGAAGCAGCCCGTCAGACACTACCGTACGCTTACCTTATCAAGCCTGTTGGTCCGTGCGAATTGCTGACCACTGTCGGGCTTGTCCTTGAACGGGCACAGCTTGAAAAAGCTCTGCGCGAGAGCGAGGAGCGTTACCGGATCGTTCTGGGCAACATCCACATCGGTATTGTTGAAATCGTCTATGACACAACACTTGAGGGGCAAAGTACCTACCGGTATGTGAATCCCGCAATGGCGCGGATTTTCGGGTATGACTCGTGCGAAGAGTTTGTCCGTATATCGCCGGAGCAGCTCTATTATGATCCCCGTGACCGGCAGAGCATCTTTGAAGAACTCAGGGTTAAGGACACGATCAATGACCGGATCGTGCGGGGCAGAAAAAAAGACGGCAGCCCGGTGTGGCTGTCACTGTCAGCGGTTTTGCATACTGATCAAGCAGGCAGACGCGTGCTGTACGGCGCAATTCAGGACATCAGTGAACGACGGCAGCTTGAGGAAGAGGCGCGACTGAGCGAGGAGCGTTTTAGGCAGATTTTCGAGCAGGATAGCGACGGGTTTCTGATTGTTGATATGGCAACCGGTATTATTCGTGAGGCAAATACCGCAGCAACACTGCTCTATGGGTGTGATCACAACAAACTGGTAGGTTCAGAGACAAGCAGCTTTTTTGGTGCTCAGGCATGGGAGGAGCTGCAGCAGAAGCTTGCGCAAGGGCAGAAGGATTTTGTCATCCACCGTCAAGAGCACCGACGTGATGATGGAACTACGGTACCAGTTGCTGTGCGCGGAAAGATTTTTGCCGTGTGCGAGACAATGATGCTGTTTCTTTCCCTCAGAGACATCACTGAAAAGCTTCGGCTTGAGCAGGAAGCAGCACTGCGGCAGGCACAACTTCTGCAATCTGATAAGATGGCTTCCATCGGCACCCTTGCTGCAGGCATTGCACATGAGATTAACAATCCGATCGCATTTATTCTGAGCAACTTGGGTACCCTGCAGAAGTACCGTGAACGCTTAACAGAGTTTGTCAGGCTGCTTGAGCAGACCGTGGAGCAAACAGCATCCCCTGAACTCCGGCAAGCAATTAGCTCTCAGCGGGCAGAGCTAAAAATAGATTATGTGCTCAAGGATTTGCAAGACCTTATCAGTGAATCCATCAGCGGTGCTGAACGGGTGAAGAAGATCGTCAATGACCTGAAAAGTTTTGCCCGTCCAGATACCGGAGAGATGACACCGACCGACCTGCACGAATGTATTGAGAAGACCTTGAGCATTGTGTGGAACGAGCTCAAGTACACGTGCATCGTTGAGAAAAAGTACGGCGATATTCCCTTGGTGACCTGCAACAGCCAGCAGATGAGTCAGGTATTTATGAACCTGCTGGTCAATGCCGCGCATGCGATTCAAAAGCAGGGAACAAAGCAAGGCACGATCACGATCCGCACCTGGCAGGACGGGACCACAGTCTGCGCTGCAGTCTCAGACACAGGCTGCGGCATTCCACCGGAAAACCTGCAGCGGGTATTTGAGCCGTTCTTTACGACCAAAGAGGTTGGCAAGGGCACAGGACTTGGTTTGAGCATTGTGTATGATATTATCAAAAAACACCACGGCGATATCAGTGTGGAAAGCGAGGTGGGTAAAGGTACTACCTTCACCGTGCGCCTGCCGATCGCGGTGAGAAGTGAGTAGACAGAGGTGCTGAGCCCTGAGTGCTGAGAAAATACTTGGGACTCAGAGCTAAGAAAAAATTTTCGTGGCTCGGGTAGCGTGGTTCGTGAGATCGCCACGTTCCGCCTTGCAGGAGGGGCTGAAAAAAAAGATGCCTCCCCTGCAAGGGGGAGGTTAGGAAGGGGCAAAAAAGCCCTCCCCGCACCCCTCCCTGTCAGGAGGGGCTTACATAAGCCCTCCCCGCACCCCTCCCTGTCAGGAGGGGCTTACATAAGCCCTCCCCACACCCCTCCCTGTCCCGCCAAGGCGGGATCTGCGACAGGAGGGGATGAAAAAATGAAGCCTTTGCGTTGAGAGGTACCTTCTCCCCAGCGTGGGAGAAGGACAGGATGAGGGGAAAAAGATCACCCTCACCTTTATCCTCTCCCATCTAGGGAGAGGAAGCCTGTTGGTGAGAGGTGAGAAGGAGACCTTAGCTGTGTTTTTCTGTTCGCCGCTCACTACTCACTTTTTAAGTTTCCCGTTCTCTAAGACCCATAAAATAAAATGAAAGGAGCGTATCAAGATGGCAACCATTCGGCACACACCAATTCCTGCGCCGCTTGCAGCGGTGTTCAAAAAGGAGAACATAAAGCCAAGGGTTTTCAAAAGCGTTGCCGCGTTTGAACGGGCGTTTCAGAAATTCATACGGCGCAATCATGTGCTGCATCTGAGCACGTGCCGGGGCAATCAGCCCCGCTCCACCGCGCTTGAGTATCGCTCCAGCGGCATGACCTTCTATATTCTTTCCGAGGGCGGCGGAAAGTTTGAAAACCTGCGGCATAACCCGCGAGTGTCGTTCTCGATAGCCGAGCCGTACAACTCAGAGCAGGATTACTGGTCATACAAGGGCGTGCAGGCCTTCGGCACAGCGCGGGTGTACAGCAGAAAAGAGCAGCCGGAACAATTCAACGCGGCGCTCAGAAAAATGAAAATCGGGAAGGTGCTGAAGAAACTTGGGATGAAGGAATTGCCCTCAGCCTTCAATTACCGCATCATCGAGATCACGCCCGACCGGCTCAAGTACGGCAACCCGCGCGAAGGCATTTACTGGACGCACTGGCAGAGGAAATAATAATTCAGTTTCAAGTGCTGAGTACTGAGTGCCAAGTGTTTTTTCCTCAGCACTCAGTACTGGGCACTCAGCACTTTTTACTTATTTCTCCCGCGCATATGGCCAGGCTGCAATACCACCTTCCATGACGTGCACGTTACGCCAACCTGCAGCTTCAAGCGCAAGCGCTGCCTCATAGCCGCGCAGGGATATTTTACAATAGCAGATGATTTCCCTGTCCTTGTCCTGAGGTAGTTCGTTCAAGCGCTTGCGCAGAGCGCCGAGCGGCACCAGCACCTCACCTGCGCCGATTCGCATCTGCTCAAACTCATCAGGTCCACGCACATCGAGCAGGAGCGGTTTTTCACCGCGCTGGAGTTTTTGAAATACTTCTGCAGAGGAAATGCCCTTGAGCCTGCCCTTCATTTTGTTTTGCATGAGATGTGCGGTTGCAATACCGTGATCTATGGCAAGCGAAAACGGCGGAGCGTAAGGCAAATCCGCAGCGACCATGTCCTCAATGCAAAGCTTTCCCGTTATTGCTATTGCCCACTGTGCAATCTGTTTTGCCACATCGCCGGGTCCTACGCACTGAGCGCCAAGAATCCTGCCCGTGGCGCGCTCTGCTATAAGCTTGGTCACCAAAAGCTTACCGTTCATAAAATGAGGCTTATCCGGACCTGCGTTGACCACGGACAGGACATCAAAGCCTTCCTGCCGCGCGACTTTTTCCGAAATCCCAGTCGTCCCAGCAGCATACTCAAAAATTTTACAAATGCCGGTTTGGATGGTACCGGCGAATGTGGCGGTGTTCCCTATCGCAGCGTTTTCACCAGCAACCCTGCCCTGCAGGTTTGCCAGATCACCGTAGGGTGCGTGGATTTTTTTGCCGGTCAGCAGGTTGGTGATCTCAACACAGTCGCCTGCCGCGTAAATGCTCTCATCAGAGGTCTGCATATACTGGTTGACGCTGATGCCGCCGGTTGCGCCGATTGCAAGACCTGCCTCGGCAGCAAGACGGGCGTTGGGACGCACGCCGATCGCCACGACCGCAAGCTCGCAGTCAAGTTCGGTGCCGTTCTGCAGCTTCACGCCGGTAAGCCTGCCGCTCTCGCCGAGAAACGAGGCAACGCCGTTGCCGGTGATGACGTTGACGCCTTTGCTGCGAAGGTGGTTTTCGACAAGCAAGGCAAGGTCACGGTCAAGAAAGGTCAGTATCTGAGGCAGCATTTCGACAACGGTTATGTCAATGCCCGCCAGATGCAGGGCTTCGCAGGCTTCTATGCCGATGAGTCCGCCGCCGACCACCACCGCTTTTTTGATTTTTTTCTCATCACGGATTTTTCTTAGATAGTCAGCGTCTTTCATGCTCTGTAGAGTGGTGATGCCGGAAAACTCAGTTCCCGGAACCGGCGGCATCGTGGGAATAGAACCGGTCGCTATAATTAGGCGGTCATAGGGAATTTCTTCAGATGTGCCGGTGTGAAGGTTTTTACAGCGTACGGTTTTTGCGATGCGGTTTATTGCCACAGCTTCGGTGCTGGTACGGGCAATGATGTTTTTGGCATTCATAAAAAAGTGGGGGTCGCGTATCACGCCGGTTGGTGTACTGATGAGCATGGCGCGGTCGTCAAACACCCCGCCCACGTAGTAGGGATAGCCGCAGGACGCCATGGACAGGTCGGGGTCTTTTTGAATGATGGTGATCTCAGCGCTGCCGTCAATGCGCCGCGCTTTTGCTGCGGCTTTCGCACCTGCTGCAGAGCCTCCGATGACGACGATTTTTTTTGACATAAGATTTCCTCCGTCAAGAAAGTGTTTTGAACATACCTTGTTACTGCATAAACCTCGCCGGGGTTGTCCGCATGCTACAGCACCAAACGCTTTTCCTGTTTTATACGGTGGTCAAGATAGTAGAGGAGGGGAACAACCATTCGAGAAAAAAGCGTTGCTGCAACCTCTCCTGCCATGAGCGACAGGGCAAGTCCTTGAAAAATAGGATCAAAGAGAATCACCAGCGAGCCCACGATGACCGAGAGCGCGGTAAGCAGCATGGGTCTGAAACGTACAGCCCCGGCATCAACAACCGCCTTTTCAAGGCTTGCACCTTCAGCAAGCCGCTGCTGAATGAAATCCACCAATATGATTGAGTTGCGCACCACGATACCGGCGCCAGCAATAAACCCGATCATGGAGGTAGCGGTAAAAAACCAGCCCGTCAGGGCATGTGCCGGGATGATGCCGATGAGCGACAGCGGTATCGGAACCATAATCAACAGAGGCACCGAGTATGACCGGAACCACCCAACAACCAGAATAAAGATTAAAATCATCACACACCCAAAAGCAATACCCATGTCGCGAAAGACCTCATAGGTGATGTGCCATTCACCATCCCATTTGATTGCCCATTCTTTTTCTGAGAATGGCATACGGGCATAGTAGACTTGAAGCGAGTTGTTATCAGGCGCCTTTAGGGTGGTGAGCTTTTTGTTGAGTGCCAGAATACCGTACACCGGGCTTTCTTCTGCGCCTGCCATGTCACCGGTTACGTAAACGACGGGTCTCAGGTTTTTGTGATACACGGGATGTGGCACAGAGCGCTCTTCAAAGCGGGCAATTTCACCAAGCGAGACAAGGTGGTTGTCTGCAGAGCGAATTTTTAATGAAAAAAGATCGTGCAGTGAACTTCGCAGACTCCGGGGAAACCGTACGAAAATCGTGACATCCTCCTTTGCCACCGGGTTATGCAACAGCCCCGCAGGCTGACCGTGCAGCGCTGTGTTCAGCACAGCCTGTGCGCGCTCAGGCTGAACGTTGTTGAGCATGGCTTTGTCACGCTGCACCGGCAGGCTATACTCTGTCTGAGGTTCGGTCATATACCAGTCCACATCAACAACCGAAGGTGTTGTGCTGAACAGTGATTTTATTTTTTTTGCAAGCTGTATCTGCTCAGTATAGTCAGAGCCATAGATTTCTGCCACCAGCGTCTGCAGCACCGGCGGACCTGGTGGTACTTCGGCTACTTTGATGCGGGCACCATAGCGCCGGGCAATTTCGGCAAGCGCCGGACGGACCCGGCAGACAATCGCATGGCTCTGCGATGAGCGGTGCTCCTTGCTGATGAGGTTCACCTGCAGGTCAGCAACGGTTTGCCCCTGACGCAGATAGTAATGTCTGATGAGTCCGTTGAAATTAAAGGGAGCAGCCATGCCGACGTAGAGCTGACAGTCAGTGACTTCCGGTTGGGTAAGCAGATACGCCGCAAGCTCCTCAGCTACCCGACCGGTATGCTCAACGGTTGAGCCTTCAGGCATGTCAAGGATAACCTGAAATTCGCTCTTGTTGTCAAAGGGGAGCATTTTGACATAAACCGCTTTGAAAAAGAACAGAGAGCAGGACAGTACCAGCAGAAACGCTACCCCACCTAAAAACATCCAGCGCGCTCGGGCACGCCGAAGTAATTGCGTCATGATCGTTCGGTAGAGATGTGTCAGGCGGTCTTCAGGTGGGTCGTGAGGGAGTGACTGCTTGTGTTTGAGCAGGCGCAACGCTGTCCACGGTGTGATCACGAACGCTACCACCATTGAGAACAGCATGGCTAGCGATGCACCGATGGGCATCGGTCGCATGTACGGACCCATGAGCCCGCCGACAAAAGCAAGCGGCATGATTGCAGCAATCACGGTGAATGTTGCAAGTATCAGCGGGCTCCGTACCTCGTTCACGGCAGCTACAATGCGCTCCCGAAGCGGTCGGTCTGAACCAGCGGGCAGACTCAGGTGCCGGACGATGTTTTCCACATCAACAATCGGGTCATCAACCAGAATGCCGATGCAAAAGATGAGCGCAAACAGTGTTACCCGGTTCAAGGTATAGCCAAAAAAATAGTAGATAAAAAGGGTGATCGCTAAGGTGACCGGCACAGCGACCATGACCACGGCACTTGCCCGGACACCTAAAAACAGGGCGATCAGGATGCCGACAGCGACAACCGCAATCAGGAGATGTTTGATGAGTTCATTGGATTTTTCCTGAGCAGTTTCACCGTAGTTGCGCGTGACCGTTACCTGAACATCGCGGGGGATGAGAAATCCTTTCAGGGACTCTATTTTTTCACCGACCGCACGCGCAAGTACGGTAGCATTTTGTCCCTTTTTCTTTGCAACCGAAAGGGTGATTGCTGGATACCGTCGTCCGGGTTCAGCGGCAATGCCTTTTATCGGTGCAGCAGGTCCTGCGGCAAAAAGGCAAAACCCTTCAGGCTCTTCCGGACCATCAATCACCTCAGCGATATCCCGCACAAAGACCGGTTTTCCCTCTGAGATTTTGACGACGGTCTGCTCAATATCCTGCACGGTGGTAAAAAAGGCATTGAACCGCACCGGATAAGCATAGTTATCGGTGGTCAGGGTACCGAGCTGACGAGACTGGTTTTGTGCTGCAAGGCTTTGCAGCACATCCACCGGATCAAGTCCGCGGGCAGCGAGCGCATCGGGTTTCAGCAGTATGCGCACCTGCCGACGACCGGTTCCGTAGAGTGCTGTTTCAGAAATGCCCGGAATGCTGCGGATCGCATCATTGACATTGCGGGCGATCAGCCGCAGGGTCGCGCTGTCATACCCCTGACCCCAGAACGTCAGCGTCAGCATCGGTACGTCGTCAATTGAGCGTGGCTTGAGCAGCGGCATGGAGCATCCCGGCGGGATCCAGTCAAGATGCTGGTACAGCTTTGCGTATGTCTTGATGAGACTTTTTTCTGTATCTTCGCCGACATAAAATCGCACCACCGACAGCGCGTGTCCATCCAGGGCAGTTGAATAGACATATTCTACCCCGGGGATTTCCCAGAGCAGCTTTTCCATGGGCGCAATGACTCGGCTCTCAATTTCGCGGGGATCGGCACCCGGCATCTGGACAAACACATCTATCAGAGGGACGACAATCTGCGGCTCTTCTTCGCGTGGGGTAGCTGTGAGTGAAAAGATGCCAAGCAGGAGGGCTGCAAGGATGATGAGCGGCACAAGCCTTGAGTCAACAAACGCTGAGGTAATTAGACTGAGAACACCCGACTGCTTGTCTGAGCCCTCGGGTTTCATTGCAGCACGTCTCCTTCAGCAACCGCCAGTACGTCAGCGGTCACGATGGTTTCCTGAGGTGAAAGTCCTGAGAGCACCTCGACCCATTGATCTGAGGGGGGACGAGCTGTGGAGCTGTCGCACGCATCAACCGGAACCAAACCGGTTCCGGTCTGCTGAAAACACTTGCCGATGGTGATGACGCGAAAGTGAACGGTCTTGTCTTCACTAACGGTGTACACCGCAGTCAAATCACCGCGCTGCACAAGTGCAGTAGAGGGGACAAGCAGTCGGTCGGTGCTGCCCAGCGGCCAGATCAGAAATCCATACAAACCGCTCCGCATGTGCTCGGTGGGAATATCGGCTTTGACCACAAAGGTTCTGCTTGACGGATCAATCTGCGGGACAATAACAGTAATGTGCGTGGTGATGTTCGTATGGGTTGCAGGTATGGTGATATGAACCTGCGGCAGGTCAGCAGCACTGGGGAGGAGCGCTTCATCAATTGCTGCCACAAACCAGAACCCAGCACGCGTGTCATCAAGAGCGATGAGCGGCTGACCGGCGGTGACAAAAGTTCCCTGGTCAACATGCCGCCGCACCACCACGCCATCCAGCGGTGCGTGAATCACCGCATAGGAATGCAGTGCGGCTATTTCTGCGATCTGGGCTGCAATCATTTTTTCCTTTTCTGCCAAGGAACGTTCCTGCTGCAGGTGCGCTTCGTACTCGGCTTGTGCACGATCATACTCTTCCTGTGTTGCTGCAGCACTCTGGAGCAGCTCTTCCATGCGCCTGAACTGTTTCTGTGCGTACGCTGCTTGTGCTGCACAGGCTGCTCTGGTGCGGGCAACCGCGCTGCGTTCTGCCTCAAGCCCGTTCAGTTTTTGCTGCACCTCACGGTCGTCAATCGTGATGAGGTGCGTGCCTGCCGTTACCGTTGCGCCTTCATCAACGCTCAGGCGCACCACCGTGCCTGACAGTTTTGATGAAAGGGTGGTTTGGTTTTTTGCCTGCACCTGACCGGGGAACCGCCGGGCGAGGAGCACCGATTGCGGGGTTACAGTAAATGTCGGGGCACTGATGCGGCGGCGCGCAGGTTCTTTTGTTTCGGTGCTGCCGCATCCAAAGATTGCAGCAACCAGCAGAGAGGTAGCACTGAGGACGATAAGCGTCTTGTTCATCACCAGTTCCTTATCTGTTCCGGGAGCATGCCTGCAGCCCAGGCAAGCTGAGCGTCTGCAAACCGCTCATCATACACAGCCTGCAGATGCTGAAGCCGTGCTGCGTTCAAGGCATCATGGGTGTTGAGCAGTTCCGTGATAATAGTTAGCCCATGGGTATAGCGCTGCTGCACGATGCGCAAGCTTTCTTCTGCCTGCTGTACTGCCTGCTGGGTGACCTTGACCTGTTCGCGTGCGGTGAGCAGGTTGTGCCAGGCGGTGTAAACATCGCTGCGGATGGTTTGCTCAACGTCCTGGGCAAGTGCACGAGCTTTCTGTTCTTGTGCTTTAGCTTTTTTTAATTCCGCGACATCGCCCAGTCCCCTCAGGATATTGAAGTCGGCGGTAATCAATACGGTAAAGTTATTCCCCTGAATACCCCGGGTTCCTTCGGCATTGTTTTCATAAATACTGGTAAAGTTCAGTGCCGGAAGAAAGTGCATGGTCTGTTTTTTGACAACCATATGCGCCATTTCTTTGAATGCCCGCATATACGTGCATTCCGGACGGTTGCCGAGCGCTAGGGTTGTCCAGTCATCCAGATCCTTTGACTGAGGTACTGCTGCAGGATTGAAGGGTTGCTGCTGCCACTGTCGGTCTGGCGGAATGCCCATTACTACATTGACGTCAGCGCAGGCAAGCGCAATAGCGTTGTTGGTTGCAACCGCCTCTTTGCGCATCTGTGCGCAGTGCACCTCTGCCTGAAGCACGTCTGATTTCAATGCGCTCCCGGTACGGAATCGGGCAGTGGCAATTGCAAGATTTTCCTCTGCAGTAGCAACACTTTTCGTGATGACGGCGTGCGTATCAAAAGAGAGCAGCCAAGCAAGGTAAGCTTTCACGACCTCGAGCAAAACTTTTTGGCGTGTCTGCTCCTGCGCCGCGGTGCTCATACACTCGTAATACTGCGCGATTTTAAAATCTACAAACTCAGCACCGCGATTAAACAGAGGCTGTGTCAGCACAAACTGGGTTCGGAGATTGGTATGGAGGCTTGGATAGTTGAGCCGCCGTATCTGGAAATCAGAAGATTTGAAGTTTTGCTGTGCCAGCTTGTCGCTGAAGACTTGCACTGGATTGTCTGAGCGCACATAGGATTGCCTGATATCAAGGCGTGGCAAAAAATTGCTCCGCGCGCTCTCAACTGCGGCACGTGCTGCCGTCGCATCTGCACTGCTTGCCTGGAGAGCAGGATTGTGGTCGAGGGCAAGCGAGAATGCTTTGTGGATACTGAGCGGCTCAGGTGGTGCATGAGCTGCTTGGGCAGTGCAGACATCCGGGTTGAAAAACCCTACCAGAGTAATACAGATAAATTGCACCAGAAGATACATGACATCTGCCAGTTCTGAGCAATAGTAGGGACATACAGGACATGCCGAAAATTTTCAAGAATCTTTTTTATGCACTGCGTCATTTCGTTCAATACTTCACCCCCAGAGCATCAAAGGTTTTTAAAATTTCCTGAATCTGGGCAAAGGCGGGGCCGCCGGCCATGAGCACGGCAACCGAGGCTGCCTCAAGCACTTCCTTCGCGGTTGCGCCTGCCTGCACCGCAGCCTGCGTGTGGATGTAGATGCAGGCGGTGCAGTGCGTGGCAACAGCAATGCCCAGCGCGATCAACTCTTTCTGCTTTTTGTCAAGTGCATCGGGCTGTGTTGTTTTTTCATGCAGCGCCATGAAGGTTTTGACGGTTTCGGGAATGTGTTTGGCGATCTTCTGGTTTGTTTTCATGAAATCCTTGAAAAAACTCTGCACCTCATGCTGTTCCATGGGCAATGCTCCTTTCAGAAAAAATAAAATTCAGTTCCCAGTGCTGCGTACTGAGTGCCAAGCGTTTTTTTCTCAGCACTCAGTACTGGGCACTCAGTACTTTCCTTCACCACTCACATATTGCTATCTTTGTTCAGTAACAAATTCCTTTTTATACAAAACATCCATTTCGCGACGGAGGTGCTCCCATGCCGCTCCTTTGGTCATGATGCCGCGCACCGCAACGACCTGAGCGCCGCGAGCCTCAAGCCATGCACGAAGCTCCTGCCCGTCTTTTTCATCAGTATAGTTGCCCTGATTTGCCGCGATAACGTAGATACGCCTGCCATGCAGATTCTGCTGCTTCAGGTAGGTGCGCATGGGCGAGGCGATTTTGTGTAACCAGATCGGTGCGACGATGATAAGCGGATTATAACGCCGCACCTCTATACCGGATGACTCAAATTCATCATCACGGTCAAAGAGCTGATCATTCACGCAGGTAAACGCACCCAGATAGAAGCGGTTTTTTTTGGAACGCACCTCCTCACGCGGGCACCCCAGCAGCTCAGAGAGCCGGTGCGCCATCACTGCAGATGTGCCGGTGCGGGAGTAGTAGATGACCAGTGGTTTGTCCTCCTGCGGGACAGCACCGACAAGCGCAGCGCTCCACAGCAGGGCAGTTATTAGTATGAGGAATAGTGAAAATGTTCGATGCATGAAAATGTATCAAGCTCTATTAGTACTGAGTGCTGAGTTCTGAGTGCCTAGTGTTTTTTCTCAGCACTCAGTACTGGGCACTCAGTACTTCCCATCACGTACCACGATACACGGAAAAATTTAGTATCACCCTCATCCTTTCCTTCTCCCGCGACGGGGAGAAGGTACCTCAAGCAAAACCACGGGTAATAATGCAAAAAAATATCGCAACACAGCCTCGTATCGAAAGGTGAACTACTACCCATTCATGCTCGGATACTTTAGCACGAACAGTGGAGTTCTATAGATAAAGGTGCCCAGTCTTTTTCTCAGCACTCAGCACTGGGCACTCAGTACTTTTATTTTACACCTACCTTCAGTTTATATTTCCAGTAGGGTGAATAAAATACTGCAGCCGGATTGTTGGCAAGCACGCGGTCTTTGACTACCAGTGTGGTGACCGGTGCACGGGAGTGTTGCGTGAACACAATATCATGACCAAGGCACAAGCCGATGATGATATTCAGGTCGGTCTGCGCGTCATTGAGCACCTGCGCCTGCCCCGCAGGATTGCAGACGGTTTCCCGCACATTGCCGCGGATTGTTTTCAATCCAAACGCAGCCTTGTCAATGCCGCACACTTTGCAGCAGACGGTTTCAAGCGAAAACTGGGGCTCAAGGATTTCACTTAACGCCCGCGCTTCCTCAGCGCAGCCGATACAAAAGGCAATGCCGAGTCTTGTGTAGCCCATTTTTTGTGCAAACAGCACAAGCTCCTGAACCCGGGTCAGGTTAGCGTAGCCTTCTGCTTCAACCTCTGCCGAAGCCTGCATGATTTTTTTACTGTGCTCCTCGTGGTAGTGTTTGGCAATTTCCTCACGCTTTCCCGTACAATCTTTGCCTTCTTGGTAGCATTGTTTGTTATTGCAGACAGCGCAGTGCATGGGGGGTCCCTTTATGCGGAGATTATTATTTCACTTCCCGCAGTGGCAAAAAAGAAACGGTCGCCAAATACCTGCTTGAGCTGGCACGCTGCAGCAAGACCGGTGCAGTGCGAAACGCCGATTCGTTCTATGGAAAAAGATTTAAACTGGGCTATGGTGTCTGCAACCTGCTGCTTATCAAGATAGCCAAGATGGGTACCACCGATAACCATGTGCAGCGATTGTCCGGGCAGGTGATTGGCTATATGGGTGAGTGTGTTGATGATGCCTGCATGCGCGCAACCGAGCACCACGACCAGCCCCTGTGCGGTCGAAAGCACGAGCGACTGGTCATCGGGTATGGTGTCCGGTACATAAGCACCTTCCTGAAGGATGACGAGCCGCGGATCGTTTTTCTCAAACAGCGTTTCACGGGGCACCTCACCGGTCAGGTACATGCCGGGAGCGATTTCAGTGAAAGCTGTGTTCAGCACAAAACGTGCGCCCAAAGCTTCAAGCTCGGTGCGAGGATGTGGCATGCTGATGTTGCGATAGGTGTGGGTATTGCCTGTTTTTATTTGAGCAAAACGCTCGGTAAAAACGCCGGGATGGCAGTACACGGGCACAGGGCTGCTGCGGAGAGCGAGCACCTGCTTGAGTCCGCCGGTGTGGTCAAAGTGTCCATGGCTCAGGATAATACCGTTGACAAGCCGCAGGTCTTTTTTCAGGCATGCGGCATTGTTCACAAGGCAGTTGCCCTGCCCGGTATCAAAAAGAAACAGGTTATGGTCGCGCTCGATCAGTACGGAGAATCCATGTTCACCGATGATGTCTGGCGCAGGTGAAACGCTGTTTTCCGAAAGAATAGTCAGGCGCATAAAAACTCCGATGGTTAGGCAATACTTGAAATGCCCCTTAGTTTTCTTATGGTGGTTTCAAGCGCTTTAATGACCGTGTCAAGATCACCCTCTGAGGTTTCTCTGCCAAAGGAAAACCGCACAGAGGTTTGCGCCACCTGAGGGGTGCAGCCCATGGCACGGAGTACATGCGATGGTTCAGGCTCGCCGGTGGTGCAGGCAGAGCCTGCAGAAGCGCAGATGCCCATAAGGTCAAGATGGAGCAGGATTGACTCACTTTCCACTGAGAGAAAACTTATGGAACTGGTGTTCGGAAGACGATGTGCAGCCTTGCCGTGGATGATGATTTCCGGGATTGAGGCGAGGAGCTGTTCCTCAAAACGGTCTCGAAGCCCGGCAAGCCGCACCGACTCTTGGGTGCAGGAATTCCACGCAATCTCAGCTGCAGTGGCAAACCCCACGATTGCAGGGACGTTTTCAGTGCCTGCACGAAGCCCAAACTCGTGATGACCGCCAGTCAGCACTGGCGTGAGGGGTGTTCCCTTTTTGACATACAGTGCACCTATGCCTTTTGGACCATAGATTTTATGGGATGACAGGGACATCAGATCACAGATCTGCGGCGCACGGGGGAGCGGCAGTTTCCCGAAAGCTTGCACTGCATCGGTGTGAAAAAGAATGCCGTGCCGGCGGGCAATGGTACTGAGGTCAGCAAGAGGCTGCACAACGCCGGTTTCATTGTTTGCATACATGATGCTGATGAGTATGGTGTCAGCGCGAATGTTTTTTTCTAAGTCAGCAGGATCAACCCTGCCTGCACGGTCAACCGGCAGATAGGTGACGTGCCAGCCTGCGGCTTCAAGCGCCTGGCAGGTTTTCAGCACCGCATGGTGCTCCACCGTAGAGGTGATGATATGCGTGCCACGGCTGCGCAGAGCTTGCGCTATGCCCCGAATCGCGAGGTTGTCGGCTTCGGTTGCACCGCTGGTGAAGATAATTTCTGGTGCATCACAACCAAGGAGCTGTGCAATCCTTGTGCGGCTTTGTTCAACAGCGGTCCGAGCCTGACGTCCGATGCGGTGATAGGAGGAAGGGTTACCGAATGATTTTTCGAAAAACGGCAGCATTGCCTCCAGTGCCCGAGGATGCAGCGGTGTTGTCGCGTTATGGTCAAGGTAGATCATGGAGCATGTTCAGAATCAGATTCCGGAGACACGTTTGCGTGCCGCTGTTCATAATCTCGAATGGCTGCATGCAATGCACCCACGCCCATCAGGGAGCAGTGTGCCTTGTTCTCAGGGATGCCACCGAGTGCGCGGATGACGTCATCGTCGGTGAGTTTTTTTGCCTCGCTGATTGACTTTCCCTTTGCCAGCACCGTAGCCATGCTGCTGGTGGCAATGGCACCGGGGCAACCGAAAGATTTAAATTTAATATCAACCAGAATACCCTGCTCGACCTTTATCCAGAGCTTCATCTGATCGCCGCAGGAAGGGTCGCCGATCAGCGCGTAGCCGTCAGCGTCAGCCATTTCGCCGACATTTCGCGGATTGGTGAAATGATCAATCACGGTTTCGTTATAGAAAAGCACCGGTCCCTGATGCTCTTCAAACTCTTGCTGAGCAGCAGGAGCATAGGCTTTTTTCCAGTCGTGCATATCGTTTTTCATGACACCGTCCTGTTTCTCTTACCTTGAGGCGGGTTGCGTGTATCGGGGAGCGTGGCTCGTGTTCTGGGGAGCAATGGTTTGTGTTTCAAGTATCGTTTTTAGCCTTTCACGCATTACCCTTCACGAGCCACGAAACACGCATCACGAGATTCGCTAAAATAAGCGAACCTTGAACCACCCTTAATGTCCCCTTCTGTCTTCTGACCCCTGACTTCTGACTCCTGTCTTCTCACGTCTCACGCCCTGAGTGTTGCCACAAGGCGCTGAGGATATGCAAGCAGATCAAGCGCGCTGAGTATGTCGCGCGCAACGATATCCGCAGCCGCGCATGCAGCCGCTGAAGCGCCCTCATCATTGATAACCGCGATGCCGAGCCCGCACCCGCGCAGCATCGCAACATCATTGCGTCCGTTGCCGATGCACACGCAGCGTCGCGCCCCGAGTTTTTTGATATGGGCTGCCTTTGCCCGGTCCTGATTTCGCGGCGGCATGACAGCCACCTGCACGGGAAGCCGGGCAAGCTCAGTGGCGCAGGTACCGAAGGTGTCGGCGGTCAACACATGGATGGTCAGTTTTTTTGAAAGTCTGCGCAGTTTTTGGCTGACGCCAGCAAGCAGCCTGCCGTCGCAGGCAAGCGTGCCGTTGTAGTCAGCGATAAGATAGTCAAGCGCAAGTTCGCCAAAACCGGGGATTGCTATGGTGATCATGCTGGGTAGCCGTACTGATTACGAACCGCAGCAGGAGGTGCCACCACCACACCGCTCATCCCTGCCACAACATGTTTTCCCGCCTTTTGGTGAAGGAAACGTCGGGAGTGTGGTCACCGAGAGTTTCTTTTTCATGTCCCCTGAGCCACACGACGCGCAGGTCACGGCATTACGGTTATCGCCTGCGGTTGCAAGAACCTCTGTTACCGCACCGCATGCAGTGCATTCATACTCATAAATGGGCATAACGGGCTCCTTTCCGAAATCTCGCAGTTTTTCAGGAAATGTTACTGCATGAAGAGTTTTTTTGCAATCATGTCCCAGAGTGCAGCGACTGCTTTGCTTACCTCACCGCAGTCATGCTCGACGATTGATTTTTTTTGTATCATGGCTGCTGTGACCGAACGGTCATAGGGCAGCTTTCCACAGACAGGAATAGTCCGCTGCCTGCATGCAGCCTCAATCAATTCTGTATTGTGCGGATTGATATCATACTTGTTAATACAGACCATGACCGGAATATTGAAATGCCCTGCCGTATCGCAAACGCGCTCAAGGTCATGTAACCCTGATAGCGTCGGCTCGGTTACGACGAGCACAAGATCAACGCCGGTAATCGCGGCGATAACTGGGCAACCGATGCCGGGTGGTCCGTCAATGATGAGCAGCGAACGGTGCTGCTGCTCCGCGATCTTTTTTGCCTGCTGCCGGACAACGCTGACCAGTTTTCCCGAATTGTCTTCACCGATGCCGAGCTTTGCATGCACCATGGGGCCGAATCTGGTTTCGGAAACAAACCAGTGCCCGGACAGTTTGTCCTGCATCGAAATCGCCTTTTCAGGGCAGAAGGCTGCGCACACGCTGCAGCCTTCGCAGGAAACCGGGTCAACCGACAGGTTATGGATTGCGTCGTACCGGCACAGCTCAAGGCAGGCACCGCAGCGGGTGCAGCGGCTTTTGTGAAGACAGGCAACCTTGCCGCCGAAAAACTCCTCAGAGCGCTGTACCGCAGGCTCAAGGATAAGGTGCAGGTCAGCGGCATCCACGTCACAGTCCGCCAGCACCGCATTGCGGGCAAATGATGCAAGCGCAGCGGTGATGGTTGTTTTACCGGTACCGCCTTTGCCGCTGATAACGGTGAGCTGCTTTACGCCGCTGTCTGAGGTTTTCTCCATACGTTCTTCTCAGTACCTTCAGTCGGATGAATCCTGAGCATGATGATTTCCTCAGGCTCAATCCTGATCAGATTGAATCTGCGCAGGTGGTTGATCATTTCTTCCTCAAAGTTCTCAGGCTGCGAGCCTTGTGCTTCGTACATTTCCCTGACGATTTTTGCAGCAGCATCATAAATGCCCATCTTTTTGAGACGATCAAGAAACGCCTCAGGATTGTCTGCATAACTCAGCAGTGTTGCGGTTCCGCTGATCTGGAGGCTGCGGTTTAGCATGCGGTGATCCATGGGATGGTAGATGCCCACGGCGACCTTTGGATTTGAGCGGATGTTGCGAATTTTTAGCCCCGGCTCGCCCGCGCACCAGATGGTCATGCCCTCAACAAAAAAATCAATCGGCGTTGCGCGCGGGATGCCGTTGTGCACAGTTGCCAGAACGCAGGCAAGACCATGTTTGAGTGGGCAGCCGGGCTTATCGGTGTATCCGGGCTTACTTGATGCTTCAGCAAGAAACTCCCGAATATCCTGCTCGATTTCTTCTTTGGTTTTGGTGTTTTTTTGTATCTGCTGGGAGAGTTTTGGCTTTTTGTCTGACGGTTGCATGTGTATCTACTGCCTTTCTTTTCTGGAGGAAAGCAGGTTTATTTTTTCACTGAGCGTCTGAAAATCCTGCTGCATCGCAGGCACAACCGAAACAATCGGCTCGCCGCGCGAATACCCTTCTGCAATACGCCGGTCCCAAGGGATTTCAAGCAGCAGCGGTATGTGCTCGGCAGCGCAATAGGTTTTTACTTCATCGTTACCGATACCTGCGCAGTTGATGATAACTCCAAACGGTGTCCGGAGCTGCCGGACGGTTTCCACGGCGAGCCGCAGGTCGTTGAGACCAAAGGGCGTGGGTTCGGTAACCAAGATGCAAAAATCCACGCCGCGTACGGTTTCAATCATAGGGCATGAGGTTCCTGGCGGGGAATCCAGAATAACGGTTTTTTCAGGATTGATCAGGCTACGGACTTTTTTTATCACGGGCGTTGCCATAGGCTGACCCACCTTTAAAATGCCCTGCACAAACTCTATGGTACCTGCCTGTCCGCACTCAACCACGCCCACATGGTTTTCTTTTTCGGTTATCGCTTTGACCGGGCAGATGCGCGTGCATCCGCCACAGCCGTGACACAGATGCGGAAACACGAGCACAGTCTTCCCCAGATCAAGAATTGCATTGAAGGCACACAGCTCAGAGCATTTTCTGCAATGCACGCATGCTTTTTCATCTACCTCAGGAACTGGGATGCTGACCGGAAATGTTTCCGTGATGTCAGGTCGGAGAAAAATGGCAGCATTGGGTTCCTCAACATCGCAGTCCAGAAATTGCACCTTGGGGAGTGACAGCGCAAGGCTCACCGCAACCGATGTCTTTCCGGTCCCGCCTTTTCCGCTTGCAACAGCAATAACCATGTTTCCGGTCCCGTTTAGATGAAAAATTTTAGTTCAGCTTTTTCCTGAAACGTTGCAGCGCGCTGCCGCAAACCTGCTTCCATCTGGGAGAAGTCAGCTGTGATTGCATGTTCCGGACAGATGCGCACACACTGGTAACAGAGAAAACACGAGCTCCCAAAAACCGGAAAGGGGCTCAGAGTTATTGCTGCTGCGGGGCAGGTGCTTGCACACACACCGCACTGGGTGCAGTGTGAAGCATCCACGGCTTTTTGCGGCAGCATGCCGCGCACTGCATCAAGGGTTAGCTTCTGCATGGTTTGCGCAAGATGCTGTGGCTGATAGTCTAATGCTTTTAGGTCGAGCGCTGCATGACCGGATTTCATTTTTGTAGCAGCTTTGGTTATAAACGTCTGGAACTGTGCGAGATCGTTGCTATCAGGTCTCCCTTCACCAAAGGGGTGCTCCGCCTGCCAGAGCAGGGAATGAACTGCGGGCAGCGCTGCTGCACCGGCAATGCGATAGCCTTTTTGCGCAAGGCTTTCTGCCATTTCATAGAGCGCACGTCCACTGGTTACGCAGCCCCACGTAACAAAGGGCACTGCCCAGCTCGTGGATGCCTCAGAAAGTCCGGCGATAAACGACATCACCGGAGGCACTGCATGGCAGGCATAGACCGGTGAGCCGATGCACAGGAGGTGTTTTTCAGATGCCTTCATTCGCTGCAAGGCTGTAGAAACGGCAATTGGATCTGCCAGATTTGCTGTGAACGTTTCAAATCCTTGCGTGCGAAGGGTATCAGCTATCGCTTCCGCAACCTTTTTGGTTGAGCCTGCAGGTGAGCTGTACACAACGAAACATTCCATAACAATGCTCCATTCAACCGATGATATTTTTCAGCTTCTCCAGACGTCGCTGAAAAAGTGAGCAGCAAAAATAAGTGCTGAGTACCGAGTGCTGAGTTCCTATTTTTTTAACCCAGCACTCAGCACTTTTCACTGTTCACTTCTCACTGCGAGTCACGCATCACGCCCCTGCCGCGACTTTTTCCCATGCGGTCATGCCGCCGATGACTGTGTACACGTGTTTGAACCCACGTGCCTTCAGAACTGACGCCGCGATGTTTGCCCGGTAGCCGGTGCGGCAGACCACAGAGATGTGGTCATCTACTGACAGGTCAACGCCTTTTTCAATGACCTGTTGCAACGGCACGTGCACAGCACCGGTTATGTGGCCGACAGCCCACTCATCAGGTGTGCGTACGTCAAGGACGACATGGTTTGGGTATTTTTTTAAGACTTCTTTCAGCCCATGCACAGAGAGCTGCGGCAGAAACCCAACCTGCTCGCCGTGAAAGATCCAATCGTTCATGCCTGCATGATACCCAAGGATTCGGTCATAGCCAGCTCTGCGGAAGTCGAGAATCGCTTTCTGGGCGTCGGACAAGCTTGAAGCAATAATGACAAGTTCTGCCACAGGATCCACCACCATTCCAAGCCATGTCGGCGACTGGGGAGAAAACCCCACATTGATGCTTCCCGGAATGTGCGCACCGCCAAAAGCCGCAGCTTCCCGGATATCAAGGATAACTGCATGATCCGCAAGTGCTTTTTTGATTTCAGTAATCGTCAGTCGCCGTGGAACCGGAAGGTTGCGCACCAGCGCCGGTCCTTGCCGGTTTTGGGAAATGATGTGAGAAAAGTTTTTGGGTCGTACCGGTAGTGAGGAGGTAAGGGTTTTTTTGAATTCGTCAAACGAGAGCTTGAAGTAGGGATTTGTTGCACGCTCAAACCCAAGCGTTGACGAAGGCTTTGCGCTGATCCCTGAGCCGCACAGCGAACCCTCACCGTGTGCTGGATAGATTTCCACCAGATCCGGGAATACACCGAGCTTTTCATGCAGGCTTCGGTAAAGGTTCTCGACCTGTTCGTCCAAAAGTTCGCCACCGGCAAGGTCGGGTCTTCCGATACTGCCGACAAACAACAGGTCGCCGGTCAGAAGCATCTGCGGCGTGGAGCCGCGGGCACGGTCTGTCACCGCAAGCGTTACCGCATGCGGTGTATGACCGGGTGTTGCCACACACTCGATGACTGCTTTGCCAACAGTCAGTCGGTCGCCTTCTCTCAGGCTGCGATGCTCATAGGGAACCCCTGCTGCATGGTACATATAAATAGGGGCACCGGTTGCTGCTCTGAGCTCCTGCGCACCTGAGATATGGTCGGCGTGCACATGGGTATCAATAATGCCGGTAATGGTCATGCCTGACGCCGCAGCGGTCTGCAGGTAGTCGTCAATATCACGTTTTGGATCAACGACGACCGCCTGTCTTGAAAGCGGGCAGCCGATCATGTAGGAGAGGCATCCCAAACCCTCAACTTTGAACTGTTTGAAAAACATGGCAAACCCTCGTACACATTGTTTTTAATAAAAACAAAAGGTGCTCCGGCAGCGATTTGAGGCTCTCCGGAGATTCCCTGACTTATAATTTTTTGTGACAAAACCACCAGTCATAGCCTTCCATTGATTGTTTCCGCTCCTGTGCGGTTTTTACATCCCGTGCAGGCGGTATGATGACCCGGTCGCCGATCAGTTCATTATTTGGCCAGCCTGCAGGCAAAGCAACCTTGTGTTCATCAGCAGTGCGCAGCGCCCGCAGTGCCCTGAGGATTTCATCAATGTTGCGACCGATTTCCTGTGGATAGAACAGAATGAGCCTGATCGTTGCAGCAGGGTCAATGATAAAGACTGCGCGCACGGTGTTTGACCCCTTGCCGGGGTGGATCATGCCCAGACGGCTGGCAACCGCTCCATCGTCAGCGATGATGGGGAAGGGAATGGTAATGGAGAGATTGTCGCGAATCCATTCATACCATTTAATATGGGCAAACACCTGATCAATTGATAAGCCGATCAGCTCACAGCCAAGTTTTTGAAACTCATCAAACCGCTTGGCAAAAGCACAGAACTCCGTCGTACAGACAGGGGTAAAATCCGCTGGATGGCTGAACAGCACCAGCCATTTGCCTGCATAGTCTGCGGGAAGTTTTTTAACTCCATGGGTTGTGGTAACGGTGACCTCAGGAAACGGATCGCCGATGAGCGGCATTTGGGTTGTTCGCTCTTGTGTCTGCATAGCACTACTCCTTTCCTTTTATGGTTTTTTTCAACGGTTGGCGCCGGGCGTGCCAGATGTACTGCTGCATTGAAAAATCAGGGTAGTATTCCTTTAGTATGATTTTATCGGGAACGATTTTAATGAAGCTGCACGCATTAATCATTTTTGTGATGAACGCTTCGGCTGCATCTCCTGTAAGATTGTGCTGCTTCACCACGGGAGACAGGAGATTGCGCATTACGGTATCAAGGTTCCAGGTACGCAGCTTTGCCCTGAAGAGCTTCGGATTGTTGCGCACAGTTATCAGTTCAGCAGTTCCGAAGATTTGCAGGCTCGGTTGGATTTTCCGGTGATCCATGGGCTGCTCGTAAATAAAAGCAGACACCTTGGGATTGCGCCGGATGTTGGCGATTTTACCGCCCGGGCCGCCAAGGATATAGAGGGTCAGCCCCTCGTGAAAGAATTCAAGAGCGGTTGCCCGCGGCTGATCTTTGTAGGAGGTTGCAAGCACCAGAGCGGTACGGTGCACCATGCCGCACCGGTATTTTCCCCGACGTGGATCAGGCGCTCCTGAGGTTTTTTCAAGCACGGCAAGGATTCTTTTTCGTATATCAGTTTGTGAAGGCTGCTGTGATTTTTTCATAAGGTTAAATTTACCTTTCGCACCTGATGTTTGAATGCATGCATACCGCCGCCTTCGCTGACGGTTCGAAGTACTGCACCGGGATCAGCAACAAGAACTCCTGACAGCAGCGTCACGCCAGAGGGAGCAAAAACCGCCGGGGCAAGCGGCGTTGACGGACCGAGCACTGCACGCACGCGGCAGGAACGCGCTGCCTCAGCCATGGCGTCAAAGGTTGCATTGATGATGGTCGTTGCAGTTATGAGCGCCACGGTGCAGCTGCGCAGCAAGGTGGGCGCCTGCTCATCAGGATAGACGCCTTCGCCATTTATGCTTTTCTTTTCAAACACCAGCAGGCGGCAAGCCTTGCGTTTTATCGCGGAAACAAGGGGACCAAAATAGCCGACCATGCCGACAACATCATCAGGCTGCAGGTCAATCATGTCAAGAACATCGCCGGCGGTCAGATCGGGATGTTCGCGGTTGAGCACCGCGTTTGCCGCGGCGATGCCGACCGTGCGCTTCAAAAAATCCGAAGAGGTGATGCCAAAAAGTATGTCGTTGGCGCCTTGTCCCGCAAAAGGCTGCTTCACGGTGCGGGCTGCGCAGCCGCGAAGGAGTTCATCGCGGAACATATAGGCAAGCCCGACGTTGCCGTCATCGAGCATGACCGCTGTATAGCACAGTCCTATGCGGACATCGGCAACCCGGAGGTCCCCGCAGTTTTTAAGGCTGTGCGTCAGCAGACGGGTGAGCATGATTCATGCGCCGTTGTAACCGGAAGTCAAACCGGGGCTATATGCCGGCATGCGCCTTGACGGTCGGCTGTGCCACGGGTTTCAGCGTGCCGCTTTTAAAGGCTGCGATCGCATCCTGCACCGTGCCGCGCAGACCGGTATACACCTGAATACCGGCTGCCGACAGCGCTTCAAATGCGTTGGGCCCGATATTGCCGGTCAGTACCGCCCGGGCGCCTGCCTCCACAACAATACGGGCCGCCTTGGTCCCCGCGCCGCCGCCTGAGCTCATGGCGGGATTCGGCAGCGCCGAGCACTCCATGGTTTCAGTATCAACGATGAAGAAAACGCCGCACCTGCCGAAACGCGGATCCACCGGTGAGGCAAGGGAATTGCCGGTTGACGTCACACATACCTTCATGAGAATCTCCTTGATAAGGAAGTGAGCTTGCAATTTCGCATGCGTCCTTCTGTGTTCTGAATCCTGTCTTCTCTCTAAAACCGCTTGATTTCCATTTTTTGCAGGCTGCCGGCATTGAATCTGGCGAGCGCTTCACGCACGGTAATGCCTGGAGGAGCAGTGTAGAGCGCAACTCCGGCAGCCTTGAATGCTTCATACGCATTCGGGCCGATCTGACCGCTGATGACGGCTTCCACACCCTGTTGGATGACCGTCCGGGCACAACCGGTGCCGGCGCCGGATGCGGCATCGCGAAACTCATTTTTTATTGGCAGCACCGCATCGGTATCCATATCAACCATCAGGAAAAAATCACAACGACCAAACAGCGGATGCACGGTGGCATCAAGGGAGCTGCCGGTGGAAGAAACAGCTATTTTCATGGGTAGCACTCCTGTGGAGAAGGTGCAGCGGCTCGGGCTATCGCTTCCACTCCTGCGTTGTTCTGAACTGCAGCGGAGCCAGTGCGCCTTCGGTGAGCCTGATCCGGTCTATCGTGATGCGGGTCATGAGCATATCTTTTTTTACAATAGCGCGCCACTGGTCAAGAGTCATATTGCGGGCTTTTGCAGCATACTCATAAGGATAGACCTTGAGTCCTTCATCAAACTCAGGACGGGTGCCGTCAAATATCTCAGCCCTTCCCAGCACCTGAAAACAGGCAACATTTGTAAAGTTATCATCGAACTCGCGATGCCAGTTCATGCTGACATAGGGGTTGTTTTTTATGTGGGCAAGCTTTTCAGTGCCTTTTTCATGAAAGCCGTAGAGTATTTTTTTGTCAGGATCCAGTGCAAAATCAGCCGTACAGGTATAAGGGCGGTTATTGAAAGAGGTTGCTAAAACAAAAGTTCTCTTCATACCCTTCTGCTTGAAAATATCAACAATACGGCTCCAGATCTGGTCTTTAGGCATGACTCCCTCACCAGCCTTCCATTTCAGGTAGTCGCCACTGATCCAAATCTGCGTTGCAGTCGTGTTCGCATCGAGCTTTATTTCGTGGCAGTCATTGCAGGACATACCCTGTTCAATTGCCGGATGGTTTTCCGTGACCGCAGCCGTTGCCTCGATTTGTTTTGCCTTGGATGCTTTAGCCTCCTTTTTCGTTTCAGCAGCGTGCGCAGCACCAATACACCACAGGACTATTGCAAGCATCATGGTCATATTCTGTCGAAAAAATACTCTCATGGTGAGCTCCTTTCTCTCCGTTTCTCTGCACTGATGAGCAGCCCCAGCATTCTGAGGTAGTTTTTTTAAGTGTGGCGGTACGGTAAGGTTTTAATGGTTGCCGCAACTGTCACCGTGGTCATGGTTGCAGGCAACTGTGCCGCTGACCTTTCCATCAAGGTACGCCTTGAGCACATTTCCAACCCGTCCGGCAACACCGGTCGCCACTTCAATGCCGAAGCCTTGAAACAGCTGCACCGCTTTGGGACCCATACCGCCAGCAATCATGACATTGACCTTCTGGGTGTTGATAAACTGCGGTACTGCGCCGGGCACATGTCCGTTAAAATACGGGTTTTCAACCGCCTCAACGTTTTTTACCTCAGTGCCGTCCACATCAACCAATATAAAATACGGGCAGCGTCCGAAGTGCATGCTCATTTTTGACTGCAGCCCTTTGTTTTCTTCACAGGCAAATGCGATTCGTTTCATTAGGGGTTCTCCTTGTCAAAGATTTTTTGCAACCAATTGTCATCCTTCAAGAAGCTGTGTCCAGCGCTGAGCAATCGAGCGGAATGCTTCAGTCGCAGGTGAATCCGGATGCGCGCTCACAAACGGCTTGCCTTCATCAGTGCAGATCACCATTGCCGGATCAAGCGGCACCCTGCCTAAAAAAGGCACCTTCATCTTTTTTGCGATCTGCTCACCCCCGCCGACCTTAAACAGGTTGATTTCCTTGCGGCAGTGTGGGCACAGCATGCCGCTCATATTTTCTATAACACCGATTCGTGGAATTTTCAGCTCGCGGCAAAACGAGATGCTCTTTTTCGAGTCCAGAAGTGCCACATCCTGCGGCGTGGTGACAATCACCGCGCCGTCAACTTTTTTGATGAGATGAGCAATGCTCAGGGCTTCATCGCCGGTTCCCGGAGGCAGATCTATAATCAGATAGTCAAGTGAGCCCCAGTGCACCTCTCCCAGAAACTGCTTCATCAGTCCATGCTTCATGGGACCACGCCAGATAATCGCATCTTCCTCTTTATTCAGGAAAAAACCGATGGACATAACCCTGAGATTGCAATCTGCTTCGATTGGCAAAATACCGTCCACCGGACCCATCGCAGCACATGGTCGTCGGTCTGCAATGCCGAGCATTTTGGGGATGTTGGGGCCATGAATGTCAGCATCAAGGATGCCGACGCTCTTTCCCTGCTGGGCAAGTGTTGCAGCCAGGTTGACTGATACGGAGCTTTTTCCGACTCCGCCTTTGCCGCTCAAAACCATGAACGTATGCCGGATGTTTTTCAGTGTGGCATCAATGAGCTGCTGGGCATGGCGCTCTTTTTCTTCAGCCGAGCACGTCGCAGCGCTGCTGCAGGACTGGCAGTTAGTGTCTTTGTCGCAGGTGTTTTTTGTCATGAACCATATTCCTTTCCGATGTGTCTAAGTGCTCTGTTTTTGGTATCGTGAACGCTTGGTCAGCTTTTTATTCGTTGTTCTCACCGCTCACTGCTCACTTTTCCGTGCAGCACTCCTCTGCCCGCTCCTTTTCCAAATCCGTATCCGCGTTCTCCTCCACCGGTCGGTATGACCTCTGGCGAGATGACGAATGCAAACAGCAAAAGACCAAGGCACAGAACAAAAAAGCAAACCACAGCAACACGCTGTGCTTTGCTTTTGAGCGTCCATTTCTTTATCATGGTAACAATCCAATTCAGGTGCAAGCCTAAATGCAGCGCAAGCAGAATCATCAGCACATACGCTATCCAGAGATGAACAGCTCCCCAGTCATGCCGGTCAAGCCCCAAAAAGGTCAGCTCAACATTGCGACCATAGACAGCCATGCGTTCCTTTCCGGGGAGCAAGACAAACTTCATGAGAAACCCGATGCCGGCAAGCGCCGCGCCACCCAACAGTAAAAATGCGTCTATGATAAAATTAATTTTTTGTTTTTCCATAGCGGTTGCGGGTATGCTTCTGGGAGTTAGAAAGAAGCAGAATCAGAAACTCCTGACGAGGCGCCACCGGGTTTTCCCTGCCTTTTATTCCACTGCCTGCTCTTTGCTTTTCAACAACTCATTGAGTCTGCCCCGAATCTGTTCAAGCTCCTGTTCCATTGCTGCTGCCTTGTTTTTCAAAAACTCAACTTCCTGCTCAGGGCTCGGGCCTCCAAACGGGACGTACGGATAAGCTGTCGGTTGCCAAAACGCAGCAGGATTATACCATCCTCTCCCGCGCCCTCCACCGAACACTCTGCCGCGACCGCCTCCCCACGGAATACCGCCGCGACCTGCTCCTCTGCCGTACCAGTTTGTCCAAGAAAACTGCCCGGCTCGAGGCGGGCAGAAGCCTCTGCCACCCCCTGTCCGTGGTCCCATTCCCATTGGTCCAGTTCCATCAAATCCTGGCATAGTATAACCTCCCTTCGAAAAAAATACAGTTTATTTTAAACCTTCTTTTTATGGTGCCCAGCACAGAAGCACCATCGCCGGCGCCTGCTCTTGCACAGCATGGTGCCTGCCTCAAGTCTTCCTTTCATAAATTGAGCAAGGGCGTCATCTGCTTCGCCAGAAACCCACGGGATAATTTTAATACCAGCACTTTCTATCTGTGTGTGTGCATAATGAGTAATACCGCCACAGATGAGCAAACCAACGTCACTGTTTTTTATACACTGAATCCGCCTCCATGGGTCATATCCCGTGAGTGCGTATTCCTGCCGATTGACCACACTTCCATTTTCAATGTGGACGATCAACAATGCAGGCGCGTAATCAAAATACGGCGATATTCTTTTTTCAAATAAAGGGATTGCGATTTTCATTTTTTTTGATGACATAGAAAAGCACATTACGTGCCAGTGTGCCAAACATAAAAAAAGAAGGAATGTCAGCAAGAAAGAGATCACGTGGGTCAGCAGGTGATGAGAGGCTCTTGCTTTAATGCAAAATCAGTTGCAATGCTATTGCAAAAACGCAATAGTTGTTACACCATTTCAACAACGTTTTTGAAGCAGGCAAGAAAAAACCGCTCAGCAGAATGCTGCAGTGACATCCTGCTGAGCAGCTCTTGAGAAAAAGGGGAGTAACCTCGGCTCAGGATGGTGTTGTTATGGTGCTGCAAAAGGATTTGCAAAGACAGCTCGTTTCCCAAGTTCTGCTTCAATTTCAAGCAGCCGGTTGTATTTAGCGATTCGCTCGCTACGGCAGGCTGAGCCGGTCTTTATCTGACCGCCACCCATAGCAACAGCAAAGTCAGCCATAAAGTCATCTTCAGTTTCACCGGAGCGGTGTGAAATAACAAATCCCCACCCTGCCTTACGGCACATGTTTATTGCTTCGATGGTCTCCGTGACCGTGCCGATCTGATTGAGCTTTATGAGCACGGCATTGGTGGTTTTTTCCCTGATGCCGCGGCTGATGAATTTTGTGTTGGTGACATAAATATCATCGCCCACAATCTGGATTTTATCGCCGAGCGCAGCGGTATGCTTGTTGAAGCCTTGCCAGTCGTTTTCCGCAAGGCCGTCCTCGATCGAGACAATGGGATATTTTTCGATCCATTTTTTGTACAGTGCGGTCATCTCTGCGCTGGTCTTTTTGCCCTGACGCGACTTGCTCAGATTATATATACCCTTTTCATAAAAGGAGCTTGCTGCAGGGTCGAGCGCGATTGCAACGTCTTTGCCCGGTTTGTAGCCAGCTTTTTTAATCGCCTCGACGATCATCTCACAGGCTTCGTCGTTGCTGCCCAGATTTGGCGCAAAACCACCTTCATCGCCGACACTGGTGACATGACCTTTTTTCTTCAGAATGTCTTTGAGTGCTGCAAACGTCTCGGCACCATAGCGAAGCGCCTCGGCAAAGGTTGGCGCACCAATGGGCATTACCATGAACTCCTGAAAGTCAACGCTGTTGTCAGCGTGCTTCCCGCCGTTCAGGATGTTCATCATGGGTACCGGCATCCGGACAGCACCGGTTCCACCAAGGTATGCATACAGAGGCAAACCTGAAGCTGCGGCAGCAGCACGGGCAACCGCCATGGAAACCCCAAGAATTGCGTTGGCACCGAGTTTTGCCTTGTTGGGTGTGGCATCAAGTTTGATCATGAGGTGGTCAATTTCAGCCTGACGTGTCGGATCCATGCCGATAAGTTTGGGAGCGATCACTTTGTTGACATTGGCAACTGCCTTCAGAACACCCTTTCCACCATAGCGTTTTTTATCGCCGTCGCGCAGCTCGACTGCTTCGTTTTCCCCTGTTGATGCACCAGAAGGAACTGACGCTGACGCAGTGATACCGTTCTCAAGGGTAACAAAAGCCCGCAGGGTGGGATTGCCGCGGGAGTCAAGAATTTCAAGTGCCCTGACTGCTGTGATTTTTCGTGCCATATCTATACTCCTTTTGAAAGGTTGTGATTATGGTGCGGTATTGTAGCATGTGAACCATACCGGAGCAAGCAACATTCCGGTTTATGTCACGTGGCAGACGGAGGATTTGGTTGTCATACAGAAGAGTACCGCAGGTGCATGTCCTCCGAGGCACTTATGACTGGATGCCGAGCTTTTTCATTTTGCGCCATAACGTTGAGGGGTTGATCCCCAGTTCACGGGCTGCGCGCGTTTTATTGCCGCCGTGTTTTGCGAGCGCGTCGCGGATGACACGGGCTTCTGCCTGCTTGAGCTCAGAGAGCGATGTTGCAGGAGCGCCGTGACCGGTGCTGGATAGTCGCCTCAGCTCAAGCGGCAGATGTTCCATGGTGATGAGCGGTCCACGACACAGCACGATCGCATGTTCGATGATGTTTTGAAGCTCCCGGACATTACCCGGAAACGCATAAGTCATAAAAAAATTCATGACCTCGCGAGAAATACCGGTGATGTTTTTTCCTTTTTGGACGTTGTGGTGATTGATGAAATGCTCAACCAGCAGCGGGATGTCCTCTCTGCGGCTGCTGAGCGGCGGCAGGGCTATTTTTATAACATTGAGGCGGTAGTACAAATCTTCACGGAACAACCCGTGCGCTACCTGCTGCACAAGGTCTTTGTTGGTCGCAGCAATGATGCGCACATTTGCCTTGACCGGTGCTGTGGCACCAAGTGGCTCATACTCGCCGTTTTGCAAAACCCGCAAAAGCTTTACCTGCAACCCAGGCGATAGGTCACCGATTTCATCAAGAAACAAGGTACCGCCCTCGGCGCGGGCAAAGCGTCCAGGTTTATCTTTTTTTGCGTCGGTGAAGGCGCCTCTGACATAGCCGAACATTTCTGACTCGATCAATGTTTCAGGCAGTGCCCCGCAGTTCACGGTCACATACGGTCCGGTGTTCCGCGGGCTTGCCGCATGAATGGCACGGGCAAACAATTCTTTGCCGCTCCCGCTTGGTCCCTGCAGGAGCACCGTGCTGTCGCTTTCGGCTATGTCGGGAAGGATGTCGAAGAGTTTTTGCATCTCATGATTTTTGCTGACAATATCCATGAACGAGTACTGCCGGGTAAGCTCCTTGCGCATTTCTTCCAGTGCTGACAGATCGCGGAACGTCTCAACACCGCCGACAATATTCCCACGCTCATCCCGAAGCACAGCAGTGCTGACGCTCACCGGCACCGGAGTACCGAACCGGTTGAGGATATTAATGTGCACATCAATCAGAGGACGCCCGGTAGTAATGCTCTTCTCAAGTGCACACGAACCCTGGCAGATGTTTGCATGAAAGACATCAAAACATTTCTGACCAATGGCTTGTTTGCGGGAAATGCCGGTGATAGTCTCAGCGGCACGGTTGAACGAGGTGATGTTTTTTTCAAGGTCAACGGTAAAAACGCCGTCGGCAATGCTGTCAAGGATTGTTTCTATCTGAATATGGCTCTTTCCAATCTTGTGTGGCATACGCATTACTTACTCCGCAACAACCAGTTTGTCAACATGGCAGCCCACACGCACGATTCTGTCTGAAGAAGAAACATGGTCACGTTCTGCTCAGCAGGTATTTCGTATTTGACAAAAACAGCTTTTTGGGATTATATTATTTTTATGTTTTCGATAGCAAAATTAACACAAACCAAAAAGAACCACAAAACCCTCATAGCCTTGTGGCTCATCGGGTTTTTTCTTTTCAGTTCGTGCGTCATCCACGTTGTCCATAAGCATTGTCCTTTTAAGGGAGAATTCGCATGCAACTACGACGCCTCGTGCCAATGGGTTAAGACTGATAAGGCTGGCAAATCTGCTTTTTCGCCATCCTCTCTTGTCTTCGTGCTGGCATTTTACCTTTCCTGGGTTCCCCTCTTTGTCGTAGGTTCACCCCTTGCTGCCCGCGAAGAAATCATCAAAAAACTTTTACTTCCTACTGCCTTAGCGCCACGAGCACCTCCCGCTCCAATTTTCTTTTAATCATCATTCGATTCATAACTCGATTGCGTTTGCTTTTTTGAGCTGGGAAACAACCATCTCCAGCTCAACGCGATCCTGTTTCTATTCTGTATACAAGGGAGTTTATTATGAAAAAAATTCTGAGGCTTTTTTGTTTAGTGAGCGTGGTAATGTATCTTAGTGCTCCTCGCGCTGCTTTTTCAGCAGACTATGTGAGCAGGGAAGAGTTCAACGCACTGCAACAGGAAATCACTGAGCTCAAGGGTCTGGTACGCGAGCTTAAAACCGTTATCAAACAGCAGCAGGAAACCATACACACGCTTGAGAACACGACTCAGGCACCATCCACTGTCCAGCGCACTGTTGACGAGGACGGGCATGGGGTTGCTCAACGGGAGAAAGACCACAGTCTTGAGCAGATGCTCGGAGACATTAAGCCGCGGATCAGTGCGACCGGTGATTTTGTTGCCAACCTTTCCGATGACCGCCATATGCGCACCGAAGACGACCGGTTTGATCTGCGTGGTGTTGATATTGACTTCACTGGTGAGATTGATAATGTGGCACGGGCATATTTCAACATCTCCTACCACGATGATGATCTGTCGCTTGAAGAAGGCTATCTTGATGTCTGGGACGTGCTTCCGTTTAAGACTGATGTGCGGCTTGGCAGGTTTCGGGTCAATTTTGGTCTCCTGAACACCATTCATCCGCACGCACTGACGCAGGTTGACTACCCTGCCATTTACCGGGTGTTTTTAGGGCATGAGGGTTATATTGACGAGGGTGTTGGTATTTCCGGAGAATTCCCCTCACTGTGGAAGACGCCGTTTGCCTATAGCCTGCAAGTCGTGAACGGCAAACGTCATGAGCATGACGATGAGGATGAGCACGAACCTAAGGTTAGTCAGTACAAGCGTCTCAAGGATTTTGACGACACCGTGTATGTCGGAAGGATCAAAAACCGGCTCAGCCTCAGGGAGAATCTTTCCCTTGACTGGGGGTTTTCAGGGCTCACCGGCAGGTTTGAAGAAACCGGCGATGCGCCGCGGTATTACCTTGAAGGTGCGGATATGACCCTGACCTGGCATCCTTTTCAGGAGCAGTACAAACGCATCCGCTGGCAGACAGAGTCATTTCTCTCGCAGGTTGACGGCACGCGTAGAGAAACCGCTCACGGCATCTATTCATTCCTTGACTACCGGTTTGCGCCGAAATGGTCGGCAGGTGCCCGGTACGACTATAGCCAGCTTCCACTTGTTTCGCGCAATCATCTCCGTGAGTATTCAGTGTATCTCACGCATCAGTATTCACCCAACAACCGGATCAGATTGCAGGTGAAAAACGCTCAGCGCAATTTTGCTAAAGATACCACAGAACTTTTTCTGCAGTGGACGTTCACGCTGGGCAGGCATGAGCATATTGCCGGTGAGGAGCATTAAGGAAACAAACCGCAGCTACCTGTTTGAGCGTGCATTTGCTTGAGGGGAACAGAAAAACAACAGCGGGATCCGCCATACTGGAGGTTCCCGCTGTGAGTTTTGCGCGAGATTATGTTGTATCAGTCAAGCGATATTGCCTGCACCGGGCATTCATCAACGCACGTGCCACAATCAACACAGGTGTCGGGATCAACCTTTGCCTTATCCTCTACCGTAATCGCCTCAACAGGGCAGACCTCTTTGCAATTGCCGCAACCCGTGCATTTGTCAGTATCAACTTTTGCTGCCATTTTTGTTTCTCCTTTCCTTAAGAGTCACTCTCGTTGCATGGTACCTGCTACCGAACCCTGCAGGCACTACATACCGTTAGGTTCCTGCAGGTATATACCATGAAACGTTCTTTTGTGCATAGTTTTTTCTCAGCGCAGCATTGCCTATTGTGAGAAGTTTTCCTCCAGTGAGCGCAGCAGGCGGTAAAAATCTCCCTGAACGTCAATATTGCGGTTGCGTACCTTCAGGGTTTGGGGATCAATGAGCTGACTGAACGGAATACCGTCAATTTCAAGGTTATCACGTACCGTCACCATTTCACCAAAACGACCCTGTTCAATCAGCCGGTAGGCACCAACCCCAAGCTGCGACGTTAGTAGCGCATCATAGAGCGAGGGAGGGTTTTGCCGCGTTTCATATCCGACCACCTGGTGCTTAAAACTTTTTTTCATACCCGTTTTTTCACGGTACAGGCGCTCCAGTTCCCGCGCTACACGCTCGCCGATTTTTGCCTCGGAGAGCCGCAGGTTTCCGAACCGGTCTTTTTCCATAGCCGCCTTCTCGTTCTCCGGAAGAAGATCTGCAAGCCCCTCTGCCACACAGAACACGCCGTACCCTCTGCCGTCAGCCTCACGCCGCAGGACCATGGTGATAAGCTCTTCTGCAAGCGCAGCAAGACTGAACGGTTTGCCGGCGTCATAGTCTTCAGGGATAATCGCCTTAGTGCCCCGCGCAAAGATGCTTGCCGCTGCCGTGTACCAGCCAGCTTTTCTGCCCATCAGCTCAACAACATGGTAGCAGTTGGTAGCTTTTGCATCATCATACAGTCCACGGACAATGCGACCGGCGGCTTCGGCAGCAGTAAAATAGCCAAAGGTCCAGGGAATGCCGTAGTAGTCGTTATCAATAGTCTTAGGGACATGGATTATTGCGCCTTGGAACAAAAAGTCAGGGTTTCTTTGCAGACGGCGTTGCGAGAGCTCATAGATGAAGTTTGCAGTTTTAAGCGTATCGTCACCGCCGATGGTGATGAGCGCACCGACCCGAAGATATTTCAGGGTGTCAAGGATACGGTCAAGCTGCTCGGTTTTGTGGGGATCATTGAGGTCTTCAGGCTTTTTTATGTCTTTGCCCGGATTTGCGCGGGAGGTGCGCAGCAGAAAACAGTTTGAATCAATTGACTCAGACGTAACTGTTTTGTCAATGTCAATAAAATGCTCGCCAAGCCGCAGATCCTGCGCGGGCAATTCCTGCAAGTATTCATAACCGTTTTTGAAGCCAATAACCTGAATGCCGCGGTCAAGGAATTGTTTTGCCGCGCCGGAGAGCACTCGGTTGCCACCCGGTGCCGGTCCGCCAGAGTGCAGCAAAGCTGCCTTGAGACGAAGGGACTTCATACGCGCAAGTGTCGGGGTGATCGCCTCGGGATGTGAACCTGAGATGATGGTCATGGGAAACCCTCCTCGGAAAAACGTTTTTTAACGGCAAATGCAACCCGGCAGAGCAGGATGCCTGCATCGGTGAATGTAGCACAGTTGTTTTGAAAGATAAAGCAACAAGAAAGGCTGAACTGATGCGGGGATTTCATTAGCAAGCGGTGACGCGAGAAGGAAAGGAGGAGGCAGGAATCAGCAGTTAAGAGCGGCTGCAGTGTAATGTGAGAGGGCAAGTTGGCACTGGTTTTTGCCAATCAAAAAATCCAGGTTGCATCAACGGGCTGCTTGTGTGATAAGGGTTAGTGATAGGTTCTGTAATCAAAACCATATCAGTTTTGCTCCTTTATGGGTACTGGCTTTTGACTAATTTTTAGAGGAACCCTTTATTTAATTGTAGCCATGGTGTTTTGGTACCTTCGTTATCTGCCTGAAGCTTGACAAGGTCAGAAGTTATATCCTCGGCAATTATTTTGGTTATTTTATAGACGCTCCCGTCAGGACATTTAACCGCAGCACGTTCAGCATCTTTTAATACATGGCTGTTGGTAATAACTTCGCCCTTTTCACTTACAAAAAAAACCACTGCCCTGCGCCAGGGTTCTCCCTTGACATCATAGGTCATCACAAGAACCGTTGCATGCAGAGTTCGTTTTATAACGTCTTTAAGCTGATTCTTTTTGGCTGCAGTTTTATGAGAGACTGCAAGATAAACAAACAGCAGAAAGGCAAGAACAAGGGGCTTTGTTGAAGTTTTTTTCATGGCACTTACTCCCCCTCGTAGGATTTTAATAAGCTCTTACCCCGAGAATAAGGCAAATATAGACGGAACACTTTGTGAGTCAAATAAAAGTTTGATTCTACCCGTCAAAATTTCGTGGCATCAAAATTCAACGACCTGCAGCACGCTGTTCTGCAGGTCGTTGAATTTCTGTAGAACTTTTGGGAGAAAAGGTTAGTTCAGCGAAAACGTCATGCTCATGGTGACCGGAAAATCAGGCTTGCCGAATGCTGCAACAATGCCGGTGACTAATATGCCAACGCTCACATCAGGGACAGGGATTGACATGAAAATAGGGGCAGAACTGTATGCGTAATTGAGTACCGGCGTGGTGCCAACAAACCCTGCGGTTGAAAAGACGAGTTCGCCCTGCCCAATCGTGGAATGATTCCCGACACTGACCGTCAGGGTACCTGTTCCAGCAGTCACAATGAATGTGGTTTGTACCGCCTTCCCGCCGAACACGGTATCGCTGAGTTCATAATAAATCGAGCGGGAATGCCCGGGGGTGAGAATAATAAGATCATAGGTTTGACCAATGCCATCAAAGGCACGCTGTGCCGATGCCGGAGGTGCACAGAGAAGCAACACGGTTATACACAATAAACTTGCGGTGTAGGCTCTTTTTTTCATTTTGTTTCTCCCCCAAAAGGTTATATGTTTTTATTATATAGGGAATTTTTTTTAGTTGTAAATAGTTTTATTTTCTGTTGCCTTCAATCATCTGTGCATAGGTTAAGATTATTCTGCTGTACCTTATCCTGATTTTATGCTACTTAAAAACAGGTGGTTTGCGTGAACCTGACGCTTAGAAGCGTAGGTAAATCCTTTCTGCAGCATTTGCTCCACACGCTCATGAGCTTAAAAATCCTTTCACCGCTCAACACAATAGACGAAACAGAACAGCTCATCTTAGCTGGTGCTGATGAATTTTATTGCGGGGTTTTGCCTGACGACTGGAGAAACCGCTACAGCGTTGCTGCATCGCTCAACCGCCGACAGGAGGACAACCCGGTCATCAACACCTCCCCGCACTTCAGGTCGTTTGAGGACCTTGCGGCAGCCATTAAAATTGCCCACGCTCACGACGTCATGGTGGCACTGACGCTCAATGAGCATTACTACAGCAACGCCCAGTACCCAGCCCTTATCGAATACATAACAAACGCTTTGCAGGCAGGGGTTGATGCGTTCATTGTCGGCGATATCGGCATGATCCTCACCCTCCGTGACATCGCACCGGGTGTGCATATCCACATCAGTACCGCAGGGACCGCGTTCAATGCTGAGACTGTCCATTTTTACCGCGATTTGGGTGCCTCGCGCGTCATTCTTCCGCGGCATCTCTCCCTTGAAGAAATAGGTGCACTCGCAGCTCACGTCAACGGCATTGAGCTTGAGGTGTTTATTTTTAACTCACGCTGCGCTAATGTTGATGGTTTGTGCACCTTCCAGCATGGGCTTGCTGCGTTTGTCCCTGAGCAGGAGCATAAGCGCGACTACGAAAATGCCTGTATGATGCTCTACAAAATAAGCGCATCGGTCAGGGGATGCAGCGACGAGGAAGCTGAGCAGGTGCTCAGAGAAAAAGTCTCACGGGAACGCCAGCATTTCTGGTCGGCACTGCATATTGATGAGCGTCCTTGCGGCGCCTGTGCCCTGTATGAATTTGAAGAGATGAAGATTGCTGGTGTCAAAATTGTCGGCAGGGGCAATACCACCGAGCGCAAGCTGCGCGATGTGCGGTTTTTCCGGGAGGTGCTTAATTTTCTGACAAAGAGCAAACCGAGTAAAAAAGAGTTCCGCCAGTATGTGCGTACCCTCTACAAAAAAGAGTACGACCGACCCTGTATCATTTTCAAATGCTATTACCCTTCAGTGCTTTTGGATGAATCTTCGGCATCAGTATCAAAAACGATGCTGATCACTGCAAAAAATAAAAACATCACGGAGGGAGACTATGATTGACAGCGTACTCAAAAAATTGCACTGGCTTGGTCATGATGGGTTTCGGATTGATGCTGATAAAATCATCTATATTGATCCGTATCACATCAGGTCAAAAACGCCAGCCGACATCATTCTGGTAACCCACGACCACTACGACCACTGCTCACCTGATGACATAAAAAAAATACAAAAAAAAGACACCACCATTGTCACCGACAAATCATCGGCTGCAAAACTTTCTGGTGAGGTGCGCATCGTTAAGCCGGGCGACAGCCTGACGGTTCAGGGTATCGGCATTGAGGTCGTGCCTGCCTACAACACCAATAAACAGTTTCACCCCAAGGCGGCAGGAATGCTCGGGTTTGTTGTCACGATTGACGGTGTGCGGATTTACCATGCCGGCGACAGTGACTTTTTCCCTGAGATGAACAATATCAAAGCTGATATTGCACTGCTCCCGGTATCAGGAACTTATGTCATGACTGCTGATGAAGCAGCACAGGCTGCGTTGGCAATGAATCCGAAGGTCGCGGTGCCGATGCATTACGGTGCCATTGTTGGCACAGCATCTGATGCACAGACGTTTGCCAAAAAACTGTCAGGCAAAATCACGGTCAGAATTCTGGAAAAAGAGTAGGGAAGAGCTTCGGTCAGCTATAGCTTTCACTGCATATCACCAGCAACAATCACTAAACGATGGTGCCGTCCTATCTTGCCCTCTACGAAAGCGGCTTGCTCACCGAGCGCATTGAAAAAGCGCGCACGCTGCTTGCGCCCTGTACGCTCTGCCCTCGGCAGTGCCGGGTGAGGCGGTTGGATGGTGAGCTGGGGGTTTGCAAAACCGGAAGTCGTGCCCGCGTTGCAAGCTATGGTCCGCATTTTGGTGAGGAGGCACCGCTGGTAGGCAGATTCGGCTCAGGCACGATTTTTTTTACGTATTGCAACCTGCTGTGTGTCTTCTGCCAAAACTACGACATCAGCCACGATGAGGCAGGTGAAGAGGTCTCACCGCACGAGCTTGCACAGATCATGCTTGGTTTGCAGCGCGGGGGGTGCCATAATATCAACTTTGTTACCCCGACCCATGTGGTGCCGTATATCCTTGAAGCCCTTCCCTTTGCTATTGAACAGGGTCTGAACATTCCGCTGGTATATAATTCGGGTGGCTATGACAGTGTCGAAGCACTCAGGCTGCTTGAGGGAATTTTTGATATCTACATGCCTGACCTAAAGTTTTCAAAAGACATCCCTGCGCTTTTGTACTGCAAAGCCCCTGATTATCCTACCGTCGTACGAATGGCGATCAAAGAGATGCACCGCCAGGTAGGAGACCTGCTGCTTGATAGCCATGGTCATGCCCAGCGAGGTCTTTTAGTGCGGCATCTGGTCATGCCTGATGATCTTGCAGGAACCAGCGAAGCCATGCAGTTTCTTGCAACCGAGATTTCAAACAATACCTATGTCAACATCATGGACCAGTACCGTCCCTGCGGCGAAGACATCAACCGTTTCCCCGAGCTGCAGCGCCGCATCACCCCTGAAGAATACTGGGCAGCCATAGAGGCAGCTCATGCTGCAGGGCTCTACCGGCTCGACGACCGTCAGCGGACATTTCTGTTTTCGTGGCGATAGCGTGCGCTACACAGCGTTTAGTTCCTATCTCAAACACCATTTTGGCACCCGGGTTCATAAAATAACCCTTGATGCAGGGCTTACCTGTCCAAACCGTGACGGCACTAAAGGGTTTGGTGGCTGTATCTACTGCAACAGCCGCGGCTCGGGAACCGGTGCCGCAGCACAGGGTTCTCCCATCCGTGAGCAGGCTCTTGCTGCACAAAAAATTCTCGCGCGGCGTTACGGTGCTGAAAAATACATTGCCTATTTTCAGTCGTTCTGTAACACCTACGGTCAGTTTGCCCTGCTGAAAAACCTGTATGAGACCGCAGTGAGCATCCCGGAGGTTGTCGGACTTGCGGTTGCAACACGACCCGACTGCCTGTCGCCTGAAGTGCTGGATCTCCTCAGCCAGTATGCCCACCGTTTTATGGTATGGCTTGAGTTGGGACTGCAGACCGTCCATGACCGAACACTACGCCTGATCAACCGTTGCCACACGTGGCAGGATTTTCTCGACGGCTACCATCTTGCCCGGCAGTATCCGCTGCTCATCTGTGTGCATGTAATCATCGGATTGCCTGGTGAAGACCGGCAGGATGTGATAGAAACCGCCCGCAGCCTGAGCGCACTTGCACCTGATGGCATAAAAATTCATTCCCTCTATATCAGCCGTGGCACCGGTCTTGAAAAGCTCTACTGTGACGGGAGATATACACCACTTGAAAGAGAGGAATTTGTTGCACGGGCATGTGACATGCTTGAGCTGCTCCCAGCAAAAACGGTTGTGCAGCGGCTTACCGGCGACCCTGACCCGCAGGAACTAGTGGCACCACTCTGGACCCTGCACAAGCAGGAAACATTGCGCATGATAGAGAATGAACTCATGCGCCGGGGCAGTAGACAAGGGGCAAAACACACCGGTGTCGTCAGTACAACTCCTTAAGGGGAGTGAACGTTAGGGAAAAAACTCTTAAGGGATCCTCACCTGACCATCACCAGCAGCACGAGAGTTTTGGGAATTGTCATGGAAGTCGGCTGAGGTGAGGCAACCGGAGGGTAAGAAAAAGGGCATAGGCAAGTGAAACAAGTGCGCTTGCAACAATAGTTGCCGGCGCGCCGATATGCTGGGCAGCAATGCCAGCAAGCAGCCCCCCAAGTGGCATCAGACCAAAATGGGTTAGGCTGAAAATGCTCATGACCCTGCCGCGCAGCCGGTCCTCAACAAGGGTCTGCAGCAGTACATTGGCAAGGTTAAGGACTAAAATCAGTGCCATACCTACCCCCACCATAATGAGCAGCGACAGCGGTACCCACCGAACCCTTGAAAAGAGCAGCAGAAAAAGAGGAAACGCAAAACCGCCGGCAAGCAGCAGTCTGCCTTTTCGTGTGCGCTGACCAAGCGAAGCAACCACCAGTGCACTGATGAGCGCACCTGCACCTCGAAACGACTGCAAAAGTCCGTTGGTTGCAGCATCTCCGCCCAACACACTGACCGCCCATGCGGGCATCAACGTTGCGAATGAAAACCCGAACAGGCACACAACGGCGATGAGCAGGATGATGGCGCGGATGAGCTTATGTGCAGCAACATAGCGCAATCCTTCCAGAAGCGAAGCAACTGCAGACGGGTGTGGTTCCGTGTGACCCTGTGCCGGCTGACGGATACGCGCAAGTGAAGAGAGAATTGCAACGTAGCTGATCCCGTTGACGGAAAAACACCATGCAGGCCCGAAGAGTACATAGACAACACCTGCTGCGGCAGGGCCCAGCATGACTGCTGCATTGAACAGGGTCGAGTTCAGTGCAATGGCATTGGTGAGGTCTTCACGGGGGACAAGGTCAAACACAAAAGCCTGGCGTGCCGGTGCATCAAACGCATTGGCAATGCCAAGACAAAAGGCAAAACCGACAAGGTGCCAGGGCTGCACGACGCCCCAAAAGGTTACGGCAGCAAGCCCAAAAGCACACAGCATCATGCAGGTCTGGGTTATCAGCAGCAGCATACGACGCGGCATTCGGTCTGCAACAACACCACCATAGAGGAGCAGGACGGACGAGGGGAGTCCGGAGGCAAAACTCACGTATCCAAGATATGCCGGCGCATGGGTTAGTTCATATACTAGGAAGCTCTGGGCAGTCATCTGCATCCATGCGCCAAACAGCGACACGAGCTGACCCCAAAACCAAAGCCGATAATTGCGGTGACGGAGTGCTGCAAACGTTCTCTGCCAGATCATAAGCCGTGCATGAGGGTAGGTGTTCAGCCGGAGAGCAGCGACGCAGGAAAAGAAATCATGAGGGATTTATCCATCACGGTCAGCGTTCAGATACTTTTTAAACCACTCGATCGCTTTACCTGAAGACTGCTTAAAATACTCACCCTCGTACACCTCATAGTGCCGCGCACCAGCAATAAGAGTAAGTTCTTTTGGGGGACGGGCTTTTGCAAACAGGGTCTTTGATTCTTCAAAGGGGCAGACAATATCCTGATCCGCACCAATAATCAGTATCGGAACCTGCACAGCGGCAAGACAGTCTTCAGGCTTGTACTCCATGCTTTCCCTGATGGTCAGCAGCGGGAGCCGGGTTTTTAGCTTGGGGACCCGCTCGACCATCTGCTGATAAAAAGCTTTTGAATCAGGATCGGTGAGGATTTGATCCAGCGTAAGATAGAGCGGCTTATTTTTGGTAACGGCGCGTTGCCATGCTTTCTGAATGGTATTCAAAAGTTTTTCCCGCTCTGCATCGCTTAAACCGCCTGCAACCATACGCTCGCCACTCCCAAAGGTAATCTGCACTGCAAGGCACTTCACCCGGCTGTCACGAGCTGCGGTGCAGATAGCGTTTGCGCCGCCAAATGACGTGCCCCACAAACCGATGCGATCTGCAGCAATCTCTGGCAGGGTTTCCAGAAAGGTTATTGCGTTGCGGATATCTGCTATCTGCTCAGCGGGAACCAGCCTGCCCCGCTCCCCCTCGCTGTCGCCAAAGCCCCGGTAATCAAAAATCAGCGCAGCAAAACCCGCACCCGCAAATGCCTCGGCGTAAGGCGGCAACAGGATTTCCCGAATCCCGGCAAATCCATGACATAAGATAATGGCAGGAACTCCCTGACCGTTGGGAGTAGTGTTGGGCAAGAAAAGATCACCAACCAGTTTACATCCTTCAGAATAGAAGACAATACTCTTCCGCATAGCTCCTCGCTCCTCTGCATACAGGAATTTCTTACACCTTACGGGAAAGGGGAAATTTGTCAATAGAATTGTGCAGTGCTGACATCAGCCTTCCAATTTATATGAGAACATGATAAGTAACCGAACAGTTTATATTTTCGTGTACCCCTCGCCCCATCGTTGCATTACGAGCTCAAGAACCTATGGCTCATTGGTACATGCTGCTCATGTGTAGTGTGCTGGTGTTCTGCACCGCGGTCCGCAGCGCACTGCCGGCTGATGTTGCAATCATATCCTCAAGCGACATTCTCCCCTACACGACCTGCCGTGAGGGCATTCAGGAGTACCTTGCTGAATATACGATTACGGCGACAACGATCAATGAGGATATCAGTAAGGGTCGTGAAGCACTGGAAGACATCAAACGGGAAAAGCCAAAGGTAGTCATTGCCATTGGTCCGCAGGCAGCGTTTGCACTCGCGCAGGAACCGGCACTGGGGAACAGTCGGCTCTTTTGTATGATCTTAAACCCGCAGCGTGTTCTTGCAAAAGCAGGTCTGTTTTCAGGTGTCAGTCTCAACATCCCACCTGACATGCAAATGCGAACCATAAAACAAGCTTTTGCTAACCGTAAGCGTGTGGGCATCTTTTACAGCAAGGATCCCAATCAGGAGATCGTTGATGCGCTCACCCGAGCAGCGACGGCATATGATCTGGTTGTGGTTCCCCTGCCGATAGGTTCTGCTCAGGAGATCCCTGGACTGCTGAGCTCCCGGGAGACGCCGTTTGATGTCCTCCTCATTATTCCTGATGAAAAGCTTGGGTCAACAAAAATTGTAGAGTACCTTATCAAGGAGTCGCTGCGCCGCAATCTGCCGGTTGTCGGATACAATAGCTGGTTTGCAAAAAATGGTGCGGTACTCTCCTTTATCATTGATTATCGCGGTATCGGCAGGCAGACCGGCGCCATTGCTCGTCGCATGCTCAACGGCTCACTGCTTGATACGGTAACCGTGGTGCCGCCTGAGCACGTGAAAATAAGCATTGATGTGAAAACCGCTGAAAAAATCGGAGTTGCCGTGTCACCGGATATTCTCAAGCAAGCTGACGAGGTGCAACGGTGATAAAGTGGGGCTTGAACCTTAAGTTTATTTGCTATACGGTATTTATCGTTGTTTTTATCTCGCTCGTCTTCAGCGTGGTCTTTATTTTTCAGTCACGCGCCGCGCTGCTCCAGGAATTTCGGAAACGGGCTACTTCGCTGGTACAAAACCTTGCGTACAACATTGAAGTGCCGCTGTTTATTGAAAATCAGGACGCGCTTAGGGAGCTGGCGCAGAATCTGCTCAGAGAAGAGTCGGTACAGTCAATTAAAATTTTCAATGCACAAAATGAGGAACTGGTATCCCTCAGTAAAAACCGGAGACTTATGCCGTGGCACAAAGAGTATGTCATTGCGCCGGTCTATTTTTCCTCGGATGACCAGCGCAAATTTACCGAGGACATGAATCTGTTTTATGATGCTACCGAGCCTGAGCACACAACGCCCTCCGGACCACCTATCGGCAAAATTGAGGTGCTGTTTTCTCGCGAAGGCATTATCCGAAGGCTCAACACCATGCGCTGGTGGATTTTCATCTCTGCAACCATAGCTGCGTTTATCGGTGGTATCGCTGCGCTCTACTTTTCACGGACCCTGATCCTGCCGCTGCAGCGCCTGGCGCGCGGCACCTATGCAATTGCCCGAGGCAACTGGGATGAACGATTGAGCATCGGCAGACGGGATGAGCTCGGGCAGCTCACCGAAGCCTTCAATCTCATGGCGGAATCGCTGAAGTCTCACAAGGCACAGCTCGAGCACACCTATCGGGAGCTTGCGCAGCGCGAGACTATGGCTGAAATCGGAAAGTTTTCCATGATCATTGCCCATGAGTTGAAAAACCCGCTGGGCATCATCAAGGGTGCCGTTGATATTTTGGCAAAACCTGCCAGTACGCCGGACATGAAAACCACGATGATTGGCTACATCCGTGATGAGGTGAAACGGCTGAACAAACAGGTTGAGGATTTTCTCGCATTTGCCCGACCGGCGCCACCCCAGAAGACCCGTACTGACATTAACGATGTCGTGCGTACGGTCGCCCGACGCTGTGCCCTCTCAGAGGATGAGCAGAGCCGTATTGTACTGCAGACCAACCTGTGTCAGCGTGCAGAAGCCATCGTTGATGAAAACCAAATTTATCAGGTACTATTGAATCTGGTCACCAATGCTGTCCAGGCACTTGAGGGGCAGGGAACCATTACCCTGACCACTGCCGGTGAGCATGGCAGGATCATCATCACCGTTGAAGATACCGGAAGCGGTATCCCGGACCACCTCAGGGAAAAAATTTTTGAACCGTTTTTTACGACCAAGGCACAAGGCACCGGACTTGGACTTTCGATTGTTAAAAAATTCATTGAAAGCAACGGCGGCACCATCGAGATAAGGGATCGCGCAGGCGGCGGCACCTGCGTAACCATCACCGTGCCGGCAGCAGTAGAAAGCTGAGGAGGAGGCATGCACAAAATTTTGATTGTGGATGACGAACAAAAAATGCGCCATATTTTGCAGATCATGCTCGAGCAACGCGGCTATGCAACGGATCAGGCTGCAACTGCAGACGAAGCACTGCGGCTGCTGGAAGCCTATCAGTATTCCATGGTGATCACTGACCTGAAAATGCCCGGCATGGACGGCATGGAGCTCATTCGCGCTATCAAGAAGATTGATCCCGACTATCCGGTTATTGTGCTGACCGCATACGGCTCGATAGAATCAGCGGTTGAGGCGATACGCGCGGGTGCGATTGACTACATTACCAAGCCGTTTGAAGAAGAAAAAATCATCATGACTGTGGAGCGGTCTGCCCGGTTTTCAGAACTGGTGCAAGAACGTCGCATCAGGCGTGAAGAGCTTGCTGAGTTTTTTGAGTTTCAGAATATTGTTGCAGAGTCCCAGCAGATGCTCCACATTCTGAAACAGGCTGCCATGGTTGCCCAAAGCCCCAGTACGACCGTGCTGCTCCTTGGCGAAAGCGGGACCGGCAAAGAACTGCTTGCCCGTGCCATTCACTTCAACAGCAGCAGAGCAGCAAAAAAATTTATTGCCATTAATTGTGCTGCCATAACACCAACGCTTGTGGAAAGCGAGCTTTTTGGGCATGAGAAAGGCTCCTTTACCGGTGCTGACAAAGCCAAACCCGGCAAGCTGGAGCTGGCAAACGAAGGAACGCTGTTTCTTGACGAGGTTGGCGATTTGAGCCTTGATGCACAAGCAAAACTTCTGCGATTTTTGCAGGAACGCGAGTTTGAGCGGGTCGGCGGCACCACAACCATTCAGGCAGATGTGCGGGTTATTGCTGCCACTAACAAAAATCTCAAGGAGCTGACTGATCAGGGAGCGTTCCGTGAGGATTTATATTACCGGCTCAATGTTTTTCCGCTTCATCTGCCACCACTGCGTGAACGTCGTGCCGACATCATCCCCCTTGCCACTTTTTTTCTGAAAAAAAGCGCTATGGCTATGGGGAAGCATGCTCCACAGATTACCGAAGAAGCCAGACAACTGCTCATGCGGCATACCTGGCCAGGGAACATCCGTGAACTGCAAAATGCGATTGAACGAGCGGTTATACTGTCACCGGATGGCACGATCCGTCCTGAGCAGCTGGCTTTTCTTGCTTCTTCTAGAACACCACCGCCGCTGCAGCCTGAGCCGTTTACCCTTCCGGCTCATGGTATTAATCTTGAGCAGCTTGAACTGAATTTGGTGCGACAGTCACTTGAAGCTGCGGGCAACAACCAATCTGAGGCAGCGCGGCTGCTCGGACTGACACGCGGTAAGTTCCGAAGTCTTTTAAAACGACTACGAGGTTTCTCATGAGTACCAGACGATACCTGCGCGCTGCAGCACTTATGCTGTGGTGTATCTTGTGCGCCCTGCCGTGCCGGGCACAGGACCAGCCACCCCTTGATGAAACCGGTCTTATGTTCATGGGCGAAGAGCTGTATACCGTAACCATCGCCTCCCGGAAGGCTGAACCGCTCCAGCGGGCACCTGCTGCCGTAACCGTTATTCAGGGAGAGGAGTTAAAAAAATATAAGACCCTTGCAGAGGTACTGCGTCGCGTTCCCGGTGTTTTTATTGACCGCAACGAGCTCAAAGAGCGGATCTATATGCGGGGTGTCCCTGATTCCTTTCTGGTCATGATGGATGGTGTACCGTTTTCAAGCGACGCCTCCACCATTGATTATCCACGGGGCAGAGAGCTCTCGCTTGAGTATATTGAAAAAATTGAAATCATCAGAGGACCGGGCTCTGCGCTGTGGGGTCCAGATGCATTTTCCGGTATTGTCAATCTCGTGCCGGTTCGCGGCGACAAGCTTCAAGGAGTACAGATTGCCGGCGAAGCAGGTTCGTATCACACCCGCGCATCATCGGTGCAGGCAGGCTTTACACGCAGTGGCTGGGAGGGATTTGTGTTTGGCTCAGGGTTGCAGAGTGAAGGGTTTGAGCATGACCTGCATCCGGGAGACAAACGCAAGGACGATCACTTTGGGGAGGTCTATGCCAGAATCAGCTACAAGGACATGTTTGAACTGTCAGGACGGTATTCAGAATACCGCGATTACTATACCGAACCAGCTTTTTTGCTGCAAGGATCTGAATTCAAACCGTTTTCGTTTGTGCAGGCAACCTTCACGAGGCCGATTGCCCAGGGGACCCTCTCCCTGCAGGGCTGGTACCAGAACTTTGACAGTTTTGAAGACTACGACACCACACGGTTTGAGCAAGACAATAACCAGTGGGCAGGTGAAGCAAAATATGACCGGACGGTGCTTCGCAATCATAATGTCACGCTGGGCGCATCGCTGCGCTATAACGATGGGAGTAGAACCACGTTGCGAAACTTTGGTACCCACTACGACTATTTTCCAAGCTATGATACCCACCTGATTTCATTTTATTTTCAGGACAAATGGAAGCTGCGCGACGATTTTGAAACAACCGTTGGTATTCGCTACGACAACCACAGTGAGTACCGCCGTCGCTTCAGCCCGCGTCTTGGGTGTAACTACTTTTTTTTGAACGGATTTAATTTGAAACTGCTGTATGGACGAGCGTTCAGGACGCCGAGCCTTGCCGTGGTCATTGAAAATCCCGGCCTGCGTCCCGAGCAGATTGACAGTTATGAAGCTGAACTTGGCTATCACTATAAAAACATTTTGGGAGTCACCCTCAATTATTTCTACAATAACCTCAAGGATATCATTGAACGCGATGCTACCGGTGCTATTTCCAATAGAAAGGATGAAAACATCAAAGGGGTTGAGGCTGCGCTGACCTGGCATCCGCATCAGTCGCTTGCGCTGTTTGCAAGCTATTCACACCTGTTTGGCAGCCGGCAAAAGGGAATGAAAATAAGACAGACCGTGCCCAAACCCGATGACCCAAGCCAGACCATTGAAACAACGCTTGAAAGTTTTTATAACGTCGCGCCCAACAATGTCTGCACGCTCGGCATTGATTACAGTTTTCTTCGCTATTTCAAGGCAAGCGGGGAAATGCATATAGTGGACACTCGCAAACTTGCACGCGGCGATGCACAAACCGCTGCAGCCAGGCGCCGCATCGGCGGCTATGCGCTGTTTGATATCGCGCTGTCGGTGAAGGATCTGCCGCTGCGGAATCTTGAGCTTTCGCTGAAAATAAAGAACATCACAGACAAACACTACGCAACCCGCGGCGTGTTCGGCTTTGTGGATGGCGAGGGCAGCACGGTATACTGGACACTCCGGTATCGTTTCTGATGCGCTGGGACTGGGAGTCTTGCTAACGTTCTAAATACTCCGGGAAAACGTTGTATGGAAAAAATCCCCTACTCAGGCATGCGTTCAAGTATCAGCCAGTATGTACGGCTGGCAAGCCGTATCAATCCAGTGCAGATAACTGCAGAGATTCCTGCACCTGGACTAAGGGCATTCTGTGCCGAGCGTCAGGTGACCCTAACACCGGTGCTGATGAAAATCATTGCTGATACCGCACGTCAGTTTCCCCTGATGCGGGCCCTGCTTGCACGCAACGTGTTTTTGAGAAAAAAGATCTATATCCCTGATGCAGTTTCCATCGCAGTCGCTATCGAAAAAGAACACAGCGGTGAGGTGTTTGTCCTAACGCCGGTAATTTTTTCCGTTGACCAAAAACCGCTTGCTGTTGTCAGCCGTGAACTTGAAAATCTTGCACAGCTGCCGTTGCATGCTCTGCCCGATATGAAACTCCGCCGCCTGCTGAACCTGCTCCCCTCATTTTTCCAGTACCTAGTCATGCGCTGTATCATCCAGTCGGCATATCTGGCTGAGCGTTTTTTTGGCTCGGTGGGTATAAGCAATCTTGGTGCGTACGGAATTTTTCACTTTGCACCGGTCTGGGTGAATACCGTTGTTTTCGGTGTCGGGAGCCTCTATGACAAACCAGTTGCAACCAATGGACAGGTTGCGGTCATGCCGGTCCTCCATCTGGGGCTTTCTTTTAATCACTGCGTCATTGACGGTGCCTTGGCAGGAAGGATGCTTGCAGCGGTGCGGCAGCACATTGAAGAGGAGCGGTACCGAGAGTTTGACTAATCTTTCCCCGACGATCCTTCCGATTGTTCGGAAAAGCGGTTCAGTGAAACTTTCCAGACTATCCCCCAGACGAGCCAGAACAACAGCAACGGAAGGACACTTGCAACATGATGTGGAAACACCAGTTCGCCAAGGTTAAAAGAGTTGAAGTTGTCAGTCCATTTGGTAACGTCAGTTAAACTTTCTATATCTATGACTTTAGGGAAATGAGATACGGGGACAGGATTTATAGAGATATTCCCTTCCCACAAACTTTTAAATATAACATCGCGCAATGGAGAGGAAATCGCTGCAGGAATTTCATTGCCCACAAGGGTTATTGAAAGATTGATGATGATAGAAACAACGCTGACAGCACAAAATGTTTTTGGGAAACGCTGAATGGCAAAAACCGCGAGCATGAAAAAAAACGGATACGCTGGCACCAGATAGCGTGGCCCCACACCGGATCCGCCATACCACGCATAAAAACAGGCAATATATACAAGAAACAGCCCTGACACGACAGTACACAACAATGCTTCAGCCCGCCATCGTTTGTTTCTAAAAAAAAGCAGCACCCCGGGCACTGCCATTAGATAGACCGGTGAAGAGACGAAAAGCCCGCGGTAGGGCAAAACGAGCAGCCCCACAAAATTTTGAAGGCGTGGCAATCCGAAAAGTTTGCCGTTGACCCGCGCCATGACCATATCATTTGCATAGTCATAGCTTGAACTCAATGGACTGCCAAAACAGGCTGCGTTGTACCAGAGCTGCGCGATGCCTGCAGGCATGCAGGCTGCCACAAACAGAGGGAAACAGCGCCTGCCGGGTGTGCAGGTCAGCAGATAGAGGGTGACAACACCAAGCATCAGCACGGTTGACGGCTCAATCAGCACTGCAAGCGATGCCGCGATGCCTGCACCAAACGCTAAGCGCTGGGGGTGCCGGATGGTTTGGTGTCTGAGGTGCATTGCAGCGACAAAGGACAGGAATGAAAAACAAGCTGCAGGCACATGGGAATAGAAGGTTGTGCTGTAGGAAAACAGCAGGGTTCCCAAACCGCACGCAAGCGTTGTAATCAGTGCAGTTTGTACGCTGAAACCAAAAAAAAAGGTAACCACATGAAAAAGCGCAAGACTCAGCAGCACGCCACAGAGTGCAACCGTAGCGACTGTGCTAACATAGGTGCTGAGCAATACCTGCCGCGCAGGGTCCTCCGGGATAAGCTGGCTTAGGATATACTCAGCAGCTGCGTACGGCACAAGCGCAAGAAATGAAAGCCCCGGGGACTTGTTGCTGTAGTACCTGCCGTTATAATAGGACCAGTCTCCTGTATTCACAAAGGCAAAGTATGGGTCATGAGCATCTTCCCGGTAGGGGTCAATGCTGAAGGTCTGATGATGCAAAATTGCGCGGATAAGGCAGATGCGACCGTTTTGATTCCATCCGCCGCCTTGAAAGAAATAGCTATAGGTTATTAGGAGAAAGACAGCAAGCAGCACATACTGCCGCTTGTGCTGGGAAAATACGGTACAAGTCGCCGGTGACATAGGGTGTCAGTTAATTTTTTTATACTCCTGCATCCACGCTTCGTTGCTTTTATTGATGAGCTTGCGCACCGTATCCATTTTTTCCTTGAATTCGCGGGTCGTTATTGTCGCTTCATCAATGGAATTAATGACATGTGGCGTAATTAAAATCACCAGCTCTGTTTTGCTCTTGCTATCTTTTGTGTTACTGAAGAGATAGTTTACGAGCGGAATCCGTGAGACCAGCGGCACGCCGGTCACGGTTTTGTTGACCCGGTCGCGGATGAGACCGCCGATGACAATGGTTTCGCCGTGCTGAACCACCAGCGATGTCTCAGCCTGACGATTATTGATAACCGGTGACTGGATGCCGCCAGCGACAACCGGCTGCGCCTCGCTCACCTCTTGGTAAATATCCATCGCCACCAGACCTTTTTCATTGATACGTGGGGTTACGGTAAGAATGACACCGGTTGAGCGGTATTCTATGGAGCGGGAGGTAGAGGTTGTGGTCTCACGGTCAATCGGAACGTATTCACTGGTAACGATCGGCACCTCTTCGCCGACTTCGATGCGCGCTTCCTTGTTGTCTGCAGCAAGAATGTTGGGGGAGGACAGCACATTCAACTTGTTGGCACTTGCCTGAGCAAGCAAAAACGCCTGCAGCCGGGAAGAATCAAAACGGTAAGCAAATCCTGTCCCAAGGCTTTTACTGGGATCAAAGGTACCAAGACCGCCCAGTCCCAAGTCAAGCGATGTCTTGTCAGCTCCTTTATAGCCGCCAATGCTTGATTTGCCGCCCAGGAGCGCCCATTCAATACCAAACTGGGTATCACCGCTCAGTGTTACTTCTGCGATCAGCACCTCGATCAGTACCTGTCGCGGAATGATATCCAGGCGTTTTATTGTGTCTTTGATTTTTGCATAATCAAGCGGCGTTGCTTTTACAATGATCGCATTGGTTGCTTCATCAGTAACAATCATGATGTTTTCACCAAGCATGCCGCTTGTCTTTGCTGCCGGTGTTTTTTCGCCGGTTTTAGTCCGCTCCGGCTGTTGCTCACGCTGCAGCCTGCTCTGCTGAGAACTGCGGTAGCGTGACTTTGTTCGTGACCTCGACCTGCTTGTGTCCCGGGTAGTTGTGGTACTACGGGAGCTCGCCGTGCCACGGGATTCGCCACCGTAGAGCTGGATGAGAATATCGGCGATTTCTGAGGCTTTTCCGTTTTCAACAAAATAGATGAAAATCTGTTCGTCACTGTCTTTATCAACCGTATCAAGAACATCAATCCAGTGCTGAACCTTGTCCAGCACTCCGGGGATTTGGCTGACCGCAACGATACAGCCAGCCCGTTCCACCGGCACTACAGACAGTCCGATTCCCTTGGCGCTTGACTTTTCAATGCCAAACGAGGTGAAAATATTCTCCAGCTCTTTAGCAAGGTCATTGACATCAGCGTTTTTAATTCTAAAAAAACGAACATTGGTGGTTTGGAACAGGTCGGTATCAATGACATTGATGATTTTTAAAATTTTCTTAACATTTGCAGCACTTTCAACCAGTATCAGGATATTACCGCGCGGATATTCCACAATGTCCCCACCCTTGCCGATAAACGGTTTGAGCACTTTGGCAACTTCACCTGCAGGGACAAAACGCAGCGGCACGATCTGGATGATAACCCGGTCATAGGAGTCGGGAAGGTCAATGTCAGTGCCGATGTGAATGTCCATGATTTCCTTTGAGGCTTCCTTGACCGGCACGATTTTGTAAAAGTCGCCGACCTTGACCAGCGCGATATTGTTCATCGCAAAAATTGACTCAAGCACTGGCAAGAGCTGGCTGCGGTCTATTTCACCGCTGGTGTGGATATTGACTTTACCTTTAACCGCCGGGTCAATGATGTAGCTGATACCGAGAAAATCCGAGAGTGCATTAATAACTTCGTAAATATCGGCATTGTCAAAGTTAAGCGCTATCTTCTCCTGCGTCGCATTGTCGCTGACCGGGGTGGTTGCCGGCACAGCATGCGGGTGAGCAGTAGAAAGTCCTTGGGGTTTTAATTCTTTCGGTGGGGACTGCGGGGAAGAAGGTTGTGCAGCAGGCGGACTGCCTTTGGTCTGCGGTGTCTGGGTGGCATTGTCCACAGTGGCTTTCTGGGGTGGCAACGTTGAGGATGCTATGTCCAAACGGCTTTTAGATTTTATTGCAGCGCACCCTGCACCGCTGAACAGAGCTGCACAAATCATGACCACAATAATGTTTCGATAGCACATAGGTACCGTCGCAGACAAAAAAGCAGGCGCACAAACCGCGCCTGCGGTTTATTTCTTTGGTTCTTCTTTTTTCATAAATCCGGCAACCTGCATGGTCACGGTAACCCCTTGGTCGCGGACCTCGTTTTTAACCCTAATTTTTAGTTCGGGAATTGTCAAGAGTTTTCGGTCTGTTTCAATGCTCTGAATAAACTTTTTCATTCTGGTCATATCTGAGGAAAAGATAACCTGCACCGGAATCATCATAAAAGCGTCTTTGGGTTCAGTGTCCATGACTTTAACGCTCTGCATGTCAACCCTGCTCTCCTTGGCAAACCCGTCAATTACTTTTTGCATATCAGCTGCCGCAAGCGATGCGGTCTCCCCCTTCAAAAGACTTTTTTGAATCAGGCTTTCATCTTTTGAGGAGCTTTTTGGTTTTTTTTGGCTGTCGCTGTACTCCTTGAGAAAGGCAAGGTATTTTTCACGCATTGCCTGTTTCATGACAAGGTCACGACGCTGTTCTACAATGCTGTCATAGAGCGGAAACAGCCCAAAGCGCAACAGGGCAAACACGATAAATGCAATAATGCCGGCAAGCAGAAAACGACGTTCTCGAGGTTTCAGAGTCACGGCGATGGCGACGCTCCTGAGCTTATGTTCATTTCAAGCCTGAACCGTTCTTTGCCGGTTCGTTTGTCACTGGTGATCGGCGACGTGAATTTTACGCTCTCAAACAGCGGTGATTCCTCAAGCAGCGGAACCAGTTTTGAGGCTGATGCAGCAAACCCGGTCAGGCTGATTTTTTTTTCACCTGCCTTATAGTAAAATTCTGTGAGAAAGCTGTCTTCAGGAATGAGGCGCGTCAGTTCCTCGAGAAGTTTTAGCTTGCTGATATCCCCGGCGCGGATGCCGGTAATCGCAGCGGCTATCTGCTCTGCTTTCCGTGCCTCTTCTTGCAAGGCTTCAATGCTGCGAACCTGTTTTTTTAATTCGCTGACCTCCTGGGTCACCACACTGAGTTCTGAGCGCAAATCAGCAGCGGTTTTCAGCCCAAATCCAACGATACCAAGGACGCCAAGCAAGGCACAGCCTGCAGCCGTCACTTTCCGCATGTTGCGCTTTTTTTTCAGCCGGAGCTCTGGTGGAATGAGATTGATATCAACCGGTGTGCTTCTGATCCCTTTGAGTGCAAGTCCTACGGGTACGGTCAGCAGTGGCACGAGGGCAGGGGTGACATCAGTAACTTTTGCAGCAACAGTAACCGGCAACTTCTGAACAGGGGCAGGAGGATGTGGTATCTCCTCTACCTCATGTCCCAGCAGAGCATCATTCCATTCCTTGCCAGATAGCAGAAACCGCACGGGGTGATTGTCACGACTCGGGTCATAGGGCATATGAATTAGTGCCCTCATTGCTGTGTCATACAGTGTCCCCAGCGGCAGCGCCTCCCCCTGTTCTGATGCCAAAACGCTCACTACTTCAGAACTGCACAGGCAACCTGCATCTAAAATATCAATTTCATAGGTTGTCGGGCCAAGGCATTCAATCATAATATCAATCCCGGGTGGTGCTTCCTGCATGCCTGCGGGATTCATCACCATACTAAAATACGAAGCAACTTTCTCCTTATAGAAGCGCTGGAGCGAAGCTTTGCTCAAACGGCTTAAGCTTAAAGGGGGCAGCAACTCCCCAGTCTGCTGGGGAGCCGGTGCTGGTGGCAGGGCATTGAGCAGCGCGGTTGTGGTAATCTCAATACCCCGGGGACGGATGCCGATTTTTTTTAAAAGGTTCAGGTGCTCCTCGATTGTTTCTCTTTTGACCGTTACCAGCAGCACCTGTACCAGACCGGTGTCCGGAACACGGCGCAGCACGTGGCAATCAAAACAAACCTCGTCGCGAGTAAACGGCGTGTATTTGTCAATTTCATAACCGACTGCGGTGCGGAGATTTTCTTCAACTGTTGCGGGCAACAACAGCAGGTGCACCAGTGCTGCGGTACGGGGCAGACCAACAAAAATATTATCCCGCGCAGCCCGGTATGATTTAATAAAACGCTCAAGGTTGTGGGCAACCATCTCCTGCCGTTCTGGGGGATCTGGGGGCAGCGGCACAATACGATAGGCATCAAGAAAGATCTGCCGTACGCCCTGTTTGAGCGCAACCATCACCAGTTCATGCTGCTTTATGCCAACGCCGATGCTTTGCATGTCCGTTCTACCATCAGTATATCAGTGCATCAATTCAGTGCTTTCCACGTCGTCACCAGACAGGAGTTTTTCTTGATAATCGCTGTGCACATAATGCTGCGTGAGACGCGACCATCAGGCGAGTACCCTGTCGCGGTGATTTTATAGAAACCCTGTGGCTTTGTACCAGAAACCGTGATTTGGTTTTTCCATACCTCGTACATCGCCATGCCGGCAAGTCTCGGATCAGCTGGGCTGGTAAATCGCCGCACCTGTCGCTCAGCAATAATCTGGGATGCGGTTTTCTGGGTCATGCCCTCAAGCACCAGCAACTGCTGGAGGGTCGCGGTATTGACGTCAATTTTTAAGGTGGTGCTCTGACCTAAGCCCATCATACTGAGAAGCTCAGGATTTGCAGCAAAAAAAATATCAATGAATCCGGGCACTGCTCCGGTTTCTTCCTCAGCTTCCTGCGCTTCTGAAAAAGCGGGTGCTTTGTCAGACAGCAGCTCGTCCAGCTCCTCGCGCGTGAGTTGTGTCTTCTGCTCATGCAGCTCGGGACGCGATGGGCCATAAAAGAGCCCCTCATCAATGCCCCGCACCAGCAGCAGCTCCTCAAGCACTGGAATATCCCCGTTTCTGCACGTATAGGGCGGCTGCAGCCCACGGTAATAATCGCTTTCTGCGCCGTTGACACCCGTGATGTTTTCATCTTTGTCGTGCCAGTCAATCAGAGAATCGGCGATGATGTCAAGTTGTTCTCCTTCGAGCTTAAAGGTTTTTTTTAAAAATGCCTTCAGCGACATCGGGTCCTTTTCTGCTTTGGCAAGCAACGTATTAATTTCGATTTTGTTGCTTTCGTCTTCAATCAAGACTTCGCACCGCGTGCCGGCAAACTCAAAGTGCTGCTGCGAACCGGGTTCCCACGAGAGCGGCTCTTCGGCTGCTTCAGGCTCACTTCTTTCCTGACGCTGCGGTCGGGCTATACAGCGCATGAGTTCAAGCATTGCCCGGTTGATTCCTGCTTCCGCACTATAGTATGCCAGTTCGCTGTCTCGAAAATTCTGCGCTGTTGTCAGTTCGGTGCGCATCGTCCATGAAAACTCAGCACACACCACTGCAAGCAGGGTGATGATCCACAACACCAAAAGTAGTGCAACGCCCCGCTCGGGCGCGTGCGGGTGCACGCTACAGGAGATTGGACATAATCGGGATAAGCAGTGTTTCATCAAAAGACCGGCCGCGCTCATCGGTAAACCGGAGCGTTGCCTCAACCATACGAGGCATCCTAATGTTTTTGTCCCGCGGATCCCACCGTTCAAGCCATTCTCCCTGCGGATCGCGTTTCTTTTTGTCAAAGTACCGGAGCGTTATGCCCTGCACATCAGGACTCAAAAGCGTCGTGGAGCTTTCGTCCCGAACCGGAAGCTTGTCAAGCTCGGCAAGGTTTGACGCCAGTGCCATGGTCTGACCAAGCAGCAAGCCGCGGTTTTCCTCGTACCAAATATCCACCAGTGACAGCCCACTCGGGCTTTTTTGAAAAGGTGCATAGGAGACAAACCGGAGCCCCTGCGGATCACCGAAAAAGGCGATGCAACTTTCATGGGTGTCAAGCTCTCCGGGGGTTACCCAGTAGGGGTAGGCGGCACTGACCAGCCGATACACAACATCCGTAACCGCGCGTATCCGTTGGTGGTATTCAATGTCACGCTCACCGTGTGTCCACGCGCTGATGCCAAGTCGAAACGACGAAAACATGACCGCAATGACCATCGCAAAGATGCTGATGGCAAGGAGCATCTCGATCAGCGTAAATCCGCGGGCACGCTCGATACCGGAGGCATATCCTCCCCAGCGCTGTTTTACGATTGTTCCCACTCTTTCTTTTTTACCAGTTTCAGCGTTGATAGTTCAACCCGCTTCTGCTGTACGCCCGACTGCCAGCTCACGCGTGCCGTGAGCTGCACCAGCTCATAGCGCAATTGCTCGGCAACCTCCTCGCCCGGTAGCTCGGCAAGTGTATACGGTTCTATTCGGGTTTCCCATGCAAAACCGTCATCAAAAGAGCCGCTCTCTGAGGCAAGTTCCCCTGCCTCTGCTGTTTTAAGCTCCTCAAGCTTCTGCTTGGCATACAGCACCGCCCGACAGGTATCCTGTGACGCACTGCCTCCGCGCAGTGCAACCGAGAACTGCTGCAAAATCGTGGTGACAGAAAGTCCAAGAATAACCACAGCAATCAGCACCTCAAGCAAGGTGAATCCTGGTGTCTGACCGCGCAAAAACCCTGACTGATTATGACGGCTCACGATCTTCAGCAAGGTGCACACTCCCGGTAATGACCTCAACCTCAATTTCATACCGGCGATCCCGTTCGTCCATAATGGTAACCGTGCCACCGTGGCTGGTTCCGTCTGCATAAAAAACCATCTGACAAATACTGTCACCATGCGGCTCGTTGCACCGACTGTCGCCGATATCAATCGTATCAAACCGAACTTCCTCAGGAAGCTTATATATTTTTATTTCCCGGCGCTGTGGCGGCTCAATCGGTTCTTCTGGCACCACACTGCCTTCCGGGAGCGTAGGCTCGTGCTGCCGCGGTACAGCCGTTACAATAAGCTGGCGTCGTTCACAATCAAAAATTGCGGCATGAGGGATACCGGTTGCAAGTGCTTGGCTGCGGGCATACCGCAGCGAGCTTGCTGTCCTTTTTGCAGCAGTGGAAAGGGTGAGTCCGGCAAGGTGCCCTGCCATGCGCGGTGCAGCAAAGGCGAGCAGCAGGCTCATGACTGCAAGTACAATCATCAGTTCGATAAAGGTAAATCCCCTGATCGCATACCCGCTGTGCAGCAGGTATGCCAAAGGCTTATCTTTTGCCCTCAGCACCGCCTTCAAGAGACTCCCAGCTCGTGATATCCTTGTTTTCACCCTCGCCACCTGACGTGCCGTCCAGGCCATAGGAGATGATATCGTAATCCCTGCCCTCATCACCGGGAACTTTATACACATACGGACGTCCCCACGGGTCAAGCGGCACTTTTTTTGGCAGATAGGGCCCTTCCCAGTTTGGGTCATCAATCTTGGTGACCAGCTCGTCAAGGTCTTTGGGCAACCGCCGCATATCCAGACGGAAGGTGTCAATGGCGGTGCAGAGCAGCTCGATCTGAGCCTTTGCAGTTTTTTGCCGCGCTCCTTCAACCTTACGAAACATCCGGGGACCAACCAGACCAACCAAGAGCCCAAGAATCACCATAACAATCAAAAGTTCAATCAGCGTAAAGCCTTGCTGCCGCTGATTTTTTTTATCTTGCTGGCTGTTCATGTCGTCCTCCTCGTGAAAATTAAAACGAAATATCGTTGATGCTGAAAATCGCCCAGATAATGGAAAGCACAATAAACCCGACCAGCAGCGACATAACCAAAATGAGCGCAGGTTCAAGAAACGAGATAAAGCGTTTCAGCGCATGCTGCACGTCCTTATCATAGGTTTCGGCAACTTTGATGAGCATTTCTTCAAGCCGTCCGGTCTCTTCACCCACGCGGATCATGTGAAGCGCAAGTGAGGGAAACATGCTGACACTGCGCATGGGCAGCGATATGCCTTTACCCTCCTTCACCGCCCTCTGGATGCCGGCAAGGGAATTGGCAATGACCGTGTTACCGATGATCTCCTTGACAATCGCAAGTGCTTGCAAAATCGGGACACCGCTGGTAATGAGCGTCCCCAAGGTGCGGGAAAACCGGGCGACCTCAATTTTGAGAATCAGGGTGCGCAGACCTGCAATTTTTAATTTTGTTCTGTCCCAGGCAAGCCTTCCAGATTCCCGTGCCGTATAGGTACGAAAGCTGTACACGCAACCCACGACCACCGTAGCCATCAGCCACCAATAATCTTTGACCATGGTGCTGAAAGCAAGCAGAATCTGGGTCGGCAGCGGCACCTTCTGCCCCATCATTTCAAAGATGGAAACAAACCTCGGAATGACAAAGACCAGCATGATCGAAATCACGACTCCCATAACCGAGATGAGCACGAGCGGATAGATCAATGCATTGATGATGGTATTGCGCAGCTCCTGTGAGCGTTCCAAAAAATCCACAAGCCGATCAAGCACCACATCAAGCACGCCGCCGGTTTCACCTGCTTTAATCATATTGACATACAACCGGTTGAAAATCCGCGGATGCTGCACCAGCGCCTCAGAAAAAGATTTTCCGCTGCGCACATCCTTGAGAATCTCCTGGCAGGCTGCTTTTAAGTGTTCATTATCGGTTATCTCAGCAACGATTGACAGACTACGGTCAAGGGGAAGACTTGCCTTGACCAGTGTTGCAAGCTCTTGGGTAAAAGCGAGCAGCTCCCGGTTGGACACCCTGCCGATAAGCGCGGGCACGGCAAACGAGAACTTAAGATTGAGCGATCGTGCCAGTCCATTGCCAGCAGTAGCCGGCTGGATGCGAATGGGAATAAGTCCCATGCCGCGCAGTTTTGCAATTACCGCAGATTCGTCACCCGCTTCAATGCTGCCGTCAACAATTTTCCCTGCGCGGTCGCTTGCTCGATAGATAAATTCAGGCATGGCAGTATGCTGAACCAGCGTTGTTATTCGACTTGCGTGACGCGAATGACTTCCGACACGGTCGTGATTTTTTCAGAAACCTTTGCCCATCCTGCTTCACGGAGTGTCTGCATCCCCAGCTCGCGGGCACGGTTTTTAATGGTGGTACTGTCAGCTTGGGCAAGAACCAGCTTTCGGATATCATCATGCATCAGCAGCAACTCATAAATCCCTGTTCTGCCCCGGTAGCCGGTATGAGCACAATGCTCACATCCTTTGCCTCGAGCAAGGGTTATGCATCCGACTGCAGCAGGATCGAGCTCCATTTCGCGAAGCATCTCTTCGGCGGGCTGGAATTCTTCCCTGCACTGCGGGCAGATGACCCGTACCAGGCGCTGCGCCAGAATCCCCAGAAGGCTTGAGGAAACCAGGTAGTTTTCCATACCCATCTCAAGCAATCGGGTAAGAGCACCTGCGGCATCATTGGTATGGAGGGTGCTGAACACCAAATGACCCGTTAGTGCAGCGTGGATGGCAATTTCTGCGGTTTCAGCATCGCGGATTTCACCGATCATGATCACGTCAGGGTCTTGTCGTAAAATAGAGCGCAGACAGTTGGCAAAGGTAAGCCCGATCGAGGGCTTAACATGTATCTGATTGATGCCAAACAGCTGGTACTCAACCGGGTCTTCGACCGTAATAATTTTCTTTTCTGCATCATTGATTTTATTCAGTGCACTGTACAGGGTGGTTGTTTTTCCACTCCCGGTCGGGCCGGTTACCAGAATAATGCCGTAGGGACGGGAAATAAGGTCTTGAAACGTACTGAGCTGGTCGCGCGGGAACCCCAAGTGATCCAGATCAAACACAATGCTCTCGCTGTCCAGAATACGCATCACCACGCTTTCCCCAAACAGCGTCGGCAGGGTGGATACGCGGAAATCAATCTCCTTGCCCATGACCCGCAGCTTGATACGACCGTCCTGTGGCAGCCGGCGCTCAGCGATATTGAGCTTGGACATTATTTTCACCCGGGAAATAACCGCTGCCTGCAGATTTTTCGGAGGTGATTCCATATCGTGCAAAACGCCGTCAATCCGATAGCGAACTTTGAAAGTCTTTTCAAAAGGCTCAAAATGAATATCACTTGCCTGTAGCTCGACCGCCCGTGAAATCAGCATGTTTACCAGTCTGATAACCGGTGCTTCAGAGGCAAGGTCTTTGAGGTGATCAATGTCACCATCCTCTTCAAGAGCAATATCACCACCCTCGTCTTTGGTGATGTTCTCGATGAGCCGGTCCATTGATGAGGCGCCGGTGCTGAAAAGCTTTTCAAGCGCATCGGCAATTTCACTCTCTTTTGCAAGATAGACCGCAAGCTTGTGGTTGGTCATCATGGTGATGGCTTCAAGTACGGCGCGGTCAAACGGATTGTTGATAGCAAGCGACAAGGTATTGTCTTTGAGCTCAAAAGGAACAATGCGGGCTTCGCGCAAAAACTCTTCGGAAAGATTTTCAATAAAGAGCTCTTGAAACTTGTAGTTTTTCAGCGAAACATACGGATAGCCAAAGACCGCGCCGAGGATTTTTAAAAGATCTTCCTCAGAAATAAACCCCATGTCAATCAGGCGCTGACATGCCTTTGCAGGATACACGGCTTCGTCCTGCATCACGGTGTGCAAAATGTCTTCACTCAGCCTGCCGCTTGCCAGCAGGACACCAAAAAGCGTATGCTTAACAATCTGATGTTCGTGTGCTACTGCCACCATCACCTGACCGTTGCGTTAGATGCGTTACGGCAAATCATGCCGACTTTTTTATGGCGTTTACCTACCACACCATGGCTCTCTGACATCATACCATCCTATCAAGATGCTGCGCTGCAGTCAATTAAGACAGCATTAAATGTCTTTAATGTACCATTTCTGCCCAAAAGACGACAGGGACATCTTAGTTTTCCGTAAGTTCTCATAACGAGATTGCTTCGGCATCCTGCTCTGCGGGATTCCTCACAATGGCAATAAAAACATTTTACCCGATGTTGTCATCGCGGGTTCTGCGAAACAGGACGTCTTTAAACTCGTATTTTGGACAACATCGTTAAGGTACCATGCCCTGAGTCCCAACACTTGCGGTGCGAAAACTCACCGTACCTTTATGGGTCGCAGGAGCATTACCTGCGTTTCAGGCGGCGCTCGATCTCGTGCCGGCTGACGATAAAGTACGTTGGCCTGCCGTGTGGGCACACCTGCGGGTTTTCCTGCCTGCCAAGTTGCTTGATGAGCGTTTCCATCTCTTGGTGGCTGAGCGGCTTTCCTGCCTTTACTGCATAGGTCTTGCAGGCAACCAGTGCTGCAAGCGATTCCTGACGGCTTGCAAAACTGCGCAGCGGCGATCCCTCCATAAGCTCATGGAGGCAATCACGAATAAGTTCTACCGGATCACTGCCGCCAATACAGGCAGGCACGGCGTCAATGAGAAAGGACATACCCCCCAAGCTGCTGATGCTAAAGCCCAGCAACTGAAACTCAGGGAGATAGGCTTCCATGAGATGTGCTTCCTGCAAGGTCAGGTGGAGCGTGGCAGGGAACAGCATGGTTTGCGAAACAGGCTGGCGCTGTAGGGAAGCTCTCAGCAGTGATTCAAAGACAATACGTTCATGTGTTGCATGTTGATCAATAATGACGATCCCGTCATCGCAGCGCGCAAGGATATAGGCATTGAGCACCTGTCCCAGAATCGTCATGCGGCTGAAAAAATTATCCCCTCCCGGTTCCTGATCCATGTTTTCAACACTGCGCTCCTGAAACAGTGGAGCATCCCTGACCGGTGTATCAGGCACAGGAACTTCCGGCGGGGTCTGCCATTCAGCAGCCTGTTCCCGCAGGAGCTGCAGCGTCGGTCCGGAAGAGACTGCGCTGTGCTCGTGTAACGTTGGTTTCAAAGGTGCTGGTGCAGCAGAACTTGCGGGCTGGGAGCCCCTGGCGCGATGAAGCTCTTTTTTGAGTACGTGCGCAATCTGGTCAATCAGTACACGCTCGTTGCGAATACGCACTTCTCGTTTTGCCGGATGCACATTCACATCAATTGCTGCCTCATCAATATCAATGAAAAGAATACCCACGGGAAAACGCCCCTTTTCGAGAAATTTCTCATATGCCCTGCTGAGCGCCATGCTCAAAGCAAACGATTGCACCGGACGTGTGTTGATGAAAAACTTTTGCCCCGTGCGATTTACCCGGGAAAGATCAGGCAAACCGATATATCCTGAGAGCACCAGACCCGGGGCAGCATACTGCACCGGAAGCATCTGGTTTGCAATGTGCTCATCATACACATGGATAATACGCTCGCGCAGATCCTGCGCTGCCGGATATGAGGCAGCCACGACGTTGTTGTTGCTCAAACTAAACGCAATATCTCGGCGGGACAAGGCAAGGGTATCGAACACCTCAGCAATGGCAGTATATTCTGCGGCATCTGACCTGAGAAATTTTTTTCGTGCAGGGGTGTTAAAAAAAAGGTCGGCGACCTCGACGGTTGTCCCTGGTTCAGCAACGGTTTCACTGACCGATTCAATGACCCCGCCGGTTCCCGAGACACGTGTTGCGGTGGGAGCATCTGCCGTGCGGGTTGTCAGGCTAAGTCGCGATACTGCTGCAATACTTGGCAGTGCCTCACCTCTGAAGCCAAGCGTTGCAATATGCTGAATATCCTCAGCAGTTGCAATTTTGCTCGTCGCATGCCGCACCAGACAGAGCTGCGCATCCTCACGGTCCATGCCGCAACCATTGTCCTGCACCCGAATATATCTTTTTCCGCCGTAGCTGACCGTGACGCCAATGCGGGTCGCACCAGCGTCAATGGCATTTTCTACAAGCTCTTTCACAACTGATGCAGGCCGCTCAATGACCTCGCCTGCGGCAATCCTGTTGGCGACAACTTCAGGAAGAATTTTAATGGTACCCATCTCGGTTTTTGCTCGCAGCACACCTGTCTGACGGGGTCAGTCTAAAGCATCCGCCACGGGAAAGCAAGGATATCATACTCAGGGGGGTGCAGAGTTCTGGCATGCAGGTACCAAAAGACGCGTGGTGCCGGTGGTCGGAGTCGAACCGACATGTCCTTGCGGACGGGGGATTTTGAGTCCCCTGCGTCTACCAGTTCCACCACACCGGCACTGTCTTCAAAGGTAATTTTCGGCAACAATAGTGAAATTCATCCCTGTTGTCAAGTATGCTCAGCAGGCATCCTCTAGAGAGGCGGTATAATGGTGCGGGCAGGGGTGCACGCTGTTTATAAACGTGGTGTCAAAAACCATGTCCTCGGTCAGGCTGTTCTGGATATAGCCCATATCCTGCAGGACCGGCACAAAATCCATCGTTGCCTGAATATAGCGGCGTGGCAGGGACGCACAATAGTGCGGGGAAATTGAAAAAACATCCCTCACAAAGGTTGCATCAACAACTTTAGACTGCCGGGCCACGAGGGGTGCAGCCTCATCAGGTCGGCACCTCATCAGCTCGCATGCCTGCTCATGAAGGATTAGGAACTGTTCTATCAAGGCGCGCTGCCCAAGGATCTTTTCGTGTGCAACAATACCGTAGCTTGGATTGAACGGCCAGAGCAGTTCTGGCCCAAGGACGATTGCATAATGGTAAAACCGCTGTGCAAGCACCGCAAGCTGTGGGGTTCCCACGCCGGCTGCAATTTCTCCCGCCGTGATCGCTTCGGGAATCAGTTCTGCCCACGGATAATTGACAATCTCGACAGAGCCTGTCCGGTGTGTCTGCACCAGCCACCGCACAATCACGTCATGGATTGAACCACGGCGAGGAGCACCGATTTTTTTTCCTGCAAGTCCGGCAAGCAGGTTTGAAATATCGGCACCGTGCTGCACCGATACCATACCCGGATAGCCGACCATAACCGTGCCCTGAACATGACCACCGGCGATACAGCGCAGCGGCAGACCATGGCTGATGCCGATCATTGCGGGCGGCAAGCCGATGAACCCGAGGTCAAGCTCGCCTGCTGCAAAAGCATCAACCATTGCCGGCCCGGTACCAAAGAGCCGCCACACCGGCTCACAAGGCAGGTGCGTTTCGATCAAGCCCTGTGCGCGCACCAGATGTGACGTGTGGTACAGCGTTGACAGGTATCCAATGCAGAGTCGCTGCATAAGAGCATCATTTAGGCTCAGTGTTTCTTTTCTTGTCTTCCTTTTTTCCCGCCTGTGCCAGTGCAGCTTTGATATCAGCGATAAATTTATTGGCAAGGGCACTATCAATCTGTTCTGCAGGATTCCGCAACGCCTCCTGAAAATGATACAGCGCCTCGACCAGTCTGCCCTGCTGCCGCAGAATCGTGCCAAGATTATAGTGGGCAAGTGAATGTGAGGGATCAATGGCAATGGTTTCACGATAATGGTGTATTGCTTGGTCGAGGTTGTTCATGCGCAGATAAATGGTTCCAATATTAAAATGGAGATCGCGATTGCGTGGGTCGCGCTGCAGTGCTGAACGGAAAATATCGAGCGCTCCCTGCTCATCGCCCTGCTGGAGCCGAAGCTGTCCAAGCATCGTTGCAGCATCAGTCAGAGAGGTGTCGTGCTGCAAGGCATAGGTGAAGGACGTCGCAGCCTTGTCATAATTACCAAGCTGCAGATGCATCATGCCGATGGCATAGTAGATGGTGGCATCCTGCGGCGCACGCTGCACTGCTTGCAGGTATTGAAACAGCGCCTGTTCATACTTGCCGCGGCGCTGAAAGAGATTGCCCAGCAGCATATGCCCCTGTACCGCGGTCTGCGGTTTGTGCAGCAAGGGTCGCACCACCTGTTCTGCCTTTTCAAAATCACCGCGCTCCAGATACATAGTGATCAGCATGGTTCGCACATCCTGCAGATCAGGTTTTGCCCGCAGCGCCGCTTCATACTCCTGGAGCGCTTCCTCGGTTTTTCCTTGTGCCCGGTACACATTGCCCAGGTTAAAATGTGCTTCACCATACCCGGGGTCGAGCTCAAACGCTTTTTGGTAACACGCTGCTGCGCGGGCATACTCTTTTTTTGAGAAATAGACAATGCCCAGATTGTTATAGCCCTTTGCAACGTCAGGCATAATGGCAAGAAAACGTTTAAAAAATTGCTCTGCCTCGTCGAGTTTTCCCAGTTTCAGATAACAGTAGCCGGTATTGAGGAGTGCATTGGTGTTATAGGGATGCACTCGCAGTGACTCCTGATACTGCGCAATCGCTTTTTCATACTGCTCTTGCATTGTGTAGTTGCGTCCGAGCAACGAGGCGATATTGAAGTTCCACGCTGAAAAAATCTGTTCTGCTTTTTTCAGACACTCCTCTGCCTTGTCGAGCCGACCGTGGTCGCTGTAGGCAAGGCTTTCGACAAAATAGCGGTCAGCGAGCACCATCCGGCGGATAAACGTAAACGAGCCTGCAAGAAAGAGTGCAAGGAGCAGACACAAGCCTGTCCTGACCATGCGATGCACGGTAGCAGGAGCAATGCAGACATCAGCAGGATAGAAAAGCGCTGCATAAAGTCGCTGTGCAGCGGTGCGGTTGGCACCGGATGGTGCTGGCAATTTCCTATACAGCACGGTTAGCGCGGCAAAGCACAGAAACAGATAAAACGGCGGCAGTGCCCGCTCAAGCGGGAAGTTGGTAGTTCCCACGATACAGAAAGCAAGGAAGCTCAGACCGAGGTACTGTGCCCGGCGGCGGACTGGTTCAGTGCCCTGTCTGAGCACAATGCGAAGCATGCTAAGAAATACACAAAGTATTGCGAGATACGCGGCAAAACCCAGTGCACCGGTTTCGGCAAAAATTTGCAGATGGTCATTGTGGGTACGCGTCAGCTGGGTTGCTTCGCCAAAGCTCCAGTCTTTGGATTCGGAAAGCTGGTGGTCTTTTGCAGCGCGGTGATACAGCGGATACACCACCTTGAAATTGCCAAGTCCAACACCCCAGACCAGATGATCCTTGATCATAAACGCCGTGTTCTTCCACCAGATCCAGCGCAGGGTTGTAGAGCCTGAGTCAATCTGTTTCAGCGGGAAATAGAGCAGCACCAAAACGCAGAGCACTGCCACGGTAAGGTACCGGAGTGGAATACGAACAATCCGTAGCCCCAGCGCATGCGAAACCCAGCGAACTGCGAGTATCAAGAGCACGGCAATGCCGGCAAGCCATGCCCCGCGGGTTCTGGTACACAGAAGGAGCAGGAGGTTGCACCCAATGCTGATCGCGCAGGCAACCTTCACCCACTCCCGGTGCGCAAACAAAAGTGCATTGATGCTCAAGGGTAGGGCAATGGCAAGCACGAGCGCCACCATGTTGCTGTTTGAGAACGTCGCAGCAGGAATGGTCATCTGGGGTATTTGCTCAAGCACGGCGATGCGCCCTGTCCACCCATGAGCCACAAGCCACTGTGCAACACCAACTATGCCGACCGGGATTATGCTCAGGCTGATCGCTACGGTGAGGTCATCTATCTGGCTTTCTTCGCTGAGGCAGTGCACGAGAAGGAAATACATGAGCAGTGCAGCACCCCAGTGGAGAAGATAAAAGACACCCTGCCACGGATTTGCCGCCTGCAAAAGCGACAAGCAGCAGAAAAGATAGAAGACAAGCAGGGGAATATCAAGTGGCGACCGCTTCCACACCAAGGGTTTTCCACGAAACCCGTGGAAAAGTGACAGCAGTGCAAGCACCGCGGTTCCCCATTGCAACAGCGCCATTTTGGGTGAGTTTTCAAATTCACCACCTGTCCTGAAAAAAACAAGCGGGGTTATCCCAAACAGATAGAGCAGTGCCCGGTGGCGCAGAATGTCAAATGTTGTTGCCTGTGGTGCAGGACATGCACGCGGCTCAGGCGTTGGAGCCGGTGCACGGTTTTTTTTCTTCTGTTTTTTTGTTCCCATACAGTAACGTAGTCTCTGGTTTACGTGATGTTATACGCGCGCAAGCAGCGCCTCATAAACTGCTGCGGTTTTCTCTACCATGTTTGCAACAGAAAACATAGTCCTATAGCGCAGGTGCGCTGCGCGTCCAAGGTTGTGCCGAAGTGAGGGATCACGGGCAAGCTGCACCATGGCATCAGCGAGCGCTGCACTATCGCGAGGTGCAACCAGTATCCCTGCATCACCGACAAGCTCAGGAATTGCACTCACGCGGGTTCCTATCACCGGAATGCCAAGCGCCATTGCCTCAAGGATGGCAAGCCCAAAACCCTCCCAGCGTGACGGGTGGACAAATACGTCAAGTGAGGCAAGGACATCACCGATATCCCGACGGTAGCCGGTAAAAAAAACCGAGCCCTCAGGGCAGTGGCTACGAACCTGTGCTTCAAGCTCAGACCGCAAGGGACCATCTCCGGCGATCACCAAACGAAGGCGCGGACACTGTGCAGCTGCCAGCGCAAACGCGGTGATAAGGTCATGGTGCCCTTTTTGCTCAACAAGACGTGCCGTGATGCCACAAAGAATATGTTCTTCAGTCAGCCCCAATGCTGAACGTACTGACTGTGCTGGATGCTCACACGGTGGCGGATCAATGCCGTAGTGGATGGTTATAATCTTTTCCCGTGGGATCCCCTCGACCGTGTGTGCAAAGGTTGCGACCCAGTCCGATATTGCGATAAGGGTTTTAATGCGTCGTGCGAGCAGACGATTGACTATTTTGACCGGAAGTCGGCGCCGGAACGTGTCATCGTTGTGCCGCGTCGAGACAATACAGCGACACCCTGTCGCTGTAGCAGCCAGAATGCCGTAAACGTCGCCGTGGATGAGATGGGTGTGGACAAGCGCCGGCGTGATTGAGCACAGCAGCTTCCGAAGTTGAGTAAACGTGCGCGGAACAATATCATGGTCAGCAACAAGAGGGTAAACCTCAATCCCTGCTGAGCCAAGCAGGTGAAGGTAATCATCCACAGGCTTTTTTGATTCTTTAAGCACAATGCAGGCAACCTGATAGTCTCTGGTCAAGGCTGGAAGAAGCGTTAACAAGTGCTTTTCAGAACCGTACATCCCTGTTGCTTTTGTAATATGAACAATGCGATGCTTCATGATCCCTGATGCAGACTCGGAAAACGTTAAGGGTAATTTAAACCTAACAATGAGCGATTCATAGTGTTATCACCTGCAGGTAATGGCGTTTGATTACGTCTGCACCTTTTATATTGCTCAGTTTAGGTTAGAAAATTTTGATTATATAGTAAAAACACTCGTTGCGTCGCTATAAATAGATACAAGCAAAAGAAAAAAATCCATGACTTGATAATCAAAGTACTATTATTTGTTTGTTTTTAATTTTATATCGTATAAATAAGAAAACATATTGTCATCTTTTTCTAATTAAGTTATATTTAAAAACAAAAACCAAAAACATAGCGAGATAACCGAGTATGCAAAGATTTTATCCGCTATTTTTTGTTGCAATGCTATGCACAAGCCTTGTGATGCCATCCGCTCTCGCTCAGGCTCAGGAAAATGGTCACCTCAGCAATGCTCTCCTCACCTCTTTTTCATTGAAAAATCGTGCCGAACGCTACACACTTCTTGAAGATGATTTTGATGACATTCCCCATAGAATCACGCGCTATGATTTTCTCAAGGAAGATGCAGAACCTCTCAGGCTCTTTAGCAGACCGGCAGGGCCTGAATGTATGATTTTGAATCTGCAATGGCAGCGAGGCTCCATTTTTATCAATGACCTCAAAATTGTCCCCGGTCAGATAAAAAAACGAAAATGGCTCACCCCTGACAATACCAGTGAGTTTTTTTACCGGCTGTTTTCTGCTCGCAATCAGGCAGTACAAGAAGCGCGCATGGAGATTCGACCGGTGCTGCATTTTGATGCTCTCGATGAGCAGACCAGCGAGCTTGCTGGCGGTGCACTGGAGCGCGATGAATTTGATTTTATTCTGAAAATACCCCTGATTGATAAATCAGCAAAAAAAATACTCTTCTACCGCCAGCCACGCAGGCTAAACGCCCAGCATCGCACCATGACCGGTGCGGTGCCTGAGGAGACCCTGCATGAGATTCAGATTGGCGGGACTGAATTTTAACGCCCGAGCAATGGCCATCACGTATGGTGTCCCAACCATATCATAAAAAAATAAGAGTAAACCTCTGCGCCAGTGTTCTTACACTCCTTGGTGCATTCTGTCTACCGCATCCAGCTGCTTCCCAGCCCCTCATCGAGAAAAAAATTGACAACGGGCCTGACAGCGCCCGTTTTGTTATGGTGATTCTTGCAGAAGGCTATACTGATGCCCAACAGGGACAATTCATGCACGATGTTGATCGCCTTATAACCAAACTTTTTGCAGAATCCCCGTGGAAAGAATATCAAAAAGCAGTCAATGTCTATAGTCTGTTTACGCCATCAGTGGAGGCAGGCGCAGACCATCCTGTTGAGGGGAACTATGTTGACACAGCGTTTGATGCAACCTTTGGCACCGCAGGAATCAGCCGCCTTCTGACGGTCAACGAAGCAGCAGTGCTGCGTGCCGCGGCACAGATTGCTGAGTTCGATACGGTGATTGTGCTGGTGAATGACCCTCAGTACGGTGGCAGCGGTGGCTCAGTCATTGTTGCCTCTGCGCATGACGCAAGTGATGAAATCGTTTTGCACGAATTAGGACACGTTGTGGCACGGCTTGCCGATGAATACACAACCGCTTATCCGGGCTATCCTCCGGGCGCAAGCGAACCCAACGTCACGGTTGAGACGCGGCGCGAAAAAATAAAATGGAACAACTGGATTGAACCAACAACACCGCTGCCAACCCCTGAGGTGTATCCTGAAAGCATCGGCCTGTTTGAAGGTGCACGCTACCAGAGGAACGGCATCTATCGTCCGTGCTACACCTGCCGTATGCGGAGCCTTGGGCAGCCGTATTGTCCGATTTGTGCCGAGGCGCTTGTGTTAAATATCTATAACTATGCCGGGCTGTTTGATGCCTTCTATCCTGCAGACACGGTCATTGAACTGCGGGAGCAAACCCCGCTCAGGCTCGGTATTGAACAAGCTGCACTTAGCACAAACCAGCACTATGAAATCACCTGGGATCTTGACGGCACCGTCTGGGAGGATGCTACGCAGCCTGAACTTGTGCTTTCCCCCTCACAGATTCAGAAAGGCAGGCACCGAATCAGTGTGCACCTGCGTGATACCACTGAACTGGTCAAAAACGACCCGCAGGGGCTTTTGACCTCCCATCAGTCATGGGAAGTTGTAAAGTCTTTTTGTTCAGGCAGGTTGAGCGGCACCGTGACTGATGGACGAACCAATGCCAAGCTCCGTCAGATTCCGATCACCCTTCTGCCCGGAGGAGCCATCATCACCTCTGATGACAGCGGTAAATTCTCTTGTCAGGATATAGGCTGCGGACTGTACACTATACAGATACACGCTGTTGGATATGCACCTTTTTCACGTCAGATTTCAGTTGTTGATGCCCAGACCACCACGCTGCCTCTTGTGCTTCAGCCAGCATCAGATGCGTTTTATATAACCGGCACGGTCGTCGGTTTAGTTCCCCAGTGCACAATCACCGCAAGCGGCACCCATACGGCCCAGACCACCACTGATGAAACAGGGCGGTTTACTCTTGGTCCTCTGCCATCCGGCGAGTATCGGCTTGTGCCTGCTGCACCTGAATACGGATTTTTCCCCTCCCAGCGCATCCTTACCCTTAAAGACCATGACATAACCCAGATCCGTTTTGCCGCAATCCGGCAAAGCCCTGCTACAAAAAAGAAATAAGCCTCTTCTCGGTTCCCTCTTTACTTTCCTAACCCTCATCGCATATAGTGTTCACAAAGCTACGTTACTGATAGAAATACTATCGTGGGCGGCTCAGGTAAAAGGTAATCCGGTTGCTGGCAATAACGCGCAGCAGGCGTGGTACAGCAGTCTGGCTTGATAATCCCAAACGACTAAATGCCTGTCCGTGCTTGTGGGCAGTCTTGCTACGGTATAAGGAGTTGGTGCAATGAAACTGGTTCGTTTTTCCTCTCAGGGTGCTGTTCATTGTGGCGTTCTTGAAGACACTATGGTGCGACTCATACACGGAGACAACCTTTTTTCCGGGGAACTAACGGATTCTGTTATCCCGCTTGCAGAGGTGACTCTGTGCGCACCATGTACTCCGTCAAAAATTGTCGCGGTAGGGCTTAACTACCGTGCTCATGCTGAAGAGCTCAGGATGCAACTGCCAGATGAACCTCTGTTGTTCTTAAAACCTTCAACTGCAGTCATTGGACACCGAGAACCTATCAGCTACCCTGCAATGTCCCGGCGGATTGATTACGAAGGAGAACTTGCCGTGGTTATAAAAAAGCCGTGCCGTCATGTTGCTCCTGCTGAGGCGGCAACGTTTATTGGTGGGTATACCTGTTGCAATGATGTTACTGCTCGTGATTTGCAAAAAAAGGATGGACAGTTTACCCGGAGCAAAGGATTTGATACTTTTGCGCCGCTAGGGCCATGGATTGAGACCGAGCTTGATCCAAACAACGTGACGATTATGACACAGGTGAACGGTCGGCAGGTTCAGCAGGGGGTAACCAGTGACATGATTTTCCCTGTCTTTTTTCTTGTCTCTTTTATCTCCCGCATCATGACCCTTCTGCCCGGCGATGTTATTGCCACGGGCACGCCACCAGGCATCGGACCGCTGCAGGTAGGTGACCAGGTTGATATCACGATTCAGGGGATCGGCACGTTGAGCAATACCGTGGTCGCCGAACAACTGTAATAACTGTGGAAGAGCAAAAGTATATTCTTATCTGTTGACATTACCGTGTAATCCTTTTACAATCGCACACTTTGTGCAGTGTTCAACGTGCACTGGTCACGTCTGTCAGCCATAGCCCCCCCCGGAAAGGGCGCCACCGCGTTACCTTCGCAGGGATTGTGCTGGCTGGTCTCAGAGGAGGGGGTTCCCAAGGGTATTATTCAGACATTTGTGAATAGTTATCTGTGGTTGTGTATGCAGACAAGAGCTTCATCTCCTACAACAGCAGCTAAGCAAAGTGCTCCTCTGCTTCCTGAAAAAAAAGTAGCGCTTTTTGAAAAAATGGTTTTGATCAGGGTGTTTGAAGAACGAGTGGCTGAGCTATTTGCCCAGCAGCTTATTCCCGGCTTTGTTCATTTGTCTATCGGTCAGGAAGCATCAACCGTGGGGAGCTGCGCTGCGCTGCGGTCTGATGACTACATTGTTTCAACCCACCGGGGGCATGCGCATATCCTTGCCAAGGGAGCTGATCCCAAGTACATGATGGCAGAGTGCCTGGGCAAAAAGACAGGCTACTGCAAAGGCAAGGGCGGCTCCATGCATATTGCGGACTTTTCCAAAAACATTCTGGGTGCCAATGGTGTGGTCGGCGGCGGATTCCCGATTATCATCGGCGCCGGTTTTTCCATAAAACTGCGCAAAACCGACCAGGTCGGGATGGTCTTTTTCGGCGACGGCGCCTCAAACCGCGGCACGTTTCATGAAGCCTGTAACATGGCTGCGGTGTTTAAACTGCCGATTGTGTTTGTGTGTGAAAACAATATGTACGCCTCAACCTCACCGGCATCAAAAATGGTTGCCGGTGGAACCATTGCGGGACGTGCCCATGCCTACGGCATTCCCGGTGTGATCACCGATGGCAGCAATGTTCTGGCTGTTGCCGAAGTCGTGCAGGAAGCTGTGGACCGCGCGCGCAACGGCGATGGTCCGTCCATTGTCGAAACAGAGACCTACCGCTACAAAGGTCATTTTGAGGGTGATAAACAAAAATACCGCAGTCAGGATGAAATACAAAATTATCGCCTCACGCGCGATCCTATTGACCGGTTTGAACGGATCCTGCTGGAGGAAGGGATTCTAACCACGGCTACGATCAAAAACATATGGGCTGCAGCACAAGCGCGTGTTGATGAAGCGGTGCGCTTTGGTCTGGAATCACCGCTTCCAGAACCTGAAGAAGCCCTTGACGATTTGTTTGTCAATCCCTGAGGGAGCCGTTGCTATGGGTGTTCGAGACCTCTCCTGTTCGCTTGCTATGGCAGAAGCTCTTGCTGAAGAGATGGAACGTGACCCGACGGTGTTTATCATCGGCGAGGATTTGGTTGCCCATGGCGGTATTTTTGGACAGTTTCGTGGGCTTCCGGAACGATTTCCCGAGCGGATTATTGATACGCCGATTTCTGAGACCAGCATTGTCGGCGCTGGTATCGGTGCTGCATTGACCGGTATGCGACCGATTATTGATATGCACTTTGCCGATTTCGTTACAACCGCAATGGATGAAATCGTCAATCAAATGGCAAAGCTGCGGTATATGTCCGGTGGTCAGGCAAAACTGCCGCTGGTGCTGTGGGCGCCTGATGGCGCGGGTATCTCTGCTGCTGCACAGCACTCCCAGAGCCTTGAAAGCTGGTTTATCCACACGCCGGGACTTAAGGTTGTAGCACCGTTCGAGCCAGCGGATGTGAAAGGGCTCTTGAAATCAGCAATTCGCGATGATGACCCGGTCATCTTCTTTCAACACAAACGGCTGTTTCGGTGGACCGGGCCGGTTGCTGAGCATCATGAATATCTGATTCCGCTGGGTAAGGCGGTAGTCAAACGTTCTGGATCCGAGGTGACGCTGCTGACGTATTCCCGCATGACCTATGAGTGTCTGGAAGCAGCTCGGCTGCTTGCCCAGAAAGGCATACAAGCTGAAGTTATTGATCTGAGAACCTTGAAGCCGCTTGATTTCGAGCTGATCGCCCAGTCGGTGCAAAAAACCCGACATGCGGTGGTGGTGCATGAAGCGTGCATGACCGGCGGGTTTGGTGCAGAAATAGCTGCGCGTATCAGTGAAGAGTTGTTTGAATGTTTGGAGGCACCGGTTCGGCGTGTAGCGGCAAAAGACGTTCCGATCCCGTTCAGTCCGGTGCTTGAAAAATTTGTCCTTCCGCAGGTGGAAGACATTCTGAGTGCTGTTGAGTCTGTGCTCAACTACGCGCCGCATGCCTCCTCTGCACGTCGGCACAGGTCAGTGCACCACTTTTCGCACCACTCCAAAACTTCTAAATAGTGCATCAGCCTCAGAGCAGCACGGGTATGGTTCATGGTATCAGTCATCCCAACGGTCACCGGCACGGTCGCCCCAGAAAAATTTGGCGTAACGCTCATGCACGAGCATGTTTTTGTGGAGTACGGCGGACCATCTGCTGAGCACTGTTCTGCCGGACCGGTATTTGATCGTATTGTCGCAGCATGCACCTCAGTTGTTGAACAGCTCACCCCCTGGGGCGTGCAGACCGTGTTTGACCCAACCACTGTTGATCTTGGTCGTAATGTTCCGCTGCTGTGTGCGCTGAGCAAAAAAACAGGCATTGCGATCATCTGCGCGACAGGGATCTACCATGCAGCTGTTTACCGCCGCATCCGCAGCCAGTGCGGAGGGTTTGCAGGTGTCACCGCACTTTTTGTCAGGGAGCTCACGACCGGCATTGACCAGAGCGGTGTCAGAGCAGGCATCATCAAGGTAGTGACCGGGGCACCACGCATATCGCCTGATGAACGAGAGCTTCTTGAGGTGGCGGCACGTGCAGCAGTAGTAAGCGGGGCTCCGATTATCAAGCATACCGAAGGCGTGCTGGGTGATGAACAACAGCAGATTCTGGTGCGCGCGGGCGTTCCGCCTGACCGTATTATCATTGGACATAGCTGCCTGTCTGTTGATTTTGACTATCACCGGCGGATTTTAGACGCAGGTTCCTATCTTGCGTTTGACCGGTTTGGGATGCCGGGTATGCTTGATGAAGTGCGTGCGACCACGCTGTATAATTTAATCTCGGCTGGGTATGGGTCGCAGCTTATGGTCTCACATGATTCAGTCTGGCACTGGGTGAACGGTCCTACCATGGGCACGGAAGCGTGTAAAAACTGGAAACCGACGAATTTTTTTGAACGCGTTATCCCCTGCTTCGCTACAGCGGCATAACCGACCAGCAGATTGCAGCCCTGCTCATTGACAATCCCCGACGGTTTTTTACCAGCGCCGGTGCGGTGCAGTCATAATCCTTTGCTACCCAAGCAGATACACCAAGCTACCGGAGCCCCGTTATCAGACAAGCAACCACCTTGAGAAAGGAGCAGAGCACTATGCACGAACTGATAAAAAATGTTGCTTCACTTCCTGATGTTGAAATTGGGCAGACGCCAGAAGATTTCAGAATCATCGCAGAACGATCCCTTGAGGTGCAAGAAAAAGTCATTTACTACATTGGCAGTGTTGAGCTTTTGCTCGAAGCATATGAACAGGCGTATGAGGATACCTATTATATTCCAACCCGCATAGAGCGCCATATTCTGGTTAAAATGCTTGCCCCCGACAGTCCGGTTATGCGCTCCTACCAAGCCTCAGATGCGGCACAGGTCAGGCACACCAAAGCACTTCCGGCAACGGTCGTAATGGACTATTCCGTCATGGTGCATGATGATCGCGTTGTCTTTTTTGCAAAAGATCCTGCGCTGTATGCTCTCTCGATCACCTCTGCCTCAATTGCGCAGACCATGAAAGCACTGTTCAACGCCATCTGGGAAAGTGTACCGTGAAAGCTGTAGGAAACACCTGATGATCTTTCGGCTCCACTTCCTGCAGGCACCTCCGGCTTCTTCGTACCGCTCCACACAATAAAAGGGGCGAATAATTCCGTTAGCCATGAGTTAGAGATCATGTTTCAGTATGTACCCGTGGTTTTGCGTTAGGTACCTTCTCCCCAGCGCATGGTGCAGGGAGCGTGACTCGGTGTTCGTGAAGCGTGTTTGTTTTTTTTTGCTTTTCACGAACCCCGCGCCACGAATCACGCTTCCGAAAATATCACCCTCACCTCCCTCCTCTCCATCGGAGACTGTGTCGTAATAGTTCCCAGCAAAAGAAATATGCAAATTACTTCTTGTCAGGCTGGTTTTTTTTTGCCCCTCCTGTCGCAGATCCAGCCTTGGCGGAGACAGGGAAGGGTAAGGGGAGGGCTTATGTCAGCCCCCACCTAACCTCCCCCTGGCCCCGCAGAGCGGGGTCTGCGACAGGGGAGGCATGTTTTTTCAGCCCTCCTGCGAGGGAGGGGTGCGGGGAGGGCTTTTTTGCCCTGTGCCCTATCCTTTCTATAATTGCAACACAGCCTTTCGAGGCCGAGGAAGTTGCCCCTTTCCCGTTACGGGCAATGATTACGACACAATCTCTACAGGGGAGTCTTACTGAAATGGCGGATAGAGGACAAAAGAATAAACGCCCCCTTTATGTTGTGGAGGTGAACTGAGCAATGGATGCACCAGTAGCAGCGATCCTCAGGGAAGAGCTTTCGGAGAGGGCATGTAGTGCGGCTTTATTTTTTTGAGCAGCGCGTGCTCGCGTCGCCGCATCCTGAGCGCTTCACGAGGAGATGCCTCGTGGTCGTAGCCGATCAGGTGCAGGATACCATGAATTAAAAGATGCGCCACAACCTCCTCAAGGGGCTTTGCGCGCTGCTGCGCAGAGCGGAGAGCTGTTTCCACTGAGATGACGATATCCCCCAGCAGTGAGGGTTGAATCTGCGGAATATCTTTGGCATGCATCGGAAATGAAATGACGTCAGTCGGTCCGCAGCGGTGCAAATAGCGCTGGTTGATCTCTGCGATCGAGCAATCATCAAGCAGCAGAATGCTTAGCTCGGCTTTTTGTAACCCCAAGGCTTCCAACGTCTCCTTGGCGATCCTGCGAATCAGGGTGACTGAAATCAGGGTCTGCGAGTGGCTGTTTTTTATCCAAATCTTTGCCATTGCCGTTCCTCTCAGCGCTGTCAGGGTATTCGATGCGCGAGTGGAAAATACCGTTGAGGATTCTATTGAAACTTTCGCCAATTAAATGAAGATCATTGAGCGTCAATTCGCACTCATCAAGTTGTCCGTCAACAAAAATATTATTAATAATGCGCTGCACCATGCTCTGAATCCGCGAGGGTGAGGGATCGGTCAGCGTTTTTGAGGTTGCCTGGACCGCATCGGCAAGCATCACAATGCCCGCCTCTTTGGTTTGGGGTTTGGGACCGGGGTAGCGAAAATCCTGATCTGTAACCGTCTGCTCATCATCCTGCTGCAAGTCGCGCGCCTTTTGATAAAAATAGGTGATGCAACTGGTTCCATGATGTTGGGAAATGATATCCTGAATCGGTCTGCCGAGCCGGTGCCTGCGCGCAAGCTCAATCCCGTCCTTGACATGAGAGATGATGATCAGGCTGCTCATGCTGGGCAGCAACCGGTCATGTTTGTTTTCGCCTGTTTTCTGATTTTCAACAAAATAGAGCGGCTTTTTCATCTTTCCGATGTCATGGTAATATGCGCTCACCCGTGCCAGCAGCGGGTTGGCGTGAATCGCCTCAGCAGCAGCTTCCGCAAGTATGCCAACCAGAATGCTGTGGTGGTAGGTTCCCGGTGCAGCAATCAGCAGGTTGCGCAGCAGCGGCTGATTGAGATCAGCAAGCTCAAGGAGCTTAATGTCCGTGGTGTAGTTAAAGACTATTTCGATAATCGGCACCACACCGGTTGCAAAGACACCTGCCAAGACACCAGACAGAAATCCAAAGCCAATGGTGATGAGCATCTCAGGCGTCACGACATCACCGCTGATAAGACAGAACGAGACAATGAACAGGCTGTTGATCACTCCGACAAAAAAACCCGCCCGGATAATGGTTTTCCGCTCCTTGGTAAAGCGAACTTCCTGTGCAGCTACCAGAGAACTGACAAAGGCATACACGAAAAAGGAAAACCTACCCTCCAGCATAAAACAGGAAACCATGGCGATCACGATGGCGCATAATGATGCTATCGGCGGCGAGATAACAATGCTGACGATCAGAGCAGTTGCTGCAAACGGTATGGCATAGAGATACGCATCAGGGGGGATTGCGGTATATTTCTGCTGGAATGCTTCTGCAGTCATGACGCAGAACTTAATCATCAGGCAACTGACTGCAAGCACCACGCCCAGAAACAATAAATCGCGTCGCGCTATTTTTGCTATCGCATTCCCGCTGATATTGGTAACCACAAACACGTACAGAAGATAGAGCGACAGGAACGCAAGCAAAAAGTATCCTGCAATGATCCCGAGCCTGTTTTTTTTGCTCGTCAATTCAGCCAGCGCTTGTAGTTTGAGCAGCGCAGCTTCATTGATTTTGGTTCCCGCCCGGACAACAATTTCTCCTTTTTGGACGGTATAGTAGAGCGGCGTCACGTCCTGCATCGCAGCAACCCGGCGAGCATTTGTCTCAATAGAATTAAAGGTAACGGTTGGCTCGATGAGTTTGAGGGCAAGGTTGCCGAGCGTGTCGCGCAGCTCCTTGGGTTGGTCGCCCAGCAGGGTCCGCATCTCACGCCGCAGGAGCAGATCAATTTCAGTCATGTCAATAATCGTTGAAAAATCCTCAAGAAAAATCTCCTGGCGCGTATAGATATCGCGCAGCGTAATGCCCCGTTTGCGCTCACGAAAGAGCTGCGGCTTGGTGTGGACGATTTCCCGGCGGGCAAACGGAAGCGTCAGTTCAAGCAGGAGTTCTTTGGTTTCGTCTTTAAAGCCGTCGCGGACAAGGACAGCAAAGTCATGCTCACTCACTTCTGCTTTCAGTGCTTCCTGGAACCTGAGTCGTTCGCGATCATCCAGAGCCGCATGACCAGCAGCCTTGTGTACAGCCTCCGCCATCACGGCAAACGCCTGATTGATTCTTTTTTTGATGTCTTCATCTGCCCGGGAATTAAAATCATACACCGACAAAACTGCTTCTGCTTTTTCGACCTTGCGCTTTTCAGTCGTTTCCCTATCTTCAACGGAAAAACTCTGCGGTGCCCGAATATCCTGCCGAACAACATCGCCGACTTTATAGGCAAGATGCGGTGTCTGAAGCTGCGGGGCAAGGAGCATGGTGACCACTGCGGCAAGCACGGCGCACCCTACAATGCCATACACTGAAGAGGCGGACATCATCCGGGCAACAATGAGGAAAGACCATTTGCCTTCGGTTTGCGCAACAGCAGGTTTCGTAGTCCTGAATTTCAGTTTTGGAAAAGTGCCAAGTTTCATCGCCGTTTGCCTCGGGAATCAGAGGCACGCTCATATGCTCTGATAATGCTCTCGACCAGAGGATGCCGTACCACGTCCCGCTCATTAAAGACAATGAATGCAATTCCCTGAATGTTTTTAAGAATGTTCTGCGCCTGCACCAGCCCTGACAAGTTCCCCTGCGGTAAATCAATCTGAGTTATGTCGCCGGTGATCACTGCTTTTGAGTTGAATCCCAACCGGGTGAGAAACATTTTCATCTGTTCCGGGGTCGTGTTCTGTGCCTCATCCAAGATAACAAACGAATCATTCAGGGTTCTGCCCCGCATAAAAGCAAGCGGCGCTACCTCGATAATGCCTTGATGGATCATTTCCTGAGCTTTATGCATATCCATAATATCATGCAGCGCATCATAGAGCGGACGAAGATAGGGGTTAACCTTTTCAAAGAGGTCGCCTGGCAGGAATCCTAATTTTTCGCCTGCCTCGACCGCTGGACGTGCCAAAATGATTCGGTCAACCTGTTTCTGCATGAGGCTGGCGATACCCATCGCCATGGCAAGATAGGTTTTACCCGTACCGGCAGGTCCTATACCGAAGACAATATCACACCGCCGGATGGCGTCAACATACTGCTTTTGGTTATAGCTCTTTGGTGTAATCGCGGTCCGTCGCGAAGACACCATAATCGTATCCAGAAATACGTCTTTGAGGTGCAGCGGCATTTCATCAGACAACATTTTTATTGCATGGAGCACATCAACGCTGCTGAGACGGTAGCCAGATTCAACGATAAAATAGAGATCCTGAATGAGTTGCTTTGCGGTGGCAAGCTGTTCAGCTGCCCCGCGGAGCGTCATCTGGTTGCCGCGCACCTGGATGGTCACGTGCAACTGTGTGGCAATGGTTTTGAGATGATTGTCGTGTTCTCCGCAAATCGTTCGAAGCGCCTCACCATCGTCAAACGAGAGCGTTTCGGAGTACGGGTGGTTGTCTTCTGCAGGGTGTTGCATACGGCGGCGAATCGTTCCTCCTACCGTCTCGCTGCTGCCGGGTCGGTATTGCCGGATCATCTTCCATTCACGATCTGCACCAGAATCGTACGGTTCCGTGGCCGGGTATCAAAATCACACACAACTATCTGCTGCCACGTGCCAAGCTGAAGACAGCCCTCTGCCACAGGGATACTCAGCGACGGGCCTACCAGCGCAGCACGAACATGAGCATGTCCATTGCCGTCGCCCCATTTGCGGTCATGGGCACAGGAAATATGTTCAGGCACGATGCGCTCGAGAGCTTTTTTTAAATCATTAACCACACCCGGTTCATATTCAATCGTGGTGAGTGCAGCCGTTGATCCGGGAATAAAGAGATGCACGGTTCCTTCAGCAACGTGGTTTTCTGTAAGACAGCGTTTAACCTCATCGGTTATATCCAGTATATCAAGAGATGCTGTGGTAGAAACAACAATTTTTGAATTCTTTATTGACATAATTTTTATTTTTTTTATATAAAAAAGACAAATTTTTTATTTCAAAACTACCATACCAATTATAGGTTTTCAAGTTGTTTTTGACTACAGGATTTTTTCTTGACAAAAAAGTGAAAATATTAAATATATATGTGCTTTTTCATGGCCTCTATTAAAGTAATAGGTGCATGCGCTAACATCATTTATTCTAATTGAACCGTAGAGAGGATGTGTCAATGGCTGTCAAAATACGTCTTGCACGATTTGGAAAGAAGAAAAAACCGTTCTACCGGGTGGTTGTTGCCAACGAGACCTCGCCACGCGACGGTAGATTTATTGAGGTTCTCGGAACGTATGACCCCTGCTCCAATCCGGTGAAGATTTCACTGGACAAGGACAAGGCTCGTGCATGGTTACAAAAAGGTGCTCAACCTACTCAGACAGCACATCAGATTTTACGAAAGGAGGGAGTGTTCAAATCCTAACGTGACAGAGACAATGGTTGCGGGGTTTGGTAAAGTGCATTTCGGGAAATAATTTTCTCATGGAGGCTATCATGAAAGAGTTAGTGAAGTATATTGCCCAGGCGCTTGTTGATAATCCTGATGCAGTGGTCGTAAGCGAGGTCGAGGGAGAACAGACATCGGTTATTGAATTGCGCGTTGCAAAAGAAGATTTAGGGAAAATTATTGGTAAACACGGTCGCACCGCACAGTCCATTCGGACGATTTTATCTGCTGCGTCGGCAAAAAACAAAAAAAGGGCTGTGCTTGAGATCGTGGAATAACGCTTGAGCATCGCGCTGTAAACCTCTTACCCCCTCCCCACCGTACCGTAGCACAACAAACCGGTGCAATCTGAAGCCGGTAGACCGTGTACGGGTATGCCACAACGGTACGACACAAACATAATACGACGGAAGGAGGCTGTCTGCCCACTATCGCATGATACAATTTGATGTCATTACGCTGTTTCCCGGAATGTTTGTCTCGCCGCTGCAGGAGAGCATTCTGCACAAAGCCCGTCTGAACGGTCTTGTGCACGTGGTTGTTCATGACCTCAGGGCATTTACTCACGACAAACATAAAACAGCGGATGACCGTCCGTATGGTGGTGGTGCTGGTATGGTGATGAAGATCGAGCCGCTGGTGCGTGCAATCGAACACGTGCGGCTCTCCGGCATGACGACACGAACCGTGCTGCTTTCACCCCAGGGCAGCCTGCTTTCTCAGGATACCGCGCGCAGGCTGAGTACGTTCCAGCAGGTTATATTAATCTGCGGACGATACGAGGGGGTTGATGAGCGCCTGCTCGGGTTTGTGGACGAAGAACTCTCGATCGGTGATTACATTGTTTCCGGCGGCGAGCTGCCAGCCCTGGTGGTGATTGATGCCGTTGCGCGGTGTGTGCCTGGGGTTGTTGGCGATGAGGCATCAGTCAGAGAAGACAGCTTTGCCCAGGGGCTTTTAAAGTATCCCCAGTACACGCGACCACCCAGCTTCCGTGGCTATGAGGTACCAGCGGTACTGCTCACCGGTGACCATGACCGTATCAGGGCATGGCGCCGTAGAGAAGCGCTCCGCAAAACAGCACAGCGCCGACCAGACCTTATCAGGCAGGCATGGCAGATGCTGACGGAGCAGGAAAAACTGTTTATCAATTCACTGAGGCATTCTCAGACAACGGAGACCAGACATGAAGATCATTGAAAAGATTGAACAAGAGCAGATGCGGCTTGACATCCCCGACATTCGCACAGGAGATACCGTCAAGGTTCATGTCAAGATTCGCGAAGGCGAAAAAGACCGCATTCAGGTTTTCCAAGGTGTCGTTGTTGGCAAACGTGGCAACGGTATCCGTGCCTCACTGCGCGTGCGCAAAGTATCCTTTGGCGTCGGTGTTGAACGGGTTTTCCCGCTCCATGCGCCAACAATTGACAAGGTTGAAATCATCCAGCGCGGCAAAGTCAGACGCTCCAAATTGTACTACCTGCGCAATCTCAAAGGCAAAGCAGCCCGTATCAAGGTACAGCAGTATAGCTGATCGCCTGAGAACTCGCATGAACAGCTTTGAGCAGCTGCTCCAGAAGCATGAACAACCTGAGCAGCTTTTGTACGAGGCTGGATTCTCCCATGTCGCCGGCGTGGACGAAGCAGGTCGCGGTCCGCTTGCTGGTCCCGTGGTGGCAGCAGCAGTTATCTTGCCTCGCGGCTGGAGACATCCGGGCATTAAAGACTCAAAAAAACTTTCGGCGCTGCAGCGGGAAAAGCTCTTTGGCATACTCCAAGACCATGCCATAGCGTGGAGCTGGGCACTGTGTGAGCCCGCGGAAATTGATCGTAGCAATATTCTCGCCGCAAGTCTTCAGGCAATGCACAAAGCCCTGTGCCAGCTTATACCAGAGCCTGATTACATCATCGTTGATGGTCGGTATGCACCGGCTGCTGCAGTGCCGCAGACGCCTATTGTTCATGGCGATGCGAAAAGTCAGCTCATCGCAGCAGCTTCCATCATTGCAAAAGTCGTTCGCGACGCCATTATGAAAAAATATCATGCCCTGTTTCCCCACTATAATTTTATCCGCAATAAAGGCTACGGCACGCCAGAGCATCTGAGCGCACTTGCCCGGCATGGCCGCAGCCCCATCCACCGTGTAACTTTTCGCAGGGTTCCCGCGCAGTAAACAGTCCATGGCTGCCTCGAACAAAACCATCGGCAAACAGGGTGAGGAACTGGCAGTTGACTTTTTAAAAAAACACCACTATCACATCATTCAGCAAAACTACCGCTGCCCGTTTGGTGAGATTGACATCATTGCGCGCAAAAAAAATGTTCTGGTTTTTGTTGAGGTGAAAACACGGCGCTCGTCTTCCTGCGGACTGCCGCAAGAGGCGATTCATGAGCGCAAGCAACGCACTATTGCTCAAGTGGCTCTTGCCTTCATGCAGCACTATCGCTTGGAGGGGATACCGGCGCGGTTTGATGTTGTTGCCGTGCACCTGACCCAGCATGGTCAGCACCTTGAGCTTATTGAAAATGCCTTTGAACTACCGTTCTAACGAAAGGGGGACCTATTAACCGGTTTGTCTTTACGGCTCTTGTGGTGGTGCTCTTTTTTTTGCCGGCACTGGGCGTTGTCGGACTCTATTACTATTTTTGTTACGACCTTCCCCGCATCGAATCGCTTCGTGATTACCGACCAGCGCTCGTCTCAGAAGTTTATGGCACACGCGGTGAACTTCTGGGGGAGTTTTTTATTGAAAAACGGTATCTGATAAAACTCTCTGATGTCGCACCGGTGTTTATCCATGCCCTGCTTGCAGCAGAGGACGCACATTTTTTTGAACATAAGGGCATCAGCCTGTGGAGCATTGTGCGTGCAGCACTCAAAAACATCTCAGCCTTTGAGATACGCCAGGGTGGCAGCACCATAACCCAACAGATTGTCAAATCCCTCCTCCTGTCCCCTGAGAAAACCCTCTCCCGCAAAATCAAGGAAGCGGTGTTAGCCATGCGCATCGAGCAGTACCTGTCAAAAGAGGACATCCTTACGCTGTACCTGAATCAAATCTATTTTGGCAGGGGGGCCTACGGCATTGAGGCTGCTGCACGGGTCTATTTTGGAAAATCTGCCCATGACCTGAATCTTGCTGAAGCAGCATTCCTTGCTGGTCTGCCCAAAGCGCCAAACTATTATCGTGATCCGACACGAGCACGAGAACGGCGCGCGTATGTACTGGGCAGGATGGCGGAGCTGGGGTTTATTCAGGAGCATGAGCGTCAGGAGGCTGAGCAAGCGCCGCTGGTGTTTGTTGACCGTGCAGCGACTAACATGAACAAGGCGCCCTATTTTCTTGATTATGTAAAACGAGCAATTGAACAAAAATACGGCGCAGAGCAGCTCTACAACGAAGGGCTCCGCATTGAAACAACACTTGATCTTGCCATGCAAAAAGCTGCTGAAGATGCTATTGCCCGCGGCATTGCCGAGTATGACCGCAGGACAGGCAGGAAGCAGCCCTCAGCGGTTCAGGCAGCGCTGGTCTGTCTCTATCCCTATTCAGGACATATCAAGGCAATGGTCGGCGGTAGGGATTATCAAGAGAGCCAGTTCAACCGCGCCGTGCAGTCCCGGCGACAACCAGGATCAGCCTTTAAGCCGATTATTTATGCTGCGGCACTGGATAAACACTATACTCCGGCAAGTATTATTGTGGATTCACCGTTTGTTGTTGAGAGCAGAGGCCCCTGCACGTTCTGGGAACCCCAAAACTATGACCGCATGTTTCAAGGGCCAACAACACTGCGCAAGGCACTGACCTATTCGCGGAATGTGGTAACGGTAAAAATCCTCAAAGACATTGGGGTGGACTATGTCATCAACTATGCACAAGCCCTGGGTATTGAAGGAGAGTTCCCGCCGACCTTAGCCCTTTCGCTTGGCACCTGCAGTGTGTCGCTGCTGAGCATGGTCCGGGCATATGCGGCTTTTTGCAACTTAGGCACCAGTGCCGAGCCGCTCTGTATCACCCGCATTGTTGACCGTGATGGCAAAGTCATTGAAGAAAACAATCCTCAACTTTCTGCGGTGCTCAGTCCTGAAACAGCCTATCTCATCACCAGCATGCTCCAAAGTGTTGTCGAAGAAGGTACCGGTAAAAAAGTGCGGGCACTCAACAGACCCTGTGCCGGGAAAACCGGCACCACCAATGATGTCCGTGATGCGTGGTTCATTGGTTTTACGCCGCGACTGGTGACCGGTGTGTGGGTAGGGTTTGACGACTTGAGTCCGCTGGGCAGGCATGAGACCGGTGCGGTTGCGGCAAGCCCTATCTGGCTTGACTTTATGCAGGCTGCGTGCGAAGGCGAGCCGGTGCAGTCATTCACCGTGCCCGAAGGCATTGTCTTTATTAAAATAAATCCTGCAACAGGACTGCCACCGCAGACGCCAACCGAGGAAACCGTATTTGAATGTTTCAAAGAAAACGACCTGCCTCCGGGTTTGCAGGAGCGCTCGGGTGCGGCTGTGGACGAAGAACCTGAACCTGATTTTCTGATTTCACCGCCTGAAATGCCCACCCCGGAATGATGCCTGCGGGAAGCGTAGGGGTTGTGTGTGGGGGTGTGTTGAAGAATTGCAAACAAACGACCGGAGAAAAACAAAGCTTTTTTAGAGCGCATTTTTTAACACTGGTCAGAACGTAGAGAAAAAAGAGTCAAACACGTTGTTTCATTCTGAGCAGGTGAATGAGAGACAAATCCAAAGGCATAGTCTCCTGGCCGGAGGACGAGAGGCCAAGGGAGATGCTTTTATCAAAAGGTCCTGAAGCGCTGAGTGATGCCGCACTGTTGGCAATCCTCCTGCGCACCGGCAGAAAGGGACAAAACGCTATTGAGCTTGCCCGGGAATTGATTGAACGGTTCGGCGGATTTGCAGGTCTGCTTGCAGCGCGAAGCGAGGATATTCTGCAAGTCAAGGGCATCGGCAAGGCCAAGATCGCTCAGATTTTGGCGGCCATGGAAATTGTCAAAAGACAATCCCGTCAGCCTCTGGCAAAGGCCAATATCATTCAAAATCCCGATGCGCTGTATGCCTATCTCAAGACCGCCATGCAAAACCTTTTGCGGGAAGAATTCCGCGTCTTCCATCTGAACCGCTCAAAACACCTGATCGCCGAGGACACGCTTTTTCGGGGGACAGTGGATGAGTCTGCTATTTATACCCGGGAAGTTATTGACGCGGCCCTGCGCCGCAAGGCCTCGGCCCTGATATTTGCCCACAATCACCCCAATGCTCCGGCGCAAGCAAGCGATGAAGATCTGGCGCTCACCGTGGAGCTGGTTAAAGGTTGCAAGACCGTTCAAATTGCCGTATTGGATCATATTGTCATCGGACAGGACGGATTTTTGAGCATGCGGCGCAGCCATCCGGAATTGTTTATGTGAGGAGTTTTTTGAAAAGTGAAGAAACTAACCCTTCCCAAACTTGAACATCATCTCTTTGCTGCGGCAGACATCCTTCGCGGCAAAATGGATGCCTCGGAATATAAGGAATACATTTTTGGTATGCTCTTTCTGAAACGCTGCTCCGATGTGTTTCAGGAGGAATATGAAAAGATCATCAAGACCAATCTTGACAAAGGCCGCTCTCATGAGGAGGCCGTCAAACGGGCTGAAGACCCTGCCCGCTACACCAGTTTCTTTGTCCCCAGGGAATCCCGCTGGGAGACCCTCCAGCACGCCCATCAGAATATCGGCGACGTCCTGAACAAGGCCCTTATGGGGCTTGAACATGAAAACCAGGGGCTTGACGGTGTCCTTGCCCATATTGATTTCAACAAAAAAGTGGGAAAGACCAGAATCCCCGACCAGAAACTTCAGGAGCTTATCGTTCATTTCAACAAATATCGCTTGCGAAACGAAGACTTTGAGTTTCCCGACCTGCTCGGCGCGGCCTACGAGTATCTCATCGCTGAGTTTGCCGACTCCGCGGGCAAGAAGGGCGGTGAGTTCTACACGCCCCGGGATGTGGTGCGTCTTATGGTCAGGATTCTCAAGCCCCGGGAAGGTATGCGAATCTATGACCCTTGCGTAGGTTCCGGCGGCATGTTGATCCTCTCCAAGCAGTATGTGGAAGAGCACGGCGGAAACCCCGCCAACCTCGCCCTCTACGGGCAAGATAATAACGGCGGAGTCTGGGCCATCTGCAAAATGAACATGATCCTCCACGGCATCCCGGACGCAAACATCCAGAACGACGATGTCCTTGCCAACCCCCTGCATCTGGACGGCGGGGAGCTGATGCGCTTTGACCGGGTCATCACCAATCCCCCTTTCAGCCAGAACTATTCCAAAGAAGGGATGAAATTCCCCGAGCGTTTTCAATATGGATTCTGCCCTGAAACCGGCAAGAAGGCGGATCTGATGTTCCTCCAGCACATGCTTTCGGTGCTGCGGCCCGGCGGGATGATGGCAACAGTCATGCCCCATGGCGTGCTTTTTCGGGGCGGCGAGGAAAAGAAAATCCGCACCAAGATCATCGAAGCTGATCTTTTGGAGGCGGTCATTGGACTTCCGCCCAACCTCTTTTACGGCACGGGTATCCCTGCCTGCATCATGGTCTGCCGGACAAAGGGCGCAAAGCCGGAGGAGCGAAAGGGCAAGATTCTCTTCATCAATGCGGACCGGGAATATTTTGCCGGACGCGCCCAGAATTATTTAAAGCCAGAGCATGTGGAGAAGATCGTCGCCGCCTTTGACGCCTTTGCGGATATCCCCGGATATGCGGCAGTGGTGGATAAAAGCGCCATCGAAGCCAATGACTGGAACCTCAACATCCGCCGCTATGCCGACAATGCCCCACCTCCCGAGCCCCACGATGTGCGGGCACACCTGATCGGAGGCGTGCCCAAGCAGGAGGTGACAGACAAAAAGAGCTTTTCGACGCCCACGGCATCTTGCCTTCCGTGATTTTCGTGGAGCGCGACAAGGACTATTTCGATTTTGACCCTGCCATCCTCAAACGGGCAGACATCAAAAACCGCATTGAAAATGACGCCGGACTCAAGGACAAAGAGTCCCGGATGCTTGGCGTTTTTGACAGGTGGTGGGATGAGCACATCTTTATCCTCCAGAACCTCCCCCAAACAATCAATGTGATGACGGCGCGGGCTGAGCTTCTTTCCGCTTTCGATGCGGCGTTGACACCGGAAGGGCTTCTTGACCGCTTCAAGGTCTCAGGCGTTTTTGCCACCTGGTGGAGCGAGGTTCAGCTTGATTTGAAATCCCTGGTTGCCCAGGGATTCGGCGGGCTTCTCGACGGCTGGATTGACACCATTGAAGACGCCATGGAAGACAAAAAGGAAAACAACTACGAACCGGAGGAAGACCCCCTCGTGGTCAGGCTCGTGCCCGAGTATCTGGAAGAGCTCGTAAACGCCCGGCAGGAGATCAGCCGCCTTGAACAGGAAAAAGAGGCTTTTGAGGCCAAGGAGAGCGACGACTACGAAGGCGATGAAGAGGATGAAGAAGGTAGCCGCCTCAATTTTGCGGAAATACTCAAAGACCGCGTCAAGGAGCTCAAAAACGAAATTAAGGAAGACAGGGCAAGAATAAAGGTTTTAAGCGGCGCCGGAAAGACCAAAGGCTCGATCAAATACTTAGAAGCGGCAGGCGCCGACACCGCACCGCTTCAGAAGCAGTTGCAAGAGCTGATAGCGAGGATCGCGCCGGTGGAAGAAGAGATTAGAAAAATAGAAGAGCAGCTTGCCCCCTACAACGAAATCCTTGAAAAACTCAAAGACGCCAAGAGGCAATACAAAATCCTCCAGCAGCGCTTCATCGAACGCCTGCGCGAGGCGCGGGAAAGATTGAGCGAGGCGGAGTGCATGGCGCTGGTTCTCGACATCCTCAAAGGCAAACTCACCCATCACCTGCAATCCTACATCGCCGCCCACCGCCAGGAGGTCGTCGCTGCCTTTGAGAATTGGTGGGAGAAGTATAGGGTGACGATGGGGGAGATAAAAAGTAATAAAAACGAGATAGAAAATAATTTATCAAAAATGATGCTGAGTTTAGGTTACACAAATGAATAAAAACTGGGTTCAAGAACCGCTAGCCAAGAATGCTTATATAAAGGGCCGAATAGGTTGGAGGGGGCTGAAAGCGAATGAATATAAAAAAGAGGGCCCCTTTTTAATTGCTGGAAATCACATAAACAATGGCCGAATCGATTGGAATCGATGCGACCATATCAATTTATATCGTTATAATGAATCGTGGGAAATTGCCCTTAAAGAAAAGGACATTATTCTTACAAAAGATGGCACTATTGGTCGTATTGCGTTCATTGACAAGCTACCAGGTCTGGCAACTATAAATAGTACGATGATGCTCATCAGGGTGAGAGCACCTTTACTGGCCGAATTTGTATATCACTATTTAAATAGCGCTTCTTTCCAAAAAATTGTCGAAGATAAAGTGTCTGGAAGTTCAATACCTCATATTTTCCAGGAGGACATGAAACGTCTTAAAATACCAGTACCTTCAGAAACAGAGCAGCGCCAAATCGCCCGCATCCTCGACACCCTTGACGAAGCAATTCAGAAGACTGAGCAGCTTATCGCCAAGCTGAAGGCCATCAAGCAGGGGCTGCTCCACGACCTCCTCACCCGCGGACTGGATGAAAACGGCCGACTCCGCGACCCCGTCGCCCATCCCGAACAATTCAAACCCTCCCCCCTCGGCCCCATTCCGAAGGAGTGGGAGATTAAGGAGATTGGTGAGCTGGCGACTCTGGAATATGGTGCTGGCTTGACAGAAAATAAACGTTCAGGGATAGGCTACCCAGTTTACGGTTCAAATGGTATTGTGGGTTATCATGATACTTTCCTAATACAAGGACCCGGTATTATTGTTGGTAGAAAAGGAAGCGTAGGTTCTATCCACTGGAGCAGTGATTCATTCTGGCCCATTGATACAACGTACTATGTGAATGCCAAAGAGGAGATCGGCCTTCGTTGGTTTTATTGGGCACTTCAGTACTCAGATTTGGATAGATTAGATAGCTCGACAGGAGTACCTGGCCTAAATCGTAATGATGCCTATAAAATAAAATTGTACAAACCAAAATATTCTGAACAAAATCAAATCGCAAGCATCCTCGATACACTTGAAAATACCATTGCGAAGCATGAGCAAAATTACCTCTCCAAGCTCCGCCTTCTCAAAAAAGGCCTGATGCACGATCTTTTAACCGGCAAGGTGCGGGTGAATATCAAAGAGGAAAACCGCAGCCAGACAAAAGGAGGCAATCCTTTATGACCAAAATCCGGCCAAGCGGCGGCTATCGAAACAGCGCGAGTTTCCAGACCGCCACCCTGATCTACGATGCCACCTACTGGTTCTGCGAGAAATTCCTCGACCCTCGCTCCCGGTTGGTGGATCAGATGATACAGGCCGCGCGTTCAGGCCGCCAGAATATCGCCGAGGGCAGCAGAGCGGCGGCAACCTCGTCGCAAACCGAGTTGCGCCTGCTCAATGTGGCACGGGCAAGCCTTGAAGAACTGCTCCTTGACTTTGAAGATTTCCTGCGGCACCGCCATTTGCCTCAATGGGCGCAGGATTCACCAGAGGCTCAGGCGGTGCGCGGCGTGCCAAAGCGGTTTAAGGCTGATCGGTCGGATCAGTCCAATCTGACGGATTTGACGGATCATGAGCGGTGGGCGCTTTACGCCCCTTGGCTTGAGAGCGCCGACCCTGCCGTGCGTGCCAATGCCGTGATTTGCCTTATTCACCAGGCCAATTTTCTGCTTGACCAGCAGATTGCCGCCCTTGAAAAAAGCTTTGTGGAGGAAGGCGGCTACAGCGAACAGCTTGCGGCCGCACGGCTGGCTCACAGGGCGAAAAAAAGGCTTGATCGGACTGATCAGTCAGATCGGTCGGATCCGACCGATCAAATTCCTCCTTGCCCGCAATGCGGCAAACCCATGGTTCTGCGGACCGCCAAGAGCGGAAAAAACGCAGGCAGCCAGTTTTGGGGCTGCTCGGATTACCCAAATTGCAAGGGGGTTGTCAAGTTATGACGCTCCCGGATGAAAAAACCTACGTGGAAATCCCCTTCATAGAGCAGTTGAAGGTTATGGGGTGGCAGCACATCGAAGGGGATATTGATGTGCCCTATCTGACGGAGCGGGAAAATTTCCGCGAGGTGTTGCTCGTCGGTAGACTAAGGCAGGCGTTGCGGGAGATCAATCTCACTGACAACGGCAAGCCCTGGCTGGATGATGCGCGCATTGATCAGGCTGTCAATCGGCTGTTGCGGATTAGTTCGCCGAAACTCATGGAGGCCAACAGGGACGCCTTTGACTGCATTGCGCGGGGCGTGGAGGTGGACGGCGATCCCATATTGCACGGCGGCAAAGACAAGATCATCAGCCTCATTGACTTCGAGCATCCGGAACGAAATGATTTTCTGGTAATCAATCAGTTCCGCGTGGATCTGCCCGGAGGAAAGTCTTTTATCACCCCGGATCTGGTGCTTTTTGTGAACGGCATTCCCCTGGTGGTAGTGGAGTGCAAAAGCCCGAAACTCACCAACCCCATAGAAGAGGGCATCAACCAGCTCCTGCGCTATTCCAATCAGCGGCCAGAGGTTGAGGACGAGGAAGGCTGCGAACGTTTCTTCTACTTTAATCAAATCCTTGTGAGCACGTGCCGTCAGAAAGCCTGCGCCGCCACTGTGGGGGTGGGCTATGAGCACTACATGGAATGGAAGGATACGAGCCCTGTTCCCATGAGCGAAGTTGCAAAAGAGCTGAAAAAAAAAGAGCTCAACAGCCAGGAAATCCTTGTTGCCGGCATGTTCAGGAAAGAACATCTCCTCGATATTGTCCGGAACTTTATCCTCTTTGATGACAAAGACGGCAAAATCGTAAAACTGCTTTGCCGGTATCCCCAGTTCAGGGCAGTGCACAGGGCCATTGACCGGCTGAGAACTGGGAAAACCAAGAAGGAAAGCGGCGAAGATGATCAGCGCGGAGGCATCATTTGGCATACACAAGGTTCAGGAAAGAGCTACACAATGGTGTTTCTTGTCCGCAAGATGAGGACGCTTTCAGATTTAAAAGCCTTTAAGGTTGTCATCGTCACGGACAGGATTCAGCTCGAAGGCCAGTTAAAGGAGAGCGCCGCCCTGGCCGGAGAAACCATCTACCATGCCGACAGCAAAGACCGGCTTGCGGAACTAATGCGGGATACAAGCTCCAATATCGTCTTTACGATGATTCAGAAATATCAAGACCGGGAGACTCAAAAAGCGGGAGAATACGAATTTCCTGAATATGAGATGCAAAAGGCAGCGACCCCGGAAGGCAAAACAAAAGACGAATACAAACTGCCGCCTAAGCCTATTCTATTTCCCATATGGAACACCTCGGAAAAGATACTAATTCTCACCGATGAGGCGCACCGTTCCCATACGAGCACGCTCCATGCCAACATGATGCGGGCGCTACCGAATGCCGCAAAAATAGGATTTACCGGCACACCCATTATCGCAGGCAAGGGAAAGAAGACCTTCGAAATCTTCGGTGATTATATTGACCGTTATACCATTGAAGAATCCCAGCAAGATGGAGCGACAGTTAAAATACTCTATGAAGGCAGGAAGGTAAACGCCCAGGTTGAAGACGGCCGCACGCTGGACCAATTCTTTGACGACATGTTCCGGTCAAAGACCGAAGAAGAACGAGAAGCCATTCGCCGAAAATACGCTACTGTGGAAAATATCCTTGAGTCCCGGAAGCTCATTGAGGCCAAGGCAGAAGATATGCTTCTCCACTACGCAGCAAACATCCTGCTCGGCGGATTTAAGGCGCAGGTGGTGGCGGTGAGCCGCAAGGCTGCAATCCGTTATTGCGAGGCCTTTGACAAGGCGAGGGAAAAGCTCTTGAAGCGGATTGAAATCCTCGACGCGGGGCTGTTTACTCTTTCCGAAGATGAACAGAAAAAACTCGATGAAGAGACGCGATTTCTCATCATCGCAGCCAAACAAAAAGATGTGCTTCAGAAACTTGAATTTGCGGCTGTCATCTCCGGCGATCATAATGATCCGCCGCACTATCAGAAGTACACCGATAAGACCGTTCACGAAATGCTCGTAGGCAAAAACGGGCGTTTCAAAAAATCCCTTCAAGAAGACCCCCTTGCCATTGTTGTTGTCAAGAGCATGCTCTTGGTCGGGTTTGACGCATCTGTGGAGCAGGTAATGTATCTTGACCGTTTCATGGAGGGACATGAACTCCTTCAGGCCATTGCCCGGGTCAACCGCTGCCGCAACGGCAAGACCCACGGCCTGGTGGTTGATTACTACGGCGTGGGAGACAGGCTTACCGAAGCCCTTTCCATGTATGCGCAAACAGACATTAAGGGTGCCCTTATCAGTATAAAAGACGAACTGCCGAAACTTGAAGACCGCCATCGGCGAGTCTTGAATATCTTTTTAACGCGGGGCATCAATGAACTTACCGATATTGACGCCTGTGTCAACCTCCTCAGGGACATAGAGATACGGGCTGATTTTATCCGCTGTTTTGGTGATTTTGCTGAGAGCATGGATGTGGTCATGCCGCGGCCAGAGGCTCTTACCTATGTTTATGACTTGAAACTACTGGGGTTTATAAACAAAACAGCTGCCAACCGCTACCGCGACTCACAGCTCAATATCGCCGGCGTGGGGGACAAGGTCAAAAAACTGCTGGACGACTACATCGTGGCGCAGGGTGTTGACCCGAAGATCCCGCCCATATCCATCTTTGATGAAGACTTTGAGAAAAAGGTGGATGCGCTGAAGTCCAAAAAATCACAGGCGTTGGAGATGGAACATGCGGTGCGGTTTCATATTCAAAGACATTTCAACGAAGACCCAGCCCTGTATAAGAAACTCAGCGAAAGACTCAAAGAGATTCTCGATGCCTTCGGAGAGAACTGGGACGCCCTCGCCGAGGAACTCAGGAAATTTATCAGAGAAGCCAGAGCGGGACGGAAAGAGGACGAAACAGGCCTTGATCCCAGGACACAGGCACCTTTTTTAGGCATTCTCATTGACGAATATGGAAAGCAGCCCAAGGAAGAAGAGATGAAGAAATTCTGCGAGGTTGTCATCGAAATTGTGGATCATGTAAAACAGGAGATCAGCCTTCAGGATTTCTGGCGCCGGCAACCGGCTCAAAACCTTTTAAGGACATGGCTCATCAACGAGATAGACGATAGAAATCTTGTCCCCTATGAAAAAATCCACCGTATTGCCGATCGTTTTATGGAACTGGCAAAGACCCTGCATGTGCGTTTGGTGAGTTCATGACAGACATCTTGAAAATCGATGGGATTCAATGTCAGGTGAGGCGAACCGGAAGAAAGTCGTTGGGGATTGCGGTAGAAAGGGATGGCTCTGTTATTGTAAATGCCCCGCAGGATGTGGATTCAACGGCGATAGAAAAATTTGTTTTCAGCAAAAGACTGTGGATTCATCAAAAACTCGCATATAAAAAGGAGACCAACAAAGAAAAGATTCGGCGCGATTTCGTCAACGGACAGGGATTTTTGTATCTGGGGAAAAGCTATCGGTTGAGAATAATACAGGATTCAGAAGAAGTTAACCATGTCAAAAAAAAGAAAGAATCGAATATCCTGCGCCTTCATCATGGATATTTTGAACTTCCGGCAAGCGAGCAGGATCGCGCACGGGATCACTTCATCAGCTGGTATAAAAGAAAAACAAAAGAACAACTGAAGGCAAGGCTTCCACGATATGTAGACCGCGTAGGCGCTGAAGTCAAGGGTTTTCGGGTATTAGATATTGGCAATCGTTGGGCATCGTGCGGGACCAAAGGCACGTTGAATTTCAACTGGCGCACTGTGATGGCCCCTATCTGGGTGTTTGATTATATACTGGTTCACGAGCTGGCGCACATGATTCGGAAAGGGCATACAAAGGAGTTTTGGAGTATTGTCGCAAGGGTGATTCCGGATTATCAAGAACATGAATCTTGGCTTTATGAACACGGGGTGGAGCTGGATATTTAAACTCAAAAGATATAAATGTACTCGATTACCCCGGCACATACCCCCACTCCACCAGCCGTCGGTACGCATACTGCGCTTTTTCCCCCTCCTGCACCACTTGCAGATACCGCTGGTAGTGAGAAGCAGCTTCAGGGATGCGGCGCATGCCCTCAAGCGACAAACCTTTGAAGAAAATTGTATTGGGATTTCCGGGCAAAAGCTGGTCATAGCGAGCAAAGTCCTGATAGGCGCTTTCAAACTGGCGAAGTTTTATTTTTGCAAACCCGCTTACATGATAGGCTTGAGCCTCTGAGGGATAGACACGTTGTGCCTGTTCAGCATAATCGCGTCCTGCAGCATACTTTTGCTGCGCAATCTGGCACTTTGCCATGAGCAGCAGCCCGGCATAGTCCTCAGGTGCTTGCTGAAGAGCGCTTTTAAAGAACCCTTCGGCTGAAGCAAAGCGCTGCTGCCCCATCTCTTCTTCGCCTTTCTGCAGCGTCTCAATTGCGCTGCTGCGCAGCCGTAGCCGTGCTGTCGCATCCATGTAGCGCTCGCGATATAAGGGGTTTTTCCTCGCTGCGCTGTACTGGGAGGAAGCCATATCAAGAGCGGTGCGATAGCGCTCATCACTCATGGGATGTGTGGAAAACAAAATACTGACCGAATCCGGACGTTGTTTTGAAATCTCATTGAGCATCTGCATCAGTCCTACAAAACCGTCAGGTCCGTAGCCTGCCTTGACCATGTACTCCATGCCCAATGCGTCTGCCTGCCGCTCATGGTCTCGGCTGTACGAAGCAAGCAGCGCACCCGCACTGAACATGCCAAGCTCAGATGCCAGCCTGCCCATGCCTTCGCTGCGAGCTCCTGCAGCCAATGCAATACCGCCGACGATTGCTTGGGCTAAAATGCCTCGTGACATCTGCTGGGCTGTGTGGCGAGCGTTCACATGCCCTAGTTCATGCCCGAGCACCGAGGCAAGCTCAGCCTCATTCTTGAGCTTGAGCAGCATGCTGCGCGTAACAGCAATCGTGCCGCCGGGAAACGCGTAGGCGTTGATATAGACGGCATTCACGCACTTGAATACGTACGGCATCTGAGGACGGTGCACCGCCGGAATCAGCCGCCTTCCCACTTCCTGAACATAAGCCTGAAGCGCTGCGTCTTGCACCACGCCATAATCAGAAGAAATTTGATGGGGTGAATTGGCGTGGTCAAGCTGAATTTCGGTGTCTTCCGAGACCAGCATGAGCTGCATCTTCCCGGTGACAGGATTTACAGCACAACCTGCGACAAGGCTTGCCGTAGCCGCAGCAGCAAGGCAAAAAAAATCACGACGGGTAAGTGCATAGGGTATCATAGTGTGCATCTTCAAGCCTTTTTTCCTTCCCTTTGGTTAAAGTGTTTTAAGATACCCCAAGCTCAGTACGCCTCCACACAATAAAGGGGGCTGTTATTCTTTTGCCCTCTCTCCGCCATTTCAGTAAGCCTCCCCTGTCGTAGATCCCGCTCTGCGGGACTAGGGAGAGGTTGGATGGGGGCAGAAAAGCCCTCCCCGCACCCCTCCCTCACCGGAGGGGCTTAAGAACAAAATCATCAGAAACAAGAAAGCAACATGATACCGGTTACCTTTATCATAGACCCCTTTATTGTGTGCAGCGGTACTAAGCGATGTATGGTGTTATCACCTGCAGGCAATGACGTTTTCGCTCATGCTCAGCAGACACCCCAGCCTACCTGTGCAGCATGCGGTGCCCTTCACCTTCTGGGTGAACCTATAAAACCGCATGAATCCGCTCAACGTTATTGCCTGCAGGTGTTTTACTGCGTCAACCCCTTGCTAAATCGCTCAGTTTAGGTATACCATACTGCTACCGTGCTGACCCAAACAATTTTGCCCCTGCTGTCACCATACCCCTTGAGACAATTATACAAGCAGAGAGCCGGGTAGGTAAAGGTTCTGAAACACTGTCTCAGGCCTGATATCAAAAAAATGCCCGCGGTCCTCATAATCCCTGACCACAACAAGACTGCCGCGCTGTGATTCTGGAAAATCAGAATTGCTCTTGGTTGCATTTTTTATAAGTCGCCGCAGGAGAACACGCTGCCTGCCGTTGCAGACATACATTTTTTCTTCTCCGCGACTGTGCATAACTGAGCTCACCACCCGCCAGACCGTGTCGCGGGGGACATCAGGATATGGTGCAAGTCTATCAGCAGGCTGCTTGGTGAAGACAAGATAGGAGTATGCAATGCCACTCTTTTTATCAAATGGCAGTACCCTGTCCAATAACGCTACACAGCGGGGAGGTTCCCAATGGAGCAGTGCATGGCACCACGCAGAAGAATGTGCCACAAGCGGGCACGGCGCGAACTGAAGACATGGTGCATACACCTGCAGAAGCGAACTCCTAAGCGCTGCCTCGCGGAGCGCAAGAAATTTTGGGAAGGATTTTTTCGTGCCGGGATCAATAACCAGTAAAAGTCCATCTGGTTCCATATGCTCTACAATTTCCGGTAACAGTCTCTGCACCTCTGGGGGATTCAGTTCGGTAACAACGTTACCTGCAATTATAATATGAAACGGGTTATCATATTTGCGGAGCGCTGTGCGCAGGTGGGCAGGGGCAAGCAGTGCCTGCTGAAACGATCCGGTGCAGGCAGGGGAAGCAAAGGTTTTTTCTGCTGCACGATACTCTTGAAGCAGTCGAGCTGCTGTATTCAGCGCAGCTCGCGATCGGTCAATACCCACCCAGGTTATGCTCGCAGTTGTAGAGAAAGCAGCGCGGTATTTCCTCACCAACTCTAAAAACCCAAGCAGATACGTGCCTGGACCGCATCCAAGGTCGAGAACCCGAAGCTGCGGGCTGCGGGGGAGTACAGAAAAGTTTGTTGCAGCAAGTTCGTCTGCTATGCCAAAAAGTTTTACAAGGTTTACCGGCAGATAATAGAGCAGGTAAGCATGGAGCAGCACGGCATTTTGAAAAAAATCGGGGATGTTTTCAGCCGAAGTGGTTATATAGTGGTCTGAAATCGTTTTGACAGCGTGCGCGATCTGGTGCAACGCCTTACCCGTGAATGGTTCTTCAGGTGCAAGACCGCACTGTCGCAGCAGGAGCTGTTCAAGTTTTGGTGACAGAGTAGGAAGTTTTCCTTTGTTCATGCAACCGTTTTCCTGTGCTATAATGCTCTCCACGGTGCGTACCTGTTCAACCATCTTACCGCTCCTCGAGAGAAAAGGATTGTATGGAACCAGGGGTTTTGTATGTTGTAGCAACACCAATCGGCAATCTCGAGGACATTACTCTGCGAGCGATTCGCATTCTGAATGAGGTTGACCTTATCGCTGCAGAAGACACGCGCACAACAAAAATTCTTCTTCAGCATTATACCATAACCAAACCCCTCACCAGTTATTTTGAACACAATGAACGTTTCAAAGCGCCCCTGCTGATTCGGCGGCTGCAGGAAGGAAAGAATGTTGCGCTTGTTACTGAGGCTGGCACTCCGGGTGTTTCTGATCCGGGGTATCGGCTGATCACTGAGGCAATTGCCCAGGGTATCAGCGTCATCTCTGTTCCGGGTCCCTGTGCTGCGATCGCTGCTCTTGCAATTTCAGGTTTGCCAACCCACCGGTTTGTGTTTGAAGGGTTTTTGCCACCAAAAACAGGAAAAAGAAAAAACGTTCTAAAATCGCTTGCTGCAGAGCAGCGGACACTGGTCTTTTATGAGTCTCCGCACCGCATTATGGGCTGTCTTGCTGATATGCTTGAGATTTTTGGCAATCGTCGGGGAGTTATTGCACGGGAACTCACCAAGTACTACGAAGAAATTCTGCGCGGCACCTTATCTGACCTTGCGGAAAAACTTGGCACGACCACTATAAAAGGTGAGATAACACTCATTGTTGAAGGGCATACGCTCCACCATAAGTCCCAATAACCCATTGACAAAACAGCTTAAATACGATTTAACAAAAGCCGTTGCAGTGGTACGGTACACGAAAGGCTGTTCCGCAAACCTATTAGGTACAGAAAACTAAAGGAACGCAGCTCATGGAACAAAATATTCTTCTCAAGGGAATCGGCGCCTCACCGGGTATTGTCATTGGGAAAGCCCTGCTCGTGGATCGTGGTCACCCAGATTTTTCCCATTATCGCCTCTCTGATCCAAAAGAAGTTCAGCAGGAAATAGACTATCTCCACTATGCCATCGAGGAATCCATCCGACAGCTGGAACGCGCTAAAAAAGAGGTGAGCAAACGGAAAATAAAGGAAGCCCAGTATATCATTGATACCCATATTCTTATGCTGCAAGACAAAGTGCTGCTTGCTGATGTAATCAAAAGAATAAAAAACGAAAAAGTTGATGCTGCGTGGGCGTTAAAAGCAACGATGGAAGAATTAAAAAACAACATCGCTTCCATTAACGATGACTATATGCGCGAGCGCATCAGCGACCTTGAGTATATTGAAAAAAGAATTCTAAGGAACCTTGCCGGTAAAAAAGCCGACATTTTATCCAAGCCTGGAGAAAAAGTTATTATTGTTGCCTATGATTTGTCGCCGGCAGATACCGCGAACCTCAACGTTGATGAAGTGCTCGGTTTTATCACTGAATGCGGCGGCAAAACCTCACATACTGCAATCATGGCACGTGCTTTGAAAATCCCCTCAGTGGTCGGGCTTAAGGATATCAGCAAGCAGATAAAAAACGGTGATCAGCTCATTATTGACGGCATCCACGGTGTTATTATTGTCAACCCTGATGCCGAGATGGTTTTGAAGTACCGTCAAAAAAAGACTCACTATGAAGAATTTGAGCGCAAATTGCTCCACTACAAAGATCTGCCGTCGGAAACAATGGATGGGTTCACCATTGGGCTTTTGGCAAATATTGAGATAGTGGAGGAATTAAGCTCGGTGCTTGACTATGGCGCCGAAGGCATTGGACTGTTTCGGACTGAATTTTTGTACATCAACAAACGAGAACTTCCGACCGAGGAAGAACTGTTCTCTATCTTCAAAACGGTTGCAGAAACCATTGCCCCGCGACCAGTCACCATAAGAACCCTTGACATCGGTGGTGATAAATTCATGTCGCATGTTGATGTCGCGGAAGAGATGAATCCGGTGATGGGATTGCGCGCCATTCGATTTTGCTTAAAGGAAATAAATATTTTCAAGACGCAACTGCGAGCAATTTTGCGTGCTGGTGCGTTCGGGAACATCAGAATTTTGTTCCCCATGATTTCCTGTATTGATGAGGTTATACAGGCAAAAAAAATCATTCAGGAGGTAAAGCGGGAGCTGAAACGCGAAAAAAAAGCCTTCAATCCCTCTCTGGAAATCGGCATTATGATTGAGGTGCCATCAGCTGCAGCAATTGCTGATATCCTCGCACGGGAAGTTAATTTTTTCAGCATTGGCACCAACGATCTTATTCAGTATCTTCTGGCAATTGACCGGGTAAACGAACAGGTGTCCTATTTGTATGAGCCCCTTCATCCTGCCGTGCTCCGACTGCTGAAGACCGTCATTGATGCTGCCCATGACAACGGCATTCCTGTTGCGATGTGTGGGGAGATGGCAGGTGAAACAATGTATATCCCGATTCTTATAGGGCTTGGCATTGATGAACTGAGCATGAACCCTATTGCGCTCCTAGAGGCAAAACAGGTCATACGGTCAGTGCACTTTGCCAAATGCAGGGCACTGGTTGACCCCCTGCTTTCCCTACCAACCGCACACGAAATTCAATCCTTTTTAAAAAGGGAAATAAAATCCATCCTACCAAAGATAAACCTTGACAAATAACAAAAAATATATAAAATGTAAGGTTTAAAGATTTAACGCCATTATCTATCTGATATACTTATATTTTTGCTCTAAAACCATTGTAACAGATTGGAGGGATCGAGCATAAAAAGCAACCGACTCAAAAAAGTTTATCTTTTGCTTGCATGCTTTACCCCTTCCAAGAAAAGACCAAAGGGGTGGCAGCAATGGCAGGCGTAAGAATATCAGAACACGAACCCTTTGAAAATGCCCTGAAGCGCTTTAAAAAGCTCTGTGAACGTGAGGGGATACTTTCAGACATCCGAAAACGGCAATATTTTGAAAAACCAAGCGCCAAACGCAAACGAAAGGCGATAGCAGCTCGGAAGCGCTCCTTGCGGTCACGAGCTGCTATGCGCTAAAGGTAAAAAGACCTCAGTGGCCAAAGAGCAGCGAAGCCAGCTTCTCACGTTACGGGATATGCGTACAACTCCCCGTAATTTCTTAATGTATGCCAGCATCCACGCGTCACGTTTAACAGTTCCGCCCATCGCATGAATACATGAGCATACAATTTTTTCTTGCACACCATGGCAACAGCCGTCGCATCGTATATACCTGATGAAAAAGTGCGGGAGATTCGAGAAGCCTGCAGCATCGTCGCCGTGATTTCTGACTACGTCACCTTGACAAAAACAGGCACCAATTACAAAGGGTTATGCCCTTTTCATCATGAAAAAACGCCTTCGTTTTTTGTCAATGAGAGCAAAAAAATGTTTCATTGTTTTGGCTGTGGGGCAAGCGGTGATGTGTTCACCTTTTTGATAAAGCGTGAAAACGTCTCCTTCCCTGAGGCTGTTACCATGCTTGCTCGCCGATGCGGCATTTCGCTGCCTGAAAAGCCGTTAACGCAGGTTGAGCGAAAACGTCTCAGCGAACGCGAGGAATTTTTTCGCATCAACCAGCACGTTGCAGCGTTTTATCACCAAACACTTTTGCACGATGCACGGGCAGCAGATGCCCGTCGCTATCTTCAACAGCGTGGCATAACTTCTGATACTATTCGTGAGTTTTCGCTCGGTTACGCTCCTGATGCGTGGGAAAGTGTAACAAACTTTTTGCGCACGCAGCAACTATCCCTGAGCGCAGCACAGCGGATCGGTTTGATTGTAAAAAAAGGTGATGACCACTACTACGACCGTTTTCGTGGTCGGATCATCTTTCCGGTATTTAATGTCGCCCGGCAGGTTATCGGGTTTGGAGGCCGGGTTATCGGTGACGGCGAGCCTAAATACCTTAATTCGCCGGAATCGGCGCTCTATTCAAAGCGAGAGACCCTGTACGGGTTGCCGCAGGCAGCCGCGGCGATACAGCACCACAATTATGCACTCGTAGTTGAAGGCTACTTTGATCTTCTTTCGCTCCATCAAGCGGGCATTGCCAATGCGGTTGCAGCACTTGGCACGGCATTGACGGAACAACAGATAAAAACGCTCCGACGCTACACCCAGCATCTGGTTATTGTTTTTGATGCTGATCTTGCAGGACAAAAAGCTATGATACGCAGTCTTGAACCTCTGCTTCGCAGCGGTGTTTCGCCCCGGCTTGTGGTGTTGCCTAGCGGAGAAGACCCTGACAGTTTTGTTCGCCGTTGCGGCGCAGCAGCATTTCAGGAAAAGGTCTCACGTGCGCCACTGCTTTTTAATTTTGTACTTGAAAAAACCATTGCTGAGCATGATCTTGCAACACCTCGCGGGAAAGTGCTTGCCTGCGATGCCGTTCTGCCCCTGCTCCACCTGATCACTGATCCTCTGGAGCGCGAACTCTATATGCAACAAATTGCGCAGCGGCTCGGTGTCAATCTTCACCAGCTCCGCCAAAGGCACAAAGTCAAAACAGCAGCGCCTGCTCCAGACCAATCGGCGGGCACGGGGAAGGAGCAGGGAGCATCTCTTGACAAAGATGCTGAGGCTATTATTCTTAAACTGATGGTACACCACCCTGATATACTTCCGACGGTTGACGCTACCGCCGTGCTGGAGGATTTTGTAAACCCTGACTTAAAAACAATCGGCACTGCGATCCTCACCATCTATCAGCAACACCAGCGTCTTGATCTGAACGCAGTGACAGCTCTGTTGCCAGAGCCCGCGCTGCAGGCGCAGCTTGCACAGTTTGCATTTCAAGACGATGTGGCAAATCTATCGTCTGCGAAAATGCTCCACGACTGTATCCGTGCCATTCGGATGAAAAAGAACCGAGCGGAACGTCGCCGCATCAGCCTCTTGCTGAAACAGGCTGAGGCAACGCAGGATGAAACTGCTACTCGTTCGCTTCAAATCCAATACGCACAACTGATCGAGCAGGAAAAAAAGATTTCCCAACGACAGCTTGATTCCATACACCGGTAAAGGGAGAAAGCACATGGGAAGAAAACCCAAAATTGAAGAAGTAAAACAGCTTATCAATATCGGTAAAGAAAAAGGCTTCCTCACCTATGATGAAGTCAATGATGTGCTGCCACCGGACATAGTGTCACCGGATCAGATAGATGATCTGATGCTCATGTTCGGAGAAATGGATATAGAAATTGTAGATTCGAGCCAAAATGTCAGGCTCCAGCAGCACAAAATCGCGAAGACAACCCCTGAAGAAGAAGAGATTACCGATGACCGGGATCTCTATGGGAAAATCAATGATCCTGTTCGGATGTACCTGAAAGAAATGGGATCCGTATCATTGCTGTCGCGCGATGAAGAAGTTGAAATCGCAAAACGGATCGAAGAGGGTGAACGGGAAGTACGTGAAGTCGTATTTAATTCACCGCTCATCATCAAAGAAATACTCCACTTGGCGGAACAGCTCAAAAAGGGAGCAAAAACAATCCGCGATATTCTTGCCGATCTTGATGACGACGACAATGAGATTGACGAAGAAAACTACAGCGCGGTCTTTTTTGAACGGGTTGATAAAATTAAAAAACTCTATCACGACCTTGAACGCACCCGACAACAGCTCAACGAAAAAAAGGACTTGAGTGATGCGCGCAGAAAAAGTCTGTTACAAAAACTGGACACCCAGAAACAGACCTTGTTTGCACTGCTCAAGGAGCTGAACCTCAAGAAAAAGTATCTTGAAAAAATAGTGTCGCAACTTCGGTCGTTTCTGGAAAAGCTTGAATCGCTGGAACGGCTCTGCCAGAGCGTGACCGGTAAAATCGGTCTTGATCCAAAAGAGATGAGACGGCTGGTGCGGCAGTGCAAGGATGATAAAAATGAACAGCGCAAGCTCCGGCGCAAATATGGTCTGAGTTTTGATGAGCTGCACGCCCTTGAGCGGGATATTCGCACATATGCTCGGCACATCCATGAGATCGAAACAGAATCCGGGCTGAGTGTTGAGGAATTGAAGCAGGCTATTAAACGAATTGATCGTGGTGAGAAGCGAGCAAAAATAGCAAAAGATGAACTCGTGCGCTCCAATCTCAGGCTGGTTGTGAGTTTAGCCAAAAAATATACCAATCGTGGACTTCAGTTTCTGGATCTCATTCAGGAAGGCAACATCGGTCTTATCAAGGCGGTTGAGAAATTTGAGTACCAGCGGGGATACAAATTTAGCACCTATGCAACCTGGTGGATACGGCAAGCCATTACCAGAGCTATTGCCGATCAGGCTCGTACCATCCGTATACCGGTGCACATGATTGAAACAATCAATAAACTTATCAGAACCTCTCGCTACTTGGTGCAGGAAAAAGGTCGCGAACCTTCTCCTGAAGAGATTGCAGAGAAGATGGAACTGCCCCTTGAAAAAGTGCGCAAGGTGTTGAAAATCGCAAAGGAGCCAATCTCTCTTGAGACACCAATTGGCGAGGAAGAGGACAGCCATCTTGGCGATTTTATCGAAGACAAAAAGATCATTAATCCTATGGATTCCGTGACGTACAAGAACTTGTCCGAACAGACCCAAGGCGTTCTTGCAACCCTAACGCCACGCGAAGAAAAGGTGTTACGGCTGCGTTTTGGCATTGGTGAAAAAGCCGATCATACCCTTGAGGAAGTTGGCAGAGATTTTGACGTTACCCGTGAGCGCATACGGCAAATTGAAGCAAAAGCCTTACGCAAGCTCCGGCACCCTATTCGCAATAAAAAACTTAAAAGTTTTGTTGAATACTAACTTGCTCTGTGGGCTCATAGCTCAGCTGGTAGAGCCCCCGGCTCATAACCGGATGGTCCCAGGTTCGAATCCTGGTGAGCCCACCATTTTGTACTTGTGGTGCTATGAAAACTCAACAATACATGCAGCACAGACCCTTTGAGCGCCAGTCCGCTCAGGAGCAATATGCTTATAGAAATGCACCCGTTTCGTGGGTGCATTTTTTTTATACAATCATCTCGAGCAAAGGAGTGAACTTTGAAAAAACAGCTTGAATTGCTTTGCCAGATTCAGACCATCGACACTAATATCAGCCACTCAGAAACGCTTCGCAAAAAATATGAAGCCGACATGCAGGCATTGGAAGTGGAGCTGCAGCAATCCGAAGCTCACTATAAAGCTGAGCAAGAACGGCAGCAGCGGGTAGAAAAAGAGCTTTTGCAGCGTGAACGTGAGCTTGCCGAAGCACGTGAACTCAAAAAAAAAGCTGAAGAACGAATCATGTCGGTGAAAACCAACAAAGAATACCAAGCAGGCTTGCATGAAATTGAACTGATTAAACAGCAGATTAAACAAAAAGAAGACGCTATCATAGAGAGCATGGATGCCTGTGAAATGGCAAAAGCATCAGTGCATAAAGCTGCCGATGCCCTCAAGAGTGCACACGCACGGTGTGAAGAAAAAAGACGACAAATCCAAGAAGAGCTTGCAGCCTACCTTGCCACGATCGAACAACAAAAAGCCCAGCGCGAAGAGCTTGTTAAAGAGGTGGCAAGCGATCTTTTGGCAGACTACCTACGACTGCTCAAAGTTAAAAACGGACGTGCGCTTGCCCGTGCCGAACATGAGCAGTGTATGGGGTGCAGTATGAAAATTCCTCCCCAGATTTATAATGAGGTGGTGCTCGGTGAAAAAATAAAAACCTGTCCCAATTGCAATCGCATACTGTATGTTGCGCAGTTTCCGGACACCAGTACTGAATAGCCAGTATGCTCAAGTACTGGCTGCCGTCTCCTTGAGCGCTCGTACGTACACTTCTCAAACAGTGGCGGTTGTTGCCGTGCTTTTTCTTGTCTATGCCCTGTATGGGATCCCGATGATGCAGAGAGGCTGGTGAATATGTCGTCCTTAACTCCCATGCTGCAGCAGTATCAGACGATTCGCACCACCTTACCCCGCGATACTATTCTTTTTTTCCGCCTCGGTGACTTTTATGAAATGTTTTTTGAAGATGCGCGGCAGGCGTCTGCGATCCTCGATATCACCCTAACGAGTCGGGACGGCGGGAATGCCGGTAAAGTGCCGATGTGCGGGGTGCCGTACCATGCTGCACAAGGGTATATCAACCGGCTTACCCGCGCAGGACTGAAAGTGGCGATTTGTGAACAGGTTGAAGACCCCAAGGTTGCAAAAGGCATTGTCAAACGTGAAATTGTCCGCATTGTTACTCCTGCGACCAATTTGGAAGACGAGGGAGCTGATATCCGATTCAACTATATTGCCAGCATTGCCCCTGGGAAAAAGACCTGGGGATGCGCCTATCTTGATTTGGGAACAGGCGAATTCAAAGTCGGTGAGTTCTCTCACCCCCAGGAGCTTGAGGATGAGCTGGTGCGGCTCAAACCACAGGAATGTGTCATTCCGGCATCGCTGGATAGAAATGCGCTTAAGGGTTTTTTCTCCGAGCAGCAGCCCGTACTGAACGAATATGAGCCCTGGGTTTTTGATACCCATGAGGCGCAGCGCCTCATTTGCTCACAGTATGGTGTGGTGTCGCTGGCAAGTTTTGGTATTGATGAGCTTCCCCAGGCAACAGCCGCAGCCGGGGCACTGCTCTATTATCTGCGGGAAAATCTTCGTGCATCGCTTGCTCACCTCAAGCCACCGGTCCAGCTCAAAAACAGCAAGGTGATGATGCTTGATAGAAGTACCCTGCGCAATCTTGAGCTGGTACGTGCTGCCGGAGGCGATGGCAGTGGTCCAACGCTCTACAGTCTGTTGAACCAAACAAAAACCCCTTTGGGTTCACGGCTTTTGTTCCACTGGATAACGCGTCCGCTGATAGAGCCTGCAGCGATCCAGGAGCGGCTCGATGCTGTTGCAGAACTCAAAGAGAATCACTCACTGCGAGCATCCATTCGTGAGAATCTCATCCACGTCAAAGACATTGAACGGTTACTGGCACGGATTAATTGCGGGACACCCTCAGCACGGGACGTGGTTGCACTGGGTGCTTCGCTGGCAGCAATCCCTCATCTGCAGCATATGGTTGCATCGTGCAAAGCTCCACTGCTCCAGCACCACGCCAGCCAACTTGTCCCGCTACCGGAGTTAACTGCAATCATTCAACGGGCATTTGTCCCCCTGCCCCCACCCACGGTTCGGGAAGGCGGCTTTATCCGGGAAGGCTACAACAAGGAACTTGATGAGCTCAGAACAATCGCTTCCAGTGCCAAGGATTTTATTGCTGATTTACAGCGCCGTGAAATCGAGGCGACAGGAATTAAGTCGCTCAAAATCCGCTACAATAAAGTCTTCGGTTACTATATTGATATTACCCGACCAAACCTCCCCCAGGTTCCTGACCGCTATATTCGCAAACAGACGCTGGTCAATTCAGAGCGTTTTATTATCCCAGAGCTCAGAGAATATGAAGAAAAAATACTCACGGCGGAGCAACGTGCTCAGGAGCTTGAATATGAACTTTTCGAGCAGATACGCGCACACATCCTTAACCATGTTGCTGACATACAGCAAACCGCAGCTGCTGTTGCAGTGATTGACGTGCTTGCATCCTTTGCAACCGTAGCACATGATAACCACTACGTGCAGCCAGAGGTCACCGACAGCCCTGCCATTTACATTGCTGGCGGGCGCCATCCTGTAGTGGAAAAAACCCTTGGGAGCGATGTCTTTGTTGATAATGATGTGCACCTGGATCAGGACGATCACCAGTTGTTGATTATCACCGGTCCCAACATGGCTGGCAAATCAACCTACATCAGACAGGTCGCGCTCATTGTCCTCCTGGCGCACATGGGGTCCTTTGTCCCTGCGCGTATTGCAAAAATTGGGGTTGTTGACCGTGTGTTTTCGCGGATTGGAGCCTCTGATAATCTTGCGCAAGGGCAGAGCACCTTTATGGTAGAAATGATAGAGACAGCGCACATTCTCCACAATGCGACGTCGCGAAGTCTTCTTATCTTTGATGAAATCGGTCGCGGTACCTCAACCTTTGACGGCGTTAGCATCGCATGGTCGGTATGCGAGTACTTGACGGAGAAAAAACTTCGACCCAAAACTCTGTTTGCAACCCATTACCATGAGCTGACCGAACTTGCCGATCACCGGCGAAATATAAAAAACTACAATGTAACGGTAAAAGAGCTCCAGGACAGTATTTTGTTTTTAAGAAAAGTTGTGCCTGGCGGGGCTGACCGAAGCTACGGGATTCACGTCGGGAAACTGGCGGGGCTTCCTGAAGAAATTATCCATCGCGCCCAGGAAATTCTGCTGTGCCTTGAAGAAGAAAAAATTTCAGAAGAATCAATTGCTGCTATTCTGCGCAAAAAAAAGGCAACGACCTCGGTCTACGACCTTCCCCTTTTTAAACCACTGCAAACAGAAACACCTCAAAATCTGCAGGCAATTATGAAAAACCATCCGCTCCTGCAGGAAATACGCTCTCTTGACCCAAACCGCCTTACCCCACTTGAAGCACTGGTGAAAATTACGGAGTGGAAAAGAAAATTAGAGGAAAATGAAAACAACCAGATGCGTCACGACAGCCCGGGCGGATGTTAGGCAATGATATCAAGAATACTGCCAAGCATCTGGTCGTGAGTGCGGATCACTGCTGCGTTTACCCGGTATCCATAGGAAGCAACAGTCATCTGAACGTATTCTTCAGCAACGTCAACCGTTGATAGTTCTCGGGGCTGGCTGTCAGCAGGGAGACCTTCCTGGGAAAGAGTCAGCACACCAGCATCTGATAAAGTGGAGATATGCACGTGCGGAGAGTTCTCTGGACCTGCCTCAATAACCGCCGTGTTTTTTTTATACCCTTGTGTTGCGCTATTAGCGATGTTATTGGCGGCAACAGCGAGTTTTGCAGCATTGGCAAAAAGACCTGCCATAGCAGTCTGGAGAGGATGAATAATCATCGAGGCTGCCTCAATTATTACATATAATCGCCGCGGTTATATTTTATCACTTCGACCGATGATCGGATGAGCACCTCATCAAGGAGCGGTCTCATGGAGTCAAGTGGCGGCAGGGACTCTGCAAGAAGCTTTAACTCATTGTTTTTGTCTTCAATTTTTGCAATAAGCGGTGCGATTTCCTTGAGCGTTATATTGGGGTTACCAAGTTTTTGTGCGTACTCATCCATAATATCCAAAAAGTTGATTACACGGGCAACAACCTCCTCACGGTCAATAGCAGGGAGAATAACAGGAGTGGCTTTTTGTGGCTCCGTAACCTGTGCTTTTTTTAACCGTTCAGAGGATATTGCCTTGAGGTTATCCTGAAGCACCGCATCAAACTTTTTCCCTCCCGACCTTTTTGGCTTTTGCAAATCAGGGGGGAGCGTGTTTTTTACGGGTTGTACATTGTCAATCTTCATAGCCATTCTTTCCTTGTATATTTTCTTACATTTTACCTATCGTCTCAACTATTAAAAATATAAAGAGCCATTTATGTAAAATGCAGAAACCATGCCAAGGTTTTATGCAGAGCAGTCGTGCGGTCGTCAATGCTGCTCAGGGAATGGTCGCCCTTTGGTAATAAAATAAG
>Ga0209162_1000040_pt1 | contig 116988 bp, 89 predicted proteins | sample YNPNPMetaG_FD_187121 | JGI IMG/M metagenome (GOLD analysis project Ga0209162, IMG submission 187121) | Anoxygenic and chlorotrophic microbial mat microbial communities from Yellowstone National Park, USA - YNP NP MetaG (SPAdes) (version 2) ...
GAAACTTCTCCAGCCAGCGAACCGCGTCGATGTCGAGATGGTTCGTGGGCTCGTCCAGCAGCAGGAACTGCCGTTCCGGAAGCAGTAGCCGGGCCAGTGCCGCGCGGGATTTCTGCCCCCCGGACAACGCCTCCACAGGCAGATCTCCGTCCGCTGGCGAAAACCCCAGGCCACCGAGCACCTCTCCCAGGCGTTGTTCGAACGCGTAGCCGCCGGCCGCTTCGAACCGGGCTCGCGTCCGGTCGTACTGGGCCAGCAGCTCGCCGACACGTGGGCGGTCATGCTCCTCGGCGATCCGGCGCGCTAACTCCTGAAGCCTCTGTTCCAGCTCCAAGCGGTCCGCAAACGCCGCCGCCACCGCGGCCCGCAGCGTCGTCCCGGCCTGAAGCGTTGGCTCCTGCGGCAAGTATCCGATTTCAAGTCCCTTCGAGACCGTGACGGTCCCAATGTCGGGTTCTATCTCGCCGACGATCAGCCGAAACAGCGTCGTCTTGCCAACCCCGTTCGCCCCCACCAGCGCGACAATTTCCCCGGTGTGCAGCTCGAGGGACACGTCGTGCAGCACAACCTGCCCGCCGAATTGCTTGGTCACATGCGATAGCCGGATGGAACCCATGCTTTCATCCTACCGGCTGCGCAGATCCGTGGCGCCGGGAAACGCACCTGGTCAGACGGCGAACCTGCCGCGCTGCTGGGTACCGGCGCGGCCAAGCCCCGCACTGGCGTGCGGGGTTCGGATGTCGGCACAGACCGCACATGGGCAGCCTGTGGTCGCAGAACGCCGGCCTTGAACGCCTGAAGCGTTATCGGCAGCTCCCCGTTGACGTGCTCGCGCCGATCGCACACGCTTTGCAGATTCCTGGCTGACTGCGCGCCAGACAACGCCCCACACCGTAGAAAGGATTCCGCATGCGTCGCCTCTGCCCCGACCTGCGCCCGACAGCCTTCCTCGCACTCTTGGCCGGGCTGTACGGCCTCTCGGCCGCCACGGCCGACATCAAGCCGCACGCCGGCATGCTGCGCTACCCCGACGTCTCCCGGACGCACATCGTGTTCCTGTACGCCAACAACCTCTGGCTCGTGCCGCGCACGGGCGGAGTGGCAACCCTGCTGGCCAGTCCGCCCGGAGCGGCGGCCTTCCCACGCTTCAGTCCCGACGAACGCCTCATCGCCTTTGTCGCCAACTATGACGGCAACGACGATCTCTACACCATCCCCGTCACCGGGGGCATCCCCGCACGCGTCACCCACCACCCCGCGGCCGAAATGCTGTGCGACTGGACGCCCGATGGCCGCCTGCTCTTCTCCGCCCGCGGGTACTTCGATCTCCAGCGGCAAACGCACCTGCTGACCGTGCCGGCTACCGGCGGCCTACCGGAAAAACTGCCGGTCCCCTACGGCGCCGTGGCCGCGATCAGCCCCGACGGCACGTGGCTCGCGTACACGCCGCACACTACTGACCATCGCACCTGGAAACGCTACGTGGGCGGGATGGCGACCGACATCTGGCTGTTCAACCTGCGCACGTACGCGGCACGCCGCATCACTGACTGGCCCGGCACCGACAGCCAACCCATGTGGCATGGCCAGATGATCTACTACATGTCTGACGCCGGCCCGGAGCATCGGCTGAACATCTGGTTCTACGACCCTCAAACGGGCCGACGGTCGCAGGTGACCCACTTCACCGACTTCGACGTGAAATGGCCGGCCATCGGCCCGGGCCCCAGCGGAGGCGGCGAAATCGTCTTTCAGTGCGGCCCCGACCTGTACCTGCTCGATCTGGCGACCTGGCAAGCGCTCGGCTCCACCGGCGATGCCCAGCCGGAGGCCGCCCTGCGACGCGTGGAAGTCATCGTTCCCGGCGACCGCCCGGCCATCCGCCCGCAGCGGGTCGAAGCTGCCCGGAACATCTTCAACTGGGAAATCTCCGCGACCGGTAAACGTGCCGTCTTCGAAGCGCGGGGCGACGTCTGGACGGTACCCGCTCGTACCGGTCCCCCGCGCAACCTCACGCACACCTCCGGCGTGGCCGAGCGCGACCCGGCCTGGAGCCCGGACGGACGGTGGATCGCGTATCTCAGCGATCAGACCGGCGAATACGAACTGTACCTCCATCCATCGGACGGTCAGGGACCGGTCCGCCAAGTGACCGGCCTGCCGCCCGGTACCTCTCCCGCGACAGCCAGCACCGAACCCGTTGATCCCCACGACGAACCGCCGCACGTCTTCCGCTACCGCCCAACGTGGTCGCCGGACTCGAAGCACATCGCGTTCGTGGACAAGCGTGGGGCGGTGTACATCACCACGCTCGCGACGGGGCGGACGCGCTTGGTGGACCGCGACGAGTGGGGCGAGCTACCGGAACTGGCGTGGTCGCCCGATTCCGCCTGGTTGGCGTACACCCGCACCACCGACAACCTCCAAACGGCCATCTGGTTCTACCACCTGCCCACAGGGAACCGGCAGCAGGTCACCAGCGGCACGTTTCGCGATCACGCCCCCGCGTTCGATCGGGCCGGGAAGTTCTTCTACTTCGCCAGCAACCGACGCTTCCGCGACCCGCTCTACGAGGACGTGGGCAGCACATTCGTATACGCGAGTACAGACGTTCTGCTTGCGGTCCCGCTGAAGCCCGACACGCTGGTACCCTGGGCACCGCGCAGCGACGAGGAACCCTGGCAGGAACCCACCGGCGGGTCCCGCGAAGAGGACGAGGACCGGCCCAAGGATGAGCAGAATGAAGGCTCCGATGACGCGGACATGAACGACGACGAAGGCGAGCCGGAAACGGGTAGCCAAGGCACGTCCCGATGGGCCACGCCGGTTGATCCCCGGACGTCGGGAGGCTACGCCACGTCGCCTGCCGCGCCGGCGGCCCACGCCGACACCAGTCAACATTCGGACGCAGCCCCCAACGCTCCGAAGCCTGCTCGCCAACGGCGGAAGGAGGCTGAGACCAAGCCAGTCGCGATCGACCTCTCCGGCTTCGAGGCGCGCGCCGTGCCTTTGCCCGTCAAGCCGGGTGCGTTCTACGGGCTGCGCGTGACAGCGGACGGCAAGCTGGTCTACGTGCGGCGACCGCCACCCGGCGGCGACGGCGAGCCGACCATCCAGATGTTTGACCCGGAGGCGGCGGCCGGAGACAGCGGGCCGGCGGAAAAGGAAGAAGAAGACGACGATTCGGGCACGCGGAGTCCCGTCTGGGGCGGGTGGGACGGCCGGGCGCCGGGGACCAGCGGCGTGCGGCCGGGCCCGGCAGCCGGACGCTTGTCCACCGGTGACCGTTCGAAGGCGGAAAAAGCGGTCGTCGTGGGCGCGGACGATTTCCGTCTGTCGGCCGATGGCCGAAAGCTGCTGGTGCATAAGAGCGGGACCTATGCCATCGTGGATGCCCGGCCTGACCAGAGCCTGGACCACCCGTTGGCGCTGGACGGTCTGGTGACCGAAATCCGTCCGCGCGAGGAGTGGAACCAGCTGTTCGTAGAGGCGTGGCGGCTCGAACGGGACTTCTTTTACGCCCCGAACATGCACGGGGTGAACTGGACCGCGCAGCGCGACCACTATGCCAAAATGCTGGAAGACTGCGTCTCGCGGGCCGACGTCGGCTTTGTGATCCGCGAGCTCATTTCTGAGCTCAATGTGGGGCACGCGTACTACTGGGGTGATGAGTTGCCGACTGCACCGCGCGTCGACGTCGGCCTGCTGGGCGCGGACTTCGAGCTGCGCGACGGCGTCTATCGGTTCCGCAAGCTGTACGCGGGCGGCCCGTGGGACGTCGAGCAGCGCGGGCCGTTAACAATTCCGTGTCGCCCCGTGGAAACGCGGCGGCCCACGGACAAGCGCGCGACCGGCGCGGCGTCAGCGTCCGCCTCGCAGCCGGAAACGTCCCCAAAGAAGGACGCGGATATCGGCTTCCGCGTCCAAGAAGGCGACTGCCTGCTGGCTGTGAACGGGGTGCCACTCGACGTAACCAAGGACCCCTGGGCGGCCTTTCAGGGAATGGCGGGGAAGGTGGTGACGCTGACCGTCAGTCGGGTCCCACCGGCAAGTGGCCCCGGGCCCGCCGCCGGCGCTACGACCGCTGCCGCAATGCCCGACGACGCCCGGCCCCGCGAGGTGGCTGTCCGTCTGCTCACCCCCGAAGAGGAGGCCGCCCTGCGCTATCGGGCCTGGGTCGAGCGGAACCGGACGTACGTGGAGCAACGCTCCGCGGGCCGCGTCGGCTACATCCACGTCCCCGACACCGGGATCAACGGCCAGAACGAGCTGTTCCGCCAGTTCTACGGACAGCGTCACAAAGCAGCGCTGATCATCGACGAGCGGTGGAACGGCGGCGGGCAGTTGCCGCACCGATTCGTCGAACTCCTCAACCGCCCGTTGACCAATTTCTGGGCGACGCGCGACGGACGTCCCTATCCCAGCCCCGCAGACGCGCACTTCGGACCCAAGTGCATGCTGATCAACGGATTAGCGGGCTCCGGCGGAGACATGTTCCCCTTCCTCTTCCGCCATGCCCGCGTGGGCAAGCTGATCGGAACTCGCACCTGGGGCGGGCTCGTCGGCATCAGCGGCAACCCGCGCCTGATCGACGGCAGCGTCGTCACCGCCCCCACGTTCGCCTTCTACGAAACGGACGGGACCTGGGGCATCGAGGGTCACGGCGTCGAGCCCGACATTGAGGTCATCGACGACCCCGCGCTGATGATCGACGGGCGCGATCCACAGCTCGACCGGGCGATCGAACTGATGCTGGAAGAGATCGCGCAACACCCGTACCACCCCGTGCCGTACCCGCCCTACCCGGACCGCAGCGGGATGGGACTGAAGCCGGAGGACAAATGATTCGTACCGCCGCGCGCCACAGCGGGCCACGGACGTTCGTGCGACATCCCCGAGATTCCGGACCCACATGTCCGGCTGTCGCGCGGCGAAGTTCAGCGATTTCGCATGGCACCGCAGGACCCGCGCGGCGCGCAGGCTCCGTGGGCGTTGACGGCCTCGCGCCACACGCTACCATTCGCGCGGTGAGTGTGCGGTCGTCTGTCTGAGCCTGGCGCGGGGCCGTGCGCCACTCTGCCCAGAAGTCACGGCCTCAGGAGGTGCAAGTATGCGTGCGCATGTCGCGAGGTATGCCCGAAACGCATCGGTGATCCTGTTGGTTTCGCTGCCCGGTATCACAATGGCTACGGAGTCGAGCGGCCTGCTTCCCTGGCCCACACTGGCGCTGAGCTACGCCGCCCCGCAGCCGGCGACGCAGCCTGTTCCGCCGGCCACCGCCCCGCAGCCCACGGCGGGGCCGGAGGCCACCGAGCCAGCGAGCACCTACGGATACCGGGGCGTAAGCAGCTTCTTCAACATCCGCGAGGCGTACTCCAACGTGAAGAAAGGCGAGTGGGAATTCGAGCTGAAAAATGTGTATTCGACAAAATCCCGCTCGCGACATGACCATTTTGAACTTGCGCAGTCCATCAAGTACGGCATCACGGACGACTTCCATATCGAGCTCGAAGTCTCCGAGCCGCTCGGTTATAGCGGCTACGGCGTCGGCGAGCTGAAGCTCAAGCTGTTCAACACGTTCTGGCACGAGGCGGAGCTGCTGCCGGCCTTCGGCGGGTCGGCGGAGCTGCGCATCCCGACCGGCTACGGCTCGTCGCGCGTCGACGGGATCTTCACCGGCATCCTGACGAAGACCATCTTTCCGCGCTTCCGCGCCCACCTCCTCGGATATGTGGAAACCGCCAACGGGGCGCAAGGCCATGAGGAAGAGGAGAACCGCCGGGCCTTTCAATGGGGCGTCGGTCCGGGCTTTGATTACCAGTTGACCGACGACACGCTCGTCCTGCTGAACTACCTGCACAAGTCCAGCGACCGGTATGGCGAACACAACAACAACATCATGGAAGCCGGTCTGGTTCACTACTTTCCGAAGACCGGAGCGTTCAAACACGGTATCAAGGCCGCCGTGGACTGGACCCTGGATGGTCTGGAGGATACGCCCAATTTCGCGGCCAAGCTCCAATGGTCGATAGAGTGGTAGGTCGGCCGGCCAGCGCGGTAGTGCGCGACTCCGCGAGCAGCGATCGCCAATTGAAGTGCTCTGCCGAAATCGGGCTCTGCGGGGCCGCTCTGCCGGTGACAGTAAATGCCAGGACGCGGTCGGACACCAGTGAACGGCCAAAACGCCAGTCCCCCGAGCGTCGAACCTGCCTGGGCTCGGGTCCTCGTGGCAGCCAGCCTCGTACTCGCCACGCTTTTTGTCGCGCTGATTCTCGCATCCGGCCCGTTGCGCATCGGCGAGTGGGGAGACGACAGCATTTATCTGGCGACTGCCAAGTCCCTCATTGACGGGCAGGGTTATCGCCACCCACAATTGCCGGGTACGCCACTGCAAACCAAGTATCCCCCTTTGTACCCCTTGGCTCTCGCGCTGATTTGGCGTCTGGCACCACAGTTTCCTCAGAACGTGCACCTCGTCCAGGTCCTGAACGTTGTGCTGTGGGGAATCGGCTCCTGGTTCTGCTACCTTGCGATACGGCGCGCCTGGCATGTTCCCTGGTGGCTGGCGCTTGTAGGCGTCATTCTGGCGTTCTTCAGCAATTCAACCCTGCCCCTGTTGCGCGCCGCCATGTCGGAGTCGCTGTATTTCTGCTTTTCGATGGCGGCTTTGGCCATGCTGGTGCATGCTACAGCCGCACCGACGGGCGATCGGCCATTCGGTCCCCCCGCGTCCCCGGTTGCTGCTGGCCAGACTCGGGTGACGCACGCCACTGGAGGTCTGAGCCGTTACGCAATCATGGCAGGACTTCTCGCCGGCTTTGCATACCTGACCCGTCCGATCGGACTGACGCTCATCGTCGCCGTTCTGGCGGACCTTGTTTGGCACCGTCGCTGGCGGCACGCCGCGTTTGCCGCGCTGCCAGCGGCGATTTGTGTCGCCGGTTGGCGCATCTGGGGAGCACAGGCCGCGGCGCGCAATGCGCTGCACCCGGCGACATCGGCTCTCGGATATAATCTCGGCTATGGCCGCTGGCCTCCCGACAGCCTCTCGAAGCTGCTCTGGGCCGCATACCACAACACCTCGGATATGGCCTTGTCACTGTCGATCGTGCTGAACCCGTTTCTGTCGCTGAAGTGGATTGACGAGCAGCTCCAGGCGGGCCTGCCAGCCGCCGCCGTCCTGTACGCCATTCTGCTCATCACCGCCGCAGTTGTCATCGTCGGCGCGATCGCAACCTGGAAAGTTGGCCAACCGACGCTGCACATCTACATGGCCTGTTACGTCGGGCTACTTTGGGTCTGGCCAGGATCCCCCTGGCGTTTCCTGCTGGTCATTTTGCCCATGCTGACCGTGCTGCTGCTGGTCGGCGTCCACATCACGGTTCGCCGACTGGCTCGCCTGGTGCGATTGCGGACAGGGGGTTCCGGAGCAACGGCGCTGACGAGCGCAGCACCATCGTTCGGCCGCGGACCGATCGCCCCGTCACGGCTGGGGACGGGCGTTCTAATCGTGCTGGGCGTGGCGTGTGCGCTGAGAAGCATGCAGGGCAACCTTTCTCCCGGCGTGCGCCAGTTCGGTCACCAATACGACCGTATTTTCGAGGCCCTGGCCGAGCTCTTTGCCAAGCATACCGCGCCCGACGCCGTCATCTGCGCGAACAACGGTGGCTACCTGCACCTGCGGACCGGCCGGAAGTTCGTCCCGTATCTGGTCTACGAGGACCCGATGCCGTACCGTTACCCCCCCGATCGACGCTTCTTGATGTGCGGCCGGGACTACACCGAGGGCCAGTACAACGCCTACATGGAAATGATCTTCGACCATCTTCTGGACTATTTGCATACGACTGGCGCTTCATACCTGGCTGTGGACGCCAGCGGCAAGCGCGCCTTCGAGGAGTTTCACCAAACCGTGCCCGAACGCTTCGCCGAATTCGCCGTCGTACCCCCCTACACCGTCTATCGCGTGCTCACCCCTGACGCACAGGCCCGGTAGACGCTGCCGGCGGGTTCGAACTCGCACCGCTCCAGCAGCCCGCGCGGGCAATATCCCGGCACCGGCGACACCACATATACCAGTCCCGCGCGCAAACGCTCCTCCAGTTGCGCCGCCGCGTCCTCCGGCAACTCCAACGCTCCCGGCGCCGGCCAGACCTCCACCCGACGCGTCCACCGCCCGGTCGCCATCAGATAATGCAGCGGCGGAACCGTCGTGCTGTCCGCGAGAATCACGGCCCCCTCGGGCAAACCCGCGTGAACCTCTTCCGCGAACCGCTGCGGCCCGTGCTCCCCGGTCTTCCATGGCCACAGGAAGTAGCGGTAGGAATCGCGATACGGCACATCCCGGCGCACGCCCAGCGACACACCAGCCGCCTGCGCCACGCGCGGCAACGGCCAGTAGACCAACACCGGCAGCGCCGTCAGCACGATCGCCCCGATCGCCCAACTTCGGCCGCGCGCTGAGAGCACGCGCTCCGCCCCCAGCCCGATCAGAATGGCGAGCAGCACGATCGTCGGGATGAAGAACGTGTACTGGTCCGGCACGTCATACCGCATCGCCCACACGAGGTGAATCACGACGAGCGCAAGCAGCGCGCGCATCAGGCCGAACGCGGCGTTATGCCACACCGCGGCCAACCCCACCAGCGCCAGCAGCGCCGCCGGTGTCGGGAAGTTCAACCCCAGATACAGCACCGTCCGCCCCAGCAGACGTGCGTCCAGACGCGTATTCAGCACGTTCGCGGCATAGTGCCTACCGAACAAGGCGGAGCACAGCACGCTGCCCAGCGGCGCTCCGCTCGCCAGCTCGCCGACGATCAGCGCCAGATAGATCGACGCTCCAATGAGCCACGCCACCGCACAGGCCGGCAGCACCCGTCCCCGCACGCGCCGACGGACCAGCAGCCAGATGAGCACAACCGCCCAGACCGGAAGACTTAGTAACGCCAACAGGTGGTTGCTGACGCCAAAACCGTTTGCCAGAAGCAGGAGGACGAACCAGCGGCCGCGGCCGGTGCGAGCGTACTGGGCCAGACACAGCAGCTCGGCTGTCAGCAGTGCCGTGGAAACAGTGTAGACCTCCGCCAGCGCGCAGTGCTGCCAGAACGTATGCGCCACAGCGAGGCTTACGGCGCCAACGGCGGCCGCCGCCGTCCGCCCTCCGAGCAGCCGCAGCAGCAAGTACACATTCGCCACCGTGACGGCCCCGAACAGGCTTGCAACGAGGTTGGTTTTGTAGGCCGATTCGCCCCAGGGCACGGCCTGGACAGCGATGGCGATCAGGTAAAACAGTGGGTGACTCAGTGCCAGCCCCAGACCGCCGCGCAGGTCGTGCCGCAGCACGCGAAGCTGAGCCAGGCCGCTGTCCTGCCACAGGGGCCCCGGAGCCACGGTGGCAACATAGAGCGTCCCGGCCGCCAACAGTACGACGAAGTACTCATACGTCCGTACAGCGCCGGCGGCCCGCTGCACTCCGATACCAGACGTGTTTCCGATCATCGCTCGCCACGCCACTCTACCCGCGCGGCGCACCGGCTGAAAGGACACCGTCCGGACCGGCAGGCCGGCCCGCGCCTCCGGCCCCGGACAGGGCCGCACAATGCCGGAAAGCTCTATCTCGGCCAGGCGGCGTTGGTAAACCGGCCGTTGCGGCTGATGACTTTGCCATCGACCTCGACGATGCCGCCGCGATGCAGGTCGCAGACCATGTCCCAGTGAAGGCCGCTTTCATTCCGGCTGCCGGTCTCCGGGTACCCGCTGCCCACAGCGAGGTGAAACGTGCCGCCGATCTTCTCGTCGAACAGCGTGTTGCGTGTGAAGCGCCGGATGTCGTAGTTGCAGCCCAAGGCCAGCTCGCCCAGGATGCGGGCCCCCTTATCCTGATCCAGCATCTGGACGAGAAAATCCTGGCCTTTGGCTGCCCGCGCGTCGACCACTCGCCCGGCCTTGAAGGTCAGCCGGACATCCGCCACCTCGCGCCCCATGAGTACCGCCGGATACGTGAAGTGCACCGTCCCCTCGGTGGCATCCTCGATCGGTCCGGTAAAAACCTCCCCATCGGGGAAGTTCTCGTGCCCGCAGCAGTTCACCCAACGCCGCCCCTCCAGGCCGAAGCGGATGTCGGTACCGCCCGGCACGCGGATCCGCATCTGCCGCGCCTTGTTCAGGACGTCCACCAATCGTTGCTGCGCCGTCGCGACCTTCTTCCACGCGGCGACCGGATCCCGCAGGTGCAGTTTGCCGCCGCGAAACACGAAGTCCGCGTATTCGCTCAGCGACATTTCCGCCTCCTGCGCGCAACCATGGGTGGGCATCTGGGTGCCGACCCAGCGGACGCGCCGCGGGTCACCGGGTGGACGGGCGGCGCGTTTGAGGAACATGGTCAGGATGGGCCGCCGGGCCTTGCTGGCCAAGGCCTGCCGGGCGGGCGCCACGTTCGTCAGATAGCGTGTGTTCTCCTCGCCCCAGAAAACCATGTACACCTGGCACGCGGCCATCATGTGTTTTTCCAGCGGCGAGGTATGCGCGAGTTGAAAGTTCTGCCCGTATTTCAGGAACACTTCATGGCACAAATCGGATTTGATGCGCACCCACGGATGCCCCCCGGCTTTCAAAACGGCCCGACACGCCGCCGCCAGCGCCGGCTCCGCCGCCGGCCCGCCGGTCAGCACCACCAGGTCGTCCTTCTGCACCCCCACACTGTAACGAACAAGCACCTCCGCGAGCCGATCCAAACGCGGATCGTACATGACCGCTCCTCGCCGTCAGACGGACCGCACCCGGTCCAGGCAGTCCCGCCGCGGGCTATCCTTTGAGCCGCCGCACCTCAGCCGTGATGGCCGGCACCACCTTGAACAGGTCGCCGACAATCCCATAGTCCGCCAGTTTGAAGATCGGGGCTTCCTTGTCCGAGTTGATCGCCACGATCACCTTGCTGCCCCGCATCCCCGCCAGGTGCTGGATCGCCCCGCTGATACCGCAGGCGATGTACAGGCGCGGCGTGACGGTCTTCCCGGTCAGGCCGACCTGGCGGCTGTGTGGCTGATACCCCGCGTCGCAGGCGGCGCGCGAAGCCCCGACGGCAGCGTCCAGCACCTCGGCCAGCTCAAACAGTATCTTGAAGTTCTCCTCGCTCTTCAGTGCCCGTCCGCCGGAAACGATGATGTCCGCTTCGGTGACGTCCTTGATGGCCCCCCCGGTGCGCGCGATTTCCTGCACCTCGATCCGTTCGTCGCCCGGGGCCGGCGTGTATGGCAGCGAGTCGCGCGCCGCCGTGTTGCCGCCCGGCTGCGGCGCGGGGAACGTGTTCGGCCGCACGGAGGCCAGCGCCGGACGATCCTTGGGGAATCGCACCCGGCACAACGCCTTGCCGTTGTACACCGGGCGACCAACGTCCAAGGCTCCGTCCGCGTCGATCGTCAGGTCCACCACATCGGTCGCCAAAGCCGCCTTCAGTCGCGCTGCCACCCGCGGTGCCAGGTCCCGCCCCATGAACGTGGCCGGCAACAGCGTCACCCGCGGCTGCACCTTCTCCATCACGGCGGCCAAGGCCGTGCGGTACCGCAGAGCCGAGTAGTTCGCCAGCGCCGGATCGCTCATCGTGACCACCCGATCGACGCCCGCCTGCGCCATGGCGTCGGCCGCCGCGCTGAGCGCCTGCCCAATCACGCACGCGACCACTCTGCCGCCGGTTTTCGCCGCCAGGGCCCGCGCCGGCGTCACGAGTTGGAGGGCCGCCGGATGAAGCTTGTCGTTCCGCTGTTCCGCGAAAATCAGAATATCGTTTGTCATGCGCCACTCTCGAAACTCAGATTCCTCTCGCACCACATGACCGGCGGGCTCGGCACCAGTGCCCGCCCCACCCAACCACCACCCCTAAATCACTTTCGCCTCTTCCCGCAGCAGACGCACCAGCTCCCGAGCCGCCTCCTCCGGCTCACCGGGAATGATCTTCCCCGGCGGACGCTCCGGCGGCGGCTGAAAACTGTGCATTTTCGTTCCCCCCACCCCCGCCATCAGGTCCCCGAACCCCGGTACCTCCGCCGGCGTCACCACCTTCACCGGCTTCTTCTTCGCCTTCATGAGGTTCGGCAGCGACGGGTACCGCATCTCGCACAACCCCTTGTCGCACGTCAGCAGCACCGGCAGATGCACCCGCACGACCTCCTCCGCCCCCTCGATCCGCCGCCGCGCCACCAGCGACTTCCCGTCCGCGGCGACCTCCAGTTTGACCGTGGCGCCCACGTGCGGCACATCCAGCAGCTCGGCCAGGGCCGGCCCAAGTTGCCCGCTGTCCAGGTCGATTTCCTGCTTGCCGGTCAGGATCAGGTCGTACCCCCCAGCGCGTACCACCGCCGCAATCAGCGCCGCCGTCTGTAGCTCGTCGAGCGCGTTGTAGCTGTCGACCTGCACATGGATGCCATCATCGGCCCCCACGGCCAAGGCGGTCCGCAAAGCCTCAGCGGCCGCCGCCGGTCCCACGATCAGGGCCGTCACGCCCGACACGTCCGACCGCTTCTCCTTGAGTTGCACGGCCTGCTCGATGGCGAACTCGTCGAACGGATTGACGACCATCTTCACGCCGGCACGCTCGATGTCCTGACCACCGGACTGAATCTTGATGTTGGTTGTCGAATCGGGGACCTGCCGAACGATGATAAGGATCTTCATAGGGGCCTCCTCAGCACAAGCGCAACGGGCCGCTTGCGCGATGGTGCGAGGCATCATACCGGGGGCGGCGCAGGGCTGCCAAGCACCGGCCGACGCCGAACAGGTGTTGCCTCCCATGCCGCCGGCCGATAAACAGGGGGACGAGGCGCCGAAGTGCAAACGCCGTCTGCCGGACATCCGTACTATGCGCATCCGCGAACTGCTGACCACCGGCCGCCCGAGCTTCTCCTTCGAGTTCTTCCCGCCCAGGGACGAAGCCGGCTTTGCGCAGCTCCGCGCGACCCTCGCCGCCCTGCGCGAGCTGCGGCCGACCTGGGTGTCGGTCACCTACGGAGCCGGCGGCAGCACCCGCGAGCGCACGATCGAACTCGTCACGAGCCTCCGCCGGGACTACGAAATTGAGGCGATGGCTCACCTGACCTGCGTCGGCGCCTCCCGAGCCGAACTCTACGCCATCCTCCAGCGCCTCAGCGACGCCGGCGTCGAAAACCTGCTGGCGCTGCGCGGCGACCCGCCCGAAGGCCAGAAGTTCCGGCCACACCCCGACGGCTTCGCGCATGCCGACGAACTCGTCGCCTTCGTCCGGCAGCATTTCCGTTTCTGTATCGGCGGCGCGTGCTACCCCGAGAAGCATATCGAAGCCCCCTCGCCCGAAGCCGATCTGGCCCACCTCCAGCGCAAGCTCGCCGCCGGCTGCGAATTCCTCATCACGCAGCTTTTCTTTGACAATCAGCGCTACTTCGACTTCGTCGCCCGGGCACGGGCGACCGGCATCGGCGTCCCGATCATCCCCGGCATCATGCCCATCACGAGCGTGCGTCAGGTCGAGCGGTTTACCCGCACCTGCGGAGCCACCCTCCCCGAGCCGCTGCTGAGCGAACTGCGCCGCGTGCAGGACGACCACCACGCGGTCCTGTCGCTCGGCGTGGCCCAGGCCACGGCCCAGTGTCTCGAACTGCTCCAGCGCGGCGCCCCCGGAATCCACTTCTACACCCTCAACAAGTCGCCGGCGACGCGCACGATCCTGACCGCCCTGCAAACGGTTTATCCGCCCGCGCGACACCCGGCGGGAACATGATTCCGTCCGGTGCCTGCCTGCGACTTGACACGGCGCCGGCGCGTTTTGAACCCTTAAGGCGGGGAGAGAGTGCGCGGAGAAATCGCGCTATGCGCGTGGATCAGATTGCTAATCTGCCGGCACTCCAGTCCTGGACATCACTATTATCCGCCCCGGCCGCCACCCAGAGCACTTCGAACCAATCGCTTTTCGGACCTCCCGCTCAGGTAGATATCGGCCAAACCGGCTTCACCGCGGTCGGGTTCCGTGACTACACGCAGCTCGCGACCAGCGGCGTCTGGCAGTTCGATCTGCAAGGCATTCTGACTCCGAGCGATACCGCGCTGCCGCAAACGGCTCGGTCCGAAGAGCAGCAAAAGGCTGATGAGGCCCGTCTCACGCAAGCCCTGGGCTACCTCGACCAGGGCCGCAAGGAAGAGGCTCGCGAGCTCCTCAACCACCTGCTATCCGAGAACAAGATGAACGCCGCCGCCACGCAGGCCCTGGGGCACGTCGAGCTGGCGGAGGGTCACTACGAGCAGGCCGAGCAGCTCTACGTGAAAGCCCACGCCCTCGATCCGTCGGCCGGCTACGACCGCGACGCCCAGAATGCCCGCATCCTCCAAGGCGATGATGCCAGCGTCTTGCGCGCCGCGACCGCCATGCTGCGCGCCCCGGACCGTCGCGAAGAAGGCATCCGCCTGTTGTTGACGCTGACCGAGCGCAACCCGGAGCTGGTCGAGGCCCGTATAACGCTCGGCGACGCACTGCTGGACAGCGGCGACGGCAACAACGGACTCATGCAGTACAGCCTCGCCATCACGTACGCGGACGCCGCGCAACTCGACGGCGTCGCCCAGCGACTGGAGGCGCTGGTACGTGAGTCGCCGCAGTCTGCCTTCGTCCGTCAACTGCTGGGTCGCGCGCAAGTGCGCCAGGGGCGCTACGAGGAAGCGATTGAGACTCTGACCGCCGCCGCGAACTTGGCCGAAGACAAGACCCTCTACAACAAAGAACTGGCGAAAGCCTACCTCGGACTCGGACGGCAGCGACTGGAGCAGGGGGACATCGCCGGCGGACTGACCAGTCTGGAACGCGCCCGGGAGCTGAGCCCCAGCGACCGGGATGTCAAGGCCGGTCTGGCGGAGGGCTACCTGCGACGCGCCGAGAAACTCGCCGCCAGCGGCAATGCGTCGGCTGCTTTGAAAGACTACCGACGGGTGGCCGACCTGCTGGGCTCGACCGGCAACAAGCGGCTGCGCACCACCGCCGCACGGAGCGCATACAGTCTCGGGCTCACACTCCAGCGTCGTCGGCAGGCCGCGGGCGAGGAAATCGACAGTGAAGCGCTGGCCTTTCAGGCTGCCCATGATCTGGACCCAAACAACACAACGTACAAGCGTACGCTGGCCGAAACGCGGAACGCCCTGGGGGCGCAATATGCCGCCGCCGGAGAGCTGAAGAACGCGGCCTACGCCTACCAGCGGGCGTGGCAACTCTTCCGCTACGACCGCACCTATCGCGACAACACGATCAATGCCTTCGTGGCGTACGCCGACGATCGGCTGGCGAATCTGAACTACACGGACGCGATCCAGATGTATCTGGAAGCGTTCCGCGTCGATACCACGAACGCGACGGTGCGTTCTAAACTCGCCGCCGCTTACTACGCCCGCGGCCTGGATTACCAGTCGCAAAACGATCTGCGCAACGCCGCCCGTGACTTCCGCGCGGCCCTGCGCCTCATGCCGGACAACCCCGACTACCAGGCCAGCTACAACGCCGTCAGCGCGTGGGACACCTGATGAGACCCCGCCCTTCTTGCACCGAACCGTTTGTCGCCGCGGCAACGGCCGGCAAGCTGAACATCCGTTCTCACCGGCGACCACGTTTCAGATGCTTCTCGATCGTCTTCAGCAGCGTGTCGCCCCGCAGCTCCTCACCCGAAGCCAGAATCACTCCGCTGTCCCCGTCGACCAGGAACGCTGCCGGAATGCCCGTCACACCGTAGCGGGCGGCGATATCCAGTGCCCCCTGGTAGATGTGCTCCCACCGCAGGCTCCGCTCCTGAACGTATTTCTCGACCGCGCTCGCCGGCACTCGCGGGGCATCCAGCGAGACCCCGAGGATCACCAGCCCCTGATCGCCAAACCGCTCCCGCGCTTTCGCCAGGTAAGGCTGCTCCGCACGACACGGGCCGCACCAGGTCGCCCAGAAATCGAGCAGAACCAGCTTGCCGCGGTAGTCGGCCGGAAAGTTCACTGACTGACCGCTCATCGTGCGGGCCGTGAACTCCGCAGCCCGCGGCCCCGCGCTACGCGCCACGCCCGGACCGGGCGGTGCGCCGACCCCTCAGCGCGATGCCCCCGTCCGCTGAAGGTACACGTACGCCGCAAAGGCTAGCACGAGAATCCCTGCCACCTGCCAGTTCTTCATGGTTCCTCAGCCTGCTCGCATCCGGCCGCACGTCAACGATCCGCCCTGCCGCCAAAACGGAGCCGTCCCCGGCTCTGTCCCGGACCGCGTCCGGCCCGCCGCGTCTATACTTAGGCAACGGACCGCGGTCTTGTGTGGATCATAGCACCCTACAGCCGCCGCCGGCGTGAGATTTTTCATGCACAACAGCTCCGCCCCTCTCGTTGACCCCGCCCTCGAGTCGATCCGGGCCAAGGTCCACGCACAGGCACGCCTCGACCGGCAAGATGGTCTGACGCTCTACCAGACGCGCGACCTGTTCACCCTCGGCGAGCTGGCCACCACGGTCCGCCAGCGCCTCCACGGCCGCAAAACGTTCTACAACATCAATCGGCACATCAACTACACCAACTACTGCGTCCTCCGCTGCCGGTTCTGCTCCTTCTACCGTCCGTACCCCACCGGCCGCACCCCCAACGGCGATCGATCTTCCCCGCCGCCGACGGACCGTGCCCAACCGCCGCCGCCGCCCCTGCGTCCGCCACGCGACGGCTACGTGCTTTCGATTGACCAGATCGTCGCCCTGGCGACGGAGGCTGCCGCCCGCGGTGCCACCGAAGTGCACATCGTCGGCGGGCTGCACCCGACGCTGCCCTTCACCTACTACACCGATATGTGTCGGGCCATCAAGAATGCCTGCCCGACCCTGCACATCAAAGCCTTCACCGCGGTCGAAATCGTGCACTTCACCCGCATCAGCCGACCACGACGCAGTCTCCGTGATGTCCTCCTCGCCCTCCGCGAGGCGGGACTCGACAGCCTCCCCGGCGGCGGAGCGGAAATCTTCGACGACCGCGTCCACGACGAAGCCTTCCGGGCCAAGATCGGCGAACAACACTGGTTCGACGTGCACCGCACGGCCCACGAGCTCGGCATCCCCTCCAACGCCACTATGCTCTACGGCCACATCGAGACCGTCGCCGAACGCGTCCAGCACCTGCTCAAACTGCGGCAACATCAGGACGATTCGCTGCGGCACTGCCCAGCGGCATTCCAGTGCTTCGTCCCGCTCTCGTTCATTCCGGAGGGCAGCGCCCTGTCGCACCTCCCCGGCCCGACCGGCCTCGACGACCTGCGCACTCTCGCCATCAGCCGCCTGCTGCTCGACAACATCCCCCACCTCAAGGCGTTCTGGGTCATGCATTCCCCTTACCTCGCCCAGGTCGCCCTCCACTGGGGCGTCGACGACTTCGACGGCACCGTCGTCTGGTACGACATCACCCGCCGCGAGGGCAACGGCGACACCCGCCAAGAACTGCCCGTGTCTCGGATTCGAGAACTCATCCGCGAAGCCGGCTATGAACCGGTCGAACGCGACACGCTGTACCGTGAAGTGATCCGTACTGCCGCGACGCCGCCCAACCTGCTCAACCCCGCCGGCCGCAGGGTGTGAACCTCGCGGCACGTCCCTGCCCGCTTTGCCCCGCTCACTTGCCGCGGTGCACCGTTCGCCCCCGCGCTGCGCCGTCTTCGGCCGAACTACCGCCCGCGGACTTCGGCGATCGCCGCCCGGAATCCCGGCAACGCCCGCTCAATGACCCGGCGCTCGACGCAGAACGACACCCGGATGTGCCCAGGCCGCCCGAACCCCCGGCCCGGAACCGTCAGAATCCGATGCCGCAACAGCACGTCCACGAATGCGACATCGTCCTCGATCGGCGTGCGCGGAAACGCGTACAAAGCTCCCCGCGGCATGACCAGCTCGTAACCGTACTCGCGCAGCGCCCCGCACAGCAGATCGCGATTGCTGCGGTAGAAGCTCACGTCGCACAGCGCGTCCGCGCACCGGGCGATCACACGCTGCATAAACGCGGGTGCGTTCACGAACCCGAGCGTCCGGTTCAGCATCGTCATCGCCCCCAGCAGCGGACCGCGATCCGGCACACTCTGCGGCACCGCGATGTACCCGATCCGCTCCCCCGATATGCTCACGTCCTTCGAGTAACTCGAAACAATCAGGCTGCGGGAATAATACGCCACCGGCGTCGGACACCAGTCCAGATCATAAATGATCCGCCGATACGGATCGTCACACAGCAGATAAACGGGTTGGTCCGGCCGGTCGTGCCGCGCCAGTAGCTCGCCCAGCGCACGACACTTCTCCGCGGTGTACACCGCACCGCTCGGATTGTTCGGCGTGTTCACGATGATTCCCCGCGTACGCGGCGTGAACGCGGCCTCCAATGCCGCCAAATCGGGCTGGAACTCGGCGTCGGTCTGCACCAGCACCATCCGCCCGCCCGCCTGCTCGATGTAGAAGCGATACTCGGGAAAAAACGGTGCCAGGGTGATAATCTCGTCGCCCGGGTCGCAAATCGCCCGCAACGCCACGTTCATCCCCCCTGCCGCTCCGCAGGTCAGAATCACCGAGGCCGGATCCATCGGCAGACGATACTCGCGGCTGACGAATTGCGCCACCGCCGCCCGCGCTTCATCAAAACCCGCATTCGGCATATAGCGATGAGCCGCGGAGCGTCGCTCGGCCGCCACAGCGGACACGGCTTCGAAAAACGCCGCCGGCGGCTCGGCGTTCGGATTCCCCAGCGAGAAGTCATGCACATTCTCCTCGCCATACTCCGCCTTGAGCCGCCGCCCCTTCTCGAACATCTCCCGGATCCACGATGCCGCTTGCATGTCGGCCAGGACTTTCTGCGCAACGGCTCTGGTCATGACGGGCCCTCGTCTCTCCCGATCCCTGGCACGGCTGAACGCAGCCGCCCGGATCTGTGAGCAGCGTAATGGAATGAGCACAGGTCGCCAACTGCGGACAGCAGACGCCACAGGCCGCGGGCGGCACGACCCGACGGAATCAGCGCGGTAAACACCCGCCGCACTTCACAGATGGGAACGTGTATCGCGGCGTCAGATTCCGCCCCCAGCCGGGGTCCACAACGGCGGCTTCCGCCGTGGCCGCCCTGGCCCGGTCGCGTTTACCCGCGTCCGAATCACAGCCCCCGTCACGGGCCGGCAGCACCGGGCTGCGTCGGCGGCGGAAGGAGCGGCTGGTCCGCGAGCTTCTCGAGATACTTGCCGTACAAGTCCATCAGCAGTGTCACTTCCTCGCCGCGGTTGGCCTGCCCGAACCGGCGCAGGGCGCCCACCAGTCGCGTGGCCTGATCGCTGTCGCCGCGCTGTGCCGCTTCGATCGCACGCCGCCGCAGTTCCTTGCCCAGTTCGCGCATCCTGTCCCCGCGGTCGATCATCTCCTGCTGAAGTGCCGTGCGCCGCTCGGCCGACAGAGCCACAAACTCTTTCTCGCTGAGCGGATACGGCCGCCAGGCGTTGTCGGCCGCCTGCTCATCATAGAGCTTGAGCACTCCTGCGACGGCCTCATCCTGTCGGCCGGCCACCCAGTCGTCCAGAACCTGCCAGATAGGCGCCGGCTCCCCCGACCGGTGCGCCGGCCCCGTCGAAGCCACCTTCCCGGGCCGACCGACAAGCGCCTGTGCAGAACCCGACGCCGGCGGCCGCGAGCACGCCACCGGCCCCACGATCGGCACGACCCAAAGCACCGCCGCAAGCTTGCGCATCATTCGTCGACACCTTCGAACGCCATCGCCTCATTCCGCAACACGTTACAACAAAAGGGCGCGACGTATCAACAATCTGTACGTTGGCCAAGTGCCGACTTCCCCGCACACAAGCCGACGGGCCAACGCCAGACGTCGAGTACCGGTGGCACATCCGCGTGCGTCCGCGCCGCCGGCCCTAACTGAGTACGGAAGACCGAGTCCGGGTCGGCCGCGCGAGATCAATGCAAAGCCGCGAGTACCCTTGACAGCCTGTCCCCAGCCGTTATCATACTAGTAAGACAACGTATTACCAACACCCTAATGAGGGTCAGATGAGGCAGCAAAGTCGCCAACATCTCGTAGTTCTGGCGACGTTACTCACGTGCGCACCAACCCTTATCGTGCCGATCCCGCACTGGCACCACCATCACGCCCACTCAACCACTGGCCGCGCCGCCGCAGTTGTGGCAGACGCCCAGTCGACCTGTCGCATCCCCAAGCTCGCACACGATGGGCCTGCGGACTGTGCGGCGTGCATCACGGCGCTGGTGGTCAGCGCGGCTGATCCGCAGGTCCCACCGTGCGTCGAGCCGCAGCCTGTTGCACTTGCGAAACAAGAGCCGCGGTCTGCGCGCGCCTCCGCGGAACTTCCCACACCACGTGCACGCGGTCCCCCGCTCGCGCCTACTTCCTGACACCCGCCGGCCCCCTCGCGGGCGCGCCGGGCTGGTTCGGGATTCCCAGCACTGACTAGTCGTTCATGGTACGCGACCCCAGGCATCTGCCTGCGGTTGTGTCGGCGCGCGAGTCTCTGGGACAGTTTGGTCGGAGGATTTCCATGGCAAGCCCGTGGGCAAACCCGCCGGCTGGTCGCCGCGCATTTACGCTGATCGAACTGCTCGTCGTGGTTGCGATCATCGCATTGCTGCTCTCGATCCTGCTACCGGCTGTGGGCCGAGCTCGAGACAGCGCCAAGTCGGTGGCTTGCCAGAGCAAGTTACGGAACCTCGGCACCGCGCTGCGCATGTACTCCCAGTCCAACAACGACTGGTTCCCTGAGTGGGGTTTCATGCACGGCGGCGGCGAGGCCCGTGCCCCCTATGCGTGGATCCGGACGATGAGCCCGGATTATGGCGAAAACCCGAAGATCCTGCGTTGTCCCATGGACCGCAGCCTCTACTGGACCAGACCGATCAACGGGAAGCTCCGGCGCACCAGTTACGCCGCCAACTTCTACGTCACCTGTCCCGGTGAGGACAACCCCCTCTACCTGCGCGACGGGCACGCCTACAACCGTATGGACTACATTCGGCGGCCGGCGTCCACCATCTTCTTCGTCGAGCTCGCCGAGGGCCCCGTCGGCGACAAGGATTACACGCTCGCCGACCACGTCCATCCTGAAACGTGGGCTGACTTCTATCCGGCACACCGTCAGGAAGCCGCCAAGGAGCTGATGCTGGCCCGTCACAACGGACAGGCCAACTATGGCTTCATCGACGGTCACGCCGAACGCCTGCCGTTCGAAAAAACGTACTCCATTTTTCGCCTGAACGGCGACGAACCGGAGTGGGAGTTTAACAAGTACGATCCGACGATTGCGCGCTGAGCCGCGCTGTCGTCACAGAGGGAGAAGGAATCATGCGTCAAACGTTCGTCTGCTTCGCACTCGTCGTAATCGCGTCCGCTACCGTAACAGCCCAGGCACACACGGGGGACTTCGAAGTCGGCATAGATCCGACCAGCAATCGCATTCTGGTCGAGTTCGATCCCGATGCGTTCCCGTGGCTTTTGCCGCCTTCGGAAGACCCCATGCTTCCCGGCTTTGCGTTGGACGACCCCGGGTTCGTGAGTCTTGAAGATGACGAAGCCGAGCCGGGCGTTTTTGAGCCGCTCAACCCCAACGCGATCATTCGTATGCAGGTGCTGTCGGTCAGTAGCCCGGAATTCAAAGTCTGGGACCCGCTGGGCCCCGGCGAGGACGGCTTCCAGATCATCGGTACTCGCCTCTGGCAGCTCGGCTCCCCGCACTTCGACACGCACTGCTGGTGGCACATCGACACGACGGATCCGGCGTACGATCCGGCCCATGGCCCCTGGAGCGTCACCTTCCGCCTGCTGGATGCGGCACAGGTCCACTTGCCCTCCGACCCGATCACCGTGACCTTCCTTCCGGAACCCGCGTCCCTGGTTGCCAGCCTGCTGGCGCTGTTGGTGGTCCGGCCGCGCCGCAGCGGAAATCTCTGAGAAAAGGAAACACGCATGAACAGAGACTGCCAGACGACCGCTCGCTGCCGAACCGACAGCCGCGCGGCACCCACTCCGTCCGCGCGGACTTGGCGGCGTAGCGGGATGGGCGATTCTGATGCCTACTGCTCGCGTTTTGACGGACCAGCCCAGTTCTTCGCGCTGTGTATTGCCGTGTTGCTTGTGGTGGAAGCACCCGCTCAGCACGCGGGGGACATCGGCGTGGGCCGCAATAGCGCGCGCCAACTGATGATCCGGCCTTACGATCCGAACGACACGCCCTGCTTCGACCCGAACGAGGGCATCGGGCTGCTTGTGCCAGTGCCGGACCCGCCGGCCCCGCCCACGAGCTTCCGCAGCACCAGTCCCGGTTTCGACGCGAACTTTCCGCCCGCTCCCGAATGGGATTATTGGCCGCTGGAGTATGGTGCGTCGATCCGCCTGGTCGCGGCGGCGGACATGACCCCTGCGTTTCACGTGAAATACAGCACGCAGACCATTCGTCACGCGGGCGACTGGATCACGCTCGGATCCTACGTCTTGCACCGACACCCGGTGTTCATCGTGGATTGCAACGACCCGACGTATGACCCCATACGCACCCTGTGGTGGGGAACCTTCGTCCTCCAGGATGTCGGCTCCACGGGCTATACGGAATCCGCTCCGTTCACGTTGCGGTTTGGGCTCGTGCACTGTCAGCGCGGGGACGTCAATGGCGACGGCGAGGTAACCTTTGCCGACATCGACCCGTTCGTGGAGGTGCTGAACGCTCCCGAGCAGGCCACGCTGTCCCAGCGTTGCGCGGCGGACACCAATCTGGACGGCTATGTCACGTTCGCGGATATCGACGGGCTGGTCGAGTTGCTGAGCGCCGCCGGGCCATAGCAGGCGCCTTACGCGGCGTCCAGGTTACCGGACGTCGCCGCCCAGCGACTCATGTGCGCTTAATTCATTCTCGCTCCCACGCTGAACGATAACGCTGGTGAGCCGCGGACCGGTCCAAGGCGGCGGCCTGGACCGGTTTGTGTTGCGCAAGCGTGCAGCAGGCGGCCCGCGCACGGGCCGCCTCGCCGACTGAACATGAACTGCCCGCGGCGCGAAAGGACGCGCGAACCATGTCCAAACTCGATGAAGCCATCGCCGGACTTCAGGACGCTGTTCGTACACCGCTGACCCGCAACGATCTGGGCCGTCTGGCGCAAATGCACTCGTGGGCGCAGGTTATCGCCGACGAACAGACGACCACGGGCACGCCGGAAGCCGATCCGGCGCTCCACAGACTCGGGGCCGGACTCGTCCGGCTACTGGAACGCATCATCCTGGACGAAGCGGCCGACCCGGTCGCGGGCATCACGCGGTTGCCCGAAATCGTCGGTCTGCTGGAAACCCTCGCACAAGGGCGACCGGCCGATGTCGAGCCGCTGCTCAGCGCTATCGAAGCGGCCATTCAAGGTGGGGCCGCAGCGCAACCGGCTGCCATGACAACCCAGCCGGCCGTGCAGCCTGCGGTCAGATCAGCGGACCCGTCGGCTCCGACCGTACCCAACCCACCCGCTCCCGCGTCGAATGCGGAGCCTGCGCCCGGAGCCGCTCGCGGCGCCGCAGCGTCACCTCCCAAACCGATCTCCGAACCCATGATCGCGGCAGCACCGTCGACAGCCCCGCCCGAGGTCGAGCCGTACGTGAGCGAGCCGCTCGTGCTGAACATGAACGAGCGCGAGCATCTGGAGGGCTTCCTGGAAGAGGCCGCCGAGCACATGGATACGATCGAGGTGGCGCTGTTGGACGTGGAAGCCAACCCGACGGATCTCGGCAAGCTCAATGAGTTGTTCCGTCCGTTCCACACGATCAAGGGCATTGCGGGCTTCCTCGACCTGCGCGACATCAACCGTCTGACGCATGAGATCGAGACCATTCTCGACCTGGGCCGCAAAGGGGAACGCCGCATCACGCCCGCCATCGTCGATCTGATCTTCGCCGGGGTGGATGCCCTGAAAGCGCAGCTCGCGGCGATCCGGCAATACCTGGCGGCCCCGACCGGTGGACCCTGTCCCCAGCCGGACATCACGGCAATCATGGCGAAGCTGCGGCGCGCGGCCGCGGGCCACACGGAGTCCGCAGCGCAGCCCGCGCGGCCGCGGCTGGGGGAAGTGCTGGTGGCGGAGGGCGTAGCCGCCCGCAGCGACGTGGAAGCGGCGCTGGAGGCCCAGCAGCGCATCCCCGCGCCCCGTCCCAAACTGGGCGAGATTCTGGTGGAGGAGGGGATCGCGTCGGAGGCCAGCGTGCGCCGGGCTGTCGCCAAACAGCAGGAAGGCACGCAGGCGCTGCTGGACACGTCCATCCGGGTGGACACGGCCAAGCTGGACATGTTGGTTGACGCGGTCGGGGAGCTGGTCATCGCGCAGGCGATGGTCGGGCTGCACCCCAAGATTCATGAAGACGACAAGCTGCTGCGGAGCGTCTCTCAGGTGAACAAGATCGTCCGCGACGTGCAGGAAACGGCGATGGCCATGCGGATGGTCCCGATCGGGCAGACGTTCCAGAAGATGCGACGCGTTGTCCGGGACGTGGCGCGGAAGGCCGGCAAGCTGGTCGACCTGGTCCTCAGTGGCGAAGACACCGAGCTGGACAAGAACGTCATTCAGCAGATCTCCGACCCGCTCGTCCACCTGGTTCGGAATGCCATCGATCACGGGATCGAGACGCCCGACGTACGTCGCCAACTCGGCAAGCCCGAGACGGGACAGGTGCATCTGCACGCGGCGCATGAAGGCGACAGCATCGTCATCGAAATCCGCGACGACGGGCGCGGTCTGGACCGCGATCGGATCCTGGCCAAGGGCCTGGAAAAAGGACTGATCCGGCCCGACGAGGCCCTGACCGACCAGCAGTTGTTCGCGTTGATTCTCCAGCCGGGATTCTCCACCGCCGAAAAGGTCACGGACATTTCAGGCCGCGGCGTCGGCATGGACGTGGTCCGCCGCAACGTCGAACAGCTCCGCGGAAAGATCGAGATCCAATCGGCCAAGGGCGCCGGCACGACGATCACGATCCGGCTGCCGCTGACGCTGGCGATCATCGACGGGATGCTGGTGCGCGTCGGCCGCGAGCGGATGATCATTCCGACGATTCTCATCGAACGGTCCCTGCGGCCCACGGCGCAGCAGATCGTTTCCGTACAAGGGCGTGGACAGATGCTCCAGGTACGGGGCGAGCTGTGCCCGCTCGTGCAGCTTGCGGCCCTGCTTGACTACGGTCCGCCGGTCGACCCGTGCGAAAACCTGGTCGTGATCGTACAGACGGAAGGACGAAAGGTAGCACTGGTCGTATCGGAATTGATTGGGCAGCAGCAGGTCGTGATCAAGTCGCTGTCCGGTCAGCTCAAAGGCCTTCAGGGGATTTCCGGCGCTGCCATTTTGGGCGATGGGCGGGTCGGCCTGATCCTGGAGCCCGGCGGCGTGCTGGCGCTGCACAACCGCCGACAGTGTCCGATCTACCGGCCACGGGCGGCGGAGGAACCAGCGGCGACCAGCCCCAAAGTCACTGACGAATCGCCAGTCCTTGTAGCTACAGGAGCGTGACGTATGACTACTGTTGCCGAACCGGTCAACACGCAACGTACGAGTCTGGGTGGCAAGTATCTGACGTTCAGCCTGGCCGGCGAGGAGTACGGCCTGGAAATCCTCAAGGTCCGCGAGATCATCGGGATCATGGACATCACCGCGGTCCCGCAGGTTCCGCCGGAAGTGAAAGGCGTCATCAACCTGCGCGGGAAGGTGATCCCGGTCATCGACCTGCGGCTGAAATTCGGCATGGAGGCGGCGCAGTACACGGACCAGACCTGCATCGTGGTGGTTGACGTGGGCACGCTCGTGGGCGTGATCGTCGACACGGTGCAGGAAGTGCTGGACATCGACGAGTCGCAGATCGATCCGGCCCCGGCGCTGGGTGCGGCCGTCGACACGTCGTTCATTCTGGGCATGGGCAAGGTCAAGGACGACGTCAAGATCCTGCTGGATATCGACAAGGTTCTCGGCCGCAACGACATCGCGGCTGTCCTGGAGTCGGTCGCCGCGGCCACGCAGGACCAGCCGCCGGCATGACCATCGTCGTCGACATCGCGGATCTGGCCGTCTCGAAGGATCCCAACGCCACGCTGATCACGTATTCCCTCGGGAGCTGCATCGGCGTGGCCATTTGGGATCCGGTGGCGCGGGTCGGGGGCATGTTGCACTACATGCTGCCCGACTCCACGCTTTCGCCGGACAAAGCGGCCAGCAGTCCCGCGATGTTCGCCGACACGGGTATTCCAAAGCTGTTTCGCGCCGCGTACGAGCTCGGGGCGACCAAGCAGCGTCTGGTCGTCAAGATCGCCGGCGGAGCCCAGCTCCTGGATGACCACGGCACGTTCAACATCGGCAAGCGCAACTATCTGGCCCTGCGCAAGATCTTCTGGAAAAACGGGGTCATGATCGCCGCGGAAGATGTCGGCGGCGCCATCAGTCGGACGTTGCGGCTGCACGTCGGGACCGGTGTCGTGAGTATCAAGTCGCGCAATCAGGAGGTGATGCTATGAGCGCCCCCGCGTTGGACGACATCGTAGCCCGGGTGAGCACCCTCCCGCCGCTGCCCCATACGGTCCACCACCTGCTCAGCGTGATCAGTGATCCCAGCAGCTCGCTGGCCGAGATCGTGGACAGCATCCGCTACGACCAGACCCTGACGGCCGAGGTCCTGCGACTGTGCAACTCGGCCTACTTCGGCCTGGCCCGGACGGTGGAAACGCTCGACGATGCGGTGCGATTGCTGGGCACGGCCAAGGTGCTGCAACTGGTCGTCGCCGCCCATACGCGCGTGATGTTGTCCCGCCCGCAGGTCGGCTACGGACTGCCGGCCGGCGCTCTGTGGCAGCACTCGGTCGCGGTCGCCCTGGCCGGTCAGCGACTCGGCCAGCGGATGCGCCTGCCCCAGGCCGGCCTGGTGTTCACCGCCGGCCTGCTTCACGACGTCGGGAAAGTCGTGCTGAATGAATTTGTTGCCGAGGAATACGCCGAAATCTTTGCCCACGTCAATCGCGAGCGGTGCACATTCGCCGAGGCCGAGGCCCGCGTGCTCGGCTTCACCCACCCGGACGTCGGCAGCCGACTGGCGGAGGCGTGGAACCTCCCCCCTGCCATTACGCGCTGCATCCGATACCACCACGACCCGCAAAGCCTGCCGAACCCCGACCCCCTCGTCGACGCCGTTCATCTGGCCGATGCCGTCTGTATCGCGCTGGGCATCGGCGCCGGGGACGACGGGCTGGCGTACCGCGCAGCGGCGCCTATCCTGCGGCGTTACGCGCTGGCCGAAGCGGATCTGGAACTCATTGGCGCAGACACGGTGGCGGAACTGAAATCCGTTCAGGCCGTGCTGGCCCCCAAACGGTAGGAAGATCACCATGGGCGTCAACATCCTCATCGTCGACGATTCCAACACGATGCGGGCCGTGATCAAACGCACCCTGGCCATCAGCGGCCTGGATGTCGGCGAGGTCTACGAGGCGTCCAACGGGATCGAAGCGCTCGCCCGCATGGCCAGTCACCCCGTCGGCGTTGTGCTGCTGGACATCAACATGCCGGTGATGAACGGAGTCCAGTTCGTGAAGCGCATCCGCGACGACCCCCGTCTGCGCGAAATCCCCGTCATCATTACTTCGACCGAAGGCAGCGAAGCACGCATCGAGGAGCTCATGCGGGCCGGCGCCCGCGGCTACGTCCGCAAACCGTTCCGCCCCGAGCAGCTTCGTGACGCCCTGACGCCGTTCGTGGGATTGGCACCGGTCTCGGCCGCCGACGGGGCCCAGCATGACGACTTGGCGTTCTAGCCCCGCTCCGGACACCTGCCGCCGGGGGATGCACCCCGGCGGCTCGTCACCCCGACTGGCCGATAAAAAATACCACCCGATTGCCCGGCGGGGGTGCCCCGATTCCGCTTCACGTTATAATGCCGCCGATAATCTCTGCTGGTGCAGCTATGGTTGAAAAAACCTGCAATCTTTGGCTGGAACCAGCCGACTACCGCTGCATCCTGACCTGCGGCGCCGTGACCGGCGGCGAAGCCGTGCTCGAGTCTCGTTCCGCTCGCGAGGCGGCCAGCCGCTTCAGTGGCTTGGCTGCCGACTTGGGCCGCCTGATCACGGCCCGCGGCAACCACGTGCACCTCATCCGCCCCGGTTTGTGCTCGTTCCCCATCAAGCAGTACCAGTGGTCGGGCCCCAGCCTCCAGATCATCGAACGCAGCGCGCGCGAGCTGGCCGAGCTGGTGGGAAACGCCAAGACGCTTCTGCCGCGCCCGGGCTGCGATGAAGGCGAGCTGAAGTGGGAGGACGTCGCGAAAGCGCTCGCCTTCCTCCCCGACAACATCGTCATTGTTAACCAGGCCTGACCCGCCCACTCACCGGGCGCCCCAGGCTCTACCCCACCCGATAGCCCATCACGACCGGAATGCCGCCCGGCAGCAGCCGCGGCGGCGGGGTGACTGTCACCGCCAGCTCCAGAACCTGCGGCGCATCCTCCGCCGGCCGAGCCTGCACGCTGATCTGTTGCTCGTCTGGCGGGACGTCCTCCATCGTCATCCAGTCCCGCACGTGCGCCAGCACGAAGGCCACGAGTTTCTCCTGCGGCATGCCGACCAGGTATGGTTTGAGATCCAGCAGCAGGCTCGAAAGGCGACCGGCAAACAGACGATACGGCAGGCTGACCTCCAACAGGGCGGCGGTGTCGCCGCGGGCAGGGCGTGCTGCGGTGAACCCGTTGCACACAAGCACGTCCGCCTGATCGCGGATGCCGATGACCGCGTTGAGGCCGCCGACCGCGAGTTCCTGGGCTTTGTCGAGCAGGAGCTGGGTATCGGCCGGTCCGTACTGCTTGTCCCCCTTCTTGCCGCCCAGACCGATGGCAAAGCCGCCGAGCCGACCGACCATCCCGGTCGGCCACCCGGTTTCCGCGACGCTGCGGGCGATCGTGCAGGCGGCCGCGATCGCGCCGCTCGTCCAGACGAAGTCGCTCTCCGCCAGACACTCCTCGCGGTACCGGAACTCCAGCTCATCGCCATCGGCCGGCGCCCACGGCGCCCGCAGCAGACAGCGCCCGAACACGAGCCCCAGATGACGCGCGTAGGGCTGCCCGCGCAGCGTCTTCCACTTGGCGAACTGCCACTGGTCGAACAGCGATACGATGCTGGGCAGGGTCGGAACCTGCCACGCGTTCTTGACCCCCAGAAACTCCGCCGACACGCCGCTGAGCAGCACGGCCGGCAGGCTGCCGGCATGCTGCGCCAACTCGTCCAGCGTCTCGATGTCCCGCGCGGAATTCGTGAACTGTGCGTCGACCACGATCAGGTCGGGCGCCTCCGCGCCGGCGTCGAAGACCGGATCGATCAGCAGCGTCACGAGCCGCTCGGTCAGGGCGCCACGCGGTGCATGCAGCACCGACAATTGCAGATGCTTGCGGAAGTCCATCTGGGTGATGAGGAAGGCCAGCCCGCGCCACGCGGCCTCCAGTCGCTGGACCGCCGGCGCGTGCAGCAACGTCGTCAGCCACACCCCGACCCGCCGGTCGATCTCCGCCAGCCCACGCCGCAGCGCCATGGATTCCTCGGCCGGCAATGTCGCCCCGCCGCCCGCGGCGGCGGCCACGACCGCTCCGATCGGCGTCTTGCGCGGCGGCTGCGCGGGCGCTCCGTCGCCAAGGTCGAGACTACCCAGGAGATTATCGACCATATCTTCCGGGGGCGGCGCCGCGGTGCTCGGCGTCCACCGGATTGCTTCGGGCAGCCACGCCAAGGTTGGCTGGGTCGCCAACTGCTCGACACGTCCTGCAAGTTGAGCGGCACTGAGTTTGCCGCGCAGACGACCCACCAGCGCCTCGCGCGCCTCCAGAAGCATGCGGGTAAGCGGGAACTGCTGCGCGACGGCCTTCGGCTGGAAAGCTTTGAGCGTGTCGAACGTCAGCTCGACCTCCGTCAGCACGTTGCCCGGCAGCAGCGGGTCCGCGAGCTTGAAACGCACGGTGGGGCGTGCCGAGGCCATCAGATCGTCGAATTCGTCTGCGTTCGTCGGGACCACGTGCTCGCACAGCGGACCGGAAACCGAGCCGGCCTCCGTGCCGCCCAGATCCCCAACCAGCAGAATCCGGTAGGGTCGGGCCGTGGTAACCTTCAACCCATCCGGCAAGGAATCCCTGATCTCCAGCTCAGGCGGCAACGGTTCTTCGGTCATGAGCCATCTCCCTGTATCCGGCCGCCGTCTGTCACCGGACGGATCGCCGGCATTCCTCGCCGCGGCCGGCCAGCCCGCCGCGGCAAACGCTTACAGTCGTCCCCGCCGCGGGTTTCTCAGCAGCCAATCACGAATCTGGGCGCGGAGGGCATAGTCGGATACTTCCGTGCCGCCGCCGCCCAGTGCCCGATCGACGATGGCTGCGGCGATGCGCCCCTCGGGCCCCGCACCAAGGCCCGCGTAGCGGAACGCCTCGTCGAGCTGGTGGCCGGCGACCCGGGCGAGCGTCCGCATGCGCTCCAGGATGGTCCCGCAATCGTATGGGTGGTAGTGCAGCTTCTTGGTCAGGTAGTCACGAATCTCGGCTTCGACCAGCGAGTTCATCAGCGCTCTCCTTCCTTCAGTTCTCCGACGCCTACCCGAAACGACGTGCCGCTATCAGTATAGCCGCACGCGTGCTCGATTTGCGCCAGTGCTCGATCTGGCGGTCCTGCTCATCGCGTGGCAGCGCGAGCAGGTCCTTCTCCGTATGCAGCGGGGGCTCCCGCACACCCAGCACATCCAACAGGCGCGCAATCAGTCGAGACGCCCGATCGCAGACCCGCAGCGGCCGTGGATCGCTCGGCGACGCGGCGCCGAGCGCTGTCGTATCCCACAGCAACGCGTCCAGTTGCAGAAGAATCAGATTCCGCAGGCGTACAACCGCCTCCACCGCCGCCCGGAGCAGCTCGATGCGCTGGGGCCACGGGCCGCGCCCCGCCTCCTCCAACTGCGCCGCCAACGCCAGTTCTTCCAGTTCCAGGCCCACCAGACACGCACGACTGCCCAGCTCCGCATTTCCCTGCGCCCATTCATGCACGATCGCCCGCGGTGCGTCCTCGGCAGTGTCGGCCAGTTCAGCGGCCAGCCGTCGCAACCCGACGTCGTCCGCCGCACTCAGCCCGGCCAGTTTCTGAGCGACTTCATTCGTGGGCATGTCACCGTCCACCCTTCGAATCCCGGTCCTCAAGCAGCTCCGCCCACTCCTGCTTATCCCGGTACCGCTTGATCGTCCGGTCGCGCTCGGGGTCCGTCTGGTGCAAAAACGCACGCTCGGACTCCAGCGCCACCATCTGCCGCTCGTCCGCCTTCAGGAGCTGTCGCAGCAACAAGTACGCCTCGTCGCAGACCCGTGTCGGTGGACGCTTCTCTTCGACGGGCTCCGGCGGGGCCGCCGGCGGCACGTTGGTCCGGTCGTCCAACAGTGGGCGCAAGATTTCCGTCACCCGCTGCTGCACCGACCGGTACGACTCGATGACTGCCTCCGCCGCCTCGAGACGATCCGTGGCCGACACCCGACCAAACTGATTGAGCCACGCCCGGATGCCCAGCTCTTCCAGCGCGCGCAGCACCCGGGCCGCCTTACGCCGGTCGTCGCCGGTCTGCGACGACCAGATCTCGCCCACGGCCTCCAGCGGCGCCCGCGACTGGTCCACAATCTCCCGCGTCAGCGCCTCGAGCTTGTCCCACTCGTGGCGCTTCAACGCTGCCAGCCGTTTGATGGCTTCCTTGCCGGTCACGTGCAAAGCTCCTCGGCACGGCGCGGATCAGATGATGCGCCACGTCGCATTGGGATACCCAAAGTACCTCATCTTGACACGGATTAAGTTGCTGGCACGCTCCCGGGCCCATTGCAGGCTGGGATACCAGGACTCGTAGTCGTTGCGCCGCGGATACTGAAACAGCGCCGTGATCCAGCATGGCACGCCGATGCCGGTGCTCGGGGCTGTCGTGAAGTAGGCGAAATGGTCGGTTTCCGTGCGCCGCCAACCGCATCTGTGTCGCAAAATTCGCCAATTGTGGCGAAAGGTGCTGCACCCGAAGTGACAGAAGCAGCGGCAGTTCAGGGTGGTCCCGCCGAGATCCATCGGCGCACTGATCGTGTTCTGCCAGCCGGCGTGCAGCAATATCGCCGCGCCTTCCCGGTCGGTGTAGCCCCAGTACTCCTCGGCCAGCGGCTGGCCCTGTGGCAGAACCTTGCTTCGCAGATCCTCGGGCAACTGAATGCGACGCAAACGCGAGGGAACGTCGGGGTGACGGTCGGACCGGGGCGGTGGATTACCGTCGGCCGCCACCGGGTAAAACCGGTATCCGTGCTCGCGGATCTCCGCCAAATGCACGCCGATGTAGGGATACCCGAAACGCCACAGCCCGCCAGTGTTCGGATCGACCCCCTGCTCCCAGTCATCGCCCGGGTCGCCACTGCTCCCGAAGCAGGGCCCGCGACCGTAGCGGGCATGTCCGGCGTAGATCACGTGAACACCGGGGGTCTCGAGCGCCCGCTTGAACGCGTCCTTCGTGGTGACCACACGGATCGTGAAGCGCACGCGCTGAACGTCGCTGACGTACTCGGCTTCATCACCACTAATCACCATTTGCGGGAAATCTTGCTGGAGACCGTGCGGTATGCAGCAATACTCAAGGTACTCGCGGGCCCGGCCGCTCGCTCCGGCCGCGCGCCGGCGCATATCGGCGTTGGTAAAGTCGATACCTTGCGCCACGATCAACTCGCGGGTTTCATACGCCTGGTTCAGGACATTGAACGTCGGACCCTGCGCGGTCGAGCGGGCTGCACTGCTGGTCTGCTCGCCTTCGGCCATCCGCAGGCTCCCTCTTCAACTTCCGTGCTTTTCCCGCAGCTTCTGGCGGGTCGCCTCGTCGAGCGCGCCCGTGTCCGGCAGACCGTTGTCCCGCTGAAAAGCCCGCAACGCCTGCTCCAACTGCGCGGCCGTCGCGTACTCCGGACAGTTGTAACCCAGATTGAACAACCGCTGACACACGCCACGCCGCGAACTGATCGGTTCGACACCGCCCAGCGCCAGGTTGTACCGATACTGCTTGCCGTCGGCGGCGGTCACCACGAGCCTGGCCCGGCGCGAGTGACCCGGGATCCGCACGTCCACCTCGCCCTTCGGCCCGGTCGCGCCGGTGAACATACGCCCGTCGACGTCCAACTCGTACGGGGCATTCGCGACCGGTCGCCCGTTGTCCTGCACGACCAGTTGCAGCCGGCTCGGCTCGCCACGGCGCAGGAACTTGTGATGCTGGTCCGTCGCCCCGCTCTCCACGCGCGGCCGCTTGTCCGGAATGAACACCGCGTCCCCGGGCAAGAGAACATTCGGCGACCCCCGCCGCCGCTTCAGCTCCGCATTGTTCGGGTGGTTCCAGATCGTGTCCCAGAAGTGTCCGGTGCGCACGGCGATGCTGGAGATGCAGTCGCCAGCGGACGCTTTGATCCAGCGGCCACCCGCGGCGGGCCCCGGCGGCGCCACAACCGGTCCTTCGTCCGGTCCCGGCTGAGGCGGCGCGTCTGTGGCGGGGGAGGCAGGCGGTGGGCTGGCCGTCCAGCGCTGCCATGCGGCCGAGTCCAGATCGGTGAACGTGATCTGACACGTGCCGCTCTTCTTGAGTCCCTGGACGCGGTACATGCCGCGCTGATCCAGCGCACTGCGGACTTCCTTGCTGCGTTCGCCCGGTGGCAGGGTAATTACGAACGGCTCACCGGCCACCGGCTGCCCCACCTCATCGACCAGCTCGATCTCGATCCAGTGCGTGCCGGTGTCGACGCGTTCGCCGGACGGTCCTGGGCTGCGCTGCTGGGGTCCCGGTTCGGCGGATTCGGGAGGCGTGGCGGGTTCTTGGGCGCTGGTCGCACCCGCGCCCCCGCTGCCGCCGCCGCTGCCGCCACCCCCGCCGCCACCTCCACCACCCCCGCCTCCGCCGCCCTCATCGCCGATCAGGACGGTGGTGCATCCCACGGCGATGGGGTCGGAACCTCCGCAGGCCTCCATGACCTTGTCGCCCTGTCGGCACGCGGGCAGGTTGTTAATCAGGACCGTGCTGCTGCCCTTCGTAACGAAGCCGGGGCCGTGGGGCACGGTGCCAGCCGGCAGCGGACAAATGTGCATGTCCGCCAGACTGCCCATGGCGGAGACGACCGCACTGGCCGCGGCCCCCGCCGCCGCCTTGATCCCTTCCGTGTACGCCTGGTTGGCCGCGGGTTGACCGCCGGGTGCGGCCGAGGCCGACGTCCAGGTTGCCGTCAACGTGGCGTTGGTCGTGTTCAGCGTGGCTACCTGACTCGCCGCCGCGCTCGCCGCCGCGGGCGCCCCGGCAGCCGCGGCCTGCGCGCCCCCCGTCGCCAGCTTTGCCGCGATCTGGGCCAAGTCCGCCGTCGCGTCCGCCGGCGTCATCATCGGCTTGGACAGGAACGAGTTCATCGCGTTCGAAATATCGTCCATCGCGGCGGCCACGGAGGATGGCAGCGCCCGCCATGCCCCCATGTAGCCGATCAGCACGTCGGTGCTGCCCGGCCCCGGATTGAGCGGGTTGCCGTGCGAAGTTGGATCATTTATGCGTGCGGCAGGCGGCATCGCTCGGCACCTTCCGTAACGTTCATCCGCACCGTCGCCGGGTCGGCCGCGGTATTGTGACCGCGACCACACCCCGCGGACCGACCCGTTACCCGCGAGGCGTAGAGACCGTCAGGTAATCAAGTCGTCCTGAACGCGTGTGTATTTTTTCTGATCGTCCTGCTCTTCTTCCGTCAGCGTGTCCAGGAAAAACTCCCGGGCATGGTAGCCGCGGGTCTTGCGGAACTTGACCAGCTCCGGGTCATCCTTGTTCGGATCGATCCGCGCCATGGCGGCTTTGATCGCCGCCACCGCCGCCGCATCCCCCGCGGCCCGACCGTCCTGCACCAAGGCGAAACCCGCGTGCCGATCCCACGCGAAGGGAGTCGTGTTCTCGTAGGCCAGATACGCTTCGGCCCACCGCTGCAACCGCTGCGGCCCTGCGGGCAGACTCAGAATCGAGTCCTTTCGCGTCTTGGCCGAGATCACCCACGGCAACTGGCGGATGTCATACTCCATGTACTCCCCGAGCTTCTCCGGCGGCCCCTTGCGCTCGCACGCGGCCCGCAGGTCGGTCACACGCTTGCGGATCGTTGCGGACGAAGCCCTCGGTGGCAGACTGAAAAACGTCTCAATAAGAACCTCCAGTCCTTCCGCCGCCGCCGGACTGTTCACCAGCCGCTCGAACTCCCGAACCGCGAGATTTTGCTGATCGGGCGTGCCCAGCTCGGAGAGCACCACGATCAGGCGGCAGGCCCGCTCCACGTCATGGCGCGTCTTTTCCGTCCCGGTGAAGAAGCCGGCGAACTGCTCGACGCGATCCCGCAGGGCGTAAAAGCGCACCAGATCCGTCGCGCGGCGCATCGGCAGGCCCCAGAGGTCCTTCCGAACGGTGTCGCGGATGAAGCGGCTGACCCGCTCGGGAAGCATGTCGATGGGCATGGGCTGGCTGGCGCACTCCTTGGGCACCACGTACTGCTCGAGTACGTGCTGGGCTTCCTCATCGGTGTAGGTGCCGAGGCGGGGCATCGTATCTCCTCCGCGTTACCACTCCGGACCGGGGACGCGATCGGTGGGCGCCCCAACATTGTTGCCACCCACGAACGTCAGCGCCCGCGAAACCGCGGTGCCGAACGCGCTGCCCGGCCCCAGCTCCTTCAGTCCGGGGAACGAGCCATCGGCGTTCAGAACCTGGTACTTGATTCTGAGCGGGGCATCCATGATCCGCCGCCGACCCGGCATGTCGAACGCGTTGCCGGCCGCCAACCCGCCCATGACCATGAGCTGTTCCCGCTCTGCGGCGGTGATGCAGTGCCCGCAGTGCATCAGGCAATGGCCCATCTCATGGGAGAACGTGTACCGCTCGTCCTGAGCCGGCGTCATCCGGGCCCGCTCCACAATGAACGCCGGCCCGAACGGCAGATGCACCCACGTGGCGATGCCGAACAGCGTCGCACCGCCTTCCACCGCGAATGACCGGATGACGATCGCGTCGAACCACTCGGTTTCGCAGCACGCCTTGAGCAAACGGTGCTCACGCCGCTCGTCATCCTGCGGAAAAGCTCCCAGAATCGCCGAGGTCAGCGGTGTGAATGTCGCCGACAGCCGCGTGTCGTCGCAGGTTACAGACGTGATCTCTGCGTACTGGCGGAACTGCGCATCGCGGAACACGAGAATGTCGCGGGACGGCTGCGCGGGTGCCGCGGGCGGCGGATTCGGACGGTATACCTGCACACGCATGAAGAACCCCTGCGCCCGCAGAGCGGCGACGATCCCGTCCGTGACCGCGTTCACCCGCTCGTTCGCGGCCGGCCGGTACTCCACCGTCTTGCCGTCCACCTCAATGCGGATCGTCGAGGGCCGCGGCGGCGTCCCGGACGTCTGACCGCTGGCCGGCTGCCCCACGCCGCTCGTCGCGCCGATCGTCAGAATGTTCCGCGGCGGCGGGTGCTTCACGATCTCCTTCAGGTGCGGCCGCAGATGCGCCTGCGCGTACGTCCGCCGACACTGCTTGTACACCACGCGCCGCACATCCTCATACGAACAGCAATCGTCCATGATGTGCACGACGAGGCGGATTTCCTTCTTCAACTCGCCCACATCGGCCAGCGCTTCCGCCCGGCATTTGCCCTCGCCGCACATCTGCGGCGTGTACCGGGCCCGCACCTTCTGTTCGAGGATCTCCGTGTAACGCTTTTCGTCCTCGGAGGCTCCATCGTCGTAGTAATCGCCGACGAACAGCGTCTGGCCGGCGATCGTGTCCTCCGGATGGGTCACCAGCCGCAAATACCGCGACCGGTAGAACGCTTTGTGGCTGGCATTCTGAAAACACTCGACCACCAGTTTCCGGGCGGCGTTGCTGGGAATCTTGAACCCCGCCGGCGCCTCGGGATCGGGCCGGGACGTCAGATCCCGCACGATCTTCGTCGTCGTCCCGCTCGTTTCACGTTTATACAGCGGCTGGAGCACCTGGAGTTCCACCGTCACCTTGTCCAGCCCACGGGCCGCCGCCACCACATCGTGTACTTCCACCCGGAAGTGGTCGGGATCCGCGAAGGTCTTGCGCTCGTCGTCGGTCATCGCTTCCGGCGTATCGGCGCCCTTCCCCGAATAGAACGGGTCCGTCGTCCCATTGCCCGTCGCCCCCGCCTTGTTGGTGATGTAGTTGCTGATGCCCAGACGGGTCAGGCTCGGCCCGCCGCGCTGGTTCATCGCCACGCCCTGCCCGAGGAAACGCACGGTGGCCGGACGGTAATTCACCCGCTTGCACTGAACGAGCGTCTGGTCCGGGGCTTCGGTGGTCTTTTCCTGCTTCTGCGGGACGGTAACCCGGTCCCCCTCATCCAGCACCGCTTTGTTGGCAATCGCGCTGTTGGCCGCCTCCGTCCGGAAATCCTTGCAGTCGCGGAAGCCCGCGTCGGCCGCGAACCGGCAGAGATAGTCGCCCGCCCGGGCCGTGAGCACCTGCTGGACCGCCGGCGGGGTTGCGCCCCCGGCCGACGTCGGCACCACACCCGCCGCCGCTGAGGTTACACCCGACGTCATACGCACTCCTTCTCTGGGCCGCTGACCTCGTTGGCCGGGACGGCGCAGCCCGCGGCGGTGTACGCCGCTACCCGCTTCGCTCCCACGCATCGTCATCGAGATTCGGGAAGGTGATCACGCACTGGCCCTCGGGCACGATGACATGCGCCTGCCCGTTCGCATCCAGCGAACCCTCATGGACCTTCCCGTCCGAATCGGTCACGCGATACCGTTCGCCCGGTACCGGGTTGCCTTCCTCGTCGGTCAGCACAATGTCGATGAAGCTCGGTTTCTTTTTCTTGGGCGGCTCTTCGCCCGGCCACTCGTGTCCCGGCACCTCCGCCGGCGCCTCGGGCGTCTCCGGCTTGAGTGCCTGTCCACCGTAGCGCGTGTCCTTGCCGGGCTGGGCGCTGTCGGCGGCCGACGGATCTTCGGCCTGCGTGGGTGCTGCCGGCGAGCAACTGGGCGGTGAGACGGCCGGCCCCGACCCGCTGTTGATGTAGACCATCGTACCGTTGATGTAGATGCCGCCCGCCGCGATGGTGATCGTGCCGCCGGGGCCCTGCAACTCGAGCGTGCCGCCCGCCTGGATCAGAATATTGCCCCCCACGATGTGCGCGGCATTGCCGGACACCTCGACTTTCTGGTCGCCACCGATCTTTCCGGCGGTGGCGCCGTCGACGGTGAAGGACAGCGAACCGCCGATCTTTTCCGCCCGGTTGCCGTCCACCTGGAGCGAGTCGTCCTTCTCGATCCACGCCCGGCGCTCGCCCTGGACATGCGTCTGCTTCAACTTGAAGACCTTCTGGCGATACTCGCCATGCAGCTCTCCGTCCTTCTCGCCGCCGACCAGCAGGTGGTAGCTGCCGCCGACCGTGTGGAAGTGGCTGGCCTTGACGCGCAGGTCCATCTGGCGCTGGGCCTGAATGAAAAGCTGCTCTTTGCCTTTGAGGTCTTCGAAGCGGATCTCGTTACAGCCTCCGCCGCCCTTGCTGCTGTGCGTCTTGATGACGCTCTTGGTCTTCTCGTCCGGGAGCTTGTAGGGCGGCATGTGGTCCGCGTTGTAGACGCGGCCGATGATCAGGGGCTGGTCAGGATCCCCCTCGAGAAAGGCGACCACCACCTCCTGGCCCACCCGCGGCAGAAACATCATCCCGTAGTTGCCGCCCGCCATCCCCTGGGCCACGCGGATCCAGCAGGACGAATCCGCCCCGAACAGCTTGGCCTGGCCACCCTCGTTGCCCTCGCGGTCCCAGTGAAACTGGACTTTCACCCGCCCGTACTCGTCGGTGTGAATCTCCTCCCCCTCCGGCCCGACCACCCGCGCCGTCTGCGTGCCCCGCATCACCGGCCAAGGCGTCACGCGCGGCGGCCGGTAGGTAACCGACGCCGGAATGCATTCGAACCGACACTCGTACACCGGCGCGTCATAGTCCACGAGGGCGTTCTGGGCCACGTCCTCGATCAGGTTGCGCAGCGAGATCGCGTCCATCGGACTGGTACCCGCCGCCGCCGCCACATTCGCCAAATCGCGCGACACCTGCCCGGCGTGGTACATCCAGTGCGTCAGGGCGCGGTGCGCACTGGCGTCCCCGACCCGCAGCCGGGAGGCGATCTGAAGCAGGGCTTCCGCCAGTTGCCGAACGTTCTCGTCCTGACTCTGCCGCACCGCCAGCAGCGACTGATGCACCCGCGCATCGAGGATGCCCGTCCGTCCGTTGGACCCCGTGGTCGCCCGCAGGGTCGCCTGCTTACCCTGATGGAGAAGGGCCGTTACCAGATACGTATCGTTCAGCGTGTCCACCGGATGGCCAGTCAGCTTGAACGTCCGCGCGATCGCCAACCGATAGGAGTTGCTCAGCCCGACGCCGACCGTGCGGCTGCCCTCGAACTCCTCCATGCGCGTGCGGGCCAGCGTATTGCCGGCGGATTGCTCGCTGTACTCGCCGGGAAAATCGAAGAATTCCAGGCTCTTGTCCCGCCCGGCATCGGCCTGGGCGTCCAGCTTGAGCTTCGGATTCTTGAAATTGAAATCGTTCAGCGCCACCGCGCCGGGCCGCACCGCGCGGCCCAGTCGGAAGCGAAACACGTGTTCGGTCTCGTGCGACATCCCGGACGGCGGGACGAACGGCAGTTCGGCCTCACCGTCGATCGGTTTGTACGCCCCCGGCCCATCGGCCATCACCAGCACGTGGGCATCCTTGGTCTGCTCGAAATACCACCAGATGCCCTCCTCCTCCATCAGCCGACAGATGAAGTTGTAATCCGTCTCGCGGTACTGAACGCAGTATTCCCGCGGCGTGTAGCTGCCTTGGAGCGCAAAGCGAAAGCGGTCGCTCGAAAACCCCGCCCGCGTGAGCACCTCGGTCACGATGTCCTTCGTGTTCTTGTTCTGGAAAATGCGCGAGTTGTAGCGGTGCGTCAGCAGCCACAGGGCCGGCACCAGCTCGGCCCGGTAGTACGCCTGCCCCACCGTCTGATTGGTCAGCTCGAAGCGGCTGATGATGCCGTGGAACCACCGCTCCTCGGTCACCGTGTTGATCGACAGGACCGCCGGCTTGCCCACGATCTCGTCAAAGTTCACCGCCATGTCATCGCTGACCAGCTCGATTTCGAACCGGTACAGTTGGCACAGTCCCTCGCTACCCCGGTACCGGATGACCTGAAAGCGGTCCACGTCGCCGCCGGCGACCTGAAACGCGAGCTGCGATCGACTGCGATCCTGGACGAGAGGCATGGCTGGTACCTCACCTGACGACGGGGGCGACGGACGCGCGGTGACGGCCCGGCCCGCATCAGCCGGGCCGGCCCGACCGACCCGTTCCGCAGTTACCCGCCCGCCGCAAACTCATACACGAACTCGTTGTTCTCGACGCGCATGTGGATCGCCTTCGGCGTGCGCTCGGCCGCCATCTCTTCGAGCAGCCGGCGCGACAGCACAGGCAAGACCTCGCGGTCAATCACGTGGTCGATCTGTCGGGCGCCAAGGTCCACCTGTTGGCAGCGGGCCGCCATGGCGTCGTACACCCCGTCTTCGACCTGCAAGGCGATCTTGTGCGCGGCCTCCAACCGCTGCCCGACCTTGCGCAGCTTCATCTTGGCGATGGTCTTCAGAATCTCCGGCCCCAGCGTCAGGAACGGGATCACGGTCATCCGGGCCACCAGCGCGGGCTTGAAGTGCTCCCGCAACTGCGGGTAAATCGCCTCGCGCAGGGCGGCGATGTCCACCGGCTCGCCGGACTCGCACATCTGCTGGAGAACGTCGGTCCCCAGATTGCTGGTCATGAAGATCACCGTGTTCTTAAAGTCGATCACCCGCCCTTCGCCGTCTGCCAGCGTGCCCTTGTCGAACACCTGGTAAAACAGGTTCATGACGTCCGGGTGCGCCTTCTCCACCTCGTCCAGCAGGACCACCGAGTAGGGATTCTGTCGCACCGCCTCGGTCAGCACGCCGCCCTCGCCATAGCCCACATAACCCGGCGGCGAACCCTTGAGCTGCGAAACGGTGTGCTTCTCCATGAACTCCGACATGTTGATCGCGGTCAGAAAGCGGTCTCCGCCGAACAGGAGGTCCGCCACCGACAGGGCCAGCTCCGTCTTGCCCGTCCCGCTCGGACCGACCAGCAGGAAGACGCCCATCGGCTGCGTCGGGTTGCCGATCCCGGCCCGCGCGGCCCGCAGCTTTTCCGCCACCGTCGCCAAGGCATGATCCTGCCCGACCACCCGCTGGCGGAGACGCTCCTCCATGTTCAGGATCGCGGTGATCTGGTCCCGCACCACCTTACCCACCGGGATGCCGGTCCAGTCCGCCAGCACGGCCGCCACGGCCGACGCATCCACCTGCGGAAACAGCAGCGGTTCGTCCCCCTGCACCTGACGCAGCTCCGCCATCGCCGCGTCAATCTCCATCCGCAGGGCCGCCTCATCGGGCGGCAACGCCGGTGGGGTTTCCGGTCCCGCGGCCGCCTCGACCGGCGGCGCTCCGCCCGCTGTCGGCGGCGCGGCCGTCGCCGCCTCCTCGCGACGCGCCATCGCATCGGGACTCTCCGCGCCCTGAAGTCGGGCGCGCAGGTCGCGCACGCGATTGACCAGTGCCAGCTCCTTCTGCCAGCGTTGTTCCGTCTGTTCGCGCTTCTGGAGCACCTCCTGGCGCGACGCTTCCATCTGCCGCAGGAGCTTCTCGTCGATGGTGACGCCGGCCGCGTGGTCGCGCTGGAGCGCCTGAATCGCCGTATCGAGATGTGTCAGTTCCCGATCGAAGTCTTCCAGCGCTGCCGGCCGCGTGGTCAGCGCGACGGCGACCCGCGCCGCCGCCGTGTCGATCAGGTCCACCGCCGAATCGGGCAGGAACCGGCCGCTGATGTAGCGTTTGGCCAGCTCGGCAGCCGCCACGACGGCCTCATCCAGGATGACGACCTTGTGATGCCGCTCGTACTTGTCCTTCAGCCCGCGGAGCATCACCACGGTGTCCGCGATCGTCGGCTCGTTGCAGCGCACCAGCTGGAAGCGCCGTTCCAGGGCCGCGTCCTTCTCGAAGTACTTCTTGTATTCGGCCCAGGTGGTGGCCGCGATGGTGCGCAGCTCGCCCCGGGCCAGCGCCGGCTTGAGCAGATTGGACGCATCGCCGCCCCCCGCCCCCGCCCCGGCCCCGATCAGCATGTGGGCCTCGTCAATGAACGTGACCATCGGCTGCGGGCTTTCCTTGATCTCCCGGATCACGTTCTTCAGCCGATTCTCGAATTCCCCCTTGATCCCCGCGCCGGCCTGGAGCAAACCCAGGTCCAGGGTCACGAGGCGCACGTTGCGCAGGAACGGCGGCACGTCGCCCTGCACGATCCGCAGGGCCAGGCCCTCCACGATCGCGGTTTTGCCCGTGCCCGGCTCGCCTACGATGATCGGGTTGTTCTTGCGCCGCCGGCCGAGGATGTCGATCATCTGCCGAATCTCGGCATCGCGCCCGAAGACCGGATCGATCTGCCCCGCGCGGGCCTTGGCGGTCAGGTCGATCGTGAACTGCTCCAGCGCGCCTCCGGCCCCGGGGGCACCCGCCGCCCGCGCCTCGGCCGCGGCCGCCTGCGCCGCCGGCCCCAGCACAATCTCGTGGAAATGGTCGCGCAACTGGTCAACGTCGATCCGCTCCAGCTCCAGCGCGAACTCGCCCAGCTCCACGAACTGCGGGTTCAGCACGAACGCCAACAGCAGCAATCCCGGTCGAAGCTGCTCGAACCCGAATTCATCCCCCAACACCGCCGCCGCCTGAAACCATTCCAGCACCTTCGGCGACAACGCCGGCCGCCCACGATGCTGCCCGGGCATCTGATCCAACGCCCGCTGGACGCCGCGTCGCAGCAGGCTCCGATCCACCTTGAACGTGCTCAAAATGGCGTTCACGTCCGCGACCGTCTCGTCCAGCAGGCGCAGCAAGACGTGCTCCGGGGCAACGGCGTAGTGGCCGCGTGACGCGCACACACTGGCCGCCCCCTGAAAAACCTGCACACACTGGGCGTCGCAACGCCGCAGAATCGCCCGCAACTGTTCCGCCGTCGTGGTGGTCGTCGCTTCACTCATCGTCGTAACTCTCTCATCCGCCCGGCCGCAATCGCGCGGCCCCGCGCCCCGTGCTCAGCGCTCGATCCTCACTACGCCCCGCGCCACCACTGCGCTGCGCGGCGGGCGGCGTCGCGCTCGCCGCGGGCGGCAGGGCGCGGGTCGCTGCGGTCGAAAAGCTCACCGATACCTCACCCACGTCGCCGGAACACAGCCACGTCGTCAGCCCCAGCGCCCCCGCCCGGGCATCGGACACCAGCGGCAAGGGGGGCACCTGCCCTGGCTCGAGCGTCACGTGCAGGTTGAACGCCAGCGGGTCGCAGCAATACAAGCGGGCCAGATCGCAGGTTTGCTGAAACCGGGACCCACCCGGCACGAAGGTGACATACGTGTCCCAATCCACCGGACCAATCGCAATCTGAAACGCCCCCGCCAGATCGTACACCTGATCTCCGACCGTCAGATCCACTCCCAGCCGGCTGTTCCGCAGGCCGATCCGGTTCAGATCCGCCGGATCCAGCGGCACCCACTGCCCCACGAACTGCTCCACACGAACCGGAATCCCGCCCCACCAGTCCCACAGCAGCCCCGCCAGCGTCGTCGCCGAACGCGGATGCTGCGTCAGCGTCCCCGCATAGCGCAGGAGACGCACGGGTGGAACTCCCAGCGTCGCTTCTGTCCACTGCGGAGCGCAGCCGATCAGCCACAACAGGTAGCCCGTGATCACATCGCGCTGCTGTAGCGGAAACGCCCGCTCATAGCGGTACTTCAGCCAGCTCCGGTAGAACAGCGCGATCAACCGGTTGTGAAACAGGTCCAAAAAGTCACGCACCGGGTGCGAACCCGGCACCAGTACCCCCTCGTCCGGCGGAGCCCCCCCGGCCTCCTCCGTTCCCACCGCCTCGGTCGCGCGCACCACGCTTACCGCGTAGTGCAGCGGCAGCGGCGTCGATACGCCGTACAAACCGAGGAAGTGAACCTCCAACAAAAGCCGTTCTTCGTCCGTCAGCGGATCACGGAACGTATGCAGTCGCGCCACATCCGTCGCCGGAAACGAAAGCGACACGTCCGGACGGAACCGCAGCCGCTCCCGCGCCTGCGGCCCGCGCTCTCCCACCGGTACCCCCGCCCCGCCGTAGCGCTCCAGCAGCCAGACGGCCTGGAAGAAGTCGAACTCCCACGCCCGCCGCCGCAGACGATCCAGTAGCGTCTCCGGAGCGGCCTGCGCCGCGTCAACCAGCGAGTTAGCGACATCGGTCGACATCTCAGCTCTCGGCGGGAGTCACCTGCTGACCGGCCCGCGGCGGGAAGGCGTACGTCTGCCCGCTGCGGACAAACCGCACGTTCAACTGGGTGAACGCGTTGATCGTCACATAGGCCGCCAGAAACCGGTCCACGATCGAAGCAAACAGGTAGGCGTCGCCCTCGCCGGCAAAATGATCTTCCTGAAGCTCCAGATCGACCTGCACGCCGCGAATCGGCGCCCCACGCACCATCCGCTCGCGGTACTGGGAGCGCAGCCCGACAATGCCGTCCAACAGCCGCTGATGCGCAACCGCCCGCTGGGCATCCTGCGCCGCCTGAAAATCGTAGACCCGCAGCAATTCCCGGAACCGCTCAACATCCGTCAGCGATACGTAGTTCAAAGACAGGTGCGAAATCAGTCGCCAGTGCAGCCCCTTGCCCAAGGGCGGACTGATGGTCGCCGTCGGCTTCAACAGATTCCGGAAGCGCATCCCCGACGGCGAGGCATCCGTGGGTTCACAGATGTCGCCGGCCCGCAGCTCGTTCGGCAGATCCCGGTTCGTGCAGGTGAGGTCGACCGAGACGGTTTCCTCCGGCGGGACCGCGTCCGCCTGGCCTCCGACCACGAACGAAAGAAAGGTGTCCGTCCCCCAGCGCGTGCCCCCGCCCAAGAGGCTCGGCGACAGATGCACCTGATAGTACGTGGCCGCCCGCGGGTCCGCTCCGCCCACGTGCGCGAACGAGTAGAACGGCTTGAACTCGTGCGCCTCCATGTCGCGTGTGCGCACGAGCCCGAGCACCCGGTCGATCGAGTACACCTCCGCATGGCGCCGATCGGCAATGCCCGCCCGCGCCGGCTGCACCAGATACCGCACCCGATCATGACTCAGCCGGATCGGCTCCGCATGGTGTGCGAACAGATTCACGATCGGCACACAGTGCAACCGCAGATTCTCCGCCGACACCAGCGGGAACGACTCCAGCCGCCGGTCGAACGGAATCGTGACCGTCAGCGCGTCTTCCAGCTTCAACGCGCGGACCGCCGCATCCAGCCCGCACAAATCCACAAACAGAAACCGCTCCTTCAGCGTGAAATACTCCTGAAGGAAGCAGTAGCCGGGGAACACGTACGGCGGATAGGGAAGAACCCGCGCGTCCAGATCCAGCCCGGCCGCGCGCACCGCATCCCGTGGTAGCGTCGTTTCCCGCCGCGCCGTGCCGGCCGCCCCGTTCGACACCAGCACCGTGTCGGCGTGGGCGGCCAGCAACAGGTACAGCGTGAACGTCGTCCGCGGGTCGCCGAAGAGAAACAGCCGCACGCTGTCCAGCTCCAGGTCGGCCAGCTTGGCCTTGGCGGACGCCTGAAAGCGCAGCACCAGGCGCGGGGGCTCGGCAGGCGGGGTCTCCAGCCGCGCCTCCCGCAGGGCCCAGGGCCGCACGCGCGTCGGCCACGCCGCCCGATAGCGGCAGCGCGTGCCGTCAATGGGCCGGCTGGCAAACTCGGCGCCCGCGGGCACGACCAACGGTGCCTGCATCGCTTCGATGTCCGGCAGCAGTTCCAGAATCGACAGCGACGGGATCGGCCGGAGGTAGTGCGGCCACAGCAGGGCCATCAGGCTGGCCGTCAGCTCCGGGAGCTCGTCGTCGAGCTTCTGACGAATCCGCCCGCACAGGAATGCGACCCCTTCCAGCAGTCGATCGACGTCCGGGTCCGCGCCCGGGTCCGCCAGATAGCGGGCAATCTCGGGGTTAGCGCGGGCGAACTCCGGCCCGACCTCCCGCAGGTACCGCAATTCGTCCTGGTAATACGTGTTGCCCACAATCCTCGCCTAGCCCGAAACCTGAAAGCGCCCGGCCGGCGAAAACGCCGTCTGGTACCACACGCGATGTTCACCGCTGCGTCCGACCAGGACGCCCTCCACCCGAAACACGAGCGTTCGGGCATCGCCTTCGTCGGCCCGATGCACCACGCGAACCCGCCGCAAACGCGGCTCGTACTTCTCGATCGCGTTGCGGATCGCCTCCTGAACGACCTGGAGGTATTCCGCACTGCCTACCACTAGGTCCGTCAGCGCCGGCAAGCCGTAGTCCGGGGCCGCTTCGCACATCCCGTGCCGCGAGTTCAACAGCCGCGTCAGGTTCCGCTGGACGGATTCCATGAGCGCTTCGGCGTCCTCTTCGGTCGTCGCTTCGTAGCGCGCCGACGCGCGCGGGTGCCCCGCGGCACCGATCCGCTCCAGCAGCGCTTGCTCCCGGGCCACGCTCCACACCTCCAGCGTGCCGGCGCGACACCTTGGGCCCGGTCAACGTGAGTCGGGCTACCGACCCACGGTCACGAGAGCACCGGTGACCGGCGCCCAGGCGCCCCGGCACCGACACGGGCGTACCACGCGGGCCCCCCGCGTAGCCACAGCCTGCGCCCGGCCGTCGAGCGCACCCTGTACGGCGGAGCGGGGACCATTGACCGTACCCCGGCCGATGGGCCCGCGCCGGAAACGTCTGGCGGGCTACCGCGGCGCGGGCCGACCCCCGCGCCGCGCCCGTCAGACCGCTGGCCGCCCGGATCACGCCCCGCCCGGACTGCGCCACTTGTCCATTTCGACGATGCTGTCGGGCAGCCAGTTCCACTCGATCTGTTCGTACACGAAGCTGACCTGCTCCATGTGCCGGTACGGCTCGTTCTGGGGCAGGAAGCTCATCGGCATGTACGGGCGGATGTCCACGATTCGCGCCTGACGCAGCGTGATCGTGTAGTACTTCTTCTCCTGCCGCGTGTCCGGGTCGATCCGATAGAAGTCCAGCACGACCTCCTTGAGGTTCTGCCCGGTGCACAGCGCCTTGTGGAACCCCGGCGTGGCCTTGTCGATCAGCTTCACCACCCGCAGCGGACTGTGCACCCGCACGCCCGAGGGCTGCCCGGTCGTGGGTTCCACCGGCTGATGAATGTGATGCTCGATCTCGAAGATGTCGCAGGTCCCTTCGCGCCCTTCCTTCTCCGACGACCCCGGATACTCGGCGACCTTCAGATTGCACGGCGTAGGCATGACGGCCTCTCCTTCTAGTACGCTCTCCCTGAAACCAACGAACGAGTCACACAGATCTGCCTGCCGCGTGACGCGGCCGCGCCAGCCAGCGCGCGCCGGCCGGGGCCCACTTCAGGCGGCGATTACTTCGGCGGCGGGTCGAACTGCCCGACCATCGACAACTGCACCTCCACGCCCTTCAGGCGGAAATGCGGAATCATCTGAATCTCCGCCTTGAACAGCCCTGGCTTGCCCGGAACCGGCTCGGCGGTCACCTGGATTTCCTTCAGCGGGTATTTGGACGCCATCTCGTCGTCCAGCGTCCCCTGACGGCAGTATTGCTTGAGCCAGTCGTTGATCTCGCGGGTCATCTTCTCCGCGTCCATCACCCGGCCCATGTTCTCCCGCCAGATCACTTTCAGGTAGTGCGCGATGCGACACTGGATCATCAGGTAGGGCAGCGACATCCCCAGCCGGGCGCGTGTCTCGTTCTCCTTGCCCTCCGGCGTGTCCGCGAACTTCGGCACCGCCTTGCACGACGGCGCATCGAAGAAGGCCGCGTTGTCGCTACCCTTCCGCATCACCAGCGGAATGAAGCCGAAGTTGCACAGATCGACGTCCATGTCCTCCGAGATCAGCGTCTCGGTCGGAATCTTGGTGTGATACTGCCCGGTCGCCTCGTACTGGTGCAGCGGCAGATTCGGCACCGTCCCGCCGCTGGTCGGCCCGACGATCGCATTGTACCACCCGTACTTCGCAAAGCTCTCCGTCATCCGGCCGGCCATCGCGAAGGCCGCGTTGCCCCACAGATAGCGGTCGTGATTCTCGACCCGCACGTCTTCCTCGAACACGAAGTCCTTGACGTCCTGGTTCGCCACCGTGTAGGGCGCCCGCAGCAGAAACCGCGGCATGCACAGCCCCACGTAGCGGGCATCGTCCGATTGCCGGAACGAGTTCCACTTCGTGTACATCGGCTGCTCGAAGATCTCGTACATCTCGGCCAGCTTCGGCAGCTTGGAGAAGTCGTTCATGTTCTTGTCGAACATCTTCGGGCTCGGTGCCGCCAGGAACGGACACTTGGCGACCGCCGCCACCCGCGCGATCTCGCTGAGCAGCTCCACGTCCGGGTTGCGGTAGTCGAACTCGAAGTTCCCCACCATCAGCCCGTACGGATTGCCGCCGAAGGTGTTGTACTGGTCGCGGTACACGGTCTTGAACAGCCCCGACTTCTGCCAGTCCTTGCAGTCCTGGAAGTCTTCGAGCAGGGCATCCTTGGAGGCGTTGAGCACCTCGATGCGGATGTTCTGCCGGAACTCGGTGTTATCCACCAGATACCAGAGGCTGCGCCAGGCCGCCTCCAGCTTCTGGAACTGCTCGTTATGCAGAATCTCGTTGACCTGGGCCGAAAGCTGCTGGTCGATCTCGGCAATGAAATCGTCCACGACCTGCTTGTTGATCGTGACCTTATTCAGGTCCAGCCCCGCCGCCTTCTGCACCAGACCGGCCAGCCCCTTGCGGTACAAATCCATGTACTCGTGGTCGAGATCGAGCTGATCGATCAGCGAATCCACCGCCGTCGTATCGGCCGCGGCGCCCGCGGCGGCCTGTTGTGGTTGTCCTGCCATGTTCGTCTGTCTCCGTGAAATTCTTACGTACGCCCGTCAAGCGGAACCGCACCCGCCCCCGCCTACTGCGGCGGCCGGGCCTCACCACCGGCCGACTCATCCGGCTGGGTGATCAGCGCCAGAATCTTGTCGCGGACCTCCGGGTCCTTGATCGCCGCCAACAGCTTCTGCTGGGCCGACTTGTCACCGAGCTTGGGCCGCAACGCTTTCAACGCCTCCCGCAGCTCGAGCAGATTCTTGAGCTGGGGCACCTGCCGCGCGATCGACTCCGGCCGGAAGTCCTTCAGTGTCCCGAACTTGAGTGATACGGGCATCTCCCCCTGCCCCGTAATCCGATTCGGAACGTTCAGGTCCAGCGACAGATTGAAACTCTGCATCACCGAGTCGAAGTTGCTCTTGTTGATGTCCACCGGCACCCGGTCCGCAATCGGCCGCTTGTCTTCCTTCAGCGTGTAATCCCCCATCACCAGAATGCGGAATGGGAGCTCCGGCTGTGCGCCGCCACGCAGCCGGTCCGAAATCGCAATATTCACCCGTGACTCACGTGCTTTTGAGGGTCCCTTGGCCATAGCCTTCGCTCCTGAACGGTTTCCGTCCCTGGCACCTCTACGCGGACGGCTCGACCGCCAACGCCGCCAGCGGATCTAATTGACACAACCACGCAAAGGAATCCTGCACCCGACTGAGCACCTCCGGTGTCGGTTGTTTCTCCCCTGCAACAAGTGCTTTGCGACACCGGTACAGGGCTTGCGCCACCTCGGCCGCCAGCGCGGGTTCCCATTCATCAATCCGGTGACGCCGAACCTCCTCCGCGCACTCCTCCAACAGCGGAGCGGCCAGTTGCAGGCGCTTGGCGTCCAAACACAACTGCGCCATCCGCAGCCGCCACAAGAAACGATCCCGACGCTGCACACACGTCAGCACCCCGTCCTGTAGTGCTTTGACGGCATCGGCAAGCTTTCCCCCCGCGGCCAACTTGCGCGCTTCTTCCCAGGCCTCGTTCAGCTTTCCGTCATTCCCCGCCGCTCCGCCCCCGGCACCACCCTCTGCCGGGCGGCAAACCTCCGTCTCGAGCCACATTCGCGTCGGCCCGTCGCACAGCGGGGTCCCATTCCGAAACGTCAGGTCGTACACCCCGGGCCCCAGACGCCGTACCAGCGCGCCCGTCAAATCCATGATGATCGTTCGCGCCCGTTCGAACGGCGGCCCCAGCCCCTGCATGGCGCTGCATACGTACCGCTGCAAGTCGAGCCACAGCGGGTCATTCGCCCGGAAAGCCCCCTCCGCCGTCCCCAACAGCGGCTCCCACAAACCCTTGCCGAACTGATGCGCCAGGGCCTCGACCAGCGACTTTTCTGGCGGCTCAATCTGTCGACGGGCGGGCTCAGGCGGCAGCTCGATCCGCGCCCACTTCATCAGTCGCGCAATGGCGTAGGGCACGGGGTTGGTCGCATCCGCCTGTCTCAGGAAAGTTGCGGCCGCCAGGATCGCCTTCATTGCCCCGGAAACGTCCTGGATCTCGCCTGCCACGAACGCACCGGCCGGCGCCGCAGTTGCACCCCCACCGGCCGCCGCAGGTGCCGCCGCCGCGGCTGGGGGCGCTTCGGCGGCCTTCGGTCGCGTGGCCGCCAGCTCTTTGAGTCGGCGAGCGAACTTCCCGACGTCCAGCGGCTCGTCCGGCATCTTCTCCGTCAGCGCCGACTTGAGCTTTTCGAGCCGCTCGACACATCGATCCAGGGCGTCGAACTCATCGGGACGCGGCAAGCCCTCTCCCGCCAGCCAGCCCCGGTCCACAAGGAATTCGCCCAAGGCCTCGATGCGGGCCTTTCGGCGGCGCGGACGCTGTGGGAAGAGCTGATCCCAGAACCCGATGACCATCTCGACGAGCATGCCGAGCACCGCCGCCAGTCCGGCATAGCGCTCCGAGTGGAACAGCGCCAGACCAAGGGCGTACGCGACATGAACATCCTTGGATTTGCTTCTGAGGATGTTCAGGGCAGCATCTTCGATCAACCGGTAGTCCGGCTCGCCGAGGTCGACGCGGTCCAGCTTGACGAGCTCCGCTTCGAGGGCGAGGAAGTCCTCGTCGTCGGCGACGTCACGGCCGGCAGGGGAGTCGCCTGAGAGAGGAGCGCGGCCGAGCTCAATAATGGCGTTCTCATCGAGTGCCATAGGTCTCAGAGAACAAACGGGACACGAACAAACGGGACAGGGTCGCCTCAGGGGCGCCACCCGTTACCGCTCACGGCAGTGCGACCTGCCGCAACCGAAGTCCCAACCGCCCAGCACCCGAAGTGGTGAAGAAACCAAAACGAGGTCGTGAACGGCATCTGAATCTGACTATCGACGGACGCGCGTGAGTGACAACACTTCGCGCCGGAAACGTCCACCGAAGGGCCCAATGTGTCATCTTAGGCAGTATTCTTTTATCCCTCAAGCCCTACACGCGTACCACGCGCCGCAAAATCGCGCCAGGTTTCGGGAGCGCGCACGGAAGCACAACCCTCGCCCGACGCCGCCCCGCTGTCCTCCCCGGAGACCGCGCTTCCCGTCACCTGTGACGCATCGTCCACGTATGCCAGCGTGCCCCGCAGAGGAGTCAGCAGCAGAAAATCCTCCGCCACCACGTCCCGGCAGACCAGACTCACCCCGCCCACCACCTCCTGCGGATCCAGGGTCGCCAGCAACGACACCGGCCACCGGTCCAGCTTCACCCGTCGCTCGACCCAGCTTACCCACCCTGCGATCTGCGGCTCCGTCGGCAAGCGTGAGACGATCGGCAGCCGTAACGTCGGCCCCGTCTCTTCGTCGTTAAGCTGCGCGAGTCTTTCGCCCCATGCGTCCAACGCCGCCACCCACGCCTCCACACTCTGTACCTTGAGCACCGGACCAGCCAGAGAGAACCACTCCGCCACCGACACCCGGCCCGCCGCAGCCTCCCACGACTCGACCTCCGCTTCCCCGCACACCATGGAGAGGTCCAGCTCCCGACCGCCGAACATGGCCTCAAAGCGCGCCGGCGCCTTGAAAAACCGGTTGACCTGCTCGCGCAGCCCGATCAGTTCAGACAAAACGCGCAGCACAGGCAGCACGCTCGGCGCCGTCAGCCCGGGCCAGGTCTCCGCCGGCACCCCGACATAAAAACTCAGAGGAAACGGCCGGCCCCGCATGTCGCCGCCATAATCCAGCAGCGCAGCCAACACGACCATCTGCGACTTCGGCATGCGGACCGCGCAGGCCCCCGCCGGCAAGCGCGAATCGCCACCTTGTTGTCGGCGACGCGCGTAGAACAGCTCGCACCCCTTCAACAGCCAGTCGTTGTATTCCACCACCCAGTCGGCATCGGCGGCCGAACTGTAATAGTCGGCGTAGGTCGGCAGCTTCCCGAACCAGCGCACCTGCGGATCCGGTTTGCGTCGGGCGCCTTTACCTTTGAACAGGTCTTTCCAACCCATGGTCCGACCCACTTTCGCCGCGCCGGCGCCCGTCAACCCCGCCGGCCACCGCGGCGCCCGCCTCAGCTTCCCGAAGAACTCTCCCGCCGCGGGCTGCTCAGCCGTACGACCGGCCCCGGCAGTTTCCGGTCCGCCGGCAGCTCGAACACGAACTCATCACCCACGATCTGCCGCTCGCCCGGCACGTCCGCGGCGTATTCCGGGTGTCCCGCCTCCTTGAACAACTCCGGCAAATTCACGGCGTGGGTCACAACCCACGTGTTATTCTCCGGGTAGTACCGGCCGTACCGATGCAGGTACGCGCAGAACGCCAGGGGCGAAAGCCGCCCGATCACCTGCGGCTTGAGTTCCGGGTACGTGTAATTGCGGACCGCGTGTGTCAGTCCACCTCGCAACTGAAACGTCATCTCGCCCGTCGTCGACAATCCGGACCACTCCCAGATCGCCGTCTTGCGGTTGGCCGAACCCCGATCGCGCGTGGGGAAACAGATCGGCTGAGCCGCAACGGTCGCGCCCGCCTCCTCCGGCCGCAGCCCGACGCCCAGACACACTTCCGCGTAGTAATGCTGCGTCGTGTCCCGCACTTCGACGCGCCCCGACGGACCACTCAAGGGGTCCTCGATCCACACCAGCACGCGCAAGGGCGTTGCGCCACCCTGCGGCCGAAGCTGGAGGAACTCGCGCCACTCCCGGCACGATCGCAGGAACGTTTGGCGCGCCTGGCGGACCGGGTCCTCCGCAGGCAGGTCCTTGTCCAGCGGCCCCAGTGCCGCCTCGGCTCGTTGGATCGCCGCCAGAAAGCTCGTGAAGCGGTCAAACGCGACCGTTTCGACGGCGAGCGGGCCCGTTGTATCCTTCTCGTTGATATAGGGCCAGCCCTCGAACGGCACCTGATCCCCGAAGAAGTCAGCCTGCACGCCGGCCAGAATGGCGGTCAGCTCGGCGCTGAGCAGCGCCTGCGCCTGCTGCTGAAACGCGACCAGTTGTCCCGTCAGTCGCTCATCGGCCAACCCCGTGCTGTCGCGTAGTGCGGGGATATCGGCCCACGGAATGGCCAGGGCCTTGCCTGCTTCCTCGGTGTCGAACTTCCGCGGCAGTCGGGCCGCCTGACCCGTGGCGTTGCACCAGTCGACCCACCGGGCGGCGAACTCCGCAGCCAAGGTGCTCCACGGCCGCGCTTCGGTCGCCGCCCCCTTTGCGGCCGCCTTGCGGACGAAGGTCCCTCCGGTCCAGCGGCTCTGCACCGCCTGCTCCCACAATTCCGTGACCCGGCGGTTCTGGGGGCCGTACGCGCTGTGCGTCGGGTCCGGCCACCAGCCGTCCTGCGATGACCAGCCTGGCCACCGCATCGCCTGGAGGATTGCTTCCAGCGCGGGCTGCACCTCGTCGCGGACCGCGTTCCGTGCTTCGCTCTCGCCCACGGCGCTGGGCCGGAACTGACCCGCGAACTGTTCCCACGTGCCCTCCCACTTGCCGACCCGCTTCAGCGTTGCCAGGGACTCGCACTTGCTCTTGTAGGCCTCATCCCACGCCCCGGCGTACTGCTCGCAATAGCCCTTCCACGCCGCCTCCAACAGGTTCGCGCAACGTTCGTGCAATGGGGAGGGATCCGACGCCCGGGAGAAGTAATATTCCGGGCCGAACTGCTTCAGGAAATACAAGAGCAGCACGAACTCGCGCGCCCGATCGTTCCAGAACTCCGGCGCCATGCAGCGCGGAATCTGCCCCGTGCCCTGCGGAAGACTCGGCGCCCGAGCCGGCTCGACCGCCGGCGCCGGCGCCCCGGACCCCTTCGGTGGCGCGACCATCGGCGGCGGCCCCGCCGGAGCCTTGACCATCGGCGGTGGACCGGCCGGCGCTTCCTTCTCCTTTTTTGGCTCGACCGGCCCCTCAGCAACCACCGGGATGGGAATGGTGAACGGCGACGGCTGCCCCTTCCGCCAGTCGGCGGCCAGCTCGCCCAACCCCATCGTAGCGGCCCGTTGCAGACGCTCTTCCATCGTCCGTAGCAGGACCGTCCCCTCGTCCTTGCGGATCAGCGTCTGATATGCGTCGCTGAGCCGCGCGAGCTTGTCACCTTCCCAGCGCGGGTCCAGCTTGGCGAAGCTCGCCGCCGACACCGCCGCCTGGTCGGTGTCGCTTGCGGGGTACAGCAGCCGCTGCATCGTCGCCACCCACTCGGCGGCGGTCTCGCCCTGCCGCCCGCCCGCGACCAACGTGGCCAGACGTTCGTGCACACGGTCCAGCACCGGTCGTACGACGGTGCGCAGCTGCTCCGTCAGGATGATCTGGTCGTCCTGAGCGGCATCCCCCGCCCGCCTGACCGTGAGAATGTGCGCATACGCCTCGTCCACCTCCCGCACGAGCTGATCGAAGGCCTCGCCGAAATACTCCGGAAAGTAGTCGCGCTCCGACAAGCCGGCGGCGCGGATGCTGTCAGCCAACGCCCGGTCCAGACCACGCAGCTCGACCCCGTCACCGCCGACCAGCGCCGTGATCGCGCCGGCGATCGCGTCTCCCGACGCTCCCCCGGGACACTTCAGATAGGCCGCCAGCAGCGTCTTCTGGCGGTCAAGCCACGTCTGACGTTGTTTCTTGATCGCCTCCCGCAGGCTCGGGATGCGGAGGAACCCGGCCCCCCGCTCCCCGCGCCATGCGCACTCGTCCATCGCCTGCGTGAACCGCGCGTACTGCTCCTCGAAGGCGGCCCGGAAACTCTCGAGTTGCTCCTGGGTCTCTACGGTGCTGCTGGCGGCCGCCACCATCGCCGCGTACGCGCTCTGAATTTGGTCGCAGCGGTTACGGATCCGCATCCACTCGCGGATGACCGGGTCGGGGTTCTCCTCGGAAAGTGTGGCGTACCGCTCGGCGTAGGTGTGCACGTTGCGGATCGCTGTCCGGATCGTGGTGGCGGCCTCGTCGCCGGTCAGCCAGCGGGACGGATTGCGGGCCCCTTTAAGCCCGCGCACCGTCAGGAAGTAGGTCTGGGCCTGCGCCAGGATCTCCTTGCGCTGCGACAGAAGCGGGGACGGCGCGTCCGGCAACACGGCGCACAGTTTCTCGAACCCGCCGTAGTCCAGCGTGTCCGGCAATGTCTCGCGCCCGGCACACCCGCGCCACAGCAGGTACTGCTCCAGGGCCGCCAGATAGGCGGGGAAGGGCACGCCCCCGCCCTTGGCGGATTCGGGCACGAGCTTCGCGCTGCGCAGCCCTTCCTCAGCGGCCCGCAGGACCGGACGCAGGATGGCGTTTTCGAACAGTCCCACCTGGACGCGCGTCAGGTCTTCCGCCGGTTTGCCCGCGCCGGGCCCCAGCGACAGAATGGTCGGCCAGATGCTGCGTCGCAGGGCCTCCACGTCGCGGCCCAGCAGGCCGGCCAGTTGCAGAGCCTCGGCCGGCCGATCGACCATCTGCGGCGCGAGCCGGGCGCGTTCGCGCGGCTCGGCGATCAGCTTGCCGAACTTGTAGGAGCTGATGCCCAGCAGAACGAGCAGCAGGACGGTCAGGGCCGTGCCGCCGACCGTCAGCACGCGGGCCAGCTTGCGGTTCCGCATGACCTCCTGCTCATTGCGGAACACCAGCCCCTGCTCCGGGAAGACCTTCCGGAACAGCAGTTCCTTGACGAAGTGCGGTCGGGGACGCGGGTACAAGCTCTCCAGCGGCTGGAACTGGTTGGCCGCATCCTGTCCGAGGCGCTCGGTCAGGTGTCGCAGGATCAACCCGCCCTGCTGCGTGGCACTCGTGAAGTACACCCCGCGAAAGATCAGATTCTTGACCGCCCGCGGACTTTTGATGGCCGGGAACAGCGTGCGGACGTAAATCTGAAGCGGCTCGCGGAGCTGCCGGAACTCCTCCGGGAAGCTGTACGCCAGACCGAGTTCGGTCTCGTCCACGTCATCCTGCAACCGCCGCAGCCGCAGCTCGTTGAGCCGGTTGTAGACCCCGTCGAAATCGGTGCCGAAGCGTTCGGGGTCATACAGTTCGTGGAAGTCGCCGGGCCGGGAGAAACCGAAAATCTGGTTCTTGATCGTGATGTCGCGCTCGGCGCGATCGAAGAACTGCATGAAGCCGAGAATCTTGTCGCACTTCGTAACGACCAGATAGGTCGCGAAGGTGACATTCAGCTTGCTCTGCAAGTCGCGCAGCCGCTCCAGCATCGTGTTGGCGTCCTGCTCGAGCTTCTCGGGCGGATCCTGGAGCAGATGTTCGGCCGACACGCACGCCAGCACGCCGTTGATGGGGTACCCGCGGCGACCTTGGGCGATCGTGCGCAGGAAGGACTCCCATTCGCGGTAGTCGGCGTCGTCCTGGGGGTTGCACAGCCGACCGGCCATGTCGATGAAGATGGCGTCCTCGGTGAACCACCAGTTGTAGTTCAGCGTGCCGAGCTGATAGCCCTCCGGTTTGCCGGTTGAGAAGGTCAGCCCGCCTTCGTTGATCAGCTTCGTCTTGCCGCAGCCCGAGTCGCCGATCACGACATACCACGGCAGGTCGTAGACGCTGATGCCCAGCCGCTTCATCTCCCGGATGGCGGTGAAGAACTTCTCGTTGTTGGCTTTGATCGCGGCCCGCAGATCCATGGAGACCGGACCGGCCTCCGAGGTGCTGGCCAGCTCCTTCTCCAGCTTCTTCGTCCGCTGCCGCCGCGCGCGACCGAAGATTTTCGAGATCACCCAGCCCAGAAAGCTGAGGACCGCCACCACCAGCGCCACCCCCAGCACCACCATCCAGAGCGGCTTGTCTTTGAAGATGTAGGTCTTCAGAAAGATGATGATGCCGATCGGCGTGCCGAAGCCCGCCATCGCGATCAGCATGCGCAGCTCGGGCGGAAGACTCCCGAACATCGCGATCAGCTTCTTCATGGTCTACCTCGTGAACCGCCGGACGATCGCGGGCCTCACCCACCGGTGCTGCCGCGAGCCGGTGCGGCGCCGGGCGTGCCGGCCGTCGGCTCGGCGGCCGGGGCTGCCACCGCGTCGGTCGCCCACTCGCGGGCCGCCTGCGCGATGCCGGCCGTCTCGCGGTACCAGGCCAGCTTGAACGTCACCAGCGACAATCCCAGCACCGCCGCCAGAATCACCAGCACCAGCGTCAGACTCAGCCCCAGCTTGTAATCGACCTTGATCTCCTGGTTGTGCTTGTACGCCTCGGGAAACAGTTCCTTGCCGCGCGTGGTCGCGTACGCCGGCAGGCGGGTGAACAGCCGCCGTGTGTAGTCCGCCAGTTCCTGCGGCCGGTCGTGGAACTGCCCCTTAAACCCCAGACGCAGGCAGATGAAGTAGAGGTTCAGTTTCTCGGCCAGCTCATACTTGTCCCGCCGGTCCCGGCGCTCGGCCAGCTCGTACTCCTTCTGGATCTCGTCGCAGTCCTCGAAAAACTTCTCGCCCCCCAGCGCCTCGACATGCCCCAGCACATCCGGATCGGTCTCGAACCGGTTGTCGAACCAGAAGTCGCGCCCGTCCCACTCCGTGTTCAGCATCTTGTAGTCCAGGAAGTACACCATCATCGCCTTGATGTGGTCTTCCCAGGCCCGCTGCGACAACGGATCCCGGGCCGCGATGTCCTCCGCATCCCGCAGCGCATTGAGGGCCTGGTACCGCACCTGGTCCGGCGGCGGCAACACCCCCAGCTTCGCCTGCCGCGTGAAATTGATCGCAAAATCGAACACCGGCCAGCAGACTTCCGTCAGCCGCAGATTCGGTACTTCCTCGCGCTCCACCATCCACGTACCCTTTTGTCATGGCGACCTGGGCTGACGTACGCTCGGCGCTACCGTGCCGACGACGTTCAGCGCCCCGGTCCCTTCAGACATACGTACAGGGTCGGTCGAAGCTGCTCCATCGCCGCGATCTGACCCTCGCGGATGCTCATGCGCACGCCGCGCTCCTGCTCACACTCCTGCCAGTAATCCGTCCGGTCCGGACCGATCGTCTTGTCCACGCGGAAATAATGCAGCCCGGGTCGGCGCGGCAGCGTCCCGGCCGGCACGGACTTGATCTCCAGCCGCAGCCCCCGCACGGCGATGTTGTGAATCCGCGGACAGCGCTTGGGCGAGGCCAGCTTCATGTCGAGGGTGCTGTAGATGTGCTTGTACAACTCGTCGATGTCCTTGTCTTCGCAGCTCAGCCCGACATACATCTCCAGATTCTGATCGATCCACGCCCGGTCGAGTTCGACCTCCAGGCCGTCGCGCCCGCGCTCGTCCTTCTTCCGCACGAACGGCCGCTCCACGTAGGCGATCGGCCGCATGGCGTCCAGGAGCACCAGCAGTCGCCGGCGCAGCTTGTCCAGACTCTCCGCCGGCCGGTCGTGGTCGTACGCCGGGATGGGCCCGGGCACCAGCTCGTCGTGAAACACCGACAGATGACCCACCAGCCGCGCCAGGACCACGAACACGTCGAACGGATGGAGCAAGGGCGACTGAAGCAGGGCCCGCAGCGCCGCCCGCCCTTCGTTCAGGGCGTGGAGCTTCAGCAGGTGCTCGGTGTTGGACGCAACCCCGTCCGTGAACATCATGCGATGTTCGCGGGCCTCGCGGGCCAGCACCTCGTCCTTCGCCTCGACCTGGTCCGCCAGCGAGCTGACCAGGGCACTCAGACCGCGGTCCGCCTGAATCGCCAGCAGCGGCCCCGCCCCCAGCTCGTCCAGCTCCGGCACCGCGCCCGGCCGGTCGGTCCGCTTCACGCGACACAACCGGAGCACTTCGTAACCGGTCATGTCGTCCCCCTCGACGAACAGCCGGCCCCGCATCCGCCGCACGTACAGCGTCTGCGGATTCTCCCCGGTGTTCTCGTCCCGACGGGTCACCGGATGGGGCTGGTAACGGGGGTTGCCCGCCATCCGTTCCGGGTTCTCCAGCGGCACGGCATTGGCCCGCACCTCCTGGAGGTAGGGCAGACCGAAATAGATATCGACCGCGCCCCCGTGGCTGCTCAAAGCGGCCTCGAAGTTGAGCGGCTCCACCTCCGTGTTGTCCGGCACGCGCACCCACGCCCCGTCCTTCAGCCGAACCTCGCAGCGATCCACACGCAGGGTGAAGTTCTCCAGTGGCTCGGGCGCCACCTCCAGCTCGACAAAGCCCCAGCCGAACGGCCGGACCGCCTCGAGTCCGGCCCGCAGCAGCGTCTCGACGTGCCGCTGCGCCGCCTGGAGGTGATGCGGCCGCAGGAAGACCCCCTCATACCAGTGGATCTCGGTCCAGAACGTCATGCCGTGCGCACTCCGCGGCGACCCTTACGATTCTTCCTTGCCGTGCAGCTTCCGCTCCGACAGAACCTTGATGTACTGTCCCGCCTCCAGCGGCCGGTCCGGGTCCACGCCAATCCGGATTTCCAGGTCCTCCCGATACGCGCCCGGCGGGTGGAACTTGGCGGGGGGGACCGGCAGCACATTGCCATCCTTGTCCGTGAACTTGCCGAAAACGTAGATCACCGAGTTCGGACTGTGGTACTGCGCGCCGGCCCAGCCCCCCTCAAACCAGAAACTCAAGCGGATCGGCTTCTCGCCGTCCTGCCGCGCCCCCCGCAGCAGCTTGCTGCCCACGACGGTCCCGTATGCCTTGCTGTCATCCGTCAGGAGGAAGATCTGGTTCTTGTTCAGCTCAAAGCGCCCTGCCTCCGGGTTCGGTCCCAGCGGCCGGCGGGCATACCAGTCCCGACAGGTGATCTTCGAGTCCGGCTTCAGCAGCGCGTTGGCCGGCTTTTCCAGGTCCTTCGGGTACACGCACACGATGGCCAGCTCCAGCGGCTGCCCCGTACGATCCTGGGGCGGACGGGCGGCGTGACACGCCGTATTGATGTATGGATCCTGCCAGATGGTCAGCGTGCGCGCGCAGCCGGTCAGCAGCAAGGCCGCGCCCAGCAGCAATCCCGCGCGGCGGCCCGTACCCGGCACGACGGTTCTGAGTGGTGGACGGTTTCGCATGGCATCACACTCCGTGCGCATAGGCCTCGGCGAGCTTCTGACTGCGAAGCTCGCGAATCTGCTGATGAAACAACTGCGGCCCGTCGTCCCGCAGATAATCGCGGATCTTCCGGTTCGGGTCCGCCCCCATACCCAGCGGGCCCCGCAACTGCTCCTCCAGCGCCGGGGCGATCGACTCCAGACAACTGTCACTGGCCAGCAACGCCGCCATCGCCCACCGCTTCAACCCCACCAGCCGCATCTTCAACACCCCCACCGGCTTGCCGCGGGCCGTGTCGATCACCTCACGCACCACCTGGGTCAGATCCGGCGAGCGGGCATAGACCTCCCACGGCTTGGCCACCGCCGGATTGTGCTTCGTGAAGCTCGTCAGAAACGGATTCACCGAACGGTCGAAATCGTCGGTAAAGCGGGTGAACTCCAGAAACGCATCGAACAGCCGTTCCACCGCCTGGACCGGCGGGGTCTGACCACCCGGCGCCAGCGGCGGCTTGGCCTGCGCCAAACGGTCCCACAGCGCAGCCAACACCGCGGTCCCGCCGTCGGCGGTCGCCGTCCGCGTCTCGGCCAGCTTGGCCTTCAGCTCCTCGATCACCGCATCCTTATCCTGACGAAGCTGTTCCAGCTCCGCACGGGCTTGCGCGAGCTGCTTCTCCAACTCCCGGCGTGCCTCGGCCATCTGATCCACGCGCGACGTGTCCCCGGCCGCCCGCTCCGCGCGCTGGAGCTTGAGTCGCAAGGCTTCCAGTTCATTCTCCGCCTGGTGAAGCTGAGCGTTCTTGGCGACGAGCTGGTCCTCCAGCTCGCTGATCTGATCCTGGGCGGCCTTCAGCCGCGCCCGCTGGTCCTGGACAATCCGGTCCAGATCGCGGGCCCGCTGCTGCTCGGCGTCCAGTTGCCGCGACCGTAACTCCAGGTCGGCGCGGGCAGCGGCCAGCGCGTCGTCCGCCAGCGCCTTTTCTTCCGTCAGGCGCGCCAGCTTCCGGCTCAGGACTTCCGCCTGCCCGAGGTCGGTCGCCTCGGAGCGTCCGACGGGCCGGTCAGCCAAGTCATTCAGCAGGGCTGCCACCCATCGGTACCGCTCTGCCTCGGACGCGTTCGCGAGCGCGGCCCGCAAACTCTCCCACGCTTCCTGATTCGCCGGCGACCACTCGTCCGGACGACCTTGAGCAACAGGCACGCTGACGCCTCGCCTCTCAACCCGGCCTGCCATGCCGGCGTGCCGGGGCTGCACCTACACGACACACCGCCCCCGCCGTGGCCTCACAGGCAAAATCCGCTCTGCCAGCGACGTGACCATCCGAACCTGGACCCGACTGCCTCCTCCTCACTGCCGGCCGCACAACGGCAACTATACGCCCCCCCGGCAACTGCGGCAAGTGAGCCCCCGCGGGTCCCGAGCCCGCCAACGCGTGGCCGACAGCCGGCAGCGAAATCGGAATTCACAAACCGGCGGCGCGCTCGATCAGAATCCACCCCGCAAGTGGCGGGACGGCGCCGCACTCGCGTGCGGGTTCGGATAGCGCGCCGTCGAATCGTGAATCGTCGTGTAGCCGGCTCAGTGAATGTCCGGTGGCAGCAGGGAGGGCTTCAGCACGAGCGAGTCCATAAACTTGTAGAACTTCTTGACCCACTCCTCATCGACGACACCGAAGATGTCCTCGAACTCCTTCTCCCGCTCCGTCGGCGTCATGCGGAAGTCCTCCTCGCGACCGAAGACGGTCTGGAGGTACTTGGCGTACTCCTCGCGCTTCTCCTTCCACAGGTAGTACACCATGGCCCACCCCAGCGGATAGGAGTACATCCCCCGCCCCATCCCCGTGTACCACATGTTGTTGTCGATGAGAAACAGCTTCCAGTCCTGCGCGGTCAGCGGGCTGGCCCGCAGTTGCTCCCGGAACTGATGCAGACGATTGTGATTCAAGACCCCTAGACTGGCTCCCGCCTGGGTGGGCGGAAACTCGAACATCATGGTCGTGCCTTCAACCAGCCACACGGGAATGCTGCTCTCGCGCTCCAGACCGTTCCGGGGAAACAGCCCGATGTTGAAGTGAATGTGATGGCCCGTCTCGTGCTGGATCACCTCCATGTTCTGGTACTCGACCCAGCGCGCCACCGTGTTCTTGATCGCCGCCGCCTCCTTCGAGTCCTGCCGGATCTGCTTGAGTTGCTCAAGATATCGCGCGACGGGCGGCCACGTTTCCATCTCAAAGAAGTGGGACCGGTTGATTGGCGGCATGTAGTAGCCCAGAATCTCCGGGCTGTAACCGTGGCCCTGCGCAACCGCGTAGGCCTTGAACTCTTCGTGCCTTCCAAAATAGTAGATCTCGAGCTTGTACTCCGGACGCCGCGCCGGCACCTTCAGCATCCGCAGGAACCGCACATTCCACGTCCACACCGCTTCCAGCCGACTGCCCAGTTGCCGCGCCGCCTTCGCCGGCGACGTGTACACCATCACGAAGTGCGGCTTGATCAGCAGGTTCTCCTGCTTCTCCGGGGGAACCCCCTCTTTCCACGTCAGCCCCGCATGCCGGAACATCTCCTTCACGGACTCCACGTTCAGCGGCAGCTCGGCCTCCAGATCCTCAAGCTTCACCCCCGTGACCGTCTCGTCTACCGCCGCCGTGATGTCCTTGAGGATCTCCTCGATCTCGGCGTCAGTAATCGGGCGGCGCGACGCGAAACCGCTCGCGGACGGCGTCGTCTCGCCCCCACGCGGCTCCCCGGTACTTTCCGCCTCCAGCGCCACCACCGCCTTGATCTGATTCTTCCGGATCTTCACCGTCATCCCCCGTTGGACGGCGACTTCGTAGGAACCGTCCGGCAGCAACCAAGTTTCGCCCTCCACCTGCCGAACCTCGCCCCGCGGCCCGTAGTAGTGGATCCGACAGCGGCCCTTGGCCTCGCCTTTACTTTCCTGCTGGGTCGCCCCCGGCTCGCCAGCCCTCAGCTCCGTGGCCACATAGGCCGTCAACCCCATCGCCGCCACGATGACCAGCAACCCGCACAACCGTTTCATGGGTGACCCGCCTCCAAGAAGTTGTCCCCGCGTCATGCCAGCCGTCCTTGCCGCGTGCCGCCGCCCGAGCCACATACCTCGCCCGGCCGGCCCCACGAGCCTCGATTCTTCGGGATTGTAGAACCTGGCCCGCGCCCCGACAACGTGACCTCCGTTTCCCTGGCGACCCCGCCGACTGCCGCCAGACGCTCCTGGCCCCGTGCCCCCCGCCCGCCGGGCCGTGCGGAGCGCACCGACGCGAGTTTCGTCCGGTTCAGTTGACAGTCTGGTACCGCCGGCAGAGAATCGGGGATGAGGGCGCCGGCGTGTGCCCGCCCGCCCGGTAGCTGAAGCCGCTCGGATCGGGGGCCGCAGCGGCGCGTGGAGGTGGCTGCGCCCATGGAACAACCCTCAACCCATGTGAAGATCAAACGCGAGGGGGACGTTGCAATTGTGCAGTTCGCCGACCGGAAGATCCTGGAGGAACTTTCCATCCACGAGATCGGCGAAGAGCTGCACCGCCTGGCCGAGAGTCAGCCGAACGTGAAACTGTTGCTCGACTTCGGCAACGTAGACCACCTCGCCAGCGCCGCGCTCGGTATGCTCATCACGCTGCACAAGAAGGTCCAGGAGCGCAACGGGTCGTTGAAGCTCTCGAACATCAACCGCCAGATTTACCAGGTGTTCAAGATCACGCGTCTGAACCGGGTCTTCGAAATCCACGATACCGCTGAGCAGGCCTTGGAGGCCTTTGCCCAGGCGTGAGACCAGTGCGGCGTTGGCAGTCTTCCAGGGCCGAGATGAACGTTCCGCCCGCCTTCGGTGTGGATGATGCGGCGCTGACTACGCTGGTCGTCCCGAACGATCTGCGGAGCGTCAAGGAGCCGGAAACCCGGATCCTGGCCGAGCTTGAGCGCTGCGGCTACAGCAAGGACGCGATCTTCGCCGTCAAGCTCGCCTACGAGGAGGCCGTCACCAACGCCGTCAAGCACGGCAACTGCAACGACCCGTCCAAGCATGTGCATATCCGGTACTACGTGGACGCGCACCGCGTGGTAATTATGGTCCGCGACGAAGGTTGTGGGTTCTGTCCGGACGAAGTCCCCGACCCGACCGCCGACGAAAACCTCGAGCGCCCATCCGGGCGCGGCATCATGCTGATGTCCGCGTATATGACGAAGGTCGTATTCAGTCCGGCCGGCAACGAGGTGTGGATGCTGAAGGAAAACCCCTCCGCCAATCCGCGCCACGGTCCGGCCCGACCCGCCGCACGGTGAGCAGGTCCGCGAGATCACGGGGACGCCCGCACTCGCCGCCATGCCCGCGGCGCCAGATCTGGAACGAAGGTCGATCCGCGCATCTATCGCCCGCGGCGAGATTTCCGGCACTCGCCCGTAGTTCTTCCTACCGAAGATACATACACAGACGTCGAAACGTTGGGCACCAGCCGCGGGTGCGTCGTGAGAGAGCACGTTGCCATCGTGCGTCCGTCGGTCGCCAAGGCACTGCTGTCGCGCGTCAAACAGGTGGAAGCGCGCTTGTACCGTCGCCGTCGCTCCCCGTTCGGGCGTATTTCATCGGGGGACCGCGTTCACTTCAAAGTTGTGGGCGGCGAGATTATCGGAACTTCAACCGTGACTGCCGTGCGGCACATCTTTGATCTGACGCCTCAACGAGTCCGCATTCTGAGGGCGTTCTTCGGCAGTCTCGTGCACGCTCCCGAGCATTTTTGGCGCCGCGGGCTGTCCGCACGATACGCTGTCCTGATCTGGTTGAGCCGGCTTCGTCGTTGTCGAGCCGATCTTCTTATCCCGCGACAGTACGGGAACGCGTGGATCGTCCTCGACGGGTGGGGTTGCGGGGAAGCGTCAATAGACCCTACCACCCGGTCCAAGGGCGGTTAGCCCATCTGCCGACGGTGCCGAGCTCTTTCCAACCGCGGCGCGCGTTTTTGGGACGGCGAGGGGTTGGCACCGCCGGCCGCCAGAGTATACTGACGGGTCTGCCGGTAGTCGCGCAGGCTCACCGGACGGGTATCAGGAAGACGGAACTGCTATGCCGACGATCAATCAGCTTGTACGTCGTCCGCGTCGGGACGTGCCCAGCAAGTCGAAGGTTCGTGACCTGATGAGCTGCCCGCAGCGCCGGGGCGTTTGCCTTCAGGTTAAGACGCAGACGCCCAAGAAGCCGAACTCGGCCCTGCGAAAGGTGGCCCGCGTGCGCCTGACCAACGGGCAGGAAATCACCGCCTACATTCCGGGCGTGGACCACAACCTTCAGGAGCACTCCATCGTGCTGGTCCGGGGGGGCCGTGTCCGCGACCTGCCCGGTGTCCGCTACCACATCATCCGCGGTAAGCTGGACTGCGCCGGCGTGGCCAACGACAAAGAAGGCAAGCCCCGCAACCGCAGCCGGAGCAAGTACGGCGTCAAGCGACGCAAGAAGTAATCCCAACGGGTGAAGAATGGCGTTCAAGCGATTCACGCAGTCGACGAAGCAGCTTCGCGGTGACCCGCGCTACAACAGCAAGGTCGCGCAGAAGTTCATCAACTCCATGATGTGGGAGGGCAAGAAATCCATCGCCCAGGGTATTTTTTATGACGCGATGGACCTGATCGCCGAGAAGATCAAGGACGCGCCTCCGATCGAAGTCTTCCAGCAGGCCCTGGACAACGTGAAGCCGGAAGTGGAGGTCCGCTCCAAGCGCGTCGGCGGTGCGAACTACCAGATTCCCATGCCGGTCAACGCCCGACGTCAGCAGTCGCTGGCGATCCGCTGGATCATCGAGGCCGCCCGCAAGAAAGGCGGGCGCCCCATGTACCAGCGTCTGGCGGACGAACTCATGGCCGCGTATCGTCGCGAGGGCGACGCCATGCAGCAGCGGGAAATGGTGCACCGCATGGCCGAGGCCAACAAGGCGTTTGCGCACTTCGCCGGCGGACGCTGACCACCCGCTTTCCCGAACCTCATGAGGCCGGGTTGTGACCCGGCCTTCTTCCTGCTACAAGGGCGGCTGCTTCTGAACTGTGGCCCGGACGCCGGCGAGTCGAGCAAGCGCGAGCCGCGTGGGTGTCAGTCGCCGGCCGCGCGGTGAGCAGAGGCGCAACGCATGCCAGACGTAGTTGTGATTGGTGGCGGCCCGGCCGGCCTGACCGCCGCCCGCGAACTGCACAAGCTCGGCCTGTGTTCCATAATCCTGGAAGCTGACACTTTGCTGGGCGGCATCTCCCGCACGGTGGACTATCGCGGATTCCGTTTCGACATCGGGGGACACCGGTTTTTCTCGAAAGTGCCGCTCATCAACCAGATCTGGGAGGAGATTCTCGGCGAGGAGTTGCTGCGCCGGCCGCGCCTGTCCCGCATTTATTACAACAACCGCTTCTTCGACTACCCGCTCAAGGCCGGCAATGCACTCGCCGGCCTCGGGGTGTGGGAGGCCGCACGCTGCACGCTGAGTTACGCCCGCGCCCGGCTGTTCCCGCATCCGAACCCGAAGTCGTTCGAGGATTGGGTCGCCAGTCGCTTCGGCTACCGGCTGTACCAGATCTTCTTCAAGACCTACACCGAGAAGGTCTGGGGCATCCCCTGCCAGGAGATTTCCGCCGACTGGGCCGCCCAGCGCATCAAGAACCTGTCTCTGTGGGAAGCGATCCGCAGCGCGCTGTTCGGCCAGGCCCGCACGCGGGACGGACAGATCATTACGACCCTCATCGACGAGTTCAAATATCCTCGGCTGGGACCCGGGCAGATGTGGGAAACTTGTGCCGCGCAACTGGCTGCGGTCGGCAACCCCACGCTGCGCGGCGTGCGCGTCACGCGCCTGTGTCACGACGGCCAGAAGATCCAGGCCGCCCACACCATTTCTACCACCGGCGAGTCGGCCGAGTTCAGCGCCCAGCACTTCCTTTCATCCATGCCGCTGCGCGAACTGATCCATGCGTTGGACCCGCCGGCGCCGGCGGACATCCGGGCCGCGGCTGACCGGCTGCGTTATCGCGACTATCTGACCGTCGTACTGATCGTGAAGCGCGCTGACGTGTTCCCCGACAACTGGATCTACATTCACTCGCCGGAGGTCCGGATGGGTCGCATCCAGAACTATAAGAACTGGAGCCCCGCCATGGTTCCGGATCCGTCCCGCACCGCCTTGGGACTGGAGTACTTCGTCTGGGAAACGGACGAGATGTGGGGGTGGGACGATCGGCGTCTGATCGAGCTGGGCACGCGCGAATGCGCCCAACTGGGACTGATTGACCCAGCCGAGGTCGAGGACGGGACCGTGGTGCGCATGCCCAAGGCGTACCCGATCTACGATCACGGGTATCAGGACACGGTCGCCACCCTGCGCCGTTTTCTGGAACGCTTCTCCAACCTTCAGACCATCGGCCGCAACGGCCTGCACCGCTACAACAACCAGGACCACTCCATGCTCACCGGCATTTACGCCGCCCGCAACATCGTTGGTGGCCGCTACGATGTCTGGTCCGTCAACACCGAGCAGGAGTACCACGAGGAGCAACGCGGCGGCGGGACGTCGCCCTCCTCAGAGCGACTGGTCCCGACGCGCGTGTCGGATTCCTGAAACCGCGCCGCAGTGCACGACGTCTCGACCTGCGGCCAGCCTGCCGACAAGGGCGTGCAGTCGTTTACTGCCGCGCAGGCTCCGGCTCCCCGGGGCCCGGCGCACGCCGGCCCGGCAGCTCGACGTGGTATAGCACCAGGGCCGGTTCGCCCGTCGGATACGCATAGCGCTTCAGCTCGCGTCCGGGTACAGGCACGCCCGGGCGCTCTGCGACCAGCACCCGCGCCCCCGGCGACAACTCCTTCGCCAGCTCGGGCAGAACCTCGCTGCCCCAGAACAGCACTTTGCCAAGCTGCGCCGTGTAATCCCACTGCTCGCCCACGCGTACCTGCCGTGCCATGTCGAGGCATTCGCGCGGGTCCACGCGCCCCCAGAACAGGTAGAGCATGTAAAGCTGATTGGCCCCCCGGGTCGTCAGCAGCACGGCGTCATACTCAGGCTCGCGCCGCCGCACCTCGGGCATGACTTCCGCCCACTCCGCCTGAAACTTGCGGTAACTGGCAACCGGGTAGCGCAGCACAAAAAGCCCGACGTACGCTGCGACATTCGCAGCGATCGCCGCACCGCACGCCGTGGCCGCCGTCCGATAGGTGCGGGGCGAACGTCGGCGGGCCGCCTCCAGAACCAGACTCAGCCCGAAGGCGGCGAGCACGTCGTACGCGGGCAGAACGCCGCTGGCGCGCGTCCAGTTCGGCGACTCGGGCAATGTGAGCGCCGCCGGCAGAGGCGACACCAGGATCCAGTAGAGTACAAACCACCCGAACCGCTCCGTCCGTGCCCGTCGCACGACGCGCCACAACCCCAGGGGCAGCAGCAGCATGTAGGCGTGGTGCAGTTGGCCCCAGCCGGGGTCCTGTTGAATCCGATCCCCGCGGAAGAACAGGAAGTCGGGATGAAAGTGAATGAGGTAAGCGCGCGCGATCTTCGGCAGCGCGGCGAAAAAGTCGGAGCCGCTGCCCAGAATGCTGATGTGCAACGCCCGCCCCCACGCCTGCTCGGGGGTGCGGACCGTCGCCCATAGAAACGGCGACAGCGCGAGCACGAACCCCGCCACGGCGACCCCCGCACCCCGCCAGCCGTTCGGCCGGCGGAGGAACCCGCGCACCCACGGCGCAAACAGCACCCCGCCGCCGACCAGTAGCAGCGGGACAATGATGCGGTAGGCGTTGTACGTCCACATTGCGAGCCCCAGCGCCAGGCCGGCCAATCCCAGAGCAAGCGCTTCGGCGGGCCGCACGCGCTCGCTTTCCGGCCGGTTTACACCACTGCGAGCCAACAGCCATAGCCCCAGCATTGTGAGTCCCGGACACAACGCCACTTCGAACGCGATCCGCGACAGCAGCACCGCCCACGGGCATACGGCCAGCAGCATGGCCGCCAGCAGCGCGATGCGCCGGTCGTACAACCTGCGCAGCAGCAAATACACGAACGCGACGTGCAGCGTCCCCAGCAGCGCCGCAGGCAGACGCGTGCTCAGTACGTTCATGCCCAGCAGCGCCTGGATCGGCAGCAACACGTAGTGGTAGACGCCGGCGTGATAGTCCGCCGCCCCGAAGGAGCGGAAGAAGATCGGCCACCGCTGGCCCCAGTGGTCCATGCCGACCGTGCGCACGCAGTACGTGTCGTACGCGTGTACCGCCTCGTCCTGATTGATCGCCGGCGGAAAGCGGTCCAGCCCCACCAGCCGGAAGGCACCCGCCACGATCAGTACGCCGGCCAGCGCGACGCGGTACTTGCGCGCCGACTCCCCTTCGGCCCCGCGCCCGGAATCGGCCTGCTTCGCGGCGGAACGTTCCATGAATCGGCCGCCCCTCGATGACACCGGTCGCACCGCGGGCTACTTCTCCTCCGGCGGCGGCCCGTCCGCGTCCGCTTCCTGCGTGGCGGCGGGCGGAACTGGTTCACTCTCCCGCGGCGTGAGCGTCACCCCCAGCGGCACCGCGTACAGATTCTGGTACTCCAGCTCATACTCCGGATGCGGCCGCGCCAGCCGCCTGATCCAATCCAGAACGATCTCGTACTGCGGGTCTTCCCGACCCCAGATGACCGCCTTGAAACTCGGCCCACGGCCCACCGGCGGATGAGCGCGGGGGTTGCGTTCCGGCGGCAGCATGTAGCAAAGCAGCAGGCTGTCGTCGGGGTGCTCGCGGTCAATCAGCAACCCTTGCGACCCCTGCATCGCGTCCAGCACGGCAAAGGTCGTGTAGGCGTACGCGTCGCCCGTCTTCGATCCGATCGGCAGCCGAAAGGCCCGCGCCGTCGTGCCTGCGTGGCAGCCCGACCGAGCGCAACTGTTGTTGATCAGCGGCAATACCCGCTGGCGATAGATCAGGAACACTTCCGGATCGCTCAGAATCTCGATCCGGTCCGCGTACCGCGTTCCGGTTAGCCGGACAATCATTTGCAGCTTTTCGTGCGGCTGTCCCCGCGTGAGCACCTGTTCCCAGCGGGGCTCGAAGTCCGTCCGCTTACGCAGCTCTTCCAGAATCTCCACCGCCAAGTCCGGTTGCCGACCGCGGCGGTCGAATTGCACGCGCACCAATTCCGGCGGATCGTCCCGTCGCAGTTCGTGCAGCTTCAGCCGCTGAATGTCACGCTTGGAAATGGGTGGAGCGGGGGGCAGCTCCCCGCCTGTCGGTCGGCCCAGCGGCCCTGGCACAGCACCCTCCGGCGCGGGCTCGACCTCGACCGGTGCCGTCGTTGCGGTAGAAGCCGGTTCGGACGCCGGCTGCGACGCTGCCTCGGCCGGCACCCAAACCAGCCGCTCGACCTCCATTCGGGGAATCCGCACTTCGCCGGCCGCATTGCGCAGAATGACCGCGTCTTGGGCGACCGTCACGTCGGCGCGCAGTCGCAGGCCGCTGCGCAGATACACATCCGCCAGCTCGGCCGCGACCGGCCGGCTGCCGGCCGCCAGCGCCAGCGTGGCCAGCACCCACCGGAGTCGCAGCGCTGTACCGCTTGAACGCAGCATGCGCATCTCCGCCGCCGAACAGCCGCCGGGCTCACACCTTGCGATGCGCCGTGCGGGCCACGGTGGTCCCGTCCGGCAGCGTAACGATCTGGTAGTCCCCGAACACGCTCGGCGCCTCGCGCTGGAGCACGCGCAGAATCAGAATCGCGACCTTGCGAATCTCCGTCTCCGCGTGTTCATGGCCGCGCGACTCGATGAAGTGCCGCCAGGCCCGGGCGTTGGCGGAGACGAAAATCCGCGTTTCGGTCGCGTTGGGCAGCACGCTGCGCGCCGCCTGGCGCGCCAGCTTGCGGCGCTGCGTGGGGTCCGGCTCGCCGGCAAACTTGCGCTGCAACCCTTCCACCAGCCGACAGTACGCCGCATGGGACTGCCGGATCGACTCGCTCCAGATCGCATGCAGCTCCGGGTCTTGCGCGATGCAGTCCGGCTCCACGAAATCTGCGCTCGACTCATCCACATAGCGCTGGGAAAGCTGTGAGAACGCGAAGCCCGCCCGATGCCGCACCAGCTCATGCGTGAACGATCGCGACACGCCCGCGATGATGAAGTTCCAGACCGCATGCTCCAGCACCGACCCGTGCCCGGACTCGATGAGGTGCGCCAGGTACTCCGCATTGGATTTGCGGCCCTTGCCAAACGACATGTAGCAGATGCGTCCGGCCACCTCGCACAACTGCTCGGCCCCGACGGCGGTATCGGTGCTCCAGGTCGTGCCCACGTCGTCCAAGAACCGTTGCAGCGCGGCCTCGTCAAGCGTTTGCCGTCCGACCAGATAGACGCGCGGCTCATGAATGATCTGCACCGGATGACCTCCTGTCCGTGGAGCACATTCTACCGGCCCGCCAGCTTCACCACGACCGGCGACGGGACCACGACCGACGTCGGACGGCGAACGCACCGCCGTATCGCGCCGTCCGCCAGCCTCCTGTCGATTCTGCCCCCGGCCTACCCGCCGGGCGTCCGCTCCCGCTACCCTATCCGCGCCATGAGCAGCATCGCGCACACCAGGCCCGCCGCACCCCGCAATTCCCACTCCCAGTCGCTGTTCGCCGCGCTGGCGTGCGCCGCGTGCATCGCGACGGCGGCCGCCCAACCCAGCCTGCGCTACCGCCTCGAACCGGGCGACCATCTGAACTACGAACGGCGGGCCACGAGCTTCGCCCTCGACACTGGCCAGCCCATCGCTTCTACCAGCGCACGCATCGACATCTGGTGTTTCCAACGCCGCGACCACGAAGCGCTCCTGCTCCTGACCGTAACCGACACCACACCGGGATCATCCGAACCGACGCGCGGCGGCGTGCTTTACTTGGACGAGTTTGGACGACGGCGGATTCCAGCCGAGACGCTGATCCGTTTGGACGACCTCCAGCCCGCGCTGGACCTGTTACCGGTACTGCCAGTCGGGGCGCAAGGGCCTGACGCCTGGACCACCGCCCCCGATGCCTTCCGCCGCACGTGGCGGTGCACCGCCGCCTCCGAGGCCCGGACCGGCCTGGGCATGCCCATTGATTTCGTTATCGAAGACGAACTGGGCATCGCGGAGGTGCTTGGCCAGTCCTGCACCGGCCGCTACTGGTTCGACCCCCGCGCTGGCCGCGTCACGCGCTGCGAGTCCGAGGAACGGGACGAGAGCCGCTCCGTCCGCACGCACGTTCATGCGCTGGCCGGTCGGCACACCCGAGAGTCCGCGGAATGGGCTGACCGCCGCGCCGAGGAAGCCGGCCGCTACCTGCGCACGCTTTCCTACGAGGAGGCTTTGCTGGACGAGCTTGTGTACCCAGGCAGTCCGTGGCCGCGTACGCGGGCGCGTCTCGAGCAGCTTTGGGCGGCGTTTCAGTCGGACGTGGACGGCCGCGCCGCATCTCCGCTGGCGCCGCTCGTGGACGCACGTCGCCAGGCGCTGCGCGCAGCGGCCGAGCGCCTCGAGGCGCGCGCGGCCCTGGGAGCGCGCTGGCTTGCACGGCGCGCGGGCCCCTGGACCCTCCAGGACCCCAACGGCCAGACACTGACCAGCGAGGCGGCGCGGACGGGGGTCGTAATCGAATGCTTCTGGACGAGTGCGACGGCTGCCGGTCTGCGCATCCTCGAGGCGCTGCGCACGTTGCAGGCCGAGTTGCCCACCTCACAGGTGCGCGTGCTCTGCTACAACCTGGACAGCGACCCGGCGCGCTGCAAGCGTGCGATTGCCCGTTGCGGGGCCGGCCTGCAACACGTGCTGGGCAGCCCGCTGATCGAACTGGAACCGTTTCCCGAGCTGCCGGTCGTCCGTGTGCTGGACCGCCAAGGCATCGTGCGCGGTATATGGATCGGGTGGCGACCGAATTGGAGCGCCGCCCGCCAGCTTGCGCTGACGCTCCTGAGCGAGAAGCCGTAAGGGTCGCTCTACCCGACATGATCGACCGATCGCATTCTACGTTATCGTCATCGTCAGCCCCGCCCGGCGAATCTTCCAACTGGCTGAGCCGGCAGAACGCGCGGGTGATTGCCTGCAACCGCTGCCCGCGGCTGCGTCGGTACTGTCAGGCCGTCGCGCGGACCCGCCGCGCGGCGTACCGTCACGAAACCTATTGGGGCCGTCCGGTAGCCAACTTCGGCGACCCTCGCGCGCGCCTGCTCGTGATTGGTCTGGCCCCCGCCGCGCACGGCGCGAATCGTACGGGGCGGCTGTTCACGGGTGACCGCAGCGGCGACTGGCTGTTCCGCGCCCTGCACGACGCGGGCTACGCCAACCAACCGACTTCCACCGGCGCCGACGACGGCCTGCGGCTGCGCGATTGCCTGATCACCGCGGTATGCCGCTGTGCACCGCCGGGCAACCGGCCGACCCGCGTGGAACTCAAGCGGTGTGGAATCTACCTCAAGGAGACGCTTGAGTGCGTGCCGTGGCGTGTTGCGCTGGCCCTCGGGCAGGTCGCTTGGCAGGTGACGGCCCGGACGCTGGGCTTGCGACCGCCGCCTTTCTCGCACGGCGCTGCGCTGCAATTGCCCGACGGGCGCTGGCTGGTGGCTTCGTACCATCCCAGTCAGCAGAACACGTTTACGCGGCGACTGACGATGCCGATGCTGCGACGCGTCCTGCGGCGCGCCCGCCGGCTGTGCGGGGGTCCCGCTTGCGGGCGGCGCAGAAAAACGCCGCCGGCGGCCGGTCGGTCCACGCCGGCGGCGAAAAAGAAGGTCGCACCGCGCATCAGGACTCGGAGCCGCTCTTGATCATGTCCAGAAAGCCCTCGAGCTTGCGGGCCCGCACAGGGTGCTGAAGCTTGCGGATCGCTTTGGCCTCCACCTGCCGGACACGCTCACGTGTCACCTTGAAGATCCGCCCCACCTCTTCGAGCGTGTACGTGTATCCGTCGCCGATGCCGTAACGGAGCTTGATGATCTCACGCTCCCGGTACGTCAGCGTCTTGAGGACCGCCTCGATCCGGTCCTTGAGCATGTCGCTGGACGCGCTGGAAACCGGCGACTCGGCCTTCTCGTCCTCGATGAAATCCCCGAAGTAGGAATCCTCGCTCTCGCCCACCGGACGATCCAGGGATATCGGGTGCCGGCTGATCTTCATCACGCGCCGCGCTTCCGAAACCGGCATCTTCGCTTCGGCCGCGATCTCCTCGATCGTGGGCTCGCGGCGCAGCTCCTGGAGCAACCGCTTGCTGATGTTGCGCAGCTTGCTCATGGTCTCGATCATGTGCACCGGGATGCGGATCGTCCGCGCGTGGTCCGCAATGGCCCGCGTGATCGCCTGCCGGATCCACCAGGTCGCGTACGTGCTGAACTTGTACCCGCGCCGGTACTCGTACTTGTCCACCGCCCGCATCAGGCCCGTGTTGCCTTCCTGAATGATGTCCAGGAAGGACAGCCCCCGGTTGCGGTACTTCTTGGCAATCGACACCACCAGCCGCAGGTTGCCCCCCGCCAGCTTCCGCTTCGCCTCTTCGTACTCCCCGAAAACCTTGCGGGCCTCCTCCACCCGCCGGCGCAGGTCATCCGGCATCTCCATCACCAGATCGATCAGGCCCTGGCGCTCCTCCTTCATGGCGGCGATCTCTTCCGGGGGGAGCTCCGCGGCCCGACGCTCCATGTCCTGCTCCAGCGCGTCGAGCTTGCTCACAATCGAACTGAGCTTCCGCATCATCGGAACAATGCGACTGGTGCGGAGGGAAAGCTCCTCCAGCAGCGTCACGGCTCGCCGCCGACGCTGGTTCATGCGCTGCTGGGCGGCCTTGCGGGCCGCGGCGGACGCGCGTGTGTCGCGCACGATCGCCCAGTCCGCCCGGTTCAACTCCAACAGTTTGCGCACGGTGGCGAGATTCGCGGGCAATCTCTTCAGCACGGTGTTCTTGGCCATGCTCTCCGTCGTCGAAATCTTCATCGTGCGGTCAAAAGGCATCCGCCCGTCCGCGACGGCCTGCATGGTCTCAATGGCCTGCTGAACGCAGTAGTCGTTCTCGAGAATCCGCCGCCGGAACGCCATCCGCGTCAGCTCGATCTTCTTGGCCAGGGCGATTTCCTGCTCGCGGGTCAGCAGCGGGATTTCGCCCATCTGGGTGAGATACATTCGGACCGGATCATCCACCCGGCGACTGGCCGTGTCGGTCAGGTCCGCCTCGGTCACGTCTTCGAGCCCCTCGGCCGCTTCCAACGAGCCGCCCGGCTTGCGGCCCGCCTCCCGCATCTTGTCGGCCTCCAGCTCGTCGATCATCTGAATGCCGCTCTGCTCAATCCGATTGAGCACGCTCTCCAGCTTCTCCGGCGAGATCGCCTCGTCCGGAAGCGTCTCATTCAGCTCCTCCCACGTCAGATAGCGACGACGCTTCCCCCGTTCGATCAGCTCGTTCACACTCTGCTCAATGGGGTCGATGTCGGGCTGAACAGATCCCATTCATGTTCTCCCAGGAACCAGGCCGCACGCCGGTTCTCGCGCGGCCACTCGCCACTCCCTCTCCGCTCACTCCACGTCCATAGCGGCCGACGCGCTGCCACCAGGGTCAACGCGCCACGCTCCACCGACTTTCCGGCGGGATCAACCAATCCTGCCCTACCGCACTCTCCTGCAACGACCGAAACGCGTCGGCGTCCTCGCCGCCGGACCGCTGCACGTGTTCATGCAGTCGCCGCGCTTGCAACGCGGCCAGCTCGGACTGCAAACGTTCGCAGGCCGCGCGCAGGTCGTCGGCGGGCGACGTCACGCCGACCACCCGGGCCCGCGCCCGATTGACCAGTTCCAAAAGCAGGCCGTCGTCGCAGCGCGCGACGATGTCTCTGATGGAGTATTGCCGGTCGCGCGTCCGCGCTTCCACCAGTGTCCGGTAAAGCTGTTGCCATGTCTGAGAATAACTGGCACCGTCGGCCACCACCTCGGTTGCCGAGGACCAGCAATCTGGCCATGACAACAGCAGTCCAAGAACCGTCTCCATGGTCGTGACCAACCCGGCCGGCAACTCCGCCACGCTGGCCACGTAGTTAGAAACACTGCTCGCGATCGCGGGCGGTGCCGCGCCCTGGCGCGGCAAGCCGCGTTTGGCCGTCGTCAACAGCTCAAACACCGACTCCGCGGGCACACCAAGCAGGTCGCTCAGCCGCCCGACCAGGAGAGTCTGCTCAAGCGGGTCGACCCCGCCGGCCGATGCCGCCGCGGCCACGAACCGCAAAAACGCCTCCACGGCGGTCCGCTTCGTCCGCTGGCCGGCCTGGCCAAAGGACTTAAGTGTTTGCGACCACTTGAATTCTAGCGCGTCCATAGCGGTGTTCAAGCAGGCCTCGAAACGCTCGGGCCCGCCCTTGACCACACAGTCCGCCGGATCTTCCCCCGCCGGCAGCAACGCGACGCGGACCTCGCATTGTGTCCGCAACGCGACCTCGACAGCCCGATCGGCGGCCTTGAACCCCGCCTCGTCACCGTCGAAGCACAGGTAGATCGTAGCCGCCCGCGGCGACAGAAGCTTCGCGTGTGCATCCGTCAACGCGGTTCCGAGGGTCGCCACCGTGTTCGCGAAGCCGTGCTGGTGCAGCAGGACGGCATCCAGGTACCCCTCAACCACAACCGCGGACCGCCGCTCGTCGATCGCCCGTCGGGCAAGATCGAAGCCATACAGGACCCGCGACTTGCTGAACACGATGGTTTCCGGCGAATTCAGGTACTTGGCCGGATCATCGCCGAGCGCCCGGCCGCCGAAGGCAATCGGCCGCCCCAGAGCATCCGCGATGGGGAAAATCAGCCGGTTCCGGAAGCGATCATAGGTATCCCCCCGCTCGTTGGTGGCAATCAGTCCCGCCTGAAGCAGAATCTCATCGCGTAGACCGGCCCGACGGGCGGCGTCCAGAAGATCCCGCCAGGCGTCGATCGCCAAACCCAGGCCATGTCTTTCGATCGTTTCGGGTGTCAACCCGCGCCGGGCGGCGTACTCCAACGCGCCGCGGCCCGCCGCCGTCCCGGTCAGGTTGCGCTGGAAGTACGTGCGGGCCCACGCGACGGCGGCCAGCACCTGCTCGCGCATTTGGGCCGCGCGCCGATCCGCCGGCTCGGACCGCAGCTCAATTCCCGCCCGGCGCGCTAACGACGCAAGGGCTTCTCCGAAGCTGGTCCGTTCAATCAGTTGCACAAAGCGAATGACGTCCCCGCCGGCGCCGCAGGACCAACATTTGAAAATCTGCTTCGATTGGCTAACGGACAGCGAGGGCTTGTGGTCCGGGTGGAAGGGGCACAGACCCACAAAGTCTTTCCCCCGGCGTGCCAAGCGGACGCGCTCGCCGATCACGTCGACGATGTCAACGTTGTCTAAGACTTTTTCTTTCAGAAGGTTATGCATTGAGTACCGGGCGGCTCACGCAACCCGCACCCTGACCAGCAACCCACCCCGCGCACCGCCGGCTGTCTCGGCAGCGCTTTCATGAATCGTTCTAGTATAACTCATAAATGCGGGGCGGTCAATTTACGCACAGGAACACACAGCAAGTTACAGCTTGTTAACTACTGATTGATAAAACGATTACACCCAGGCCCTGCCGACCCCTAACGCCTACGCAAGAGGACACGCTGCCGCTTTCACGCGGAGCCGTTGCCAAACTGAAAAGCCCAAGCTACAACCCGACCCAAACACCGATCCCGCCTACCCAAAGGCGGGCGATCCCGCAGCGGCTCGGCGGCGCCACATGGACCACGGAGAAACCATTCCTCAGAACGGGCCCGCGGAAGCCGCCTGCGTCCTGTCCGCACGTCGCAACCGAAGATCAAATTCCATAATAGTCCTTGCCGCGCTGCTGGCCGGCGTTGTGGTACGTATCCCCCTGATCATTTCTGCTCCCGAGCGAGGCTTTCTGATGGACCACGTGCACTTCATGGCATGGTCTGACTGGGTCGCAGAACACGGAATAACAAGCATTTACGATTTCCCAGAGCACCGTTTGCTGAATGTGCGCCTGCCAGCCACGTGGGGCTACGGCGACCAGCCGACGCCTTTCCCGGTTCCGGAAGTATGCAACTACCCGCCGGCGGCCACCTGCATCTTCTGGGCCCAAGGGAGGCTGTGGCACCTGGTAGATGCGGAAGTCCGCACGCTGCCCGTCGGCCAGGAACTCGCTGCGTACAAGGAGTTTGCGGGGCGACACGCCACTTCGCGCGTCGCGAACACCGTCTCCGCGCGGGCCGTTAACGCGGTCATTCCCGTCTTCGCCGATGTTTTGCTGGCGTGGGGTGTGTTGCGCCTCGTGCGCAGTCTCGGAGAACCACAGTCACGCCGCTGGACCGCCCCGGCGGCGTTCGCAATCACCTTCCTGGCGCCGCCCTTTGTCCTGAATACAGGCCTCTGGATGCAGCTCGACTCCTGCCTCACCTGCCTGCTGGTCTGGACGATCTGTTTCATCGTCGAGCGGCGTCCGGTCTGGGCCGGCATTGCTTACGGAGCGGCGCTCCTGCTGAAGGCACAGGCCATCCTGCTGTGTCCAACGCTGGTCATTGTCGCGGTGAGCCTGCTTCGTGGTTTGTATGTGAAAACGGTACCCGCGAAGGCGGGGCCCAGCGGACTGCTGGTCGGTCAGCAGAGCGGTCCACCCGCGACCTCTCGAGCGGGCAGAGACCGGCTGGTTTGGTACCTTCACCGGTTCATACCGGCTCTCGCGCTCACTGCCGCTCTCTTGGTCGCACCCCACGCAATCGCCAACCGTGATCACCCAGAAGGCGGCTGGCTGCGCTGGTACCGACGGGGCTACGCACTGCCGATCGGCGAACAGTTTCCGCTTACCACGCTCAAGGCGTTCAACGTCTGGTGGCTGGACTTCTTAGTGCGCGGCGACAAGCCCGAGGCCTTGGCGCCGGCGACGATCGTCTGGCCCGGGCTGACCAAAGGTGAGGTTGGCGCGCTGCTCTACGGCGCGACCCTGGTCCTGGCCGCGTGGCTGTGCCTGCGTCGTTGGAGCCATGGGCCGTTGGGTTGGGTTGCGTACGCGGGGCTGTCGCTGCTGGCGGCCTTCGTCTTTCCGACGCGCGTGCACGAGCGGTACTTCTCCTACTCTCTGCCGTTTCTAATCGCTGCTGCGACCAATCTGTGGCGCTGGATGCCGGTGCTTGCGGTCCTCCTGGCCGTCGGCAGCTTCGAGATGACCTGGTATCTGTGGCTGGCACCGGCCGACGCCCCCCCGGAGACGCCGCCGCAGTCCGTGAATGCGGCCTGGTGGTCGGCTGTGCTTGCCGCCTTGACGCTCGGGAGCTTCGCGTACGCGTGCATCAGTCTTCTACCCGGTTTCCGTCAGCAAGCTCGCGAGTAGGTTTGGGGGGCGCAGGCCACACGGTACAATCGACGGGTGGTCACACTTTCTTCACGCGGTCCTTGCGAAGAGTTAACACGCGGGCGACAGATTTCGGTGGGCGGGCGGCTTGATGATGGCGGAGCTTGCCTCGATCCTGATCGTCGAAGACGAAGCAGACCTGGCCGATCTGCTGCGCTACCATCTCGAACGTGAGGGCTATCGTTGCCGACGTGTCGAGGACGGTCAACGGGCGTTGGCCGAAGCCGCCCGTCAGGTGCCGGATCTGGTTATCCTCGACCGCATGCTTCCGGGGTTGTCGGGCGACGAAGTGGCCCGGCGTCTGCGACGTGAGCCGCGGACGGCGGCAATTCCCATCATCATGCTGACGGCCAAAGCGGCGGATGAGGACGAGCTGGTCGGTTTCGCGCTCGGAGCCGACGACTACATCCGCAAGCCGTTCTCGGTGAAGCTGCTGCTGGCCCGCGTGTCAGCGGTGCTCCGACGGCGCGAGAGTGCGGGCGTGCCGCGCGAGGTGCTGGCCCTCGGACCGGTGGTGCTCGATCATGGCCGGCACGAGGTCACGGTGGCAGGCCGACCGGTGGAACTGACCGCCACAGAATTCCGGATCCTGGCCGCACTCATGGAAGCCCGCAGTCGAGTCCTCTCGCGCGAACAATTGATTGATCGCGTTCTCGGCCAGGGGGCAGCCGTCACCAACCGCGCCATGGACGTGCACATCGCGGCGTTGCGTAAGAAGCTCGGCCCGGCGGCGGACTGCATACACACGGTCCGCGGCGTCGGCTACGCGTTCCGGTTGCCCGACCAAACTCCCGAGCTACCATGAACGCGGCATGATCCTCAGCGGGCGGCCGTGGCGATTGTTCCTGACGGGCGGGCTGTTCGTCGTTGCCACGTGCGGCGTCTCCCTGTGGCTGCTGGAGCGGGAAGAGGCGCGCACGCGCAACCCGCAGTTGGCCGGACAATTGCTCGTACAAGCCCAGATGGTGCGCGACGTGTTGCGTGCGCAGTGGCCGGTGCTGCCGCAAGACGCCGTCCCCGTGCTGCTGCAAACCCTGCACGCCGCCGGCGTCCACGTCACTGTGGTGGACGTCGACGGCAACGTGCTGTTGGGCGCGCCGGACGGCACCCGCGATCCGGGACTCCTGCTTCAGCCCGAAGCCCGCCAGGCCCTGCGCACCGGATCGGCCGCAGCCGTCCGAGCGTGGGGACCGGTCAACCGCCTGCACCTGATCGCCGCCGCACGCATCGGACCCGACGAGCACCCTCACGGGCTGGTCTGGCTGACGCGTCCGGCCTGGACGGCCACGCGGGACCCTGGTGGGTTGCCGCGTCTGCTCGCCACCGTGGGGATGGTAGCGGCGGTCGCAACGCTGGTCTTTGTCGTGCTCGTGCTCCAGGTGCGCCGCCGACTTTTTCAGCGGGTGATCGCGACCGCCCGGGCGATGTCTTCCCAAGAGCGCGCCGATTTGCCGCAGTTCGCAGGCGACGACGAATTCGGCGACCTGGTAGCAACGCTCCACGACTTGCGGACACGTCTCGCCTCGCAAGTGGAGCTCATCGACCGGCAGCGCGGCATGTTGCAGACGCTGGTTGAGCAGCTACACGAAGGCGTGATTGTGGCGCGTGCCGATGGACGGGTTGTGCTCGTCAACCCCGCGGCGGTCCGCATGCTGGACCTGCGGCCCGACGACCCGCACGCCTTCGTCGGCCGGCCCGTGGAGGCCTGCTTCCCGCAGCATGCGCTTCAAGTATTGCTCACGGCGCCGGGCGCCACGAATGACAGCGAGTCTGGCGAGCCCTTGCGGCTGACGGTGAGCGGCCGACAAGGCACGACGTACCTGCTCGCCCGCACATCGGCACTGCTGTTGCCAGACCCGGAGCAAGGCGTGGCGGCCACGATGTCCGGCCGCGTGGTCGTGCTCAGCGATGTCACCGAACTCCAGCGTGCCCTCCAGGTGCGGACCGATTTCGTCGCCAATGCCTCGCATGAGCTGCGGACCCCCTTGTCCCTGATCCGCGCTGCCGTCGAAACCCTGTTGACGATGGACCTGAGGAGCGAAGCTGAGTTGGCCCGTCAGTTTCTCGGCAAAATCGATCGCCACAGTCAGCGGCTCGAGCAGATGGTCCAGGACCTGCTGGACCTCTCGCGTCTGGAATCGCCCACCGAGCGGTTCACGCCGGAGGATATCGACCTGCGCCGCTGGCTGGAGGAACTGCACGGCCGCTTCGTTGACGCGCTGGAGCGGAAATCGCAGCACTGGGAGACGCGCATCGAACCACCGCACTTCGTGACACTCCGCGCCAACCCCCATCTGTTGCGGCTTGTCCTCGACAACCTGGTGGACAACGCCATCCGGTTCACGGACCCCGAGGGCCACATCGGGGTGTACGTCTGCCAGGACGGCGCGTCTGTATTCATCGAAGTGCGTGACGACGGCTGCGGCATCCCCGCCGAAGACCAGCAGCGCGTTTTCGAGCGTTTCTATCAGGTACAGCGCAGCCGCTCGGGGCCCGAGCGTGGCACGGGCCTGGGACTCTCGATTGTCCGGCACGCCGTCGGGGCGTTGGGCGGCAGCGTCCGGCTTGAAAGCGAGGTCGGCGTGGGAACCCGCGTCATCGTCACGTTGCCGTATACCCCGGCCAGTACGGCGCGCTGACGGCCGGCGCGCAACTCCGGCCGACCGCCGACCACGCACTGGCACCGACCTTGCGGTCCCCTATAATCGGCACCCGTGATGTCGCGGCGACGGACCTATCCGCTGATGATTCTCGCGTTCCTGACGGTGGCGGGCCGCCTTCCGCCGGCTCCTGCGCAGGAGCAGAAATACCGCGAGCGGCAGGTCCTCGACCCGCAGACGGATCGTTGGGTCGATGCGGCGCCGGTGCCGGAAGGCGTCCCGGAAGACCCGCTGGATCGGGCGCGGGCGCTGTTAGCGCAGAGCAAGCCGGCCGAAGCGCGGCGTATTCTGCGAAAGTGGGTTAAAGAGAATCCGGACGACGAGCGCTACTACGAGGGGGTTTACCTGCTCGGCGAAAGCTACTACCAGTCACGGGACTTCTGGAAGGCGGTGCAGCAGTATCAGAACGTGGCGGAGAACGCCTCCGGGGAGCTGTTTCAACTGGCGCAGGCGCGCTGTCTGGACGTCGGGCGAGCGTTCCTGGCAGGCCAGAAGCGAATCCTGTGGGGCATTTTCCGGCTGCCGGCCTGGGATGACGGCGTGGAGATCCTCGACCGCGTCTGGCAGCGTGAGCCGGGCTCGCGGATCGGCGAGCTGGCCCTGAAGTACAAGGGGGACTTTCGGTTCGCGCGCGGCGACATGGATCTGGCGCAGGATGAATACGCCGGTCTGGTGGAGCAGTACCCCAGCGGTCGTTACGTCCAATACGCGATGCTGCGGACCGCTGAGGCCGCCGAGGCGGCCTTCCCGGGCATCAAGTTCGACGATCGCCCGCTGCTGGAAGCGGATCAGAAGTATCGACAATTCGAGGACACGTTCCCGGGCTACGCGGAGCGTGAGCGGATCGGCGAGCGGCTCGAAGGCATTCGTCAGCAGCGGGCGGAAAAGGATCTGGACATTGCCCGCTGGTACGAGCGTACTCGGCGGCCCGATGCGGCTCAGTACTATTACCGGCGGATCCTGCGCGACTGGCCCGGGACGCTCGCGGAAGCCGAGGCCCGCAGCCGCCTGCGTGCAATGGGCGTCCACCTCGAAGACGCCGAAGCACCGGCTGGGGGTCAGCCCGGGGTCGCGCCGCCCCAGGAGGTGGCCCCATGATCTTCCGCCTGACAGCCAGCGCTGCGGTGACCCTTGTACTGCTGAGCACGGGCTGCGGCTACAAAGCGGGCGGGCCGTATCGGACGGACATCCGCACCGTGTACGTGGAAATGTTCGGCTCGCGCGAATTCCGGCGTGAGCTCGAGTTCCAGCTCACCGAGGCGGTGAAGAAGCGAATCGGCAGCGACACACCCTACCGACTGGCCCCGCGCGAAAAGGCCGATACGATACTTACGGGCGAAGTGCTGGAAGAACGGCAGGCCGCGTGGGCGCCGGACTTCCGGTCTCGGCAGCCGCGCGAGAAACAGTTGACGCTCGCCGTCCGCATTCAGTGGCGGGATGTCCGGACCGGCCGGCTGCTTGTGGATGCGCCGGTACAGCTCCAGACCGTGGACTACCTGACGCCCACCGGCGAGACGGAGAAATTCGCCCAGGAGCGGGCGGTCGACGGGCTCGCGCGGCAAATCGTCGCCAAGATGTACGAAGAGTGGTGACGATCATCTGCGCCCCCGTCGGCGTGCTGTGGCGTGCGGCGCCGCTTCCGTGGCCAGAGAGAAGGTCCGATCATGCCGGACGAACCGCAGTCCCCCAAACCCCGACCCAACGGCAACGGCGGGCCGCCGCGGCCGCCGCCGCGCATGTCGCGCGGGATGTTCAGTTGGGTCGTCATTCTGGGGCTGGGGCTGATGTTTCTGGTGATGCTCAATCAGAGCATGCAGCGTGCGCAGAAGATCAGCATCAGTCAGTTCTGGACGCACGTGGAGCGGGGCGACGTTGCCAAGGTGACGATTCGCGAGGATGCCATCGTCGGGGAGTTTCACGAGGAGCGTATCCCGGCGCACGCTCGGCCGGAGACGCGCGCCTTCGAGTGCACGTACCTGCGGGTGGCGGACAAGATCGAGGAAATCCGTCAGGAAATCGCTGCCAAGAGCCCCACGCGCGTGGAGGTGTACAGCGAACCCAGCAGCAACCTGCTGATGAACATCCTGCTGTCCACCGTGCCGTGGCTGCTGCTGATCGCGGTGATCTGGTTCCTGCTGTTCCGCCAGCTTCGTCAGACCGGCGCCGGTCCGGGCATGCTGGGCAACTTCGGCCGCAGCCGGCACCGCGTCACGACCCGGGAACACACCCAGGTCACGTTCGCGGACGTGGCCGGGGTCGAGGAGGCCAAGGAGGAAGTGCTCGAGATCGTCGAGTTCCTGAAGAACCCGAAGCGCTTCCAGCGGCTGGGGGCCCGGATCCCGCGCGGTGTGTTGCTCGTCGGCGAGCCGGGCTGCGGCAAGACCCTGCTGGCCAAGGCGATCGCCGGCGAGGCCGACGTGCCCTTCTTTTCCATCTCCGGCTCGGATTTCGTCGAGATGTTCGTCGGGGTGGGGGCCTCGCGGGTCCGCGACCTGTTCCGGCAGGCCAAGGAAAACGCCCCGTGCATCATTTTCCTCGATGAGATCGACGCGGTCGGACGACGGCGCGGGCTGGGCTACAACGGTGGCGGGCACGACGAGCGCGAGCAGACGCTCAACGCGATCCTGGTCGAGATGGACGGGTTCGACACGAACGATCAGGTCATCGTGGTGGCGGCGACCAACCGGGCCGACGTGCTGGACCCGGCCCTGATCCGTCCCGGCCGCTTCGACCGGCAGGTGTACGTGCCACTGCCGGATGTCAAAGGGCGCTTCGAAATCCTGCGGGTTCACGCGCGGAAGGTGAAAATTCAGCCGCCGGTGGACCCGAAGTTGCAGCGGATTGCCCGCAGCACCCCGATGTTCAGCGGGGCGGACCTGGCGGCGATTGTCAACGAGGCGGCCCTGCTGGCGGCGTTGGCCGGCAAGGAAATGGTCGAACTCGAAGACCTCGAAGAAGCCCGGGACAAGGTCCGCTGGGGCCGCGCCAAGCGCAGCCGGGTCATCGACGAGAAGGACCGGACCCTCACCGCCTACCACGAGGCCGGACACGCGCTCGTTCAAACGCTCCTCAAGGAGGCCGACCCGGTCCATAAGGTGAGCATCATCCCGCGTGGTCCATACGGTGGCGCGACCTTTTCGTTGCCCGAGAAGGATCGGATGACGTACAGCCGGTCCTACGTGGAGGCGACGCTGCGGGTGCTGTGCGCCGGGCGGATCGCCGAGGAGCTGCTCGGCCACGACATGAACTCCGGGGCGATGGCGGACATCCGGCAGGCCACGATGCTGGCGCGGCAAATGATCACCGAGTGGGGCATGAGCGAACGGCTCGGCTTCGTGTACTATGGGGACGAGCCGGTCACCAGCCGCCCGCGGCTGGATTTCGGGCTGAGCCGCGAATTCTCGGAGAAGACCTCGCAGGCCATCGACGAGGAAGTCAAGCGCCTGATCGACACTGCCTACGCGGACGCTCGCCGACTCATCCACGAGAACCGGGACAAGCTGGAGGCGATTGCCCAGGCGCTGCTCAAGTACGAGACGCTGACCGGCGAGGAGATCCGCCGACTACTGGCCGGCGAGCGTCTCGACCGCCCCACAGTCGGTGAACTGATCGCCAGCGAGCAGGAGCGGCGTCCCGAGGGGCTGCCGGTCGCACGCCCTGTCACCCCGCCGCCCGATGCCCAGGCGGGTCCGTTGCCGACACCGGCTTGAGCACTTCGGTGTTTCGTCTCGCCGATCCGCGCCGACGTCGTATAATCCGGCCATGCTGCGTCACGCCAGGGAGTATGCCGCTTGATGAACGATTGGAAGACGCCGCGGCCGACGGAACAGTGCGCCGGCTGCCGGCACGTGTTTGAACCCGGCGAAACGGTCCGGGCGTTTCTGTACGAAGCGTCGACCGGCTACGAGCGGCGCGACTACTGCGCGGACTGCTTGCCAGCGGACGACCGCCAAGCCGTTGGATCCTGGCGAACCCGACGCCCCGTCCCCGCGGCGCGACGTCGGACCGCCTTCGATGCCGCGGTCGCGTACGAGCTTTTCCAACAGCTCGAGGATGACGCAGAACCTGCACGAATTCAGCTCCGCTTCCTGTTGGCGCTGCTGCTGTGGCGGAAACGCGTGCTGAAGCTGGAGCGAACCTGTGACGAACCCGGTGGTGAGTACTGGGAATTCCGAGACCTGCACGCCGACGCCACGCATCGCGTGCGGCGACCCGCTTTAGCCGAGGAGCAGCTCGAACAGCTCAGCAGCCAGCTCGAACAACTCGTCAGCGGCGAACTGCGCTCGGCCGACGTCGTCGGAACCGACCGGAAACCGGAGTCCGTGCATGACTAGCGCGCCACACGACGAACAGCGGCTTGCGACCGCACCGGCCCGGTCGTCAACGTGTCCGCCGGAAAAGTTCGACACAGCGCAAGGGCGGGGCCGTAGTGCCCACCGCCGGCAGCGCCGGACCGGTCGGGCCGACATGCTGCTGACGGCGTTGGCGGTGCTGATCTGCGGTTGTCCGCCGCCACGGGACCTGACACCCGTCACGCGGCGCGAGGCTCTTTTGAGGGTCAACGACAACCTGGCACGTCTGGACCGTCCGGTGCAGTACGCGGCGGTGGTATCGTTCCGGTTCGTCGATTCCGAAGGTCGTACCCGCAGTTTTGTCGGTCACGACGCCCGTTTGCTGTTCGCCCCGCCGCAATCGCTGCTGTTCGACGTGCGTTCGCTGGCCGGGACAGTGGCCCAGTTCGGGTCCAACGACGAGCGCTACTGGGTGTGGATCGAGCCTGAGGTAAACAAGCTCTGGTGGGGACGATGGGACCAGAGCCGCGAACAGGCGCTGGAGAAGCTTCCCGTGCCGCCCAATGAGCTGATGGACGCGTTGCTGCTGCGGCCGCTGCCCGAGACGCTCGAAGGCGGGCTGTTGCCGGTGCTGCGCAAGGCGGATGACGACTGCCGTTTGCTTTTCGTGCGACTCGGGATCGACCGTCAGCCCAGCGGCATGCGGGAAATCCAGCTCGATCCGCGCCCGCCGCATCAGCCGCTGGAGATCGTCGACTGGCTCCCGGACGGGCAGGTGGCGATGCACGCCATCCTGCGGGACTACCAGCGCATCGGGGCCGACGGCCCCTACACGCCCCGTCGCTACATCGTCACGTGGCCGCGTCAGCGGGCGGAAATGCGACTGGACGTCCTGCGGGCCACCTTCCGGCTCGACATCGGTTCCGAAGTGTTCGAGTTCCCCACCGGCTGGCGCGGCGAGACCGAACAGATCGACGCGGAACCCGCGCGCCCGTCCGCCTGTTCCGAAAGGCCCGCAACGCCGTGACGCGTTTTCCACCCAGGCACGACACGCACCGCGCGCTGTTGGTCGCGGCCGTACTGCTGGCACGGGGGGCAGCCGCGGACGCGCAATCCGGAGCCGCCGTTGGTATCTCGGCCGGCCAGACCTTTCGGCTGGCGGCGGACGAGCAGACGCTGTGGCTGGTGCAAAGTGACGGGGCGCGCTCCGCGCTCCAGGTGCGTGGTCCCGACAGTCCGTTCTCGCCACGTCCGCCGCTGCATGGCTCCATTGCCGAACTTGCCGTGGCACGGACCGGCCTGTATGTGTTCCTGGCAGACGGGGACTTCTACGCGTTTCGGCAAAACGAGTGGACGGCCGAGCTGAATCTTCCGGGTCGCGTCGTTCCCGTCGACCTGCTCGGGGCGAACAATGAACTCTATGCGCTGGTGCCGGCCGCGGGCGGCGACCCGAGCGACCCGCGCGCGGAGACGGCACCGCCCGACCGCCCGCAGGGCCGCCTGGTCGTCGCACGGTATGATCCGCGCGGCTGGACGACGTTGACCGCCGCGCCTGTTGGCAGCGATGGAGAGCCGGACCGGCGCCTGCGTCCGCGCCTGGGCGTCGCGCAGGGCTTTTTGCACGTGGTGTGGTTCGATCGAGATCGCGCGCAGATCCGCTCCGCGCGCTGGGATTCGCAGGCCGCGCACTGGCAGCCCGGCCCATCCCTGTCCGTCCCGCCCGACGTTTCGGCGTTCTGGGTCACCGCTGTGAGCCGCGTGCCAAGCATTTTCGTGGCACGACGGGCGGCAGACGGAACCGAGGAACTGCACGCGTGGCGACTGCTGGGGGACCTCCAGACCGGCAGCGCCGAGTGGCGCTCGGCCGCCGTCACGCTCTCCGCGCTGCCGGACGACGCGCGGCCCGTCGCGTACCTTGCCGCCAGTGGGTTCAATCAGCACGTGGCGCTGCTCGTATCGACCACCGGCGGCGCGTGGGTGCGCTTCGGGCGGATCGAAGGGCAACCCGCCGAAAGCTCGCACGCCGTGGCAACCATTTTCCAGCAGCGACGCGGCCCCGGGACGGCCGCCCGGTGGCTTCAAACCGGGACGCTGCTGGTGCTGACGGCCACCCTGCTGACGCTGTTTGTTTTCCGGCGCGGGTCGCTGGCTCAGAGTCTGAATCTGCCCGCCGAGTGGACCCTCGCCTTCGCCTTTCAGCGCTTGGCCGGATGCCTGCTCGACCTGCTTCCGTTCGCGCTGGGCAGCGCTGCCCTGCTGGGGGTCGATGCGCGGGCCGGAGTACGCGAGCTATTCACCTGGGCGGTCGGCCCGGACGCGGGTGCCCGACGCCTGCCCGGACAGGAAACCCTCGTGTGGTGGGCCGTCGCAACGGGGAGCTGCTCGCTGTATGCACTGGTGCTGGAACTCCTGGCACGTCGAACAGTAGCCAAGCTCATCCTGGGGACCCACGTGCTCGCCGAGAACGGTGGGCGTCCGCGCGTCCATCAGATCGTGGTGCGAAACCTGATCCGCTTCCTCGAGCTGCAACCGCCGCTGTGGATCCTCGGTTTCCTGGTCCTGCTGTCGCGCAACCGGCAACGACTGGGAGACATCTTTGCCGGCACCGTGGTCGTTCGGCGCGTGCGTGCTTCAACCACACCGCCCCCGAACGGCGAATGATTCCGCGGCTGCATCCCGGACGCGTCGCGGACACCCAGCAGGGCGCGTTCAGGGTACGTTGAGCCCCGCCCCCGGGCGCGGGCTACTTCAGTTCGACATTCCAGTAGGCGAAGTCGAGGAACTGTTTCCAGCTCGCGTATTTGGAATCGGAAAGCTTGATCGTCAACACCGGCGAGCGCCGCGGCCGACGCGGTGGAGCAATCAGCTTCATGTGCGCCTGCTCCGGCGTCCGCCCACCTTTGCGGGCATTGCAGGCGACGCACGCGCAGACGATGTTCTCCCACGAATTCGTCCCGCCCTGCGAGCGTGGGATGACGTGATCCAGGCTCAGCTCGGTGGTCGGGAAGCGCTTGCCGCAGTACTGGCACCGGTTCTGGTCGCGGGCGAACAGGTTCCGCCGATTCAGCTTGACCGTCGTGCTGGGCAGCTTGTCGTAGGTGAGCAGCCGGATGATCTTCGGGACGGCGATCTGGAAGCGCACCGTGCGGATCCAGTCGTAGTGCTCCGGTTCGAACCGGCGCTTGGCCTGGCTCACTTCGACCCAGTCGTTGAAATCGTACGACAGATACTGGCCGTTATCCGCCGAGATCACCTCGGCCAGCTCGGCGTACAGCAGGGTTAGAGCCCGGCGCGCGCTGACCACCCGGATCGCCATGTACAGGCGATTGAGCAGCAACACGCTGGCCGATAACGCCGCAACACCCTCCATGGATAAACCGCTCCGGATCTCCCGTAGGCGACTTTTTTGTATCTTAGCGGTCGCGGAGGCATCGCGTCCACCTCCGGCGGCGCGAATACGCGACGTGACCCGCCCGATAAGCAGTCGCAGAATCGCGCCTGTCGGCTCGTCCCACTCCGTTGCCCGCGCACACGCCGCGAAAGTTTGCGCATATTCGCGTTCTGTGTTGCTGCGCCCGGTTCGTGATTCGTACCCTTAACAAAAAGGAACCCGCGGGCAGGACAACCGGGCGGTTCCAGGAAGCGGCCAAGATCGGCTCCGGCTGCGGGTGACGGGCACTACAGGACCGGAGGGATGCCGGACGACACCGGCCGGCCCGGACGCCCGTCGATGGGAGTTGGCTTATGCGCGCGCTACAGTTCGCGGCCCGCCTGTGCCGCCGGCTGGCTCACGATGAATCCGGACCGACCGCCGTCGAGTATGCCGTCCTGCTCGGCCTTATCGTGCTCGTGGCCGCCGCCTCCATTCGAGCCGTCGGGGAAAGCGTGCACGGGATTTGGCAGGTAATTCACACGGCGGTCACGGAGCTCTGACAGCGCTCGCACAATCGCTCGATGGCAAAATGGCCGCCAGCCCGTACTCCGCCCAGCGTCGGCTGACGCGGTTGCGGATCTCTGCGCTCATGCGCAGCGGCTCGGGCCAGGCCCGGACCTGGCCTTCGCCGGGGAGTTTACGGGTGGCATCAATGCCCATCTTGCTGCCGGCGCCGCAGACCGGGGCGGCATGATCCAGAATGTCCACGGGTCCCTGGACGAACTCGATGTCCCGGCGCGGATCGACATTCGCGCACACGTGGAAGAGCACGTCGTCCGGGTCGTGCACGTTCACGTTTTCATCCACCACAATGATGATCTTTGTCAGCGCCATCTGGCCCGCGCCCCAGAGGGCGTGCATCACCTTCCGCGCCTGGTACGGGTACTCCTTTCGGATCTGCACAAACGCGCAGTTGTGAAAACAGCCGAACTGCGGCAGGTCGTAATCCAATACATCCGGCGCGATCATCTGCACCAGCGGCAGAAAGATCCGCTCGGTGGCCTTGCCGAACCAGTAGTCCTCCATCGGCGGCCGGCCAACGATGGTCGCGGGGAACAGCGGCTGTCGGCGATGCGTAATGGCCGTCACGTGAAACCGCGGGTAGTAGTCCGCCAGGGAATAGAAGCCGGTGTGGTCGCCGAACGGGCCCTCCAGGACGAATTCCTCCGCCGGATCGATGTACCCCTCGACGACGATCTCGGCCGTTGTCGGGACCTCGATATCCGGCTGCGTGACGCACGGCACGAGTTCCACCGGCTGCCCCTGGAGAAAACCCGCGAAGATGCATTCGTCCGTTCCGGGCGGCAGCGGACAGGTCGCGGCGTAGGGCATCACCGCCGGCCCGCCCAAGGCGACGGCCAGCGGCATGCGCTGCCCGGCACGTTGGTACAGGCGAAAGTGGCGCGCGCCATCGTGGTGCATGTGCCAGTGCATCGCCGCCAGCCGCGGCTCCAGAAGCTGCACGCGGTACATGCCGACGTTGCGGTCCTTCGTCTCAGGGTTCTTCGTAAACACGGCCCCCAGCGTGAGATATCGGCCGCCGTCCTGGGGCCAACAGTGCAGTGCCGGGAGTGTGAAAAGATCCGCGTCGTCCGTGTGCACAACCTCCTGACAGACGCCGCGTCGCACCACCCTCGGCGACAGGTTTCCGAGCTGGGCGAGCTCGGGCAATTTGCGCAGCTTCTCCAGCAGCGTCGTCGGCAGCTCCGGGCGCAGCAGGTTGCGCACCCGGCCGGCAATCTCCTCGAAGTCGCCACAGCCCAGCGCCAGGCACATCCGCGCGCGACTCCCGAAAGCGTTGATCAGCAGCGGGAAGCGCGCTCCCTTCACACGTTCGAACAGCAGGGCCGGTCCGCCCGCCTTCATGACGCGGTCCGCGATCTCCGTGATTTCCAGGACCGGATCGACCTCGACCGCCACACGCTTCAGCCACCCCCGGGTTTCCAGCTCGGCGACGAAACTCTGTAGATCGGCAGCCGGCACGGCGTGTCTCCTCGCAGGCGCAGAGTGCTCTGGCCGCTGCACAGTATAGGTGGGATAGCCGGCCGCGGGGACGTGCCCCCGCTGTCCCGCCGACACTGGGCAGGCGAGTGTCAGCGTCGAGGTTGCCGACCGGCTGTGCGACGTTTGGCTTGCTGACGGCGCCGCCACTCGCAGGCGACGTTCTTACGAACCAGGGTCCGCAGCCGCCGGCACCACACCGCCGCCATGGTATGACACAGCCCGGCCGTCTCCGCCGGCGGAAAGTCGGCGGAGGCGCAATCGAAGTCGCAGATCTGCGGCGGCGCTACCCGGGGGCCGCTGCGGGCTGCCACGTTCGAACTTCCCGTCTGGGCGTTCGGCTACTACGGACAGTTGGTGCCGATCAGTGCGACGAACGCGTCGATATCCGAGTAGGTCACGTCGTTGTCCAGGTCGCAGTCCGCGTTCAGCCACGGACACGGATCGTGGGGCCAGGCGGCCGGACCGGCGAGAGCCTCGATGAACGCGTCGATATCGGCGTACGTGACCATTCCGTCGCAGTTCGTGTCACCCGCGCAGGTGGCTGGCGCCAGACACGGATTCGGCGTGCACGTCGTCCCGTCGCCCTCATACAATCCGCCCAGGTCCGCGCACTGCGCCGGCGTCTTGATGCGGCAGATTTGACCGGCGAGGCAGCAGGCCCCCATCGGCGGCCCGACGCAGTCGTTGGCGGTCAGCGTGATATCGTCGATGTTCCAGCCCGGGTAGGTGAGCGAGGAATCGGTGGGGCCCATGCCCCAGCGGATCTGGAAGGAAGTCTGATTGTCGGCATAGGCGGAGACGTCGAACGACTGGAGGACCCAGCTTGAATCGCTGATCGCCGCTCCGGTCGCCGTCGCCCGCCAGATGGTCGTCCAGGCGGTGCTCGCGTTGCGGACTTCGATGGTCGCTTCGTCGTAGTCGTTATTCGATTCCACGCCCAGCCAGCGCCAGAAGTACAGTTTGACGTTGTAACGCCCGGCGCAGTTGATCGGCGTGGTCGTCAGGTACGTGGCCGGCAGGTTGTTGGTGTAATCGCCCGCCAGGTTGTACCCGTACACGTTGTTGCCGGTGTAGCCGCTGACGGGGTCGCGGTTGTGCGAGCCGCCGCCGGTCGGCCGCCCGAAGGCCCACTGGCCCGCCGTGGTCCAGCCGGGGTTCGTATCCAGCAGGTTCTGGTACACCACGGCTTCGCCATAGGCGACCATCGCCTCGTGGGTCTGATCCGGCGCATCGAACGGGTCGGTCCACATCTGGCCGGTGGTTGTCTCGGCGCTGAAGTAGTACAGAAGATCGTCGCCGCACGTGGCGGGCGGCAAGGTGGCCTCGTACAGGTTGTCGCCCAGACTCGCCATGGGGACGGCGTACCAGGTGCCGTCGGCGAAGTAATGAAGCTGACCGCTGCCGGGCTGCGGCTGGACCTGGCCGACCCCCGTCACCTGGACGCGGACGGTCGTCGCCCCGTTCGGGAAGCTGTACTCCGGCAACCCGTCCGGGTAGGTGAACAACAATCCGTCCACCTGCACGCCGGCCTGATCCACCAGCCACCCGACGACGGTGCGTGTCATCCGCACGGCATACGGGAAGTTGAGATATCCCGGCATGTCGTAGTTGTCGTTCTGCGTGTGGTAGTAGGGATTGACCCACACGGCCCCCTCGATGAGCAGACACGCCTGCCAGCCTCTGGCTTCGAACGGGGCGTGGTCGCTCTGGTCGACCTGTCCGCCGACGGTCACCGTCAGGCCGCCGCTGTACTCCGCCAAGGCGTTGGCCAGCGCGGTTTTGATGGGATTGGACGCCGTCCGTCCGTAGATCAGAGCATGGTTCGTGTCGGGATCGTAACAAACCATATCCAGCGAGATCATCCCGCGGATGTCGTCGTTCTGGTGCGCCGTGGTGTACGCCTTGCTGCCGTACAGGCCGAGTTCCTCCAGATCGAACGCGATAAAGCGGATCGTAGTGTCGGAAGGGTACTGACTGAGAATGCGCGCCGTTTCCAGCACGGCAGCCACGCCGCTCGCATTGTCATCGGCCCCGGGGTTGCTGACCGAATCGTAATGCCCTCCGATGATGTAGATCTGCCCCGGAGAGACCGTCCCGGGCTTCGTCGCCACCACGTTGACCCCGTTGTAGCCCCCGTACGTAAAAGGCTCAAAAGCTGCACTGAGCCCGTAGCTCTGGAAGAGTGACAGAATGTTATCGCGGGCCAGATTGTGATGGGCCCCACTGGGCCCGCGATTGTGTCCCGCGTGCGTGTAGAGCCAGTCCCTTAGAAACGCCTGATAACTGGCCTGGCTTACCTGATTCGCGGCTACCTTCCCGCGGTCGGATGCCCAGACGGGACCAACCGCCACCCAGCTCAAACACAGTGCCAGAACCCAAGCCCATCGTCGTACCCACGGCCGGATTGTCACGGCGATTTCCTCCTGGCTGCGATGGTGTGAAAGAATGGCGCCAGCCGCAGAGGCGGTTTGACACACACGCCCGTCGCCCAGCGCACCGCACGGGACACTTCAAAGCCTCCGCTTCGATTCTAACGAAGTGCTACCCGGTGGGGCAATCCTTATCCGAACGCCCATGCGACCATGAGAGCCCCCCGCGCATGCGCGCAATCGCACGGCCCGCCCGCCGCGCGGCAAATGGTGCGGGTGATCCTCAGCCCTCTTTTGCACACACCGGGCACGCCCCGGCGAAGTCAGGAGAAAAAACGCTCGTTCAGCAACCGAGTTTCCGCCTCGCGCATGTCCATCAGCGACCACTGCACCGCCGCACTGGCGACCTGCGCCCATACCAGCGCTGTCAGGAACGCGACGGCGGGTCGCGTGCCGGCGCGCAGCGATGGCCGCCGCAGGAACAACCCCAGCGTCAGCAGTGGTGCGAAGGGAATCCACAGCCGGGGCGTTTCGCTGTTGGTGAAGCCTACCGTGGCCACCATGACGATCACTGAGGCGAGCAGCAGCGCACGACCGAAACGCATTTCATCCTGGGTCAAGCTCGGCACCTCGAGCCCGTCGGACGGGCTCCAGAACGACAGCCCCCACAGCGCCGGGCCCGCAAAAAGCAGAAACAGCGGCACGCCCAGCAGTTGCCAGGCCAACGGCATAGCGTCGGGACCGCGCGTCACCAGCGCCTGCGACCGGGCGACGGAAGCGAATGTGCCATACCAGTCCAGGCCGCTGACCACGGAGACCACCGCCGTCACAGCCAGCGCTCCGACGAACGCGGGCAGCACGACGCCCAAGAGCGTACGGCGCAATTCGCCGGCGCGGCGTGAAGCAGTCCATCCCGTAGCCACGACGACGATGCCGGCGAGCCAGAAGTGGACAAGGCTGACGAGGCAGGCGAGCGGAAAGACGGCTCCGGCCACGAGCGCCGCCCACGGCCGGTTGCGACGCCAGGCGTACAGCCAGAAATGCAGTGGCACGCCGGTCGTCAGCAGTTGGACCGGGTCCTTGCCGGGGGTCAGCAGGAGAGTCGCCGGCGTAAAGACGCAGCACACGGCACAGGCGAGCGCGGCCGGCGGCGAGCAGTACAGCCGCGCCGTCGCATACCAGAGCACTGTCGAAAACGCCCACAGCGTGGTAAGCACCCAGACAAACACCAGCCCCAGCGTCACGCCCGGCCCGACCTTCTCCCACGTTTTTTCGCCAGCCATTTCCGGGCGCACGCGCGCGGTGGGCAGATGAGCCAGCCACGGCCAGCGTTCAACGGCGCGCCAGAGGCCGATCGCCAACAGCGTCGTTCCGGGCGGATTGCTGATCACGCGCGTTCCCCGCATCGCCGCGGGCGGCGCTGCGGCCCGCTGCGGAAAAGCAGCCAGATATTCCCGCACCGAGCGAACGCGCAACGCCTCGAGCACGAAGGCGCCATCCTGCGACGGCGAGAACGTGTTGAAAACATGCTGATTGACGTGCTGCGGGGGCGCAACGTACGACCAGACAGCCAGCGCGACGACCGCGGCAGCCGCCAGGACGAGACCCAGTCTTCGGCCCTTGGGGCTGCTCGTGCCTGACAGCCAGACCGCGACCGCCAGCCCGACGCCCATAAGGACCGCGGAGGGCACCGCGATCACCCGCCGCTCCCACACTGGCGACCAGAGGTACACGAAGCGGCCAGGACAGCCGAGCGGGACGGCCAGGAGGCGTAGCAAGAATGCGACGACCAGTGGCCCCAGCGCGGCCGCAAGCAACACTGGCACGGCCCCGCGTGGCAGCCGCGGTGCCGAGTGTTGAGAAGTGGGCTTGCCTCGGGATGCGGCCGACATCATGACGTCGTATCCTGCACCTCTAGCACGCGGATGGCCTGCGCGATGCGCGTTACCACCTGCCGCCGCGTGTCGGCGCCGGCGTCCGGGGAGCACAGGAAAGCAAGGTCTACGGGCGGACCGTACTGAACACGCGTATTGCCGAACTGCTCGCGCCCTGGCGTCTCCTCACCACGGGTTCCGACGCGCGAAATGCGGCAGGGAATCACAACAACCCCACCGCGCAGGGCCGGGGTCCCTGCCAAGTCGAGAAGGTCGCGTCGCACGTGCGGCGGTCCGGCGCCAACGTCGGACAGCAGGACGCCGAAGCAGTCTGCGTGTCGCAGGCGTTGGGGTGTGTCCGCCGCGACCGCGCCGTCGATCACCGCTTCGTCGGCGACCGCTCGTGCGAGGCGAAGCAGCGCGCCGGTCAGGCCGCGACACGAGCCAGATTGGACGAGGAAGCGGACCACGCGGCGCGGACACGTGGCCAGCACAGAAAGCGGTCCCAGGTCTTCGGCTCCGCACGCCACCACCAGGACCGGTCCGGTTCGCGGCACAGTGCAGATGCCCACGCGTCGGACGCGGTAGCGGAAGACGGCATAGAAACGGATCAATTCGAGCGCCAGCCAGACGATCGGACCGTGTTCGCTCCCGTGTCGATACACGCGCCACGCGGCCATGCCGGTCAGCATGACCCCGGCGCCGGTCAGCCCGAGCAACACCGGGATGTAGCGGTCCAGATGCGGGATGTGCGGCAGCCCGAGGAGCCCGGTGGTGGCAACGATGGCCGCCATGGTGCACATGTCGGAGACGCCGAACACCCGCCCGCGCCGCGCGTCGGGCACAAAACGCTGAATGACAACCATCACCGCGACGAGAATGCCAGCTCCGTGCACGCCGATCAGAAACAGGCAGAGCGCTGTCAGGATGCGGCCAAGCTGGAGGGCGCACGTCGCCGCCAGAATCCAGGACCACAGCGCGGCGCCGCACACCGCGGTGAGCACGACCAGTGAGACACGGAACGCCGGCCCGATCAGCGTGAGGACGGCCGCTCCCGTCGCCAGGCCGGCGGCGATCAGGCCCCGATACATGCCAGCCTCCGAAAACCGGCCGCCGAAAACGTCCCGCACCAGCGCCGGCACAACGGAGATCATCACGCCGGCCGCAGCCCAGAACACGGTTCCGAGGAGGATGATTTGCCAGACCCGGCGATGGTCCCGCACATAGCGGAAGCCCTCTTGCAGCGGCGTCCACACGCCCGCCGGCAGGGTGTGTGGCACAGCGCGCGAACGCGACATGGCGATCCCAGCCACGAGCGCCGCACTGACCACGAACGTCAGCCCGTCGAGACGATAGTTCCAGTCCAGACGCAGATGGCCCGCCAGGCTGAGATCGACCAGCGCGCCGCCGAGGATGGCGCTGAGAATGGCCCCGATCGTGCCCAGCGCACTGATCAGCGCGTTGGCGCGGACGAGCTGATCGTCGCGGATCAGCGTCGGAACCAGTGCCTGGCGTGCGGGGGAGAAGAAGGCCGCCAGCGACCCAGTGAGTATGAGCGGGAACGCGACGCCGAAATCGCCGAGCCCGCGCTCGAGCAGAGCTGGCACAACAACGGGAATGCTCAGCATGATGGCGGCCCGGATCAGGTCCGCGCCGAACATAGTCCACTTGCGGCTGAAGCGGTCGGCCCACCAGCCGGCCAGGGGGCCCAGGCACACGAACGGGGCAAAGAAGCAGAAGGTCATCAGCGCCTGAACACGGGTCACATCATCCCGCTGAAACCCGCCCGCCGTCTGGAGCAGGGCCATCTCGCTCAGGTGGTCCCCCACGGCACTGATCCCGTACGCAGCCCACAGCAGCATGAAGTTGCGATTACGGAGCAGGTTGGACGGCAGCGGCGGTGCAGGGGCGGTGACCATCGCTCGTGTCGGCGAAAACGTCGCGGATCGCGTTCCGGGCGAACTGTACGTGCGCTCCGGCGGCACGTAAAGGCATGCCCGCCGCCCGGCAGGCGCAGCCGCCGTATAATGGACGGATGTCGTTAGCCGGATCTGCGGCAGACGGCACCGGATCCGGCGACGCAGCAGGACGCATGCGATGTTGCGGCGGATGGCGGTCGTCGGACTCGCGACGTTCGGGCTGGCGCTGCCCGGGTGTGAAGGGAACGGGCGCACGAGCGCGCCACCAGCTAATGGTCCCAATGCCGCGCCCTCGCCGACGACGGAACCAACCGTGCCCGCCACGCCGTATTGGCCTGAGACGGCGACCAGTCGACCATCCACAGGTCCGGTGGCCACCAGTCGGTTTGCGGAGCCGGAACTGCCTGAGTACCTGACCATTGTGGCGCCAATCCGTAACGACTTCCCGGCCACAGCGCGCGTGCTGAAATGCGGCGACCAGCGCCTCGCCGTTGAAACGCGAAACGTTCACCGGCTGCGGATCGACCGGGACCGCCTGCCTCTGAATCCACGCCGCAGCATCGCCCTCGTGCTCGACGGTCAGTCGCTCGAGTGGCTCGCGCGTTCGAAGGTCGAAGAGTTTGAGCGGTCGCCCAACGGCGTGTGGGTGCCGGTCAACCCCGCCGAGCCGGGCAAACCCTGATCATGTCGCCATCTGCCTGTCCGTATGTGTCGCGTGCCGGCCTGAAGCTGGCCGCCGCCTTGCGGGCCTTCGACCTGAACGTGACCGGCTGGACGTGCGTCGACTTCGGCAGTCAGGTCGGCGGATTCGTGGATTGCCTGCTCCAGCATGGGGCGACGCGGGTGTACGCGGTGGACCCGGGTTACGGCGTGCTGGACTACCGGCTGCGGCGGGACCCGCGCGTTGTGGTGTGCGAGCGAACCAACGCGCTGACGTACGAGTGCCCCGAACCCTGCGACCTGGTGACGATCGATGTCGGCTGGACGCCACAGCGTCTGATTCTGCCCGCCGCACGCCGTTGCCTGCGGACGCCGACCGGCCGCGTGCTGACGCTGGTCAAGCCGCAGTACGAAGCGGACCGGGAGGCGCGCCGCGGGGGCGTCGTGCGCCCGGATCGGCTGCCGGAGGTGCTGGCCCGCTGCCGGCAGGATGTCCTCCAGCTCGGCTGGCAGTTGCTCGGCGAGTTCGAGAGCCCGCTCCGTGGCCATGGCGGGAACGTCGAATTCTTCTGGTTGCTGACGTTCGGCACTGCGGTGCGCGGCGCCGGGCGCTGACGCGGCCCGGCTGGGGTTGTGCTGCGGCGCTATGGGCGCCAACATGCGACCCGACTCCCCCGGGGCCCGCGTCCTCGGGTAGACTGCATGGCATGTCGGTCCCCACGCGTGGCTTGATCGAACGCCTGCTGGTCGTGCTGCCGAACTGGGTCGGCGATGTGGTGCTGGCCAGTCCGGTGCTGGCGGCGTTGCGCATGCACTTCCGCACCGTGACGATCGTCTACCTCCTGCGCCGCTACGTTCAGGAAATCATCGAGGGGGGCGGGTGGCATGACGAGCTTGTATTCTGGCCACCCGGAGCAGGAGCGCGGCGTACGTGGCAGATGCTGCCGCTGGCCGCAGAGTTGCGCCGCCGCCGCTTCGACGCCGCGCTGTTGCTGACGAATTCCTTCCGGTCCGCCTTCGTGACGTGTCTGGCCCGCATCCCCTGCCGGGTCGGCTACGCGCGGGATGGTCGCGGCTGGCTTCTGACGGACCGTCTGGTGCCGCTGCGACGCAATGGGGTTTTTGTTCCCAGCCCGGTGCTACCCTACTACGTCCGGCTGGCCGAGCACCTCGGATGCGCCGTCACCGATCGGCGCGCGCGGCTGGGGATTACCGCAGCCCAGGAGGCGGCCGGGCAGGAGCTGCTTCGTCACTACAAACTGGCGGATGGTCAGCCCTACGCGGTAATCAACCCGGGCGCAGCGTACGGAGCGGCCAAGTGCTGGCTGCCCGAGCGCTTTGCGGAACTGTGCGAGCGACTGCCGGCCGAATTCGGTTTGCAGCCCGTGATCGTCGGTAATCCGCGCACGGAGGGCGCGTTGATGCAACGCATCGCCTCTCTGGCGCGGACGCATGTGGTCTGTTGCGACCGGCCACCGACGACACTTGGTTCGCTGAAGGTTCTGATTCGGCAGGCGCGTCTGCTGGTGTGCAACGACACCGGCCCGCGGCACTACGGTCACGCGTTCAGCGTCCCGACCGTGACGATCTTCGGGCCGACTCATCAGGCCTGGACCGATACGGACTACGCCGGCGAAATCAAGCTCCAGGTGCCGGTGGAATGCGGACCGTGCCAGCTCAAAGTCTGTCCGCTCGATCACCGCTGTATGACAGGCCTGACGACCGAACGGGTGCTGCGCGCCGTCTCGGAAGTGCTTGCGCGGGGCGGCAACGACCGCGGCGCCAGGCCGCCGGCGTGCCCGAATGAGGTCCGCGCCGCCGACACCGTCGGCACACCCGCACCGTGAGGGTCGCCAAATGCTGTACACCGAGCACATGCGGATCGATCCGGCGTACCGGGCGGCGTTGCACCGTGTCGGTCTGGACAGCGTGGCGCGGGTGCTGTCCCGCACGGACGGCCGCGTGGTGGCCTGGAGCCGCTCGACGGAAACGCTGCTGGTGCCCGGCGTGGATGACATGCCGGGCTTCTACGTCAAACGCTACTACTTTGCGCGCTGGGCAAACCGGCTGCGTGGGTTCTTCCGCGGAACCTTCTTCGGCATGCACCGGGGGCAGGCCGAGTATCGGGCCCTCAACGCGTTGCGCGAGGCCGGGATCCCAGCCGTCCGGGCAGTGGCTTATGGGGAACGGCGCGTTGGCCATTTCCTGGCAGCCTGCTTCCTCATCACCGAGGAAGTGCCGGACGCCGTAAACCTCACCCACTTCGCCTTGCGCGTGGCCGCCGGACACCTTGGGTTGTCCCGCGCTCAGCGTTATCGGCTGATCCGCGCGCTGGCCACGCAACTGGCCGCCCTGCACGCCGCGGGTCTGTCGCACGGAAACCTGTTCTGGCGGAACATCCTGATCCGCAGCGGTCCAGACGGAAGCCCAGAGTTTTTCTTTCTCGACGCGCATCCGCTGCGGACCTGGGAGCGTCTGGGAAGAGGCGCTACCTGGTGGTGTCGCGAGCTGGCCCAGGTGGCCGTCTCGGCCCTGCCTTTCACAACCCGTGCGGAGCGAATGCGTTTCATGCGCCACTACTGCGAGTGTGCCCGGCTGCCCGCCGCTCTCAAATCGCACCTGCGTCAGATTGCAGCTTTGGCCGAAGCCTGGCGCCGCCATGAGGACCGGCGTATCCGCATGCAGTGCCTCTTCGAACGCTGGAACGAGCAGCTCGCGCTGGAGGAACGTTGGCCCGCCGGGTCTGGGGCCGCGGCGGGTTGCGCGGAGCCGAGCGCGTGATGCGCGGCGAGTTCAGCAGCGACGCTTGGCGTGCCCGGCTCAACGCGGCCGGTCTGCGCTCCCCGCTCGATCTGCTCAAACCGGCCCTGGACACGCGCCTGGGGGGGCGCTGGCAGCCGCTGACCAAACCCGGTCTGCGCGGCCGGGAGCGCTGGCGCTGGGAACTCGATGGCGCGCCGACCGACGTGCTGTTCCTCAAGCGATACACGCGGCCACCACTGAACCAGCAGTGGGACCGCTTTCGACGTCAGACGTGGCGGCACAGCCGCGCGTGGTGGGAATACCGCCAGTCGCATGAACTGGCGCGCCGCGGTGTGCCGGTGGCACGCGCGGTGGCCGTGGCCGAACGCATGGCCGGTCCGCTCGAGCTGGACGCGGCAGTGCTGTTAGAAGCCGCCCCGGGGACAGCACTGGATCGCATCTGGCCGTCCTTGTGCGCCGCCGGCGCCCCGGTCACGCGCGGTCGACACCGTCACACGGTGGTGCGCGGGCTGGCGCTATTTGTTTCGGCGTTTCATCAGACGGGCCTGTGCCACCGCGACTTGTACCTGTGCCATATCTTTGCTGAGCTGGATCCGGTTGGCGCCGTCGCACCGTGCTTCACGCTCATCGACCTGGCCCGCGCGCATCGCCCACGGTGGCGGCGGCTCCGCTGGATTATCAAGGACCTCGCGCAGCTCGACTTCTCGGCGCGACAGGTGGGGGCGACGCGCACCGACCGTCTGCGGTTCCTGATCACGTATCTGGGTCTGGAGCCCTCTTCGCCGCGGGTACGGTTTTATGCGCGTCGCATTGTGCGTAAAAGCGCGCGCATTCTGCGTCGGGAGCTGCGCCGGAGTCGCCGTCCGTGAGAGTTGCGCTGGTCTGCGAGCAGGTGGACGTCGCGCGGGGCGGGGCCGAAACCTCCACCGTAGAAATGGCCCGTCGCCTGGCCGAACTGGGCCTCGAGGTGACCGTCGTCCACCGGGGCCAGCGGTCCGCGGCGAAAACCCCGCCCGGGGTACGCTTCCTCGCACTTCCCGGACCCGGACCGACGCGTCTGCGTCGCACGTACGGCTTTTTGCAGGCCGTGAACGGACTCTGCCGCCGACCGGTGTTCGACGTGGTCCACGCGGTCACACCGTGTCTGTGTGCGCAGGTGTACCAGCCCCGTGGCGGGACGTACCCGGAAGCCATCGCCCGCAGTCTGGCGGTTCCGGGCCGGTTGCCGCGCGTGTTACGTCGTTGGGGGCGACTTTTCAACATGCGTCAACAGTTCCTGCGGCGCATCGAGCGCCGTCTCTTGACGCACTACAGCGCGCGGGTCGTGGTCGCCGCTGTGTCGGACTACGTACGTCGACAGGTTGTGGAGGGGCTCGGGTTCCCCGCAGCGCAGGTCCGCCTGGTGTTCAACGGCGTCGACATCCAACCCGCGCCGCCTGAAGCGCGCCAGTCGTTGCGGGCCCGCTTGGAGCTGAGCGAAACGTCGGGGCTGGTTCTGTTCGTGGCCCACAACTTCGCGCTCAAAGGGCTGCGGGAGCTGCTGCGGGCAACGGCCGCGGCGCGCCGCCGCTGGACGCTGGTGGTCGCAGGGCGTGACGCCCCCCAGCCGTACCAGCGCTTGGCCGGTCGGCTGGGGATCGCCGACCGCGTGCACTTCGTGGGTACCGACGCGCCGACCGCCGGGTGGTACGCGGCGGCCGACGTGCTGGCCCACCCCACGTGGTATGACCCGTGCAGTCGCGTCGTGCTCGAAGCGCTTTCGCTGGGCCTGCCCGTCGTCACCACGCGGTACAACGGGGCGGCCGAAGTCCTGCAACCGGGTCGTCATGGAGCCGTGCTCAACGAACCGGACGATATCCCGGCGCTGGCTCAGGCAATTGAGAACTGTCTGGAGCCCGCCGTGCGTGCCACGTGTGCCGCGGACGCGGAATACCTGCGCGGGCAGCTCTCCATGGCGCGTCACGCACGCGAGCTGGCCGTTTTATATCAGGACGTGCTGGGACGCCGATAGTGCCCCGGCCCCCTTGGGCCCGCCGCGGGTGGCGACTATACTCACAGACCGGTCGCCGGGGGCTGCCCGCAGCGGCACGCGCGCGGGGGTGACGGTATGTGTCGCCCGCCGACGGGCGAACGCACAGGATACACCGTTGACTATTACGGCGGTACAGCGGTTCTACCGGGTTCACGCGCACGTGTACGACAGTACACGCTGGCTCATTTTGCATCGGCGCCGCGCGGCGGTCGCCGCCCTGCAACTGCGGCCCGACAGCCGGGTGCTGGAAGTGGGGTGCGGCACGGGCCTTAACTTTCCGTATCTGCTGCAATGCCTTGACCCCGTCGCCGGTCGGCTGGTCGGTCTCGACTTCTCACCCGACATGCTTGACCGCGCCCGCCGACGCATCGCCGCCCACGGCTGGCCCAACGTTGAACTCGTCTGCGGCGACGCCACGAGCATGCGGCTGGGCACGCACTTCGACGCGGTCTTTTTCGGCTATAGCCTGACGATGATCCCCGACTGGATCGGCGCGCTCGAGCGGGCGTTGGAGCATCTGATACCCGGCGGACGCCTGGTCGTGCTTGATTTCGGCCGCTTCCACGCCTGGGGCCCGGCCGGGGCCCTGCTGCGCGGCTGGCTGCGCTGGAATCACGTGGAAACGCTCCGGCCGTACGAAGACTATCTGCGCGATCGACTGGCGGACTTTGAGGTACGTTACTGGCTCGGGGGTTACTGCTTCATCGCGGCGGGACGAAAGGGCGCGTCAGCATGTCAACCGTCGTGAACCTGCCCACCAACGGCAAACGCAGCCTGCTGGAGCGGCTCGTCTTCCGCGGCATCGTGTTCAACATGTCCTGGGAAGACCCGGAGATGGACCGGCAGGCGTTAAACCTGACGCCGGACGATACCGTGGTCTCCATCAGCTCGGCCGGCTGCAACCCGCTGAACTTTTTGTGCCAGAGTCCTCGCCACCTGTACTGCGTGGACGGCAACCCCGCACAGAATGCGATCCTCGAGCTGAAGCTGGCCGCAATCCGTACGCTCGATCACGGGACGTTCTTCGATATCTTCGCGGCCCGCAACCCGCGCGTCGTCACGCGTCTCTATCGCCCCTACCTGCGCCCGTACCTCTCGCCCGGGGCGCAGGAGTTCTGGGATGAAAACCTCTGGATGGCTGCCCGCGGCCTCTACCAGTTCGGGCGCATGGGACTGTTCTGCCGCATCCTGCGCCGCTACCTGGCGATCCTCGGCATCCGCCGGGACCTCATCGACGCGTTTTTCGAACTGCGGGATCTGAATGAACAGGCCGAGTGGTACCGCCGGTATGCCGCTCCCCGCCTGTGGGGCCCGTGGTCACGCCTGTTCGTGAACTTCCGGCCGCTGCTGTACCTGTGCGGCGTGCACCCGGCGCAGTATCGCCTGGTGGACGGCCGCCACGACATGTACGAATACGTCAAGGAACGGCTCGAGTATGCGCTGACGAAGGTGCCGATTTACGACAACTATTTTCTGAGCCAGGCGGTGACCGGCCGCTTCCGCGGAGAGCGGGTGCCGCCGTACCTGCGCGCCGAGAATTTCGCCACGCTGCAACGCAACGCGGACCGGGTCACGGTGGTCAACGGCTGGCTGGGGCCGTTCCTTGATACTCTGCCCGTCGGCTCGGTCAACAAGTTCAACCTGCTTGACATCTTCGACTGGATGACGGCGGAGATGTTCGAGGCGACGCTCCGCAGCGTGCTGCGGGCCGCGGCCCCCGGCGCGACAGTAATCTATCGCTCCGGCAGCTACGCGCTGGATCCGCCGCCGGGCGTAGCGCGGTTCTTCCAACGCCACGACGAGCTCGCTCGTCGACTGCTCGCCAAAGACCGTTCGGCCACCTACGGCAGTTTCTATGTTCTGACCGTCAACGGCCACCCGGCACACACCGCGGGCGAAACCGCTTCGGTCGCCGCGGCGCCGGCGGCCGCCATGCAGGTGAGTCATGCCCATGTCTGAACAGCGTGCGACAAACATCACCTGGCACGAGGGACACGTGGACCGTGCGATGCGCCACCGGCTGCTGGGCCAACGCGGGGCCACCATCTGGTTTACCGGCCTGCCTTCTTCCGGCAAGAGCACCATCGCCTTTACGCTCGAACACGCGCTGGTCGAGCGCGGGCGCCTCGCCTACGTGCTCGACGGCGACAACATCCGGCACGGCCTGAACCGCAACCTCGGCTTCTCACCCGAAGACCGGGCGGAAAACATCCGCCGGATCGGCGAAGTCGCGAAGCTGTTCGCCGACGCGGGCATCCTGACCTGCACCAGCTTCATCAGCCCGTACCGGGCCGACCGCGACCAGGCTCGGCGGATTCACGAAGCCGCTGACCTGCCGTTCATCGAGGTGTACGTCCGCGCCCCGGTGGAGCTGTGCGAACAGCGGGATCCCAAGGGCCTGTATCGCAAAGCGCGGGCCGGCGAGCTGAAGGAATTCACCGGCGTTTCGGCCCCGTACGAGGAGCCCCTGCGCCCGGAACTCATCCTGGATACCGCCCGTCTTTCACCCCAGGAGGCAGCCGCAGTCGTGCTGAACTATCTGCACGAACGCCGGCTGCTGACTCTTGAGTAGTGGCACGCCGTCCGGGCCCGCCTTCGGGTCGTCCGCGTCGCGGTCAGCGCGGCGCCGGCGGAAGCGAACACCGCATCAGCCCCCCTGACGGAATCGGCGGGTAGCTCATTCGTACACGGTACGCATCGAACCGAGCTGCATCCCACCCCAGCCGGCCGAACGCATGGCGCAGCATCTCCACATAGGCCGGATACTCCGCCACGACCAGTCCTTCCAGCCCCACGCCCAGGTATTCCACCCGCTCATGGATCGGCAACCGGTCGCATTCCAGACGCGGCCACTCGAGCCCCTCGGCAAACAGATCGCTGTACAGGTTGAATTCCGGTATCGCCGGCTCCCAGAGACCCCGCTGTATCAGCAGATCATGCACCACCAACTCCGCGGGCGTGCGCAGGATGAAATCGACATTGAACGTCGGATGGTTCTCCGCACGGTACCGCGGTTCCACTGCCCGCAGCACTTCGCCCGTCGCAATCGTCAGACACGCCGTGTTGCCGACGGCCCCCTCCACAAGCTGGTAGTCCACCACCCCGCGCGGCCCTGCGACCAGTCGACACTCCGGCAGCGGACGGGAGCAGAACTCGGTTAGTAGCGGCAGGCGGGGTCCCACGCCGGGTGCTTGCCCGCCGGGGTCCAGCGGTTCGCGCACCAGCGTCGTTTGCACCTCCCCCGCCGAATCCGCCGTGTACGTGCGTGTGATCCGCCACGGCACATTCGGGCGAATCCGGCGCAGGTCCACGAAGGTTTTGAGGACGGCAGCGTCGAGGCGCATCGGATCGGCCGACGGCGCCACCAGCGTCGTGATGGTCTGGACCCGAACCTGCACGCCCCAGATGTAGCTCATGCCCTGAAACATCAGCTTGCGGTGATGCAGCTCGCCGCGCCGGCGATCCTGCTTCACATAGCCGGCAATCAGCATGTCGAAGGTTCGACGATCGCCGGCATGCACGTGAACGAGTTCCTCGAAGCCCGCGTACGCCTGCTCCGCGCGCGCCACCACCTCCTGCGCCGCACCACGACGGGCGGCGGCGCTGAGAAAAATCGTCATCCCGGCACGCCCCGGGATATGCAGCGCGGCTCCGAACGGGTCCGTGCGGTTAATGACTTGCGCCACGCGCCACGCCAGCTTCGGATCGATCTCGAGCCCGTTGGCCAGATCGTTGGGGCGCCGGACGCGGACGTCGGGCAGGTTGCGGACAACGTCGGCGAGCGATCTCTGTAGCGCCGCGACCGTCTGGGCCGCTTGGGCCGGGAAGGCTTCGGGGTTATCGGACATCGGGACTAGTACGGGCATCGAAGTTGACATTGTACCAAGGTCTTCGTCAGCCGCATGTATGCGGAGCACGGCCAGCAAGCAACGCGCAGATATCCATGTGTTTTCCGATTATAGCCGATTTGTTTGGAAAATGTCTTGCCAAAAGACGCAACGGTCTGCTACACTGGCTAAAGACCGAAAAGAAACATTCCGGCGGCTCAGGCGGGTACGGTACCCGTCGACCGGAGTGTTGGGCGTACCGCCCACGGCAACATGTCTGATTTGCTGGAGGTGAAAATGAGGACCTGCACATCCGTATTGGCCGCTCTCCTGCTGGTCAGTGTCGCGGGTGCACAAACCTGGATGGAGGACGGCGACGCCGCGGCCCTCCTCCCTGGCCAGACCACGATCGGCAGCGGCCCCCTGACGTCGATCAGCGGAACCCTCACAAGCGGCAGCGACGTCGACCTGTACGCCATCTACATCGACGACCCGCAGAACTTCTCCGCCCAGACCTGCGGCGGAACGAGTATCGACAGTTGCCTGTACCTGTTTGACGAGAACGGCAACGGCGTCTCCATGTCGGAGGATGGGTGCGGCGCTCAATCGTGGATCACGTCGCAGTTCGTCACGGCAGCCGGCCTTTACTACATCGCCATGAGTGCGTACGACTACGACCCGCTGAACGCCGGCGGTTTTGAGATCTGGAACGACGCACCTTGGGGTGTCGAGCGCGCTCCCGACGGCCCCGGCGCGCCCGGTCCGCTTGCGAGCTGGGGCGGCGGCGCGGGCGGCAGCGGCGGCTATATCATCGCGCTGACCGGGGCGCAGTTCGCGCAATACGGTCCGCCACCGGCGACCGGCGCCTGCTGTTTCCCGGATGGACAATGCCAGATCAAGACGGCCACCGGCTGCGCCTCGCTGGGCGGCACCTATCAGGGCGATGACACCTCCTGCACGCCCAATCCTTGTCCCCCTCCGCTGACCGGTGCCTGCTGCTTCATCACGAACGGGTGTCTGGAGCTGACCCAGACGATGTGCGTTTCGAACGGCGGGACGTACCAGGGCGACAACGTCCCCTGCTGGCCCAGCCCGTGTCAGGGCAGTCCGCCGGGCGTTGGGTGGTCCGACAATTTCGACAGTTACGCCGAAGGGACGATCCTGTACCACGTCGGCGGCTGGACCGGGTGGGACGACAATCCGGACGCGGCCGGCACGGTCGATTCGACGCAGTATCGCTCGGCGCCGCACTCGATCGCGGTGAAGGGAACTTCCGACGCTATTCACCCGTTTTCTGGCATCGAGGGCGGCCAGTGGGTGGTGACGGCATGGCAGTACATCCCGTCGAATCTGTCCAGCATGACGTACTTCATCCTCAACAGCTATTACCAGCACGGCGGTCCGTACTACTGGACCGTGGAACTGCATTTCGACCCTGCCCAAGGCTACGTGTATGACGGTCTGCGCGATCCGAATGCCACCACGACGTTGCCGATCGTGTACGACCAGTGGGTCGAGATCCGCATTGAGGTTGACTTCGAAGCCGGGTGGGGCGGCACGGTGTGGGAATACTACAACGGTCAGCTCCTATATACCGGAAGCTGGATTGTCGGCTCCGTCGGTCAGTTAGCCATCGCCAACATCGACCTGTTCGCTCCTCACCCCGAGACGGTCTTTTACGATGACCTCTCGTTGACGCCGGCGCAACCGCCGCAGCCCCCCAACCCGACGCGTCCGCTGTTCGCGGGTGTGCAATACGGCGAGCTGCCGACGCGCACCACCGACCTGACCGGTTTCCCGAACGTCACCTGGAACAACGGCTTTGTTTTCGGCATCAACGGGGCCGCCGCCCGGCCTGATGGGGCGATTTACCTCAGCAATGGCGACTTCAACACCAAACTGTACATTGCTCCCATCGAGGGGCCGCCCGTCTTTCTGTGCAATTTGCAGAATTACGTCGCCGGCTTGGCTTACGGACGCGGCCGCCTGTTCGGGTTCTGCAATTACGCCAGCCCGCTGGGCATCTATGAGATCAACCCGTCCGACGGCAGCATGGCGCTTGTCGTACCCACCGGCGACCGGCGCTTCTTCGCCCTCGATTACAACCCGGCTGACGGGTTGTTATATGGCATCACAGGCTATGGCTCCCCGACCGGTTTGTACTCGATTAACATTGATACTGGGCAGATGACGTTTGTGGCGCCTCCCGTACCTTCACCCAATTCCGCCGTTACCGGCCTGGCCTGTGGCTACAACAAGGTGTACGCCCTCACGGTTTATGGTGATGAGGGATACCCCATGTACGTGTATGACCTGGCACAGGGCACCGGCGGAGTGTGGACACCGATGACGCATCCGTATCCGGAGAGCCACTCGACCAGCGGCGCTGCGTTCGCCCCCGGACCGGTCCCCGGCGACCTGAACTGCGACGGCATGGTTACGTTCGCCGACATCGACCCGTTCGTGCTGGCCCTCAGCGGTCAGGCGGCGTACAACGCCGAGTGGCCGGATTGCTACTGGCGGAACGCCGACTGCAACCTGGACGGCGATGTGACATCCGCCGACATCGACGCGTTCGTCGAGCTGCTCGGCACTTTCGCCGAATAGTGTGGACGTAGCGTTCGTCGAACGCTGACGGCGCATGCCGCTGCCACCCCCGTTCAACACGCGAGTGGCAGCGGCTCGGCTTTTAATCCGCTGGTGGTTCTCTACGACGCAGTCCGGCAAAAGACCGGCGCCCGCTCACCGCAACCGCGGTCGTACGGACCACAGGCCGCCGTGACGGGCGCCGGGGAGTGTATCTCAAAACGCCGCGCCGCCCCCAACTCCGACGCCAGCGCGGGCGTGGCCGATTATGGCTTCTTGCTGCTCTCCTCCTTCTCCTTGATTTCGCTGATCACCGCGTCGGTGGTCAGCAGCAGACCCGCCACCGAGGCAGCATTCTGGAGCGCGATCCGCTCAACCTTCAACGGGACGATCACGCCCATCTTTACCATGTCGCCGTACTCGTCCGTCAGGGCGTTGTACCCGAAGTTCCCCGTGCCCTCCATGACTTTCTGAAGAACCACGGAGCCGTCCAAGCCGGCGTTTTCCGCAATCTGACGGATCGGCGCCCGCAGCGCCCGCCGGACAATCTCCACGCCCGTCTTCACGTCGCCACGAGCCTTCTTGGCGACCGCGTCCAGAGCCTCTTCAATTCGCAGGACGGCGACGCCGCCGCCGGGCAGGATGCCCTCCTCGACCGCCGCGCGGCACGCATGCAGCGCGTCCTCGACGCGGGCCTTCTTCTCTTTCATCTCGACTTCGGTGGCCGCCCCGACGTTGATCTGCGCGACACCGCCGGACAGCTTGGCCAGCCGCTCTTCGAGCTTCTCGCGGTCATAGTCGCTGGTCGTGGTTTCGATCTCGTTCTTGATCGCCTCGATCCGCCCTTTGATCTTCGCCGGATCGCCGGCCCCCTCGATGATCGTGCAGGTCTCCTTGTCCACGACGACCCGCTTGGCCCGCCCCAGCTCGTTCAGCTCGATCTTCTCAAGGCTGATGCCCAGGTCCTCGAACACCGCCGTCCCACCCGTCATGATGGCGATGTCCTCAAGCATGGCCTTGCGGCGGTCGCCAAAGCCGGGGGCCTTGACCGCGCAGCACTGCAAGACGCCGCGCAGCTTGTTGAGTACCAGGGTGGCCAGAGCCTCGCCCTCGACATCCTCGGCGATGACGAGCAGCGGCTTGCCGGCCCGGGCGATCTTTTCCAGCAGGGGCAGGAGGTCCTTGACGGCCGAGATCTTCTTCTCGTGCACGAGGATATATGGGTTGTCCAGGTGGACCTCCATCGTCTCGGGCTTGTTGACGAAGTGGGGCGAGATGTAGCCCTTGTCGAACTGCATGCCTTCAACCAGGTCCACGGTCGTCTCGATCCCCTTGCCCTCCTCGACCGTGATCACGCCATCCTTGCCGACCTTCTCCATCGCCTCGGCGATTTTGTGACCGATCTCGGCGTCCTGGTTGGCGGCGCACGTCCCGACCTGGGCGATCTGTTCCTTGCCCTTGACGGGCACAGCCAGCTTTTTCAGCACCTCGACCGCCGCCTCGACCGCCATGTCGATCCCGCGTTTGAGATCCATCGCGTTCGCGCCGGCGGCCAGATTCTTCAAACCTTCGTCAAAGATGGCCTCGGCATAGATGGTCGCGGTGGTGGTCCCGTCTCCGGCATCCTTGGAGGTCTTGCTGGCCACCTCCTTCACCATCTGCGCGCCGAGGTTCTCGTTGGGATCCTCAAGCTCGATCTCCTTGGCGACGGTGACCCCGTCCTTGGTCACCGTCGGCGCCCCGAAGGACTTCTCCAAGACCACGTTGCGCCCGCGCGGGCCCAACGTCACCTTCACCGCCCTGGCCAGCGTCCGCACACCGCGGCGGATCGCCTCCCGGGCTTCCATGTCGTACATAATGTTCTTCGCTGGCATGGCGTTTCCTCTCGTGGGTTACCTCAGGCCATCGGCACGGCATGCGCGGCGATGCGCACCACGCACCCGAACGTCCCGCGCCCGCACGACGGCGTGCATCATTCCAGAACCGCGAGGATGTCGCTCTCGTCCATGATCAGCATCTCCTCGCCTTCGACCTTGATTTCCGTACCGGCGTAACTGGTGAACAGAACCTGGTCCCCCTTCTTGACCTGAAGAGGCTGCCGCTTGCCGTTGTCCAAGAGCTTCCCGTCCCCCACACTCAGCACCGTGCCCCGCTTCGGTTTCTCCTTGGCGGTATCGGGCAGCACGATTCCACCGGCGGTCTTCTCGTCCGCCTCCAGTCGCTTGACCAGCACCTTCTCACCCAGCGGACGGATGGACAACTTGCTCATACGCTCTCCTTACTTTCGCACTCGGTCGCCTGGCAGCGCCGAAACCCCAATCCACGCTGCGCCGCGGCGTGCGTAAACACGCCCTCCCCGCGGCACACGCTGTCACGTTTGCAAGCCCCGTACCACGCGAACTTCTTGAGGCCGCCCGAAGCTGTAGTTCTGTAAGGCCTTTATTCGCAAACCCTTGCAGCCGGCGACAACGAGTGCACCTAGTTCACGGAGGCGTTTCCGCGGCCAACAACCGCGCACTCCGCTGTCAAACTGGCAGGCCGCCCCGTCGCACGTACCCGGCTGGGCCGCGCGGGCAACCACGCCTGGCACGCGGCCCCGCTCCTGAAGGACCGGCCCCGCTCTGGCCCCTAAGTTTTTTCCAGTCAACTACTTCGCGTCCGACGGCAGCCCGAGATGCTCCAGGAACGGCTCCATCCGTGGCTCGCGTCCGAGGAACGCCTTCAGCATATCCATCTCCTCGACGCTCCCGCCACGGGACAGAATGCATTCGCGGTACCGCTTGCCAACTTCCGGGTTCAGCAGTCCCTGCGCGCGGAACTGCGTAAACACGTCCTGCGCGTAAACCTTGGACCACAAGTAGCCATAGTACCCTGACACGTAGTTGGTCAGGTGGGTGAAGCCGGCCTGAAAGTAGGTCTGCGGGACCGGCGCGAACAACTCGCATTCGGCCATCGTATCCAACCCGACCTGGGTCGTATCGACTTTCCCGTCCGGGGCCGAGTGATAGCGCAGATCAACGATCCCGTAGAACACCTGTCGCTCGGTCTTGATCCCGGACGCCACGTTCCGGGCGGCGATCATCGCCTTGAGCAGCTCGTTCGGCAGCGGCTCGCCCGTCTGGTAGTGCCGCGCGAAGGTCTTGAGCACGTCGGCATCCCAGACCCAATTCTCGAAACACTGCGACGGCAACTCCACGAAATCCAGGGCTGTCGAGGTCCCCGAGAACGCCCCGTACGTGACCTGCGTCAGAAGGTTGTGCAGCGCGTGCCCGAACTCATGAAACAGCGTTTCCACATCGTCGTGCGTCATGAGCGACGGTCGATCGGGAGCCGGCGGCGGAAAGTTGCAGACCAACGCGATAACCGGCTTTTGAACCCGCCCGTCGCTCCAAACCTTCCGCGGGCCCAGCCCGAAGCACGCGAAGTGGCCGTACTTGTTCTCGCGGGGGAATGGATCCATGTAGAAATGTCCGAGCGTCTCCCCGGTCACCCGATCCACCACCTCGTACAGCTTCACCTCCGGGTGCCACAGCGGCCAGCCCAACAAACGCTCCGCCTCGGCCGTCCGGTCGCGGTACTCCAGCCCAAACAGCGTCTGCGTCACTCCGAATAGCCCGTCCACAACCCGTTCCATCGGGAAGTACTCGCGGACCTTCTCGCTATCCACGGCGTAGCGGTTCTTCATCAGCCAGTTCTCAAGATAGAACTGGTCCCATACGTGCACCTGGGCGTTCGGATCGCCAGTCAGCTCCCGCTTGGCCTCCTGGTACTCAGCAAAGTCCAGCCGGGCCTTACGCCGGATCAGCGGACGAAGGTCCTCGTAAAACTTCCACACGGTTTCCGGGGTTTTGGCCATGCGGATCTCCGTCGCATACGCGACGACGTTCGGATAGCCCAGGATCTGCGCCTGTCGGGCGCGCAGCTCGAGAATCCGCTCCAGCAGCTCGACGTTCTTGCGCCCGCCCTGCCGCTTGTACGCGACATACATCTTCTGGCGGGTGGTCTCGTTCTCGCAGAAGTTCTGAATCGCCATGTAGGTGGGCGCGTCCAGTCCGGCCAGATACAGCTCGCCGCTGCGGGGCAGCCGCGCCAGCACGTCGGCCGGCACGCCCCGTAACTCGTCCGCCGTCAGGGGGACGCGCGTCTCGTCGTCCCGGATGTTCTTGTCGAACTCCAGGGACAGCTTGTTCTCCTCCAGCTCCAACCGCTTCAACTCATCGCGCTTTTCGGGCGGCAGCGCCATGCCCGCCCGACGAAAGTCCCGCAGCGTGTGTTCAAGCAGCCGGCGAGCTTCGCCCTCCAGCTTGGGCTGCTTGTCCGCATACGCCTTGATCGCCCGGTACAGATCCTCGCGCTTGAGGAGCTCCACGTGCCACTCCCGGACATGCTCCTCGGCCAGTCGGCCCCGTTCGCGCTGGGCGGCGTCCGGGGAGACGTAGGCCATGAACATCGTCATCTCGGTGTCGAGATGAAGCTGAACGATGAGGTCGTCCAGCGCGCCGAGCGTGTTTTCCAGCGTCCGCTGATCGTCCGGAACCGACACGATCCGCTGGATGGAGACCTCCGCTTTCCGCAGCGCATCGGCGACCGGGGACCCTTCCGGAATCTCATAAGCCGGCGCGGCCCACGTCAGCCACCCACACAGCACCCCGGCCAACCCCAATCCCTTCCTGCCTCGGCGTGTCAAGGCGCCCATCGTTGGCATGCGAACACCTCCGCTCCTGTTGTCCTCGAAAGCCCCGTACCGCGCAGCGCACCGCCTGCGGCGCAGCGCCGGGCCGGCAGCAATCAATCGCCACCGAGGTCCTGATTGAACGCGAACAGAACGATCATGTTCTCGCGCTGCTCGTGCTGCCCGATCACCGCGATGAAACGCAGGATGCGTGCGCACGCGTCCGCGATGAGCAGCCGGTCCTCTGGCCGCGTCGCGGCCAGGTCCCGCTTCAGGTCCTCGGCCATCCGCAGAATCTGCTCGTTTTCACTGCGGATCGAAGCCACCTGACGGGCCAGGCTCGGTCGCACCCGCAGGACCGATTCCAGGTAACCGTCCTTCTCCTTGATTTCGATCGTCCGCCGAATGTGCTCATGCAGCCGCTCGTAGCCGGCCCGCAGCGCGTCCAGCCACTGTCCGCCGTTCGCGCCCGGCGTCGTCGCGATGTGTTCCTTGAGCACCTGTATCAGCCGGTGCAGGACCTTGTGCTCCTCCTGCATGCGCCGGCCAAGTTCCTCATCCCACTCTGTGCTCATGCCGCATCTCCTCGTTCCACCCGGACCGCCGCCGACGGCACCAGCGGTCCAGCCCGCCGCCTGTCCGCACCCGCGGGCACTATAGGCAGACCCGCGTCAGTTTGCATCCCCTCGGGTGTGCGATTCGCCCCGAACCAGGAGGCCGCGCGCGGCCCGTCAAGCCCGACGGGTCTGGCCATACCGGCCCCTTGCGAAGGGGCGCCGCGCGCGGTACTCGTCCCGTGTGACTCACGTTACCACGCCGTCCGCCGCTGTGACCGCGCCCGGGCCGACACTGGACGTGTCGATCGTCGTGCCGACGTTCCGCGAGGCCGAGAATCTCCAGCGGCTGATACCGCTGATCGACGCCGCCATGGCACCGACCGGGCAAACCTGGGAACTGATCATCGTGGACGACGACAGCCGGGACGGCACGCCGGACGTCGTCGCCCGTTATGTCGCGGCCGGTCTGCCGGTACGGCTGATCACGCGGGTCGGCGAGCGCGGACTCAGCTCGGCGGTACTGCGGGGCTTTTCGGAGGCTCGCGGCCGGCGCCTGGTGTGCATGGACGCGGACCTCAGTCATCCGCCGGCGGCGCTGCCCCGTCTGCTGGCGGCTTTGAACGAGCCGGACGTCGAATTCGTCATCGGCAGCCGGTATGTGCCTGGAGCCCACCTGGACCCACACTGGGGGTTGTTCCGCCGGCTCAACAGTTGGGTCGCCACGCTTCTGGCCCGCCCGTTCGCTTCGGTCCGCGACCCTCTGTCCGGCTACTTCGCCTTGCCACGCACGGTGTATGCCCGCGCCGCGCCGCTGAACCCCGTCGGCTACAAAATCGCCTTGGAGCTGATCGTCAAGTGCAACTGCCGCGCGGTGCGCGAGGTCCCGATCGAGTTCCTGGATCGCCAGCGCGGCCCCAGCAAGCTGTCGCTGGGCGAACAATTGCGGTACCTGCAACATCTGGTGCGCCTGGCCGACTACCAGTACGGAACGAAGGCCCGCCTGGTCCGCTTCGGCGGCGTCGGTGTCGCCGGCGTGCTGGTCGACCTGGCGCTTTACGCGGCTCAGCTCGGACTGGGGGCACCCCTGGCATCCGCCCGCGCGGTGGCCATCGCCGCCGCCATGCTTTGGAACGCCAGCCTGCACCGGTACTGCGCGCCCGAAGGCCCGCAAACCCGGTCGCGACTGCGGTATTACACCTGGTATCTCGCGGCCTGCTTGCCCGGGGCGTTGGTGAGCTGGTCAACGGCCATGGCGGCGCGTCACTGGTCACCGCTGGCAGACCACGTCTACCTGGCTGCGTTGCTTGGGATTGGCGCTGGCACGATCCCCAACGGGGTCCTGCTGCTGCGCTGGCTGTTCGGCCGGCGCAGCGGCTCGCGGCCGTGACGGACTGCGCGGGAGCGCAATCACCGCTTCACGACGTAGATTCCACGGGCGTTGATAACGAGTGCACCAGCCTCCTGCTGCGGTGCGCGCCGCCCGACCACCACGACCTCGGCCCCCGGTTCCAGGCCGCTGCGACCGCGCAAGCCTACATTCAGTGGCCGACCG
>Ga0209162_1000042_pt1 | contig 115547 bp, 101 predicted proteins | sample YNPNPMetaG_FD_187121 | JGI IMG/M metagenome (GOLD analysis project Ga0209162, IMG submission 187121) | Anoxygenic and chlorotrophic microbial mat microbial communities from Yellowstone National Park, USA - YNP NP MetaG (SPAdes) (version 2) ...
CCGGCGGCGGGTCGGCGGGGGGCTCGCGGGGCTGACGGCCAGCAGGGCGCTGAGCAGCCAGCCCAGCCAGGCGGCGCTGCGGATCAGGCGCGTGCGCCAGGCGGCTTCGGAGCGGTCGGCCACGCCGGTGAGCACGGCCCAGGCGCCGAGGGAGCGGGTGGCATGGTCGGCGAGGACGAAGGCGAGCAGGACGCGCCGCAGGTCGCTGGCGTAGGCGAGGCCGCGGTGGCGGATGCAGGCGCCGTGGGCGCGGGCCTGCAGCGCAAGGTCGGCGGGCAGGTGGGGCAGGACCTCCGTGGTCCAGGTCTCCTCGACCAGGGCGAGGGGTTGTGCAGGTGCGGCGACCGCCGTATGATGGGAGCGAACCGGCATGATCTCCTCCTGGGGGCTGGAATGCGGAGAACTACCAGTACCATAGCAGAGGTGACCTGCCGGTCCAATCTTCGATTGTTCAGGTGCTTACGTTCGCGCCTATAGGGCAACGCCCTCCCAGACCCTCCCGCGGGTGGGGGCATGGGGAAACCCGGGTTCCCCATCCCCCTGCGTGAGGGCGAGGCCCTCCCGGGGGCGGGGGCGTGGGGAAACCCGGGTTCCCCATCCCCCTCCTCCGAGGGGCTATGTTCACGTTAGCCCTCCATGCGGCTCCGCCGCACAACGCCGCAATGCACATACGGGTGTTCCTGGGAGGGCGCAGCCCTCCCAGACCCTCCCGCGGGTGGGGGCATGGGGAAACCCGGGTTCCCCATCCCCCTGCGTGAGGGCGAGGCCCTCCCGGGGGCAGGGGCGTGGGGAAACCCGGTTTCCCCACATCCCTGCTCCAGCAGCCTATGTTCACGTCAGGGCGCCGCTGCGCGGCGCCCTGTGCTATAATTCTCGAACAGTTCGCGTTCAAATCAGGCAAAGGCGCATGAGCGATCTGATCAGCATCAAAGGCGGACGCGAGGGTCTGCAGGTGCGGCTCGATGACACCGCCGAGTGGACCACCCTGCTCGCGCAGCTTGAACGGCAACTCACCCAGAACGAGAGTTTCTTCAGCGGCGCGCGGCTGACCGTTGACGTGGGCGACCGGGCGCTGAGCGCGGAACAACTCGCGGCGATGCTGGAACTGATGCAGCAGCACGGGGTGCAGGCCGACGCGCTGGCGGCGCGCGCGCGCGAGAGCCGCAACGCCGCCCGCGCCGCGGGGTTGACCGCCCGGCCCCTCCCGCGCTACCCGGAACCGTCCGGGGCGGTGCCACGCTCCGTGGCGGACGGCGAAAGCGAGGCGCTGTTCCTGGTGCGCACCGTGCGTTCGGGCCAGGTGGTGCGCCATAGCGGCCACGTGACCCTGATCGGCGACGTGAACCCCGGCGGGGAGATCATCGCCGGGGGCAGCGTGGTCGTGTGGGGCCGGATGCGCGGCTTCGTGCACGCCGGCGCCCTGGGCAACGCCGGCGCCCTGGTCTGCGCGATTGAACTGGCGCCCACCCAACTGCGGATTGCCGACCAGATCGCCGCGGGATCGCGTGAAGCGCCACGCACGCCCGAAATCGCGCGGATCGAGGGCGGACAGATCGTGGTCGCGCCGTGGGAGGCTTTGAAGCGGTAGGAACCAGTATGCAACGGTCCAGCGGAGAATCTATGGGGCGGGTGATCACGATAACCTCGGGCAAGGGCGGCGTGGGCAAAACGACCACCACCGCGAACCTCGGCACGGCCCTGGCCCTGCAAGGCGGGCGGGTGGCAGTGGTTGACGCCGATATCGGGCTGAGGAACCTGGACGTGGTGATGGGGCTGGAAAACCGGATCGTCTACGACCTGGTGGATGTGGTCGAGGGCCGGGCCCGCCTGCGCCAGGCGTTGATCAAAGACAAACGCCTGCCCGAACTGTGTCTGCTGCCGGCCGCGCAGACCCGCGACAAGGACGCGGTGAGCCGTGAGCAGATGATCGATCTTACCGCACAGTTGCGGCGCGAGTTCGACTTTGTGCTGATCGACAGCCCCGCCGGGATCGAGAATGGCTTTCGCAACGCCATCGCCGGCGCCGATGAGGTGATCATCGTCACCACGCCCGAGGTCTCGGCGGTGCGCGACGCCGACCGGATCATCGGCCTGGTCGAGGCCGCCGAGAAGGGGCCACCGAACCTGGTGGTCAACCGCATCAAACCGCGCCTGGTCAACCGCGGCGAGATGCTCTCGGTGGAAGATGTGCTCGAGTTGCTGGCGATTACGCTGATCGGCATCGTCCCCGATGACGAAAGCATCGTCACTTCAACCAATCGCGGCGAAGCCGCGGTGTATGACCATCAATCGCAGGCCGGTCGCGCGTTTCTCGATGTCGCCCGACGGCTGCGCGGCGAGGACGTGCCCTTCCCCGTGCTCCAGGAACAGCAGGGGGTGCTGGAACGCTTCTTCGGCATCTTTGGGCGCCGCCGTTCCTGAGCATTAAGGAGCGACCATGGGCTTCTTCGAGAATCTGTTCGGGGGTCGTCGCGACCGCAGCGCTTCGGTGGCCAAGCAGCGCCTGATGATGGTGCTGGTGGACGACCGCTATAAACTCACTCCGGAAACGCTTGAGCAGATGAAAGTGGAGATTGCCGAGGTGCTCTCACGCTATCTCCCCCCCGTTGACGCCGAGCAGATCGAGGTCAAGATCCTTCGCGGCGAGGCCACCGACTATCTCAAGGCCGATATTCCCCTCAAACGCGGCCAGCCGGATATGGGGTAAGGCCATGGTCGGTTTCTAATGTGAACATGGGGGAACCCGGTTCCCCCCTCCTCCCGCCCGCCGGAGGGCCTGGCCCTCAAGCAGGGGTCTGGGGAAACCGGGTTTCCCCAGACCCCCACCCCGTGGGAGGGTTTGGGCGGGCGCAGCCCGCACGCAGACTCCTGGGGAAACCCGGTCTCCCCCGGCCTTCACCCGGTGGGAGGATGTGGACGGGCTGCGCCCGCCCAGAAACAACCGGCGAGGGGGCTGGGCAAACCCGGTTTCCCCAGGCCCCTCGCCCGTGAGAGGGTATGCTGCAATTCTCCTATGACCCCGAAGTCGGATCGCTCTACGTCTACTTCACCGAACTGGAGGAGGGCCAGGCCGTCGGGGTGCTGGAGTACCCTGCCGCGCTGCTGCTCGACGCCCAGGCGCGGATCATCGGGCTGCGCCTCGATCTCGACGATGAGTTGACCCTCGCGCAACTCGAACTGGCCCTCGATGGCGAGTACGAGCGCCTGGACATGAACACCGGCCACCTCACCCTGCGGGTCGCCGACGAGGAACCGGCCCGGGTGCTGCCGTTGCCGGAGACGGCCATCCTCGACCTCGATGGCGATGAGACGGTGCTAGGGGTGGAACTGTCCCTCCCCGCCGATCTGCGGACGCCCGCGGCGCTGGAGCGTCTGGCGTCCCTGATGCTGCCCCTCGAAGAGGCGCCCGCGGGTGGCGAGGGGCCGGTGGTGTTCACGCTTCCGCCCGCCACGACCCCCGCAACCGAAACCGTGGCCGTCGCTCCGCCGGCAGCGACCGGGGGCGAAGCGCCAGCGCCGGTCACCCGCTCGGGCTTCGTGGCGCTGGTGGGCAAACCCAACGTCGGCAAGAGCACCCTGCTCAACGCCCTGCTCGGGCAGAAAGTGGCCATCGTCTCACCCCGTCCCCAGACGACGCGCGTTCCGGTGCGGGGCATCCTCACCCGCCCGGGGGCGCAGATCATCTTCGTTGATACGCCGGGCATCCACCAGCCGGGCCATGCCCTGGGGCGCCTGATGGTGGACCTGGCGGAGCGGACCCTGCCCAACGCCGATGTGATCGGCTTCATGGTTGATATCAGCCAGCCGCCCAGCCAGCTCGACCGGCGCATCGCGCGGCAGGTGCAACGGGCCCGCGGGCGCAAATTGCTGATCCTCAACAAGGTTGACGTCAAGCCCCGCGGCCAGCGCACCTACCTGGAAGATTACCGCAGCCTCGGCCCCTGGGAACAGGAGATCGCCATCTCGGCGCTCAAAGGGCTGGGGCTGGCGGCCCTGCTGGAAGAGATCGTCGCGCGGCTACCCGAAGGCCCACTGCTCTACCCGCCCGATCAACTCACCGATCAGAGCGAGCAGCAACTGGCGGCGGAGTTTGTGCGCGAAAAGGTGCTCTACTACACCCAGCAGGAAGTGCCGCACGCCGTGGCCATCGAAGTCGAAGAATGGGAGCAGCGCGAGGGCGCCACGTACATCCGCATGACCATCAATGTTGAGCGGGAGGGCCAGAAGGCGATCATCATCGGGGCCGGCGGCGCGATGTTGAAGAAGATCGGCTCTGCCGCGCGCCAGGAGATCGAGCGCCTCATCGGCGGGCCGGTGTATCTCGACCTCTGGGTGAAGGTGCGCCCCCACTGGCGCGACGATGTCGCGGCTCTGGGATGGCTCGGCTACCGGGCGAAAGACTGGCGCTGATGCAACAACATCGCCGCCGCGGACGTCTCTGAATCGGAACCGGGCCAGGGCGTCGCGTGAGCGGTTGCTCACCGGCAGCCGCTGTGCTACGCTGGAGGCAGATATGGCGCCGAACATCCGTCTGGCCGGGGAAGCCGCCACTCGCACCGGCCCCCCACGGAGGGCTATGGCCGAGGTAACCCAGATCCTCTGCCCCTTCTGCCTCAAAGCGAACCTGCCCCACGCCCGCTTCTGCCAGCATTGCGGGCGCGACGTGGTGCTCAACAATGACGGCTTGAGCAAGGACCCGTGCCGCTACCGCATCACCCGCGTGATCAAAAAGGGCGGCCAGGGCGCGGTCTATGAAGGGGTGGACCAGGAAGGGCACGTGTATGCGATCAAGATGATGCTTGATCGCTTTCACGATCCCGCTGAGCAGGCCGAGGCGGTGGCGCGCTTCAACGCCGAAGCCGAGATCCTGCAGAACCTCAACCACCCGGCCGTGCCGCGGGTCTACAGTCACTTCACCGACGAGGGCCGGCACTACCTGACGATGGACTTCGTGCGCGGCGAGGACCTGGAGCAGATCATCGAGCGTGAGCGGCGCATTCCCGAGGACCGGGCCCTGGCCTGGGCCGACCAGATCTGCGACGTGCTCGAGCACCTGCACGAACGGGGCCTGATCTACCGCGATATGAAGCCCTCGAACGTGATGATCGATCACGACGGCGGGGTGAAGGTGGTGGATTTCGGCATCGCCAAGCTCTTCAACCCCACCGAGCGCGGCACCCAGATCGGCACGCCCGGCTACGCGCCGCCCGAACAGTACCAGGGGCTGGCCACGCCCCAGTCGGATGTGTACGCCCTGGGAGCGACGCTGCACCACCTGCTCACCGGGCGCGACCCGACCGAAGAGAAGCCCTTTTCGTTCCCGCCGGCGCGGGATCTGGCGCCGGCGATCTCGCAGCGCACCAGCGACGCGCTGGCGCGGGCGCTGCAATTCAAGTCCGACGATCGCTTCGCCAGCGTCGCGGAGTTCCGCGCCGCCCTACGCCCGCAGCGAGAGGCCCCGCCGCCCCAGGTGCGCGTGGCTCGGCCAACGGCGCGCCTCCCGGAGCCGGCCGCGGCCCAGGTGGCCCCCCCGCCCGTGGTCGCCGCGCAACCGGCGCCCCGTCCGGGCATGCCCCCGCCCCCGCCGCCTGTTGTGCCGACGGCACGGCGCAACCCCTTCACGCGCGTAGTTGCAGCGTTCATCGCGCTGGTGCGCCTGGCACTCACCCTGGCCCTGGTGGGCGCGGTGGCCCTGGGCGCGTATGTCTACGTCGCGCGCCCGGCGTGGGCCGAACCCTACGTCGCGCCGCTGCTGGGTCCGGCCGCCACCTCGCAGCCTGCCCCCGCCCCGACCGCCGTGCCGGCGGTTCCCCGGCTGGTGAGCTTTGACCTCGAAGTGCGCGTGCCCGAGGGCGCCGGGAGCGGCGAGGTGCGCGCCGCGCTGATCAACGCCTTCGAAGAGCGCGCCAGGGTCGAGATTGACCCGGAGGCGCGCCTCAACCCCAACGCCCCGCCCACGCCCATCGGCGAGCTGCAGGTGGTGGCGCGCGAAAGCGGCCAGGTCACCTACCGTGCCAGGGTGCAGGGCTACGTGTATACGCCCCGATGATCTTCGATCCGTCCATGCGCGAAAGGGCCGAAGCGCTGGCTGCGCCAGCGCTTCGACCTTCCTACCCCATCGGGTAGCCCGAAACCGGCCATTGATCCTACCCGGACAGACGGTGATCCCTATGATACAATGCGTCACAGGATTCTGTTCCCATTTTCACGATCCGGGCCCCGGCGCCGGCAGCACAGTCCGGCCACGTGGCAGGCCCAGAACGAGGAGGTTCGCGCATGCAGCCGCGAGAGTTCATCATGCCGGCGCACATGGTGGTCGGTTCGCAGGCCCTGGAGCAGGTAGGCGCGTTGTGTCAGAAGCGCGGCTGGAAGAAGGCGCTCATCGTCTCCGACAAGATTATGGCCAGCCTGGGGCTGGTGGCGAAGGTGGAGGAACTGCTCAAGGAGAGCAGGATCGGCAGCGCGGCGTACACCGGGGTGAACACCGAGCCGGTGGTTGAATACGTGCAGGAGGGGTTGAACCTCTACCGCGGCGAGGGCTGCGATTTCGTCGTGGCGATCGGCGGCGGCAGCCCGATCGACACCGCCAAGGCCATCGCCGTGCTGGCGACCAATCCCGGCTCGATCGAGCAGTACAAGGGCATCGGCAAGATCCCCTCCCCGGGCGTGCCCCTGGTGGCCATCCCCACCACCGCGGGCACCGGCAGCGAGGCGACGGTCTACACGGTGATTACCGATCAGAAGACCGACGTGAAGATGCTGATTGGTAGCCCGTACCTGATGCCGACCATCGCCGTGGTTGACCCGCTGCTCACCGTCTCCTCGCCGCCGGGGGTGACCGCCGCGACCGGGGTGGACGCGCTGGTGCATGCGATTGAAGCCTACGTCTCGGTGAAGCGCCAGCCGATGACCGACATCTTCTGCCTCTCGGCGATCGAGTTGATCAGCCAGAACATCCGCCAGGCCTGGGCCAACGGGAACAACCTCGAGGCCCGCGAGAAGATGATGCTCGGCGCCCTGCAGGCGGGGATCGCCTTCAGCAACTCGTCGGTGGCCCTGGTGCATGGCATGTCGCGGCCGATCGGGGCGCACTTCCACATCGCCCACGGCGTCTCGAACGCGGCGCTCCTGGCCGCAGTCACGGAGTTTAGCCTGATCGGCGACCCGGTGCGCTACGCCCACGTGGCGAAGGCCATGGGGGAGCCGGTCGAGGGCCTCGCGATGATGGCCGCCGCCGACCGGTCGGTGACGGCGATTCGCCGGCTGGTCAAGGACATCAAGATCCCCTCCCTGCGGCAACTCGGCGTCGAACGGGAGCGACTGCTGGAACTGGCGCCCTCGATGGCCGACGCGGCGATCGACAGCGGCAGCCCGGCCAATAACCCGCGCAAACCCACGCGCCAGGAAATCATCGAGCTGTACCAGGTGGCCTACGACAACGAATAGGCAAGCTCCGCCTTCCCACACCTTGCCGCGGGCGGGGATGTGGGGACACCGGGTTTCCCTGCCCCCTCGCCGAGGGCGTATGGTCACGTGAGACGGTCATGCGCATGGCGCACACCGCCCGATGCAACCGGCCCGGGAGCGCGGGCGTCCCGCCCACGCCACGGCGCCGCGGGCACGGTGCCGGCCCCCTCCCGGACCTGCCCCCGCTGGGGGCGGGAACCTGGCTCCTCCCCCCGGCGGGGGGAGGCTGGGAGGGGGGCAGCACGCGGCGCGCGATGGTCATCGCAGCCATCCATGCGGCTGCGCCGCACCCCGACGGGATGCACATCCTTCCTGGGAGGGCGTAGCCCTCCCAACCCCTCCCACCGGGTGGGGGCATGGGGAAACCCGGTTTCCCCACGCCCCTGGGGCCTATGTTCACATCAGGATTCTGACGCTCTGTACAAGGGGTTCACAACCATGAGCGTAACAGGTTCGGGCCGGCTTGCCGGCAAAATCGCCGTGATCACCGGCGGCGCCGGCACGATTGGCGCCGAGATCACCCGGCGCTACCTGGAAGAAGGGGCGACGGTCGTCATCAGCGGGCGCGACGAGCCCAAGCTGCAAACCCAGCGTCAGTCGCTGCTGGCCGAGTACGGGCTAGATGCGTCGCGGCTCTTCGCCATCGCCCTCGACGGCAGCGACAGCGCCGCGGTGCGGGCGGGGATCGCCGAGGTCGTGGCGCGCTACGGCAAGATTGACGTGCTGGTGAACAACGCCGGCAGCGAGGCGGCGCGGCAGCGCCTGGCCGATATTCCGCTGCGGCGCGAAGAGTTGCGCGAGGGCGACAGCGAGACCCTGACGGAAGGTATCGGCAACGTGCTGGGGATCGCCTGGAACTTCATGCGCGCGGCGGCGGCGCACATGCCGCCCGGGTCGAGTATTATCAACATTTCGACGATCTTCTCGCGCACCGAGTACTATGGCCGCGCCCCCTACGCGGTGCCCAAAGCGGCCCTGAACGCGCTGGCCCAGGCCGCGGCCCGCGAACTGGGGACGCGGGGCGTGCGGGTCAACCTGGTCTACCCCGGCCCCATCGAGAGCGAGCGCATCCGCAACGTGTTCCGGCGCATGGACGAATTGCAGGGCCAGCCCGAAGATGCCACCGCCGAGGCCCTCTTCGCGCGGATGCGCCTCAGCCGGCCCGGCGCCGACGGGCGCCTGGAGAAGAGCTTCCCCACCACCCTCGACGTGGCCAACGCTTGCGTCTTCCTCGGCTCCGACGAAGCCGCGGCGCTGAGCGGCGAGGCGATCGAGGTCACCAATGGCATGGACGTGGTGGAGGAGAGCCGCACCACCTTCACCGCCCGGCCCAGCCTCCGCGCAGTGGACGGCAGCGGACGGGTAATCCTGATCTGCGCGGGCGACCAGATCGAAGATGCCATGGCCCTCACCGGGGCGCTGCGATCGTGCGGCGCCGAGGTGGTGCTGGGCTTCCGTTCGCACGCCACGATCGCCCAGCTCGAACAGATCCTCGAAGAGAGCCGCCGCTTCGCCGGGGCGAACTACACGCCGCCCGTGGCGCTGTACCTCAACCCCAACGAGCCGGAGAGCGTGCGCGAGGCGCTGACCTGGATGCACGACAACACCGGCGGCCCCCACAGCGCGGTGATCCTCCCGGCGACCGGGGCCAGCCGCGGCGCGTCGGTCTGCGACGTAGCGGACGCAGTTGCCCGGACCTTCCTCGAGGAAGAACTGGCCGGCCTGGTGGCCCTGGCCTCCCAACTCTCGCGCCACTGGCAGAGCGTCAGCGTCACCCCCGGCGGCGCAGCCTACCCTCCACGGGTGATCTTCCTCAGCAACGGCGACGATCGGGCGGGCAATGTCTTCAGCGACATCCTGCGGGCGGGGGTCGAACAACTGGTGCGCATCTGGCGCCACGAAGCAGAAGTGGACTACCAGCGGGCCACCCCCGACGTTCAGGCGCGGTTGCTGCCGCCGGTGTGGGCCAATCAACTGGTGCGCTACGTCAATACCGAAGAAGAGGGCCTGGATTTCGCCTGCGCGGCGATCGCCCAGTTGCTGCTCAGTGACCGCAAGATCAGCGAGGTCAACCTGTACCTGCCCGAGGAGATCGTCGCCGCCACCGGAGCGCGCCGGCCCTCCTTTGGCTGGGCCGAGAGCCTGATCGGCCTGCATCTGGGCAAGGTGGCCCTGATCACCGGCGGCAGCGCCGGCATCGGCGGCCAGGTGGGGCGCCTGCTGGCCCTCAGCGGGGCGCGGGTGATGCTAGCCGCCCGTGACCGGGCCAAGCTCGAACAGATGCGCAAGTCGATCGTCCACGAGCTTGAAGAAGTGGGCTACAACGACGCCCCCGCGCGCGTGCAGATCTACCCCGACTGCGACGTGGCCGAGGAGGAGCAACTGGTGGCCCTGGTCGAGCGCACCATCGCTGTCTTCGGCCAGGTTGACTATCTGCTCAACAACGCAGGCATCGCCGGCGAAGAAGAGATGGTGCTGGACATGCCCATCGACGGCTGGCGCCACACCCTCAACGCCAACCTGATCAGCAACTACTCGCTGATCCGCAAGATCGCCCCGTTGATGAAACAGCAGGGCAGCGGCTACATCCTCAATGTCTCCTCGTACTTCGGGGGCGAGAAGTACGTGGCGATCGCCTATCCCAACCGCGCCGACTACGCGGTGAGCAAGGCCGGGCAGCGGGCGATGGCCGAAGTGATGGCCCGCTTCCTCGGCCCGGAGGTGCAGATCAACGCCCTGGCCCCGGGACCAGTGGAGGGCGACCGTCTGCGCGGCACCGGCGAGCGCCCGGGGCTGTTCATGCGCCGCGCGCGGCTGATCCTGGAAAACCGGCGCATCAACGATCTCTACGCCGCGCTCATCGAGACCCATCGGGAGAGCGGCCTGCCGGTGGTCGAATTGCTGCGCTACCTGAGCAGTAACAACGTGCGCGCGCTCGAAAGCGCGGAGGTTCCCCCGCGCCTGCGGGAACTGGCGAACACGATCGTGAAGGAAGGCGATCCCGGCGCGTCCTCCAGCACCTACCTGATGAACCGCAACATCGCCGAAAAGCTGATGACCCGCCTGCGCACCGGCGGCTACCTGGGCATCGAGCACGAGCAACTGGCGACGGTGGGCGCCGGCGGCGAGAGCCGGACGGGCGCCAGAGCGGACATGCCCGGGGGCACCTCGCTGGTCGAGGCGGTGATGAATGGGGCCGCCCCGCCCGAACCCTTCTTCGCCCGCACCCAGATCGAGCGCGAGGCGCGCAAGGTGCGCGACGGGATCATGAGCATGCTCTACCTCCAGCGCATGCCTACCGAGTTCGACGTGGCGATGGCGACAGTGTACTACCTGGCCGACCGCAACGTCAGCGGCGAAACCTTCCACCCCTCGGGTGGCCTGCGCTACGAGCGCACGGCCACCGGCGGCGAACTGTTCGGCCAGCCACCCGCCGAGCGCCTGGCCCAACTGGTCGGCTCGACGGTCTACCTGATCGGCGAACACCTGGAAGAGCACCTGGAATTGCTCGCCCGGGCCTATCTGGAGCGCCACGGCGCCCGCCAGGTGGTGCTGATCACCGAGACGCGGGCGGGCGGCGCGCGGCTCACCAGCCGGTTGAGCGACCATGCCGAAGCCGGGCGCCTGGGGCTGATCGTCGCCGGCAACGACCTCGAAGCGGCCTTCGACCGCGCCATTGCCGAGTATGGCCGACCGGGGCCGGTCGTCTGCACACCCTTCCGCGACCTGCCGTCCGTGCCACTGGTCGGGCGGGCCGACAGCGACTGGAGCACGGTGCTCAGCGAAGCGGGCTTCGCTGAGCTGTGCGAACAGCAACTCACCCACCACTTCCGCGTTGCCCGCAAGGCCAGCCTGATTGACGGCGTCGCGCTGGTGCTGGTGACCCCCGAAACCACCGCCAGCTCGAGCACCGAACAGTTCGCCCTGGCGAACTTCGTCAAGACAACCATGCACGCCTTCACGGCAACGATCGGCGTCGAGAGCGAACGGACGGTGCACCGCATCCTGGTGAACCAGGTGGACCTGACGCGGCAGGCGCGGGCCGAGGAACCGCGCAGCGAACGCGAGCGCCGGCAGGAACTCGAGCGCTTCGTTGACGCGGTGCTGCTCACCACCGCGCCACTGCCTCCGGAAGAGGACACCCGCTACGCGGGCCGCATCCACCGTGGGCGGGCGATCACCGTGTGAGGCGGGGTCTGCCGGTGGGGCATGGCGCCTGAGAAAGAAGAGGCGGGGAGAGGGCGTTGCTCTCTCCCCGCCTCTTTCTCGTCGCGCGTCCGAGCTTCGTCGGGCAGGAGGCACGCGGTAGACGCCACGTCTCCCCGCAACCCTCCAGCGCGGCGTGGGCAACGTCCATCACCTTCGGCGGGGAGGTTACCATTTTAGATTGTAGATTGCGGATGGTAGATTGCCGCTCCATGCACCAGGAAGCGCTCCAGCGCTCACGAGCTTGCGGCATCTCTATGACGCTCTGGTATTGTCGCCCCGAAGTGACCTGTGGACCTTTTTTTCGTCTATATTGAACAAGGTGTCACGAACGTGAACATACGCCCTCGGAGCGGCGTGTGGGGAAACCGGGTTTCCCCACGCCCCGCCCGCGGGAAGGTGCGGGCGCAGCCATCGAGCAGGGGGCTGGAGAAACCTGGTTTCCCCAGCCTCCCACCCGATGGGAGGGGTTGGGAGGGCTGCGCCCTCCCAGGAAGAACCTGTGGTCATCCCCTCGGGGTGCGGCGGAGCCGCATGGACGGCTGACATGCACAGCCAGGACAGAGGTTCCTGGAAGCGCGCAGCCGCCGGGCAAGGAGGTTTCCTCTACCTTCTATGTTGGTACAATGAAACGAGCGCCGCGCGGCGCTGCCAGAACAGCCAACGGTGCAACAACGACGTGAGGGAAGTCTGATGAGTGACGAAAAGCAGCAACCACCCATGAAACAGCGTCGCCGGATGCGCCAGGAATGGGACGCCCGGCGCATCCGCGCATTGCGCGAGTACATGGGGATGACCCAGCAACAGATGGCTGATGAACTGGAAGTGCGGCAGCAGACGATCAGTGAATGGGAAACGGGCGTCCACCGCCCCCACCGTTCTACCCAGAAAACCCTGTCAATGGTTGCCGAACGCGCCGGCTTCGTGTATCGCGCGGAGACCTCCGAAGAGAGCGAGAGCGACACCGAGAGCACGCCGGGCGCCGACGGAGTGACGCCAGCCGGGGCTTGACATTTACACGATAACGTGTTAATATCGTTGTGGGAAGGGTTGGGAGAGCTTAGCACTCGAGCAGGGGGATGGGGAAATCGGGTTTCCCCCCCACCCGGTGGGAGGGTTTGGGAGGGCTGTGCCCTCCCAGGAGCAACCTAATGGACGGCTAACGTGAACATACGCCCTCGGCGAGGGGTATGGGGAAAGCGGGTTTCCCCATACCTCCACCCGGTGGGAGGGTTTGGGAGGGCGACGCCCTCCCAGGAATGATGTTCATCCCGTCGGTGTGCGGCGGAGCCGCATGGACGGCTGATGTGAACCTAAGCTCTCGGAGCGGGAGGTGGGGAAACCGGGTTTCCCCACGCCCCCGCCCGCGGGAGGGCCTGGCCCTCACGGAGGGGGATGAGGAAACCCGGTTTCCCCATCCCCCCACCCGATGGGAGAGTTTGGGAGGGCGCAGCGCTCGCGCAGGGAGATGGGGAAACCGGGTTTCCCCATCCCCTCACCCGGTGGGAGGGTTTGGGAGGGCGACGCCCTCCCAAGAAGAATCTATGTGCATCCTGTTCGTGTGCGGCGGAGCCGCATGGACGGCTGAAGTCAGAACCTGAAGTCAGAACCTACAGATGTCAGGGAGCACGTCGCAGGACGTGCTCTTTCTTCCGGCTGATTATCCGTTTACGTGTAAGACGCCGGTATGCGGGCCTCCGGCCCGCGGGCAGAGGAAGCGGCAGAGCTTGTCTTGATGAAGGCGAGGCGCCAGTGATGAAGAAGCGACTACCCATCTCGTGCGGGGAACTGCAGCGCCTGTATCTGGAGGAAGGGTTGAGCATGGCGGCACTGGCGCGGCAACTGGGGTGCAGCGCGCCGACGATCGGGCGACGGTTGCGGGAGTGCGGCGTTCCAACCCGTTCCGGGCGCTTCGAGCCGCGCGAGGCGCCTCGCGCCGTATTGACGCGCCTCTACCTGGAGGAGGCCCTACCGTTACGGGTGATTGCGGAGCGACTCGGCGTCAGTGTGGGCACGGTGAACAACTGGCGGCGCGCCTGCGGGCTGCCAGGTCGGCGCGCCCCCCGGCAACGCGGGGAGCAGCAGCCTGGCGCGGCAGATTCTGAGGCCCTCTGATCCAGAAAACTCTTTGCACTTTTTTGCGGTGCACAGGGCATCTACGCCGTAACAGCGCGGCATTATCCGCATCGATTGTTGACCCTTGCCATTACGTGTGTTAGAATAGCCGCGAGGCGAAGGGTAGATGGTCAGGCATGGCTGCAACCAGACGCGGCCTGTTCGCCCGACAGACGCGCATACAGGCGAGCTGTGGGGCAGATGGTCAGGCAATGCTGAAACCCTGTCAAAGGCATGGTTCAGAATCGAGCGTTCTAGCTTGACCGTCGCTCCACACCTCCGCAGAACGGGTCTAATGTGAACATAGGGGAACCCGGTTCCCCCATACCCCCGTCCGCAGGAGGTTTTGGGAGGGCTACGCCCTCACGCAGGTGGATGGGGAAACCCGGTTTCCTCATCCCCCCACCCGGTGGGAGGGTTCAGGAGGGCGACGCCCTCAAGCAGGGGGATGGGGAAACCCGGTTTCCCCATCCCCCCACCCGGTGGGAGGGTTCAGGAGGGCGACGCCCTCCCAAGAACAACCGTATGTTCATTGCGGCGTTGTGCGGCGGAGCCGCATGGACATCTGATGGGTATTGAGCAATTCATCCGGTATGCGGGGTTAGCCGTGGGGCTCATGGTCTTTGAGCAATTCATCCGGTATGTCAGGCTGGTCGTGGGGCTGATGGTCTTTGAAAAATTCATCCGCTATGCCGGGCTGGCCGTGGGGCTAAAGCCCTCGGCTAGGGATGCGAAGGCCGCCTGCGCGGCCTGGAGCGGATGATGTATTCAAAGACCATAAGCCCTCGGCTAGGGGATGCGAAGGCCGCCTGCGCGGCCTAGAGCGGATGATGTATTCAAAGACCATAAGCCCTCGGCTACGGAATGCGAAGCCCGCCTGTGCGGGCTAGAGCTGCGAACGGCACATCTCCTACGCACCGTGGCTAACCGGGGTGTGACCTTGTCTAAGAGGAAGGATCGGGCATGGCGGAGCCAGACAGCATCCTGCAATTGGGCATCGAAGCCGCGCGTGACAACAAAAAAGAGGAAGCGCGCCAACTCTTTCGCCTGCTGACCCGCCAGGAGCCCACCAATGTACAGGGCTGGCTGTGGCTGGCTGGCGTCGCCGAGAACCGCGAAGAACGCCAGGCCGCCCTGGAGCGGGTTCTGGAACTGGATCCGGACAACGAAATGGCCTTCAAGGGGTTGAAGGCGCTGGGCGTGACGCCCGCCACGGCTGCCCCGCCCGCCGCCGAGCCGGCGCCCACCCCACCAGTGGAAGAAGCACCCCCGGCAGCGGCAACCGCTGCCGCCGCCCCGCACGAATACGAAGACGACGCCTTCGCCGAGCTGGATAGCCTTTCGGAGGCGATCGCCGCCGACACTTCCGGCCCCGTCCGACGGGCCGAGAGCGCAGCCGAGGCCGAGGAACGCGCCGCGGCTGCGGCGGGGGGGGCCGGGGCAGCTGCAGCCGCTGGCGCGCGCCAGGCCGCCGGCTCGCGGCAAGCCCCCAGCCGCCCGTCCCGCCGGTCGGCCCGTTACGTGGAAGAAGACGAGCTTGAGCCAGCGCGACGCGGGATCAGCCCGCTGCTGGCCCTGCTGATCTTCCTGGTTGGCCTGGGCCTGGTCGGGTTGCTGATCGCTTTCCTTTTCCCCGAACTCTTCGGCGGCACCCAGGTGGCGGGGACCGGCACCGCGCAGACCGCCGCGGCCCTGACGGCCCAGGCCGGCCCGGCGCCGACCACCGGCGCCTTCCCCGGCGGCGTCGGGCAGGCCACCCCCGGAACGGAGGCCTCGCCCGTTGCGCCTGCCACGCCAGGCGCGGAAAGCACCCCGGGGACCGAAGGCGCCCCCACGACCGAGGGCGCCCCCGGCGTCCTGCCCGCGCCGACCACCGGGGGGCCTCCCGTCACCGAGACAACCGCGCCCGCTCCGACCGCCACCCCACCCGCCGATGTCAGCGGGGCCAATCCGGCGCTTGTGCCCGCCAATACGCCACTGCAGAGCGAGGGGTGGCTGTACGACTTTAACCAGCCGACCTTTGCCGCCTCCATCCTCGGCAATCTCGGTCAGTACGCGCCAAAGAATGGCCGTTTTGCGGTCGTGCTGGCCTTTGTGGTGAATAATACGGGCACGGCCCAGCCTGTGCCCCCCAGTTTCTTTGTGCTCAAAGACGCCCAGGGACGGGTCTGGGAGGCGCGTCCTGAGGTCTCGGCAGCCTATGTCGTGCCGGGAGTGAATGCCGATCTGGCCCATACCCAACCGCTGCCACCCGATGGGATCACGCGGAGCGTGGCGATCATCTTTGATGTGGCGCCCGATGCCACCGATCTGGTCTTCTTCGCCCGGAGCAATCCGGCTCAAGGGTGGCTTGTGCTGCGGAGTCTCTGACCGGCGGCGAGGGCCGCATTGGCAAGCGGCGCCCGCTGGAGCAGGGCTAGGGGGAAACCGGGTTTTCCCCCTAGCCCCGCCCGCGGCAGGGTTCGGAAGGGCTGAGCCCCCCAAGAAGAACCTATGTTCATCCTGTTCGCGCGCGGCGTAGCCGCATGGACAACGGATGTGAACGTGACCGGTTTGACCCCTGCACGATACGATGGTGCACGTCGTGAGCCAGGCCAACGCTCCCGGACCGGACCTCGACAAGTTGCTCGCGCTGGCCAGCGATCTGGCTCAGGGCGGCAATATGGGCAACGCCCGCACGCTCTTCGTGGCCCTTGCCCGGGAGTACCCTCAGGATGCGCGGCCCTGGCTCGGCCTCGCCGCCGTCGCCGCCTCGCCCGATGAGCGGCGGGTCGCCCTCGAGCGCGTCCTGGCCCTCGACCCGCACAACGTCCACGCCCGGAGCGCCTTACAGCGCCTGATGGAGCAGAACGGACGATCCGCGGCAATCGCCAGCGCGGATACCGCGCTCCCACTGCCAGAGGCGCCACCATTCCCTGAACCTCCGGAGCCAGCCACGGCCACCCACGCCGCGGATGTTCCTGCAGCCTCCCCCGAGCCGGCGGAGGAGGAGGGGGAGCAAACGCCGTTTCCGCTCCTCAATGCGATCATGAGCGGGATCATCCTGCTGTTGCTGGTGCTCCTGGGCGTCGTGATCGGGCGCGCCCTGCTCGATGGTCGTCTGGTGGCCAACCCTCCCGCCGCGCCAACAGCTTCCGGTCGTCAGCCAGACACGCCTATCGCAGCGGCGACAACAGGCGCCGTGGCTCCGGTGGCGTCTCCTCCACCCGTCTCAACCGCTGACGCCGCTCCCACCCCGTTATCAGCGACACCGCCGTTGCCAGGCGCCGCGGGCGGCGAGCCGACGGTGGTCCTCGCACCAACCCTGGCATTACCTCCCTCGCTTCCGGTTGCACCTGCGCCGCTCCCCCTGGGCACGGTGGTGGATTACGATGGCTGGAGCGTGACCCTGCTGCGGCCAGACTACGCCGTCACCCTCGACGGCGCCATTGGCGACCTGCGCCCGTCGGGCCGCTTCGTGCTGGCCGTCGTCGCCGTCAGCAACAATCAGCCGCAGCCGCGACGTCTGCCACCCGATCTGTTCCTGCTCCGCGATGCCAGCGGGCGGGCCTATGCCCCGGTTCCAGGGGCCTCGAGCGCCTACCTGGCGCTCTACGAGCGCGCCCGGCGCGGCGATCTGGCCCTCGAGGATGAGTTTGCGCCCACCAGTGGTATGCGCAGCGTGCCGCTCCTGTTCGACGTCCCCCCCGATGCTGACGGTCTGTCGCTCCTGGTTCCCGGCGCCGGTCCCGCCGGATGGCCCGTCGGAGAGGCTGCGCTTCCTGGCACCTCTGGCCCCTGAATGCTTCCCGGCATCTCCTGACCCTCGCCGCGGACGGCGAACCGGCGCCCGCGGCGAGACTACGCCTCCCCGCCCTCCTCCACTGCGTATCTCCTAAAATGGGGGAACCGGGTTCCCCCCTACCCCCGCCCGCAGGAGCGTTTGGGAGGGCGAAGCCCTTGCGCAGGGGATGGGGAAACCGGGTTTCCCCATCCCCCAGCCGGTGGGAGGGTTTGGGAGGGCAAAGCCTTCCCAGGAAGAACCTTTTTTCATCCCGTCGGTGTGCGGCGCAGCCGCGCTGTTATGTTTGGTGATCCTGGTCTGCGCCGTATGGCAATCCAGGAACGAGACGAGGGAGCGGATTGACAATCCGCTCCCACGACCGTTGACGCGCCCTCAACCCTCTGGTACGCTGAACACGCGCCGCGCGGCGCTATCGGCGTAGCGATCGGTCATTCACGGTTTGCGAGGGGGTTTCGACATGGGGCGACCACTGACCTCACCGGTTGCAGCGCCCGAACGACGGTTTTCGCTGTTTGCGCTGCTGGCCCGAGGCTACGATTGGATCGCGGCCCCCCACCGGCGCCACGCCGCCGAACAGGTGATGGTGCAGATCGCCGCCTGGGGTCTGATGCTGCATCTGGGCCTGATCGCTCTGACATGGCTCGTCGGCGGGTCTCTTGAAGACCTGGTTGGGCGCAACTGGCTGGCAGCCCTGTATACACCGTTTGCCGCCATTCTGATATTCGAAGTGCTGTTGCTGGTTCTGGCCATCCCCGAGTCGACCACGCGGGCCATGGCTTTGCAATTTCAGATCATTTCACTGATCGTGATTCGAAATGGCTTCAAGGACCTCGCCGGTCTGGAACACCTTGGCCGCTTGCTGGAAGATCCCGAGGCGCAGATCCGCCTCGGTCTCGACATCGTCGGCGGGGTAGTCCTGTTTGGCCTGGTGTCGGTGTTTTACTGGGTGGCGGGGTGGCCGTCGGCGCACCAGCAGGCCCTGCGCACGCCCAGCCCGGTTCTGGCGCGCTTCATCGAACGGAAGAAAGCGATTGCGTTCGTCTTGAGTCTGGTGTTTGCGGCGCTGCTGGGCAGCACGCTGATCCAGTGGGTGCGCGACGCCTGGGCCGTCCTGTCGGGGGTCGCCACAACCCTGCCGTCCCTCTCGCCGACCACGCCCTTCTTTCAGACGTTGTTCGCTATCATGATCGTGGCCGACATCCTGATCCTGGTGTTGTCGCTGCAACTCTCGGACGCCTACCAGCAGGTGTTTCGCGGAGCGAGTTTTGTGCTGGCGACGATCCTGCTGCGGGTGGCGCTGTCGGCCGAGCGCCCTCTTCAGGTGGGGATCGCGATCCTGGCCGTTCTGTTCAGCATTGCGATCCTGGCGATCTACAAGAAGTGGTCGCGCGATCCGTGGGAGGCGCCGCCTGAGGCGGAGGAGGAAGCGCCGATGCACCGGTAATGCCATCCGGGTGCGCGGGCCGGGGGCCAGGGAAACCAGGTTTCCCCGGCCCCCGGCTCCACACCAACGGGATAAAAAAGGTTGTTCCTGGGAGGGCGCAGCCCCCAGACCCTCCTACCGGGTGGGGGATGGGGGAACCAGGTTCCCCCATCCCCCTGCTTGAGGGCCAGGCCCTCCCGCGGGCAGGGGTGTGGGGAAACCAGGTTTCCCCACACCCCTGCTCCAGCAGCCTATTTTCACGTTAGATGCGGTGAGCCGGGAGGCTGCTGCAGGCCCGTTCAGGGCGTCGTTCCCAGGATCTCGGCGAGTTGGTCGGCAGTCAGGGAAAAGGCCCGGGCAAAGCCGCCGATGTAGCGCGCCGATTGGGGTTCGAGGCGGAAGAGGGTGAAATCAGGAAAGCTGAACAGGTATTCCTGCTGGGGGAGGCGCGTCAGATAGGCCGCGCGGGCGGCGGGATAGGCCGGGTCATCCGTGAGCAGCGGGATGGCCCGACACTGGATGGTGACGCGGGCGAGGGCCTGGGGATCGCCGGCGCCGGCATCGGGCTGCATGACCAGCAACGAGGCGCGCGGGTCGGCGCGCAGGTGCCGCGTATGGGCCGACAGGCCGCTGACGTGGATAAGGAACGCCGGCCCGGTCCCGACGCGCCACTCCGGGGCGTAGAGCACCATTGACACGAACGGCGCGCCAGCGTCCACCGTTCCCAGGGCGGCCTGGCGATGGGTCACGATGAGTTCGCGGAGGGAGGCACGATCTTCGGACTGCATAGGTTCCTCATATCTCAAGATGCACGCGGTGGGGTGGCCCCCCGGCTGCACGTGAACAACGTACAGCAATCCTACGCCGCCCCCTCCCTCATTCTCCCCGCTGGGGGAGAGAACCGGGCTCCTCCCCCCGGCGGGGGGAGGCTGGGAGGGGGCGGAACGCTGCGAATGGTGAACCTCCCGCGCCGCACCTGACCGATCTGGGCCTCACGGCACAGGTAGGATTGCTCTATGGTCTTTGAGAAATTCATCCGCTATTCCGGGCTGGCCGTGGGGCTAAAGCCCTCGGCTACGGAATGCGAAGCCCGCCTGCGCGGGCTAGAGCGGATTATTTCTTCAAAGACCATAAGCCCTCGGCTACGGAATGCGAAGCCCGCCTGCGCGGGCTAGAGCGGATTATTTCTTCAAAGACCATAGAGCAATCAGAAATCAAAAATCAAAACTCCGAAATGGTATTATACCCGCTGGCGCGAGCGAGGAGGCAACCCTGAGTATGCGTGAGCGCTTCTCTCGAGAGGAATGGGCCGATCTCTGCACGGCGCCGTTCGCAGCGGGGATGTACGTGGCGACGGCGAGCGGAGGGCGGGTGCAGTACACGCAGGAGATGACCGCTCTGGTGCGGGCAGTGCGCCGCAGCGTGGCCGACGGCGGCCCGATTGCAGCGGCCATTGGCGCGGAGTTTGGCGGGCGTTTCGGCAACCAGCTCGGCACGGGCGAGGCGGCGCTTCTGCCCCACGAGCGCGGTGAAATGCTGGCGTTGTTGCGGCGCGCCGGAGCGGCGCTGGCGCGCGCGGGCAACGCCGAGGCCCCCGCCTACCGGCGCTGGGTGTATGGCCTGGCGGCCCACGTGGCTTCCACGTCCAGCGATGGGGGGATGTTCGGGCTGGGCGGCCGGGCCGTCACCGCGGCGGAGCAGGCCGCATTGAGGGATGTGGCCGAGGCGTTGGGGTAGCATGCGCGTGATGCAAAGGATCACGGTGATGGGAATGCCGGTCTATGAGATGGCGATCATCGGCGCGGGGCCGATTGGCATCGAGCTGGCCGTGTGTCTGCGGCGGGCGGGGGTAACGTACCTGCACCTCGACGGCGGGCAGATCGGCCACACCATGACATGGTGGCCGCGCAACACGACCTTTTTCAGCACCACCGAGCGCCTGGCCATCGCCGGCATACCCGTTCCCAACAACCACCAGAACCGCATTACCGGCGAGGAGTACCTGGCCTACCTGCGGGCGGTGGTCGAGCAGTTCGATCTGCCGATCCACACCTACGAGCCGGTTACCGATGTGAGCCGTGACGCCGAGGGCTTCACTCTGATCACCGCGCCGCTCGCCGGCCAACGGCGCTACCGGGCGCGGCGGGTGGCCCTGGCCATCGGCGACATGCACTACCCCAACCGGCTGAACATCCCCGGCGAGGATCTGCCGCACGTCTCGCACTACTTTCGCGATCCCCATGACTACTTCCGGCGCCGTTTGTTGATCGTCGGCGGCAAGAACTCGGCCGCGGAGGCGGCGCTCCGCTGCTGGCGCGCCGGGGCGCGGGTGACGATCAGCTATCGCCGCGCCCGTTTCGATGAACGGCGGATCAAGCACTGGCTCCTGCCCGATCTGGAGGCGCAGATCGAGGCCGGAACCATCGCCTTTCTTCCCGAAACCGTTCCCCTGGCTATCTACCCGGGGTATGTCGAACTGGCGCGCACCGAGGACGGGCAGCCAGTAGACGGGCCACCCCTCCTGCGCGAGACGGACTTCGTGCTGCTCGCCACCGGCTTTCGCGGCGATCAACGCCTGCTCGAGCAGGCCGGCGTGGACCTGCGGGGGCCGAACCGTGTTCCTGTCTTCGACCCGGAGACTATGGAGACGAATGTGCCGGGCCTCTACCTGGCGGGTACGGTGGCAGCGGGCATTCAGCAGCGGTACACCATTTTCATCGAGAACAGTCACGAGCACGTGGGGAAGATCGTCCGCGCCCTCACCGGCCAGTGGCCCGTGGCCATCGGGGACGTGCCGGCGCGCAGCTATGGGCTGGCCTTTGAGCGCTACGAGGCCAATTAGCGCTAAGGGACCAGACAACAACGCCGGGCGGATCAGGCGATCCGTCCGGCGTTGCGGCCCAAAAAAGGGGCGTAGCCGGGGGGGACCAATGTCCCTTTCGCCTCTACCATCAGAGACTACCGGCTACGTCTGGCTATAGGATAGCACATGTCAAGCGCCAGATCGAGTATCAGCGCGATCACCTGGAGTTGCAGGGACGCAACCGATGGCGCATTACGCCTTCAGTAACTGCCGGCGGGTGATCAGCACGACGAGGGCAAACGTTATCACCGCAATCAGGCCGAGGCCGATCCAGGTCCAGGGGTTGGGGGCGATGCCACGCAGCATCACGTCCTGGAACCCGGCGAGGCCGTGGGTCATGGGGATGGCGTAGGCCACCACCAGGGCGGGCCAGGCGAAACTGTCCAGGGCGATGAAAAAGCCGCTGAAGAAGATGGAAAGCAACAGCGAGATCATGGCCAGTTGAATGGCCTGGCTATCGGAGCCGGAGAGAGCCGAGATGAGGAAGCCGACCCCCAGGGAGGCAACGATGAGGAGCAGGATCAGCGCGGCGAAGAGCAGCCAGTTGCCCAGCAGCGGCACGCCCAGGAGGGTCATGGCCACGATCAGCGCCAGGGTGGCCAGGCCGATGAAGACGGTATAGCCCAGGTACTTGCCCAGGATCAACTGGGTCAGGTTCACCGGGGCGACGCGGAAGACCTCGAAGGCGCCCATGAGCCGCTCGCGCACCAGGGCCAGGGCGCCGAGCGTCACCGCGGTGTGCTGCACCAGCAGCGCCAGCACCCCGGGCGCGTAGTAGACCACGGCGGGGTAGGCGCCGCCGCGCACGTTACGGTAGCTCTGGGTCACCGGCGAGACCAGGCGCTCCGGGGGCGTGTTGACGAAGATCTCCAGGCTGCCGTTCAGCGCGCGCAGGTCATTCTTCGCCGCCGCAATTTCCGCCAGCGCCTCGGTGAGCTTATTGTCGGCGATGGCCCGGTCAATGCGGTCAAGGTTCGTCTTCAGGCGCTCGATGGTGGGGCGGAGCCGGGCGCTCTCGCCGCCCTGGGCGGACAGAAACTCCTGCGAGGGCAGCGCCTGCTCCAGGGACTCCAGGGTGGTGCGGATCTCGCCAATGTCGCGCCGGGCGGCCTGGGCGCGCGCCTCGACCACCCCACGTTCCAGTTCGCTCACTTTGCCCTCGGCGTCCACCACGCGCACGCGAATGGTGGAGGCTTCCCGCTGGGCCTCGGCGGCCGTGGCGCGCAGGATGGCCTTGTTGATCTCGTTCACCTCGGCGTAGGCCAGATACTGGATCCAACCCTCCACCAGGGGATTGATCGCGTTCGAGACGAACTCGATTTGAGGACTGACGCCCTCGCGCAGGGCGTTGGCGGCATTCTCGGGGATGATCTGCACCAGATCGAGGTCGCCGGCGGCCAGTTGGGCCTCGGCGCCGGCCCGGTCGGTGGTAATCGCCCGCAGGTCGAAGTTCAGCCCGATCACCTCGCGGATCTGTTCCTCGCTGATGCCAGGCGCGCCGCCCGGCGGCAGGACCACGGCGGTGCGCACGCGGGGGGTGCTGTTGACGTAGGTCGCGCCGAAGAGGATCAACACCAGCAGCGGGCCGACGATCAGGCTCATGATCAGCAGGGGCTGGCGGCGGATCTCGTTGACTTCTTTGAGGAAGTAGGCCCGCGCGCGGATCAGCCAGCGGCGCCAGGCCGGCACGCCGCCGTGTCCGGCCCCCGTGGGTACGGTCTTCTCGATGAGCGGCGCATCAGCCATGGCGAGCCTCCTGAGCGCGCTGATCTTGCTCCATGATGCGAATAAACACCTCGTCGTAGCTAACCTCGACCGGCGCGGCGCTCTCGACGCTGATACGCGGCTTCTGGTTCTCCAGCCGGTTCAGCACCTCGGGCAGCCACTCGCGGGCGTCCTCGACCACCACGTGAATATCGGCCTCGGCGTCGGGGTTCGGCGAGCGATGGGCCGCGCGCACCACGTCCTTCCAGCGCTTGAGCACCTCCAGGGCGCGGTGCACTTCTTCGGGATTCTTGAGGGTCAGGTCAATGATCTCGCCGCCGAGGGCCATGCGCCGCAGGTTCTCGGGCGTATCCACGGCCAGGATGCGCCCCTTGCGCATCACGGCCACATAATCGCAGTAGATCGCCTCACTGACCACCTGGGTGGTCACCACCAGGGTGCGGCCCTGATCGCGGAGCTGGCGGAAGTACTCCCAGAAGCGGGCGCGGAGCACGGGGTCAATGCCGGCGGTCGGCTCGTCGGCGAAGAGCAGCACCGGGTCGTGCATCAGCGCCCCGGCGAGCATCAGGCGGCGCTGCATACCGCCGGAGAGGTTCTGGGCCAGGCGGTGGCGGGCATCGCTCAGGTCCACAAAGGCGAGCAACTCGTCGAGCCGGGCGCGCACCCGGCGGGCGGGCATGCCGTAGAGCGAGGCGACAAAGGCCGCATTCTCGGCCACGCTCAGCCGGGGGTAGAGGACGAATTGCTGGGGGATATAGCCGATGCGTTCGCGGTCGGCGGCGCGGAAGCGGGCCGGGTTGCGGCCCAGGGTGGTGATGCGTCCCTTCTGGGGGATGAGCAGACCCAGGGCCACGCGGCAGGTAGTGGTCTTGCCGCAGCCCGAGGGGCCGATCATGCCCAGGATGGTCCCCTGCGGCACCTGGTAGTGCTGATCGAAGATCCCCGCGCCGTTGCCGAAGTCGAGTTCGACGCCTTCGGAGAGAATGGCAAGGTTCTCGCTGGACAATGGCTCGCTCCTGTTGCTCAACTCCCCCTGAGGTACTTCCTGGGAGGGCGAGGCCCTCCCAAACCCTCCCACCGGGTGGGGGTATGGGGAAACCTGCTTTCCCCCAGCCCCCTGCGTGAGAGCGAGGCCCTCCCGCGGGCTGGGGGATGGGAGAACCTGGTTCCCTCATGGTCACGTGAGACAGTCATGCGCATGGCGCACCACGCCCGATGAAAACGGCCCGGGCCCGCGGGCGTCCCGCCCGCGCCACGGCTCCGCGGGCGCGGTGATGGCCCCCTCCCGGACCCGCCCCCGGCGGGGGCGGGAACCCGGCGCCTCCCCCCAGCGGGGGGAGGCTGGGAGGGGGGCAGCACGCTGCGCGCGATGGTCACCTCAGCCCTCCATGCGGCTCCGCCGCACACAAACAGGAATGAACATAGGTTCTTCTTGGAAGGGCGTAGCCCGCCCAGACCCTCCCGCGGGCGGGGGCGTGGGACAACCCGGTTGCCCCATCCCCCTGCGCAAGGGCCAGGCCCGCCTACACCCTCCCGCGGGCGGGGGCGTGGGACAACCCGGTTGCCCCCATCCCCCTGCGTGCGGGCCAGGCCCGCCCACACCCTTCCACCGGGCGGGGGCGTGGGACAACCCGGTTCCCCCATGTTCACGTCAGGCGCGTCGCCGGGTGTCCACGCGAGGGGACACGGCCGTCCCGCGGAGGGATGGCCAGCTTCGGCCGGCGCAGGCGCGAGGCCCATCGCCGCTGGCGTGTGGTGGGTCATGCATAGTCTACGGTGCAGAGGGCAGGAGGACCGGGCGCGGCGAGACGGGGGAGGGTGAGAAGCGCGGCTACCACGCCGATTAGCAGAGAGGGAAACCGGGTTTCCCCAGACCCCTGCCCGTGGAGTGAGCGTTGAACAGGCGACTGCGCCGCTGGTGATGTGGAGGCGTGGAGGCGTGTTGCATCTCCACACCTCCACCGCCGCGCTTCTTTGCTCTGCCCCTCGCTGGCGAGGCAATCAATCCGACAGGCTCTCGAGCGCCAGGGCCACCGCGCCGACGGTGACGCTCTCAGGCCCAAGGATCGAGGCCACCACCGGCAGGGGGCGGGCGAACTGGGGGGCGATGAAATCGTTGAGCCGCGATCCGATGGCCTGAACGAAGGACTCGCCGCCGATACGCACCACAATGCCGCCCAGGACGATCATTTCCGGGTCGATCAGGGCGACGATCTGCGCGCAGCGCACGGCTAGCAGGTCGACCGTTTCATGGACTACGCGCTGCGCCGCGGGGTGGGCGCCAAAGATCTCTTCCAGGTCGTTGGTTTCCAGGCCGTAGCGGCTGGCGCAGCGCAGCAACCCCGTGATCGAGACCCGCTCCTCGAGCGTCTCGGGGCGGCCGGTGCCGTCCCAGCCCTGGCCCACCACGGCATGGCCGATCTCGCCCGCGGTGGAGGTGGCGCCGTGGTAGAGGCGCCCGTTCAACACGAGGCCGCCGCCGACGCCGCTGCTCAGATGCATGTAGAAGATGTGCTGATGGCCCCTGGCGACGCCGAAGGTGGCCTCGCCGAGGGCGATGAGGTTGGCGTCGTTGTCAATCAGCGTGACCGTGTCGAAGGCCTGCTCGAAACGCTCCTGGAGGGGATAATTCTCCCAGCCCGGCATGCGCGGCGACAGGCGCACCGTGCCGTAGCGCATATCCACGGGGCCGCAAAAACCCACCCCGACGCGCACGAGGCGCTCGGCAGTCACGTCGCTCTGCTGGAGCAGGGCCTGGCCCAGCCCGATTGCCTGCTCAACCACCTGGTCGGGCGATGCGTCCGGGAGGTCCGTGTGCACGGAGGTGAAGGTCCGGTGCTGGAGATCGGTCAGCGCGGCGCGCAGGCCGTAACTGCCCAGATCGAATCCCAACACATAGCCCTGGTTGGTGAGCATCCCCCAGCGGTTCTGTTCCAGGCGTTCCCGGATCAGGCTGTGCAGATCAGCCATCGTCGAACTCCTTTCCTGCTCACCGGGCAATGCGGCCGCGTCGGTGCGGCCCGGCTACGCACACGGGCGCTCTGGACATGGTCAGGCTCGTTGATGTCTGTGTGGTGCAGCCGGCGCGTTCTTGTGTAAGAGGACCGGCCGGATGACCACGCGGTCACAGGACGTTACGTGATCGCCTCGCCACCCACGGCGGCCTGGCAAAGCGTCGGCAGCGCGCCCCGTTCCGCGTATGTCCTGTTCGTCAGCAGGACGTATGTGGTGGAGGGGGGTGCAGGGAGGCTTCGCCTCCCCGCATGCCCCCTTTCCCGCCGCGGGCGGGCAACAACCGGTTCGTGGAGGCCTGCGGGTCAGTGTTCACATCTCTCCCGGGAGCGCGGGCAGCTTGCCCGCGTGGACGTCACGTGTGAACAGGCACGGCCTGCGGCCCTCCACCCCTCCCCGCCGGAAGGCGACCGCGTAACTCCTGTTAGTCAGGAGATTATAACATATCGTCTCGATCCGTCTGGTCGGGCGATGGTTTACGTTCAGCAACGAGGAGCGCACAGGCAACAATGATCAACGCCAGCCCGCCAATGGCAAGGCCGGGGTGCGCCTGCGCCACCACGGGCGCCGGTTCGGCGGGAGGCGTTGCGGCAGGCGCGGGCCGGGTGGGCGCTGGCGGGGTGGTTGGCAGACGATAGGGTGCGCCGGCCATAGCGGTGTAGGTCGGCGCCGTGCGTGGGCCTGGCGCGCCCGCCTCTGCTGGCGATGGGATCGCCCGGCGTGCGCCGCCAGCGTCGTCGTGTCGCGCCTCTCCGGTTGGCGCGCCTGTCGCTCCGGGCCTTGCGGGGCCGGTCGGGCTGGTAGAGGAGGCACTGGCCGCGAGCGCGGTGGCGCGCGCCCCGGCGGCCGGCGCTCCTTCCGCCGGAGGGTTAGGGGCGCCGGGCGAAGGATGAGGCTCGAGGCGCCACGCGCCGGTAACCGGGTCGCGCCCATGACTGCGGTCCGCGGGTGTCGGGCCGAAACGATAGGCGTCGATCACCTCGCCCGCAGGCCCCAGCAGGCGCACCGTGTCACCGCTGTTGTTGAGGATCGCCCGCTCAAGCTCTACCAGCAGGTAGGCGCCAGGGGCGACCAGATGCGCGCCCACGGCCTGCGCCCCACCATCGTTCGCGTCGTCCAGGCGCCAGCCCGCGGTGTCTACGCTTTCCTGACCGGGGTTGAACAGTTCGACCCACTCGCGCGTAAACGCATCTCCGGGCGCCGGCAGCACCTCGTTGATCAGCAGCGTGCCCGAACGCACCGGGCCGGCGCTCGGAGCCGAGGAGGCCGGCGCGCGCGTGGGCGAGGGCGTGCGCGTGGGCAAGGGCGTGGGCGAGGGCGTGCGCGTGGGCGAGGGCGTGCGCGTGGGCGAGGGCGTGCGCGTGGGCGAGGGCGTGCGCGTGGGCGAGGGTTCCACCACCGGTGAAGGGGTGCGCGTGGGCGAGGGCGTGCGCGTGGGTGAGGGTTCCACCACCGGTGAAGGGGTGCGCGTAGGTGAAGGGGTGCGCGTGGGCGAGGGCTCCGCCGTTGGGGAGGGGGTGCGCGTGGGCGAGGGCGTGCGCGTGGGCGAAGGTTCCGCCGTTGGGGAGGGGGTGCGCGTGGGCGAGGGCGTGCGCGTGAGCGAGGGTTCCGTCGTTGGTGAGGACGTGCGCGTGGGCGAGGGCGTGCGCGTGGGCGAAGGTTCCGCCGTGGGCGAGGGTTCCGCCGTGGGCGTCGAGAGCGGCGGCAGGTTTGGCGCGCCCGGCGAGGGCGGGTAGTCTACGCTCCAGGTCGCGGCGCCGTCGCCGGCGCGGGCATAGACGGCCTCGCCTTCGAGCGCGGGGTAGAGGATCGGCCCGTCCACTGCCACACCGGTCGAACTGCGCAGGGTCAGGCTGGCGCCGCCGTTGGGGAGCGTGCCCCGGGTGAGGGTGACCACGGCATACTCGCCGGGGGCGAGGGTCAGGTGAGGCAGGGCGCGGCTCAACGGCTGGCCAGTGGAGAGGCGTTCGAGTTGCCAGCCGGTAAGGTGCACCACCTCGGCCCCGGGGTTGTACAGTTCGATCCATTCGGGATCGGCGGCGGGTGCGATTTCGTTGATCAACACGGCGCCCGGTTCGATCAGCGGAGTTGCCGTGGCGCTCGCCGTCGGTGTGGGTGTAGGCGAGGGGGTCGAGGTGGGAGTCGCGCTGGGGGTAGGCGAGGGCGTGGCCGTAGGAGTGGCGCTCGCCGTCGGTGTGGGTGTAGGCGAGGGGGCAGCGGTGGGAGTCACGGTGGGGGTAGGCGAGGGCGTGGCCGTAGGAGCGGCGCTCGCCGTTGCGGTGGGCAGCTCTGATGGGGTGGGGGCCACGGCGGTGGGCGTGCCGGTCGCGTCATCCGGCGCGGGCGCGGTGGCGGTGGGCGCGGGCGTGTCACTCGCGCCGGTGGGGGTGATCGTGGGGGGATCGGGTAAGGGCGCATTGAAATTGCCGCGGGTCGGCGGGCCCCAGACCCACAGCGGCGCGCCGTCGGGTTGGCGGGCCAGACTGAGATCGATGCTGGCGCTCCCGTAGGTGTGCGCATCAAGGGTGTCGCCGGCGGAATCGATCAACTGGATCGTATCGCCGGTGTTGTTGAGAAAGTTGGCGTTCCACTCGATGACGAAGAGACCGCCGGGAGGGATCACCGTTCCCGCAGGGATGAGGGCCTGGCCGCTGTTTCCTGGCAGGTCATCATCAATGCGCCAGCCGCCCACGTCGGCGGGCAGGTCGCCCAGGTTGATCAGTTCGGCCCATTCGCGACCGCTGCCGGGCGCGGGCATAAACTCATTGATCAGGACCATTGCCGCGCCGGATTGGGCCGGAGCGTGGGAGAAGAGGGCCGTGGCGACCAGGAGCGCGGCGATGATCCATGCCCGCGCCAGATGCAAGCCTGCCATGCGTGCCTCCCGCAGGAATTGGTGAGGGCAGAGCGATCGTTCTGCCTTTGTACCGTGGCATCCTGCCGGAGGTAACGCTGGTGGGGAGGAGGGATAGCGATGCGGGCTGCGCCCGCCCACATCCTCCCGCCAGCGGGGGGATGGGGCAACCCGGTTTCCCCACGCCTCTGCGCGCGGGTTGCGCCCGCCCAACCCGCCCACCGGGTGGGAGTATGGGGAAACCGGGTTGCCCCATCCCCCTGCGCAAGGGCTGCGCCCTCACCTTCCCGGGGGCGTGGGGCAACCCGGTTTCCCCACACCCCTGCTTGAGGGCGTAGCCTTCCCAAACCCTCCTGCGGGCGGGGGTATGGGGGAACCTGGTTCCCCCATGTTCACGTTAGGCTGCCCCAGAGGGCCGTGGCGCGTAAAGCCAGGCGCAGACCCAGGGCGCGATCGAGCAGCACCAGGGGCAGTTTGAGCAGCCGCGGGCGCGGGCCGGCCAGGGTCCAGGCATAGGCAGCGTAGCGCGCCATGGCGGCAAGGCGCCCGCTTCCGGCTTCCAGGTTGGCCATGGCGGCATAGATGTCGGCCAGCACGGCGGGCCGGGAGGCGCGCATCGCGAGTGGCGCGTTGGCGAAGTACTCCTCGGCAATGGCCAGCCACTCGGCGTAGAAGCCGCGTCCCTGGGACACGGTCTTCGATTCGGGATGGAGACGGTAGGTGGCGACCAGATGGCCGGTCTGGCGAAAGGGGGCGTAGCGCATGGCGCGGGCCCAGTAGTCGCTATCCATGCTGTAACGCCGTTCGAGGCGCACAGGCCCCACCCGGGCCACCAGATCGCGCCGAAGGAAGACGGTGGGCTGCAGGGGGATCTCGAGCCGCAACACGGCCTCGGGCGAGAAGGGACGCCCGGCGATGCGCGCGAGTGGCCGCCCGGCGGCGTCGGTGTAGCAGGCATCGCCGTAGACCGCGCCGGCCCGCGGCTCTGCCAGCAGGGCGGCCACCTGCGCGGCAATGGCGCCAGGGAAGTAGGTGTCGTCGGCATTGAGCCAGGCCAGCACGTCCCCCCGCGACCTGGCCCAACCTTTATTAATCGCGTCGGACTGGCCACGGTCCGGTTCGCTGAGCCAGTGGAGCCGCGGGTCACCGGCGAAGGCGCGCAGCACGGCCAGGGTCGCGTCCTGGCTGCCGCCGTCGATCACCCAGTACTCGAGGTTGGGATAGTCCTGTTCCAGGACGCTGCGCAGGGTGGCCTCGAGGTAGCGTCCCTGGTTGAGCGAGGGGGTGACGATGCTGACCAGCGGTCGCGCCGGATCGCGCAGGTGGAGCGGCGGGAGGGGCGCCGGGGGGGTGTAGGCGGCCCAGGCAGGCGCCGTATGGGCCAGGGGGAGCAGATCGCGCATGATGATTGCCGATGTTCGCCGGGGTATGGGGAAACCGGGTTTCCCCATACCCCTTCAACGGGGGCCGTTCGTCTCAGGCATGACCGATCTCGCGGTACAGCGCCAGATGGCGCTCAACGATCAATTCTACGCGATATTCTTGCTCGGCCACGGCGCGGCAACGCTCACGCAGATCGGCGCCGGCGGCGATGGCGGCCAGGGCCTCGGCGACGGCCGCGGCGAGGCCGGCGGCGTCGGGCGTGGCGGCCAGCCAGCCCGTCTGGCCCGGTCGCGCCATGTCGGGCAGGCCGCCCACGGGCAGGGCCGCCACGGGGGTGCCGCAAGCCAGGGCTTCCTGAACGGTCAGGGGCGCGTTGTCCTGGGGCGCGGGGTGGATGAGCAGGTCGGCGGCGCTGTAGATCATCGCCTGGCGTTCCACGGCGGCTACGAAGCCCAGGGGGATGACGCGCAGCCCGGGGGCGCGCAGAGGCGGGCGGCCGGCGCCCATGGCGAGGAGGGTCAGGCCAGGCGGCAGGGTCGCACCCAGGGCAGGCAGCAGATCGGCGCCCTTTCGGGGATCGCTCAGGTCGGGCATCGCCAGCACGGCCACGGGGCCGTCGGCGGGCAGACCCAGGGCGCGCCGCGCGGCGGCGCGGGGCAGGGGCCGCCACTGGTTGAGCGACAGGCCGTTCGGGATATGCTCGATCCGGCGTCGGGCCCAGAGGCCGCGCCGGGCCAGGGCGGCCATCCAGCGCGAGGGCGCCACCGCCGTCAGGCGCGGAGCGGCGGCCACCAGCGCCCGCCGCTCCTCCCAGGCCGGTCCCACCAGGCGCGGCGGCAACGCGGGATAGGCGCGGGCAGAGGGGCAGGCGGCGTTGCAACCGGTCACGAAGCGCTCACAGGTGTAACTGTATACGCAGCGGCCGGTCACCGGCCACATATCGTGAAGCGTCCAGACCACGGGGGCATGCCGCCCGGCCACCGCCAGCAGGCGCGGCGACCATCCCGCGCCGAGGCCGCCGTGGAGGTTGTGCAGATGCACCACGTCGGGCCGCAGGCGCAGCAAGGCCCGTTCCAGGGCCGTCTCGGCTGCGGGGCGGGCCAGGCGGTCGAGGGTTGCCCGCACGGTCAGCGGGGCGACCCGGCGCGCCGCCCGCCGCAGGGGGAACCACGGCGCGCCGAGGCGCTCGGTGTGCCAGGGGTGGGGCCGGCGGTCGGGAAAGGCCACCAGCCGCGTCACCCGCGCCCCGGCGGCCGTGAGGCCTGCGGCCAGCCGGCTCGCCGCCACGGCGGCTCCGCCGCGGGTTTCCCAGTCTGAGAGCATGACAATGTGCATGGATTTTAGATTTTAGATTTTGGATTTTGGATTTTGCATTTTGGATTGTCGTTTCTAACGTGAACATAAGCTCTCGGAGAGGGGTGTGGGGAAACCAGGTTTCCCCATCCCCCCACCCGGTAGGAGGGTGTGGGAGGGCTTCGCCCTCCCAGGAAGTAGGTTCATCCCGTCAGTGTGCGGCGGAGCCGCATGGAGGACTGAGGTGACCATCGTTCGCAGGGTTCAGCCCCCTCCCAGCCTCCCCCCGCTGGGGGGAGGCGCCGGGTGCCCGCCCCCGGCGGGGGCGGGTCAGGGAAGGGGCGGTCACCGTGCCCGCGGAGCCGCGATGCGGGCGTCCCGCCCGCGCTCCCAGGGCATGGTCATCGCGACGTGGTGCGCCATGCGCATGACCGTCTCACGTGAACATAGGCCTCAGGGGCGTGGGAAAACCGGGTTTCCCCATCCTCCTGCGGGGCGGGGGGATGGGGAAACCGGGTTTCCCCATCCCCCCACCCGGTGGGAGGGTTTGGGAGGGCTACGCCCTCCCAGGAACAACCGTATGTTCATTATGCGAACGAGGATCATTTCACACCCCGACGAGCGCAGGCCAGGCGGCGCAGGCGCCGCAGGCGCCAGGCGAGTTTAGCCCGCAGGTTCGGGTCGAACAACAGGCGCTGGGTGCGCGCGTCCGAGCGTTCGTCGGGCGCGAGGGCAGGCGGATGGCGCAACGGGAAGGCCAGTTCACCGGCGGGCAGATTGGCGATAGGGCTGTCGGGGTTGGAGGTGTGGGTCGAGTCCGGCCCAAAGCCGATATTCTCGACCAGATTGACCGCCGGGAGGGCCGTCAGTCCCCGGTGGCGCCAGCAACTGTAGGTCCAGCGGTAGGCCCACGAATCGACCTGCCGGGCATAGACGGCGTCGAAGATGCCCGACCAGTGGCGCGCGGCGCGCCGGTCGCGAAAGATGTCCAGGAGCCAGCGGGTCTCGCGCAGGCGCGCCCAGTCGGCCATGGCCCCATCGTAGAGGCGCCAGGCGCGCCGCCAGGTGGCCCAGCCGCTGCAGTGGGGGTAGCGCGAGAAGGCATAGCTAGCGTCAACGCTCATGGGTGTGAACCGGTCGCCGGAGATGGCCATCACCCGCGGCTCGGTGGCGTAGTGGTCCAACAATTCGGCGCAGAAGCGAAAGAAACTGTCGCCGGGGAGGCAATCGTCCTCCAGAATGATGGCCCGATCCACGTCGGCAAAGACGGCGTCGAGGGCCGTCTCGAAACGCGCGGGCAGGCCCAGATTCTGCGCGGCGTAATCGCGGGTCACCTCGCAGGGCCAATCCACGCGCTCCACGACCGCGCGCGCGGCGGCGCAGGCGGCGGCCTCGCCCGGGCGGTCGGGGCGCGGGCCATCGGCGATGAGGAAGAGCCGCCGGGGACGGGCGCGGGCAATGGCCGCGAAGACGCGCGCCGTCAGCGCCGGACGGCGGAAGAGGATCAGCGCCACGGGAATATCGAGCGATGGGGCAGGGGGCATGGTGGTGTGGGGACGGGGGTATGGGGAAACCGGGTTTCCCCATACCCTTGCTTTAGCAGCCTATTTTGACGTTAGTGGCATCACCCCGGACATAGAACGTTGTCTCGGTGAAGACGGGCGGGCCGGGTACGGCCCCGGCATAGGTGGTGGCCGTCCAGCCGCTGAGTAGCGAGCCGAGCCGGACCGTGTAATAGGCCCGTTCGGTATTGTCAAGAATCAGCGTTCCCCCCGGACGCACGCGTGGCGCGGCATGGACCAGGCAAGAGGGGCGGGCGCGCCCGTCAACCAGCACCAGGTCGAAGCAGGCCTCGGGAAAGGCGTCAATCTGGGTCGCGTAGCGCCTGAAGCGCCACGCGGCGAAGGCAGGGTCGCCCGAGCAATAGGCGGCCGGGTCGGCCGGGTCGGCGGGAGCGGGCGGGGCCGGCTCAGGCGGAACCAGGCGGTAATCGAGCGGCGCTTCGGGCGGGATCGCCGCGCGCACGCGCTCGTACCAGGCCGGGTCATGCTCCACTGAGACCACCCGGGCGCCCCGTCGCAGCCAGTAGAGCGTTGAGCCGCCGCTGCCATACTCGAAGACGCGCCGCCCGCGGAGGTCCAGGCGCGCGAGCGCATCGATTGCGTCGAACGTGAGCCAGGGCAGACCGGCGCGCAACAGGTAGCCGGGGCGCTGCGAGACGAGCCAGCGGCCCAGGTGTCGCCGTTGCCCCGGACGGGCCATGAGTTGGAACGGGAAGCGCAGGCGCGCCACGATGTCGCGTAGGGTTATCATCACCAGAACCTCGGCCAGAGCAGGGCCTGCGCCATAGCTTTTCCAGTAGGGCGCAGGGCCGGGAAGAGGAAGCACGAGCCGTGGGCGACCAGTCAGTAGGATAGCAGAGAAGCGATGGCCGCGCCAGGTCCGCCCAGGGGGGATGAGGAGCCAGTTCAACCCGATGTTCGCCGCGCAGCCGAGGGCTACCGTAACGAGGTGCAGTCGGGTGTAGCTTTCGGCGGTGAGGAAGCTGCTGCGCGCCACCCCCAGCGACCCGAACAGGCCGGCCCAGAGGTAGCCGTGCTATAATCAACACATTCCGCGAGCGCCAGAGCGCACAACAGCATTCCTGGCCGGCATAGCTGCCGCCACCCAGAGGCGATGCCTATGTCATCACGACTGAGCGACCGTCTAAACAGCGCCCGGCGTGAGCGTTTCACCGGTCGCGTGGAGGAGCTGGCGTTGTTTGAGCGCGCCCTGGGGGCGGCCGAGTTGCCGTTCTTCGTGCTTTACGTCCACGGGCCGGGTGGCGTGGGCAAGACCACCCTGCTGGCGCGGTTCGCGCAGTTGGCCGAACACGCCAGCGCGCAGGTGGCGGTGGTGGATGCCCGGAACCTGGAGGCGACCCCCGAGAACTTTCTGGCGGGGATGCGTCTGGCCCTTGGCATCGATCCGGCGACGGCGCCCGCCGAGGCGCTGGCCGGGCATGCGGGGCGCAGTGTGCTCATGGTTGACACGTTTGAGTTGCTCGCGCCCCTGGAGGGCTGGTTGCGCGATGTGTTCCTGCCCGATTTGAGCGACCGCGTGCTGGTGGTGCTGGCGAGCCGCCATCCCCCCTCATCGGCCTGGCGCGCCGATCCCGGCTGGCAGCACGTGCTCAGGACGGTGGCCCTGCGCAACCTGAGCCCCGACGAGGGGCGCGCGTACCTTACGCGCCGCCAGGTGCCGGAGGTGGATCTGCCCGCCATTCTGAGCTTTACCCACAGTTATCCCCTGGCCCTGTCCCTGGTCGCCGATCTGTACGAACAGCGCCAGGGCTACCACTTCGCGCCCGCCGAGGCGCACGACGTGGTGGCGCTGCTGCTCGAGCGCTTCTTGCAGCGCGTGCCGGGGCCGGCGCACCGCGCGGCGCTTGAGGTGTGCGCGCTGGCGCGGGTCACCACCGAGTCGTTCCTGGCGGAGATCCTGGCCGTGCCCGACGCCCACGATCTGTTCGAGTGGCTCCGCGGCCTGTCCTTCGTCCAGTCGCGGCCCGGGGGGTTGTTTCCCCACGATGTCGCCCGCGAGGCGCTGGTGGCCGATCTGCGCTGGCGCAACCCGCAGTGGTATGCCGAGTTGCACCGCCGCGCCCGCGCGCACTACGCGCAGCGCCTGCACGCAACCCAGGGGATCGAACAACAACTGGTGTTGTTCGACTTTGTGTACCTGCACCGCGAGAATCCGGCGGTGCGCCCCTTCTTCGAGTGGCAGGCCAGCGGGCGGGTGGCGCCGGATCGCTTTCAGCCGAAGGACGCCGAGCATCTGGCAGCAATGGTCGCGCGCCACGAAGGCCCCGAGTCGGCCCATCTGGCGCGCTACTGGTTCACGCGCCAGCCGGAGAATGTGGTGGTGTTTCGCGATCTCGAGGGGCAGCCGGCAGGTTTTATGACCCTGCTGGCCCTGGAGCGGGCCACCAGGGAGGATCTGGTCGTTGATCCGGCCGTCGGCAAAGCGTGGGAACATCTAGTGCGGTACGCCCCGTTGCGCGCAGGCGAAAGCGCCACCTATTTCCGCTTCTGGCTGGCTGCCGAGACCTACCAGGCCGTTTCGCCAACCCAGAGTCTGATCTTCATCACCATGGTCCGCCATTACTTCACGCCCGGTCTGGCCTACACCTTCTACGCCTGCGCCGACCCGGACTTCTGGCTGCCGGTCTTCAGCTACGCCGAACTGGAGCGCCGCCCGGAGTTGGATTTTGCGGTGGGCGCGGCCCGGTTCGGAGTCTATGCGCACGACTGGCGAGCGATGCCGCCACTGCCCTGGCTGGAGTTGCTGGGGCAACGCGAGCTGGCCGCCGCGCCGGAGATGGTCAGGCCGCCGGTGGTCGAACGGCTGGTGGTCTTGAGCCAGGAGGAGTTCGTTGAGGCGGTCGAGGCGGCCCTGCGCAACTACGCGCGCCCCGACGCGCTGCGCGGCAGTCCGTTGCTCCGTTCGCGCGTCGTCACCGGGCGCGCGGGCGCCGATGCGTCCGAGGGGGCGCGCGTCGCGGCGCTGCGCGATCTGCTTCAGGAGGCGGCTGAACAGTTGCGCCAGGCGCCGAAAGAGAACAAGTTCTATCGCGCGGTGCATCACACGTGGTTCCAGCCCGCAGCAACCCAGGAGCAGGCCGCCGAGTTGCTCGATGTGCCGTTGAGTTCCTACCGCCGCCATCTCAGATCCGGCGCGGCGCGCATTGCCGAGATCCTCTGGCACGGCGAGGTTGGCGGTATGGAGGAGGGCGGGGGCCGATCGATCATATAAAAAATGGTCAATTTTTGAACCCCACATGGTCTGGTCATCGTGGTACACCCGGGGTATCTTCAGAGTAATAGCAGGGAGGGTGTGGGAGGGCATAGCCCTCCCACGCATTTCTCTGCCCAAGGCGGGCAAGCCGGGGTTCCGCGCGACCCCGCCGGCAGGGCCGAAGTGGTTATCACTAGAGAGCGGTACGATGCGCGAACATACATTGATGGTCATTGAACAACTGGTGGCGGCGTGGAACTCGCGCGACCCGGCGCGCGTGGTCGAATGGTACACCGAAGATTGCTACGGGCTGGATGTGGCAATTGCCCGTCCGCAGATCGGCCGTCCGGGGATTCAGGGCATGTTCGAGGCCTACTACCAGGCGTTTCCCGACCTGGAGATCCGTCCCGACGATATTGTGGTGGACGGCGAGCGGGTGGCGTTGTTCTGGACAGCCTATGCCACCCATAGCGGACCGATTCTCAACATCCCCCCCAGCGGGCGCCGGGTGGTCGCCCGCGGCGTCAATCGCCTGGTGCTGCGCGACGGCAAGGTCCACGAAAGCCTGACTATCTGGGACGTCGCCGGAATGTTGCGCGGGCTGGGCCTGTTGCCGGATCTCTAGCCGCCCCTGAACCAACAATGAGCGCAAAGTGAGCGCCTTTCGGGCTGGAAGGTGACCACCGCCGCGCGGCATACTGCGCCCGTCAGTTGTTGATGACGACGCAATGCGCCGCGCGAGAGGAGGTTCACCGATGACCAGCCCCGATGTTGAGTTCACCGTGCGCAGCTACTTCAGCCTGATGGACTGTGGGCACCTGCCCTTCCTCGGCCATCTCACCGCCCCCGACTACCAGCTCCACTTCGCCGATGTGCCCGACCCCTTCGACCTGGAGGGGGCGATCAATCTGATCGCCGGCTTCCAGGCAGCCTTTCCCGATCTCAGCCACGATATTCGCCAGGTGAGCGCGACCGGCGGCGCCGTCGAGGCGCTGATCACCGCGCGCGGCGTCCAGCGCGGCCCGTTCCAGGGTGTGCCGCCCAGTGGCCGCGCGATCGAGACGCCAACCCGCCACCGTTTCCGCTTCGCCAACGGCAAGATCGCGGAGCACTGGATCACGCTGGACATGGCCGACATTATGCGCCAGATCGGCGCCGGACCAGCCACGCCGGAAGCGAACAAGGACCTGGCCGTGCGGCTCTACGAAGAGGTGATCAACCAGGAGAACAAAGCGGTGATCGACGCGATCTTCGCCCCCGATGTCATCCTGCACGATCCGCTCACCGGCACGCACCAGGGCATCGAAGCCTTCAAGGGTCTGCTGGGCATGTTTGATGGCGCCTTCCCGCATCACCGCGTGGCCGTTGAAGCCGTGCTCGCCGAAGACGACTACGTCGCCGTGCTCCACACCCATTACGCCACCCACAACGGCCCGTTCATGGGCATGGCGCCCACCAGCAAGGCGGTGGAGATCGGCGGGATAGAGATGTTCCGCATCGCCAACGGTCGGATCGTCGAGTTCTGGCGCAAGGACGACGATGTGAGCCTGTTGATGCAACTCGGGGCCTTGCCCACGACGCAGGCCGCCTGAAACCAGGGAGATCTCCAATGGCTGACTACGCCTTTACCACCATCTGGCGCATCGCCGCGCCGGTCGGGCCTATCTGGACGGCGATCACCGACGTGGAACGCTGGCCGCAGTGGTGGCGCGGGGTGGAGACGGTGGTTCGATTACGCGACGGCGACCGCCAGGGGGTCGGGGCGATCCACCGCTACACCTGGAAGAGCAAACTTCCCTATCGCCTCAGCTTCACGATGGAGACGACGCGCGTCGAACCCCTCCAGCGCATCGAGGGCCACGCCCAGGGCGAACTGCAAGGCACGGGGCGCTGGACGTTCAGTGAGACCGCTCATGGAACCACCGTGCGCTATGACTGGAACGTGCGCACGACGAAAGCCTGGATGAACCTGCTGGCGCCGCTGGCGCGCCCGTTCTTCGTCTGGAACCACGATGTGGTGATGGCCTGGGGCCACGAGGGGTTGCTCAAACTCCTGGTCTCCACGCCGGCGCCGATTGGTTCAGGGGCGGACGGAACCCATGGGCGTCGATGAGGTTGTTGGTGTTGGGATGCGCCGGTTGGCCCTCCCCCCCGCGCCACTCGCGCGCGCGAGAGCGGCGAGACCAGAACCGCGCGCGGGGCCTCCCCAGGCGGCCTGTGCCGCATTGGCGCGGATGTTCGGTCCGCCCTTAACCCCCTCCCCGCCGAGAGGCAACCGCGGACCTGCTGTTGATCAGGGCAACTTCGGAGGGTCATCGCCCCTCCACAAGCCCCTTCCAGCGGCAAGGGCAGTCCTGCGGGGGCCTGCGGCCCCCGCCACCCCCGCCGAGACGCAGTCTGGTTATAGACGGTCATGCGCGTGGCGCACGACATCGTGATGAACAACGTTGTCTTTGGGAGGGCGGCGCCCTCCCAAACCCTCCCACCGGGTGAGGGGATGGGGAAACGGCGTTTCCCCATCTCCCTGCGTGAGGGCGGCACCCTCCCAAACCCTCCCGCGGGCGGGGTGTGGGGAAACCAGGTTTCCCCACACCCCTCGCCGAGGGCTTATGTTCACGTTAGGAATCAGGAAGGAAGGAACGGAATGGTTACCTCGACTTCCGGCCACGCCCTGGTGCTTGGCGCCAGCATGGCCGGCCTGCTGACCGCGCGGGTGCTCAGCAAACACTTCGATCGGGTGACGATCGTTGAGCGCGATGTGGTGCCCGACCGGCCCGAGGCACGCAAGGGCCAGCCGCAGACGCGGCATCTCCACGGTCTGCTGGCCAGCGGCCTCGAGATCATGACCCGCTACTATCCCGACCTACCGGAGGCGCTGGCCGCTGGCGGCGCCCTGGTCAGCGATATGACCGTGAACATGTGCTGGTACACGTATGGCGGCTATCGCCGGCGCTTCACCCTGGGCCGCAAGGCCGCACTGATGAGCCGGCCCTTCCTGGAGCACCTGATCCGCCAGCGCACGCTGGCGCGCGACAACGTGACGCTGCTGGAAAACTGCGCCATCCGCGGGCTGGTGACCAGCGACGATCGCCGTCGTGTCAGCGGTGTGCGCGTCGAGCATCGGGGCGCGCAGCCCCTGGAGGCGACCCTGACTGCCGACCTGGTGGTGGACTGCACCGGCCGCGGATCGCAGACCCCGCAGTGGCTGCTCGCCATCGGCTACCCGGCGCCGCCCCAGAGCGAGGTGAAGGTCAACGTCGGTTACGCCACCCGCCTCTACCGGCGCGATCCCGCCGACCCGCGCGGCCAGGACTGGCTGCTCTACACCCCGGAGGCGCCCGGCGAGAGCCGTTTTGGCGGCATGTTCCCCATCGAAGGCGAGCGCTGGATCGTCTCGCTGGGCGGGTGGTCCGGCGACCATGCTCCGACCGACGAGCAAGGCTTTCTGGAGTATGCCCGCAGCCTGCCGATGCCGGAGATCGCCGCGCTGATCAGCCAGGCCGAGCCGTTGAGCGACATCACGCCCCACAAGTTTCCGGCGAGCCTGCGCCGCCACTACGAGCGTCTCACGCGCTTCCCGGAGGGCTACCTGGTGCTCGGCGACGCCCTGTGCAGCTTCAACCCCACCTATGGCCAGGGCATGACCTCGGCGGCGATGCAGGCCGCCGCGCTCGACGAGTTGCTGACGCTGCGGATGGGCCGGCTGGACGGGCTGGCGCCCGTCTTCTTCAAGCGGGCCGCGCAGGTGATTGATACGCCCTGGCAACTGGCCGTGGGCGAGGACTTCCGCTTCCCCGATACCACCGGCCCGAAGCCTCCCGGCGTGGACCTGCTCAACCACTACGTAGCCGCGGTGCACCGGGCCACGCTGGTGGATCCCGTGGTAGGCGCGGCCTTCATCCAGGTGATGAACCTGCTGGCGCCGCCCAGCAGCCTGCTCACGCCGGGCATGCTGTTACGGGTCTGGCGGGCGAACCGCCGGCGTTCACGGCTGCTGATGCATGAAATGGACATCGACGCTTGTACCCAGGTCGGTTAGACCTGAGGATGAAAGGATCTTCACGATGGAACACGCTCTCTCACGACGGGGTTTACTGAAGGGCGCGGCGGCAATTGGGGGCGGCATCGCCCTGGCGAGCTTCGCGCAGGTGCTCGGCGTCCACGCCGCCGCAGCAAACGATGACCCGCAGACCATCCTGAACCTGGCGGCAACTGCTGAGACCCTGGCGGTGACGTTCTACTACAATGTCATCGTCAACCGCAGCTTCGAGCTTGACGAGGAGGACGAGGAGTACCTGCGCTTCGCTCTGGATGCCGAACAGTATCACCTCGACTTCCTGATGTCGCAGGGCGGCAAGACCCTCGCCACCAGCTTCTACGTGCCGTCGAACCTGCTCTCCAACCGGGCGGTCTTTGTGCAGACAGGGGCCAACGCCGAGACGGCCTTCGTGGGCGCCTATCTGGCCGCCACGCGGATCTTCGGCGACGCGGGCCTGGGCAAACTGGCCGCCACCACCGCACAACACGCCTGCAGCGAGGCCGAACACCTGACTCTCACCCGCGAGATCGGCGGACTGACGCCCAATAACCTCGCGTTGCCCCTCCCTGTCTATTACAACGTCTCCGACGCCGTGCCCACCCTGGCGCCTTTCCTCAAGGGCGGCGCCGGCTTCACCGGTCCGGTGAACTACCCGACCATGGCCCAGATCAAGGCGGCGCGTCTGCCCTCCGACCCCACCAGGGTCTACGTGATGGCCTACTGAGGGTTCCCGGGGGCGCAATCCTCCCGGACCCTCCCCTTCAAATAAGGTAAGGAGAACCAGGATATGGAGAACATGCATCTCACCGCAGCCGGCCAGGGAGAGCACCTGCTCGTGGTCAGCGACGTGGTTACCATCAAAGCCTCGGGCCAGGAGACGTCTGGAGCGCAAGTGGTCGTCGAAGTTAGCGTGCCGCCGGGCGGCGGGCCGCCCATGCTCCACCGCCATCAACCCGCGGAGACGTTCTACGTCCTCGAGGGCAAGTTCGAGGTTACTACCGCCGATGCCAGCAACCGGTTGAGCGCGGTGAGGATCGGCCCGGGCGACACCTGTTCGATACCCGCCATGGTCTGGCATACCTACAAGAACGTCGGGGCGACGCCTGGAAGGTTTATCGCCGTCCTGAGTCCCGCCGGGATGGAGCGCTTTTTCCGTGAGATCGGCAGGCCGCTCGACGATCCCCGTAACCCGCCCGTGCCGGCTGGCCCGCCCTCGGACGAACAGCGCCGGGAGATGATGGCGATCATCGCCAGACATATGGAGATCCTGCCGCCTGACGCGATCGTCCGCTAGAGCGGATACCTTTCAAATAAAGCAAGGCTCGCGTTGACGAAGGTCCAGCAGCCGCTGCCATCTGGCAGCGGCTGCTGACTAGACCGTTCGACCACTGGTGTGCCAGGATCACCGCCGACGCCGCAAACCTTCCGCGGGGCTTTTGAGGCGCTCAGCTTGAAGTTCGACATCTTGCGTTTGACCACCCGCGGGTTCGAGCGCGGGCGCCGCTCCGGCACCCGCCTGGCCGCAATCGCGTGCAGCATCCGCTCGTAGAGCGCCCGGCGCTGCGCCGGGGCGACCTGCTGAAACGCCGGCACCGCATCGCGCACGATTTCCAGGGCGTGGACAAAGCTCAGCCGGTCGGGTTCTCCCTCGGCGCCCAGGGCGGCTTCGTGCACGAGCACCCGCACCGCGTAATGGGCCAGCAGCATGCCATACGGTTCCTGGATGACGCCCATCGGGGTCAAGGAGCGCAGGGTGCGCCCGACCAGGCACTGATGGGTATCGATCGCGTCGCTGGTGATCTCGATCTCCCAGCGTTCGTGATAGCAACAGGCGTGCCTGTTTACACCTGGGGTAACACACGCGCCTGAGAGGGAGGGCGTCCCGCCCTCGTCGTGTCTCTGCGGACAAGATGCCCGCGCTCCCAGGAGAAATGTGAACACTTACCAACAGGCCACCTCGTGTGCCGGGGCCAGGCGCGGGTTCAGCAGCGTCGTGATCAGCCGATGCTCCTCGCCGTCGCCAGGCAGGGCCGGGTCGTTGATGGTGTAGGTAATCACCCGAACCAGGATGCGCTCCCCGGGGCGTCGTCGAGGATAGGCGGAGGGCAACAGATAGGCCAGCGTGCTCCCGTCGGGCAAGGTACGTAGCGGTTATGGCCCTGTCACCCATCCGATCCGCCCGGAGCACTCGCAGTGGAAGCTGTTCGGCTCTCCACAAGTCCCTTGAGGGCATCTTCCGCCTGGACACCGATGGGCTGGTCTTCCCGGATCTCAAGCGCAACCGTGACCTGGCCGAGGCGATCTTCCCCAAGCCGGCCACCTTCCTCAGCCGTGACCTGCCGCTCTGCTCGGTGATCCGGCCAAGCAGCACAGCGCAGGCCGGCGCCGTCGCGGCCGCGACGGTCCTGGTGCAGTCGGGTCTGTTCGAGGGCCAGTCGCAGGCGTTCTTCGACGCGGTGGTGCAACTGGCCACCGCGGCCGACGCGGCGACCCGCCGGGTGTGAGTCGTACGTCGAGCGGGGCCGGTGCGCACCGGCCCCACCAGGAGTATGTCGCGTGGGGGCCGGCGCATGCCGGCCCCTACCAGAGGAGGCGCGCATGTTTGGATTACACGGCCCTGAGCTGTTGATCATCCTGGCGATCCTGATCGTGGTCTTCGGCGCCAGTCGCCTCGGGGGCATCGGCGGCGCCATCGGCCGCAGCATCCGCGACTTTCGCCAGGCGGTGCGGAATGACGCCGCGCAGGAAAGCCCCGCTCCATCCGCCGAACCCGCTGAGCGCACGGGCTGATTTGAAGGTAGACGTATCATGACCCTCTTTGGTTTTGGGCCAGGCGAGCTGATGTTAATCCTCACCGTGCTCGTCGTCGTCATCGGGCCCGAGCGGCTCCCAGAGGCTGCACGGCGCCTTGGCGGCCAGTTTGTCCGCGTGCAAGACTGGTGGCAGCGCTCGCCGGAGGCCGCAGCAGCGCTCCGCATGCGCGAGGAGCTTACCGCCGGGCTACAGCAGATTCGCGCTGAGCTGCGCGTACCCGACACAGTCAACGCCGAGCTGCGCGCGGCGCTCACCAATGCCGGCCAGTTCACACTGGACGAGGGCCGTAACAGGCCCGTCGATCCCGCGATCCGCCAGCATCTCACCGCGCTCGACTACGGCGACATGTGGGATGAGGATCTTGATAACGACGATCACATGCTGCTGCGAACGCTGGCGAAGCGGATCGAGGCCCTGGAACACGAACTGAAGCGGCGTGGCGCCCTCGGCCTCGAATGGTCGCCACCTCCGCTTAATGCTGATACGTCTGAGCTTCAGGAGCTACCGTGATGGAAAGCCTGGCCGGTCCCCTGATCATCGGGGTAGCGATGCTCATCGCGCTGGTGCCGCTCGCAACCCTGCTCGGCGTCCGCCTGCTGATCCCACTCAACGGGGGCGCGGAGCAGGCGGGGCCGCCCCCGCCGCGCTTCGAGAGCCTGGCCGATCTTTGGGCCGGCCTCGCGCCGCACCTGAGGGAGCTGCGCAACCGGATGCTGGCCTGCATCCTGGCGCTGGCGTTGGGGTCTGCGATAGGCTTCTGGCTCGGGAGCGACGCGAGCCCGGTCGGCCCACTGCCGGTGCTGATTGCCGGCCACTTCGCGCCGGGCGTCGTCCTCCAGGGGATCGATGTCACCGAGGTCTTCGTCAGCTACCTACGGGTCGCCTTGCTGGTCGGTTTCGCGCTGGCGCTGCCGGTGCTGATCTATCAGGCAATGGCCTTCCTGGCGCCGGCGCTGCGCCCACAGGAGCAGCGGCTGCTGTTTAGCGCTCTGCCGTTCCTGATCGAGCTCTTTCTGGTTGGGGCACTCTTCGGCTGGTTTGTCACCGTGCCGGCGGCGCTCGATTTTCTCATCTCGTTCGGGATCGGCGGGCCGATTGAGGTTCGGCCGCGCCTCGCCGACTTCCTTGGCGTGGTCACGACCCTCGTGCTCTGGAACGGCCTGATCTTTGAACTGCCGGCTGTGATCTTCCTGCTGGCCCGGCTCGGACTGGTTCGGGCCGGGGCGCTCGCCCGTGCCCGGCGCTACGCGATCGCGCTGATCGTCGTGTTCGCCGGGCTGATTACTCCCACTGGCGATCCGTACAACCTGCTGTTGCTCGCGGTGCCGATGTGGCTCCTGTACGAGCTCGGTGTGCTTGCTTGCGCGGTTCGTGCTGCAAGCCGATCCCGGGCCGCAGCAGTAGCGCGTCGCGGCGGAGGGCCGCTACCATTTGAGATGTTAGATTGCGGATGATAGATTGTCGCTCAAGGCAACAGGAAGCGCTCCAGCGCTCATGAGCGTGCGGCGTCTCTATGACGCTTTGGTATCATCACCAGAACCTCGGCCAGAGCAGGGCGCGGGTCATTGCCACGCCGGTGGGGCGCAGGGCCGGGAAGAGAAAGCACGAGCCGTGGGCGGCCAGCCAGTAGGATAGCAGAGAAGCGATGGCCGCGCCAGGTCCGCCCAGGGGGGGGATGAGGAGCCAGTTCAACCCGACGTTCGTCGCGCAGCCCAGGGCTACCGTGGCGAGGTGCAGCCGGGTGTAGTTTTCGGCGGTGAGGAAACTGCTGCGCGCCACCCCCAGCGACCCGAACATGCCGGCCCAGGTGAGCGCGACCAGTGACGGCGCCGCGCCGGCGTAGTCCGGACCCAGCAGCAAGATGGTCAGCGGCCCGGCCAGCAGCGTCACCGGCAGGGCGAAGGCATAGCCCAGGGCGGCAACCAGACCGTAGAGCTGGCGCAGGCGTCGGGCGTAGCGGTCGGGGCCGGCGGCCCGCGCGGCGACGATGGTCGGCAGCAGCGCGGCGACGACGGTATTCGGCACGATGGGGAAGACCTCGGCGATACGCACCGCTCCGGAGTAGACGCCCAGTTCCGCATCGCTCCGCAACTGGGCCAGCATCACCTGATCCACCCGCATGTAGAGGTTGACCAGCAGCCCGCTGACGATCAGCGGCCAGCTATCGGCGAGGAGCGCCCGCGCCGTGGCCCGCGCCGGGCGCCAGCCCAGCGGGTTGCCGCCGTGCCGCCCGTAGGCCAGCAACACCGCCGCGGCGCCCACGAGCGCCTCGGCCACGAAGGCCCAGGCGAAGGCGATCAGCGGCGCGCCGGCCAGGATCAGGCCCACCCGCAGCAGCACCGCCGCCAGGTAGGCCAGCGCGCGGGCCAGGGCCGCGTCACGGGCCGCGAGCCGCGCGCGGAACCACAGGTCCACCACCGTGGAGGACTGCACCACCCCGGCCACCCCGATGATCGCCGTCAGCGCCACCGCGGTGGGATCAGCGGGCCGCAGGCCGGCGGCCAGGGCGACAATCGCCAGGCTAGCTCCCAGGCCGCCAGCCAGCCGCAGCAGCGCGGCGCTGCCGAGCAGCCGCCCCTCGCCCGCCGGGTCGCGCACCAGTTCGCGCACCAGAATGCCATCCAGCCCCAGGGTGGTCAGCGAGGTGACGATGATGCTCAGGGCGATGGCGAAGTTGTAGAGGCCGAAGGCGGCCGGGCCGAGGTAGCGCGCCAGCCAGATCCCGACAAAGGCCCCCCCCGCCATACGGACCAGCCGTTCGGCGAGCATCCAGCCAGCGCTGCTCCCCGCCCGTCGCAGGCCGGTATGCCGCCACGCGGCGCGGAGGCGGGCGAGGGTGGCGGCGAGGAGGGTCGTCATGGTTCACATCTCCGTTCTCGTTGGCGGGGCATGGGGAAGCAGCGCCACCCCGCGTTCCCCGTTCCGCCCGCGACGGTAGATCCCTGCCGCCCGCGCCGGGGCGCGCCCCGACGCGGGCGGCGAAGGGTGGAGCTTGCTCCCCCAGGCTCGCGCGGCGCGACCAGGGTTCTCGGGAGCGGCCCTTCCCGCCTCGCCGACCCTCCCCCGCCGGGTTTAGGGGTGGACAGAACGTATGGGCGTAGACGGGCGTTATGGCGTTGGGATGCGCTGGTTGGCCCTCACCCCCGTCCCCTCTCCCGCGCGCGGGAGAGGGGCGACGAGAGCCGCACGCTGGGGCGTCCCAATGAGGTAGAAGCCGCATTGGCTCGGATGTCCTGTCCGCCCTTAAACCCTGCCAGGGGAGGGAAGCGCGCGCCTCCCCCCAGCGGCGGGAGGTTGGGAGGGGGGCGGAACCCTGCGAACGGTGGATCTCCTACGAACCTTGTGTAGGCCGTCTGGCTGGCTGCGTCAGGTTCGGTCACATAGTCCATCAATGCCTACATATACTGCCGGATCTGCGCTACAATCGGCTCAGCGTTGGATGTCATCGTTGCTCGCCTGCGGCGCTCATCGAGTAGGTAGTATCTCCGATTATCGCGCAGGTGCGGCTGTCATTCAACGTTTCGCTGTTGCCTGCCCCGTCCTGATGCGGGGTCGGACTTCTGGTCACACGCATTTGCTATCATCCGTCCATGCGGCTGCGCCGCACCCCGACGGGATGAACATACTTCCTGGGAGGGCGAAGCCCTCCCAGACCCTCCCGCGGGCGGGGGCGTAGCCCTCCCCAACCCTCCTGCGGGCGGGGGTGTGGGGGAACCGGGTTCCCCCATGTTCACGTTAGTGGAGGGTCGCAGGCCCTCCTCCCTTCTCCTCCTGCAAGCATGGCTACGTCTTAACACCTGGTCGCTACGTTGGCGCCGAGGCCGCGGAGGATGACGGCGAGCCGTTCGAGGAGAAGATGAAGCGTCTGGTGGCGCAACTGCGCGAGCAGCAGGCCGATGCGGCGAAGCTGGATGCCGCCATCGTCGCCAACCTGATGGTCTTTGAATACATAATCCGGTATAGCCCGCGCAGGCGGGCTTCGCATTCCGTAGCCGAGGGCTTTAGCCCCACGGCCAGCCCGGCATACCGGATGAATTTCTCAAAGACCATAAGGATCTGGGGTATGTTGGGTGAATACAGGTGCGCATCAAGCGATTCCCCGCTTTTGTTTAATAATGCTGGCGCTTATTTAACGAACGGAGAATAAGGGATGCAACGCGGACTTGCCGGACGCTATGTTCGCCTCGAAGGTGATTGGGAGGCATGGCTGGATTTCTTTCTGGAAGGGGTAGAACAGACAGCGAATAATGCTGTTGAAACAGCCAAACGGTTGCTGGCGTTCTTCCAGGAAGACGAGCAGAAAATCCAGCACGCAGGGCGGTGCGCATCCACAACCCTTCAGGTTTTCCGCGTCCTTTGCGAGCGACCTCTGACCTCGCTCAAGCAAGTCTGCGAGTAAGTGTTCACATTTCTCCTGGGAGCGCGGGCATCTTGCCCGCGGAGACGCGACGGGGGCGAAACGCCTTCGCTCGCAGGTGCGTGAGTTACCCCAGATGTGAACACTTACGTCTGCGAACGGACCGGCCTTTCATTCCCTGCCGCTGCCAAAGCCATGCATGCGCTGGTCCATCTGGACATTGCTCGCGAAGTGACCGGTCGGCGCCGCAACCGGGTTTTTGCCTACGAAAAGTATCTGAACATCCTGAGTGAAGGAACCGAGGCGTTGTGAAAGATGAACTTCTACCTGTCCGCAGTGGACGACCTGCTCTGCCATCCCGATGACCGACCCGGCATTGGGCTGATTCTGTGCAAGAGCCATAACCGATTGGTGGCAGAGTACACCTTGCGGGATATGAACAAACCAATGGACGTAGCGACCTACCGCCTCACTGGAACCTTGCCCGCCGAGCCGCAAGAGAGCCTGCCGAGCATCGAGGAACTGGAAAAGGAGTTGGGCTATGACGCTTGAGGAGCTGTTGCAAGCGAAGCGAGAGGACATCCTGAAGGTATGCGCCAGGTACGGCGTGCACAACGTGCGTGTCTTCGGTTCCGTCGCCCGTGGGGAGGCCGATGAACAGAGCGACATTGACCTGATTGTTGACTTCGAGCCGGGACGCAGTCTGCTCGACCATGCCGGGCTGTGGCTTGAGCTTCAGGACCTGCTAGGGGTCAAGGTGGACGTGGTGAGCAGTCGCGGCATCAAGCCCCGTATCCGTGAGCGAGTGTTACGAGAGGCGGTCCCCTTATGAGAGACCCCACGGAACGCTTGAAAGACATGTTGGACGCCATTGCTAACATTGAGCGCTACGCGGCTCGCGGGCGAGAAGCGTTCGAGCGGGATGAGCTAATCCAGATCTGGGGTCCCTTGATAATCGCATTGAAGTCAACGAACGCGAATCCCGCACCCTTGCCGCGCTGCGCGACACGCTGCTGCCAACGCTCATCTCCGGCGCGCTGCGGGTGAAGGATGCGGAACGGTTTTTGGAGGAGGGGGGGGTATGAGGTACGATCCCGAAAAGCACCACCGCCGCAGTATCCGCCTGAAGGGATACGATTACAGCCAGCCGGGGGCGTATTTCATTACTATCGTGACCCAGAATCGGGAATGTCTATTTGGCGAGATCGTCGACGGTGACATGCGGTTGAACGAATCGGGGACGTGTGTGGTGCGTTGGTGGGAAGACATTCCACACCATTTCTCCGGCGTGGATATCGATGCGTTTGTCGTGATGCCTAACCATATGCACGGCATCATTGTGATCACCGATGCCCAGACGAGTGTGGGTGCGCCTGCGTCGGGAGGTGAGGCGATGCCGGACGCCAACGTAGGGGCGGGGTAACCCCGCCCCTACGTCCCCCAACACGTCCCCCCCTACGCCCCCCCAGCACGTTCCCCCCCACCCCGGCCCGATCGCCCCACCAACCACCCCGGGCACGGACATAGCGCCGGGCGCGGCTACGGCAGGCGGCACGGATGCCGCGCCTCCGCGACGACCGTCATTGGGGAATGTGGTGGCCCATTTCAAATATCAAACGACAAAAACTATCAACGCAATGCGACATACCCCATCTGTGCGAGTCTGGCAGCGCAATTATTATGAACATATTATCCGCGACGGCGAATCATTGAACCGCATTCGTGAATACATAGCCAGTAATCCGTTGCAATGGGAACTGGATCGTGAAAACCCAAAAACGATGTTGCAAATGGAGCAACAATATAGGATTGAATCTACAGAGAATAAACCATGGCGAGTCTAACTGAATCCACCATCGAATCCGCTACCCTTGCCTGGCTGGAGTCCGCTGGCTGGCAGGTTGCGCACGGTCCCGACCTCGCGCCGGGCGCGCCGGCGTCCGAGCGGCGCGACTATAGCGAAGTGGCGCTGACGGGGCGGCTGCGCGACGCGCTTGCCCGCCTCAACCCCGACCTGCCTGTCGAGGCGCTGGAAGATGCCTTCCACAAGCTCACGCAGCCCCAGGGCGCCGATCTGATCCAGCGCAACCGCGCGCTGCACCGCCTGCTGGTGGACGGGGTGACGGTCGAGTACCGCGATATGCTACATCACACCCTTGACACATACCCCTGGCGGTGGTACCGTTTCCTTGCGGCCATCTGACCGCCTGTGACGAGAACGCCGATGCTCGGCCACCTGCGTGCCGTCCCGCTGCTGCTGGGCCAGCCGGTCTGTCTGCTGCGGCATTACCCGCGGGGCGCCCTGCGCGATGATCTGCTCGCCGGGGTTACGGTGGGCCTTGTGTTGCTTCCCCAGGCCCTGGCCTTCTCGCTCCTGGCGGGGCTGCCTCCGGTGATGGGGCTGTACTCGGCAATCGCGGCCTCGATCGCCGGGGCCCTGTGGGGGTCGTCGAGCCATCTCCATAGCGGCCCCACCAATACCGCCTCGATCGTGACGCTCTCGGTCTTGCTGCCGATTGCCGCGCCCGGCTCGCCGGAGTTTATCGCCGCCGCGGGGCTGATCGCGGTGATGGCCGGGGTGATCCGCGTGGTGCTGGGCCTGGCGCGGCTGGGGCTACTGGTCAATTTTGTTTCCGACTCGGTGGCGGTGGGGTTCACGGCCGGCGCAGGCATTCTGATCATCTCCAATCAGATTGAACCGCTCCTGCGGCTCGATCTGCCCCCCTCCACCGGCCTGCTCGAGACGCTCACCGGCGCGGCGCGGCAGATCGGCGCCGCGCATCTCCCCTCCCTGTTGCTGGGCGTGGCCACAATGCTGATCATCTTTGTCTGGCCGCGCATCACGCGCCAGGTGCCGGCGGTGCTGGTTGGCGTGACCTCCGTGGCCACGGCGTCCTACTTGCTCGGCTTCGAAGCGCTGGGCGTAAGCGTGCTCGGCCCCCAGCCGGCCGGGCTGCCGCCACTCGCCAGTTTACCCCTCTTCAACCTGGACCTGATCGGCCATCTGGCCAACGGCGCCCTGGCCCTGGCCATCATCGGCCTGGTGGAAGCCGTCGCCATCGCCCGGGCCATCGCCGGCCACTCGCGGCAGCGCCTCGACAGTAACCAGGAGTTCGTCGGCCAGGGGATGGCCAACATCGCCGCCGGGTTCTTTTCGGGGTACCCCTGCTCCGGCTCCTTCAACCGCTCGGCGCTGAGCTTCCAGTCGGGGGCGAAAACGGCCCTCGGCAATGTCTGCTCGGGCCTGTTCATCCTGGCGGCAATGTTCCTCCTGGCGCCCCTGCTGGCGCACCTGCCCCGCCCGGTGCTGGCCGGGGCGCTGGTGGTGACCGCCTGGAGCATGATCGATCTCAGAACTATGCAGCGTCTGCGCCGGGGCGATCCCGGCGATGCGCTGATTATGGGCGTCACCTTGCTGGCCACGCTGCTGTTGCCGTTGCAATTTGCCATTCTCATCGGCGTGCTGATGTCGCTGGGCTACTACCTGCTTCGCACCAGCGCGCCGCGGGTGGTCGCGGTGCTGCCCGACGCGGAGTTCAAGCACTGGGAGCCTCACGCCGGGCGGCCGCAGTGTCCGCAACTGGCTGTGGTTGACATTCTCGGCGATCTGTACTTCGGCGCCGTCAATCACGTGGAAGAGACCCTGAACGCCATTCTCGCGGCCACGCCCGGGCAGCGTTTCGTGCTGTTGCGCATGCACAGTGTGCAGCACATTGACATCAGCGGGATCAGAATGCTCGAAAACCTGCGCCGCCAGCTCCAGGAACAGGGCGGCGAGCTGTTCTTCACCCGCGTCCGTGGCCCGGTGCTCGAGCGTATGCAGGCCAGCGGGTTCTTCGAGCACCTCGACCCCCGGCAGATCCTCGACGAGGATACGGCTATCGACACGCTCTTCTACCGGGTGATCGATCCGGCAGTGTGCATTTATGAGTGCGAGCGGCGGGCCTTTCTGGAGTGCCAGAACCTGCCCAAGCGCAGCCTGCCGGGGGACGGCGCGCCCCACATTCCGCTCCTGCCCCTCGATGCCCGGCCCGCCCCGACCCTGACGCCGCGTGAGCTGTGGGCCGAGTTGCACGGCCCCGCCCCTCCGCTGGTGGTTGACGTGCGCGAGCCGCGCGAGTTCCGCAACGGCCATGTTCCCGGATCGACGCTCGTGCCGCTGCCCACGCTGCTCAATGACCCGCAGGCGCTGCCGCGCGACCGGCGGCTGGTGCTCGTCTGCCGCAGCGGGCGCCGCAGCGCCCGCGCGGCGGCCGTGCTCGCCGGCCGGGGCTACCATGACCTGGCCGTGCTGGAGGGCGGCCTGCTGGCCTGGGAAGGGCAAAACTTGCTGACCGCGGTGGGAGCGGAGGAGGGCGTCCGGGCGGTCTTGTAACATGTGGAGGGGAGCGCGGGGAGGCGAAACCTCCGCGCATCCCTCCACCGCGCGCGTCCCGTCGAGGAGATAAGCATGTCCGAACCGCGCCTGAACCGCAACACCGGCCTGGACCTGGTGCGCGCCACCGAAGCGGCGGCGCTGGCCGCGGCCCGCTGGATGGGCCTCGGGCGACGCGAAGAGGCCGATCAGGCCGCGACCGCCGCCATGGTCGCCGCGCTCAACAGCCTGGAGTTCGATGGGCGCATCGTTTGCGGCGAAGAGGGCCGTCAGGTGGTGCCCGAGGCGCTGGTGGGAGGCGCCCGGGTGGGCAGCGGGCGCGGCATCGCCGTGGACGTGGTGGTTGACGCCATTGACGGGCGGCGCCTGCTGGCCCGCGGGCGCCCTGGCGCGGTGGCGGTGGCCGCCGTCTCCGTGCGCGGGGGAATGTGGACCCCGGCGCCCGCGGTGTATCTGGACAAACTGGTGGTCGACCGCACCGTCGCCCCGGCGCTGGTGCCGGAGTGTCTCGACGCTCCGGCGGCCTGGACCCTGGGGCTGATCGCCCGCGCCAAACAGAAGCCCGTGCGCGACCTGACGGTCTTTGTGCTGGAGCGCCCACGTCATGCCGACTTGATTGACGAGATCCGCGCCGCCGGGGCCCGGGTCATGCTCGCCGACGACGGCGACATTTCCGGCGCGGTGCTCGCCGCCTCGCACGATAGTCCGGTGGACGCGTTGATGGGCGTTGGCGGCGCCGCCGAAGGGGTGATCGCCGCCTGTGCCATCAAGGCCCTCGGCGGTGGCATGCTGGGGCGCCTGTCCCCGCAGAGCCGCGATGAGGCTGCCGCCATTGCCGCCGCGGGTCTCGATACCCGCCGCATCTTCTCGCTTGACGACATGGTGCGCAGCAACCAGATCTTCTTCGTCGCCACCGGCATCACCGATGGCCTGCTGCTCAAGGGGGTGCGCTTCGAGGGTGACCGGGCCACCACCAACTCGCTCATCCTGCGCTCCGAAACCCGCACCCGGCGCCTGATTTTCGCCGAGCATCTGTTGGAACATGAGGTGTAATCGCATGGCAGCCTGGAACGCCGAGGATCACAAGGACGCCGACTGCGGGTCGCAACAGTCCACCGCGCAGCGCCAGTCCACCATCACGTGCCCCGCATGCGGGCATCAGCAGACCGAAATCATGCCCACGGACGCATGTCTGTTCTTCTATGAGTGCGTAGCCTGCAAACGCATGCTCCGGCCCAACGCCGGGGACTGCTGCGTGTTTTGCAGTTATGGCACGGCCAGGTGCCCGTCAATGTCGTAGGGCGGGGCGTAGCGCGATATCGCCAGAAGCGATACTATGTGACGAAACGTTGCTACCGCTGGCGAACCCGAGGTCCCGCGCGCCGGTTCTTGCGCCCCCGCCGGTGCAGAACCTTATGCCACACCCGTATGCGCGTGCAACTGTTCACACCTGGGATAACCCTCGCGCCTGGGAGCAAGGGCGTTCCGCCCGCGTCGCGTCTACGCGGGCAAGATGCCCGCGCTCCCAGGAGAACTGTGAACTCGTGCGTGTGCGTCTTGCCTTGACATCCCCCCCGTCTGCGACGTACACTCTGCGCATTGCGCCGGGTCACCGTTTCACGCAAAGGAACACGCAGAATGGCCCTCGAAAAGCTCCTCACCGACCCCCGCCGGCTCGTGCTCCTCTACGGCACCACGCCCCCGCGCGCCAGCAGCCCGCCTGAGCGCATCCAGCTCGCCGCCTCGCGCCTGGCCGAACGGGTCGCCCCCTTGCCGCTCGATGGCCTGGTTATCTATGACGTCCAGGACGAGTCGGCGCGCACCGCTGAACCGCGTCCCTTTCCCTTTCTGCCCACCATCGAACCGCCGATCTACGCGGCGCTGCTCCGTGAGTTGACCGGTCTGGCCACAGTGACCTATAAGTGCATCGTCAATGAAACCGAAGCGAGCTGGCCCGCCTGGCTCGACGCGGCACACGCTCGCTACGGGGTGCGCTACCTGTCGCTGGTGGGATTGTCCAGTTCCAAACTGGCCCGCAGCAGCATAGCGCTCAGCCGCGCCTCGGAGATGGCCGCCGCCCATGCCGCCGGCTTTGTGCTCGGCGGCGTCGCCATTGCCGAGCGCCACTCGGCCCGGCGCAGCGAGAGCTTGCGGATCATTCAGAAGACCGAACGCGGATGCCGGTACTTCATCTCCCAGGCCGTCTACGATGCCGAACCCACCATGCGCCTGCTCAACGACTATGCCCGCGACTGCGCCGAGCGCGGTCTGACGCCCCGGCGTATCCTCCTCGACTTTGTGCCCGTCGGGCGCGAGCAGACCATGGCCTTCATCCGCTGGCTGGGCATTGCCATCCCCGACGCCACCGCGGCGGCCATCCTGGACGATGCGGCCCCCCTCAGCCGCTCCATCGCCGTCTGTCGCGACATCCTGCGCCGCGTGCTCGACCAGCCCTACACCAGGCACATCCCCCTCGGCCTGTGTGTCGAGAGCGTTTCCATCAACAAAGATGAAATCGCCGCGTCAATCGAACTCGCCGAGGCGCTGGTTGACGTTGCCCGCGAGTATGGGTTGGAGATTCGCTAACGTGAAAATAGGCTCTCGGCAAGGGGGATGGGGAAACCCGGTTTCCCCATCCCTCAGCGGACGCGGGCCGGAGGCCCGCGCACCCAGGCCCCGGCCCCTGGGAGGGTTTGGGAGGGCGTAGCCCTCCCAAGAATAACCTTATTTTCATTACGGCGTTGTGCGGCGGAGCCGCATGGAGGGCTGAGGTGAACATGGGGGAACCAGGTTCCCCCATACCCCCGCCCGCAGGAGGGTTTGGGGGGGCTGCGCCCTCACGCAGGGGAATGGGCGAACCGGGTTTTCCCATCCCCCCACCCGGTGGGAGGGTTTGGGAGGGCGTAGCCCTCAGGCAGGGGGATGGGGAAACCCGGTTTCCCCATAGCCCCACCCGGTGGGAGGGTTTGGGAGGGCGTAACCCTCCCGGGAAGTATGTTCATCCCGTCGGGGTGCGGCGCGAGCCGCATGGATGGCTGATGTGAACATACGCCCTCGGCGAGGGGTGTGGGGAAACCCGGTTTTCCCACGCCCCCGCCCCGCAGAGGGATGGGGAAACCCGGTTTCCCCATCCCCCACGCGGTGGGAGGGTGTGCTCACCCTCCATACAACGCGCGCACCACCAGGGGCGTCAACAACCCCTCCACACCCGCCGCAATGGCTATCAGCGGCAGCAGCACCAGTACCCAGACCTTGGCAAAGGCAGCCAGACTCCACAGCAGGTTGTCGCCGACGGTGAAGCCCCGCGGCGGCGCCAGCAGCGCCGCCCCGATGCGCAGGCCCATGGCGGCGCTGAGCACGAAGGCCGGCAATTCGATCACCCCGTGCGGCGCAACATAGGCCAGCAGAAACTGCAATGGACTATCCGCGCCCAGGGCCAGCCAGGCCCCTCCCCGCGCCGTGAGCGCCCCGGTCACAAAGCCGATCTGAAGAAAAGCCACAAACGGCACCAGGAAGGCGAACAGCCCGAAGCTCACCGCCGAAAGCAGGTTGGAGAGCAGCGACACCCGCAGGTTGTTGGCGACAATCGCCAGCGCCAGACCGGGCGATGGCGCCGGGGTACCCCCCAGGCCCTCCAGCAGCGGGACGAGGCGCCGCAGGGAGGCCTGGGCGCCGAAATGCCAGCCCAGGGCCAGGCCGGAAACCACGGCCAGCAGGGCGCAGAGCAACGGCAGACGCAACTCCTGCAGCAACGCCGGCAATTCCTGGCGATAGAAGCGCCAGGGCGAGAAGGGCAGCCCGGCATAGCCGGCGGGCGCCACCCCCGCGGGCCGGTGCTCGCAAAAGAAGAGCCTGACGCGCGCCCAGAGCAGCCCCGGGCTGAGATCCTCGTGCTCCCGCGACAGGATCTCCTCGCGGTTGAATCCGGCCAGCCCGCTGCGGATCAGCGCCAGGGCGACCAGCCCCAGGGCGGCCAGCATGTACCAGAGCACATCGTAGCGCCGGGCGATGAACAGCAGCGCCTGCAACTGCACGGCCACCGCCGTCGGCAGCAGCACCCCCGAAGCCAGCAGCGTCGCCGCGCGCACGCTGCCGGTGTGGGTGGAGATCACCACCGCGCCGGCGACCATCAACACGCAGATGGCCGCCAGCATGAGGATAATCTGCGCCAGCACCTCCAGCGTCATGCCCGCCGCATACAGCGCCGGGTGGATCAGACGCACCAGGGTCAGGAACACGCCCATGGCCGCCAGGCTGCCCGCCAGCGGCGCCAGCAGCGCGGCCAGGAGCTTGCCCAGATACAACTGCCGGTCGTTGAGGGGCATGGCAAGCAGCGCCTCCAGGCTGTTGCGCTCGCGTTCGCCCACAAACGACTCGATCGCCGTCATCAAGGCGAAACTGGCCGGCACAAAACCGACCAGCAGCCCCACGAACGGCACGAGCCGCCCCAGCACCTCGGCGCTGGCCACAAAGCCGAGCGCCCAGCCCGCGGCGGCCACCAGCGCCGCCGGCAGGCCCAGCGTCAGCAGGCCCAGCGGCAGCAGCACCCGCCAGTCGCTCACGGTCTCGGCCAGTTCGCGCCGGGCGATCACCAGCGCCGGGGACGCCAGCAGTGCGGCGCGCGCCGCCGATCGGCGCCGCAGCGCCTGCCATTGCCCCTGGCGCTGTTCGCGGGAAAGCAGTTCCTCGCGGCTGAAGGTGCGCATCCCGGCGCGGACCAGGATCACTGCCAGCACGCCCAGCGCCGCCGCGATCAGCCAGAGCTGCGACCAGCGCTCATTGATGATCCAGAACGCCGCCAGTTGCATCACCCCGGCCATCGGCACCAGAACGAAGCTCGACATGAGATTGGCGGCGCGCACGGTCGAGATATGCGCCGAGATCACCACCGCGCCGCTCACCATCACCAGGGCCATGCAGCACACCAGCAGCACGAGCAGCAGCAGGCGCGGCAGGGTCAGCATCCCGAAGTACAACTCCGGCATGAACCCCAGCAGCAACCCCGCATAGATCTGCATCGCCGCCAGACTGGCGACCAGCGGCGGCAGCAGGGTGGCCAGAAACTTGCCCAGGTACAACTCGGCGTCCGACAGCGGCATCGCCAGCAAGGTTTCGAGACTGTTCCGCTCCCGTTCGCCTACGAACGACTCCAGCGCGGCGATCAGCGAAAAACTGGCCGGCAGAAAGCCCACCAGCAGCGCGCCGAAGGGGATCAGGCGCACGGCGAAGCTGGCATCCTCCAGAAAGCCGACGATCTGCCCCGCGGCGGCGACGAGCAACAGCGGCAGCGCCAGCGCCAGCAGCAGGATCGGCGTCACAATGCGCCAGTCGCCCAGCAGTTCGCGCGTCTCGCGCCGGACGATGATCATAATCATGTCGGGGCGGGCGGCTGCGCTATCGAGTGTAACCATCGTTCCCCTTCCCCACCCTGCGCGCCGGCTCTGCCGGTCAGGCTTCACCCGCTGCGCTCATCGCGCCGGCGCGCCGCCTCGAGCAACAACTCTTCGGGAGGCGCGGCCATGGTGGCCTGAACATTGGCCGGCAGGCGGACGACCCGGAACAGGCCATCGGGCCAGTCAATCAGACGAAACACCGCCTCGGCGCCCTCGCGCCCTTCGCACTGGGCGGCGATGATATAGCCTTCGTCCAGACACACGCGGGCCATGGCTTTCTCGCGCCAGGCTTCGATCTGCGCCGCGCGCCGCTCGTTGCAGAGCGTCTGGATCAGGGCTGCGGCGCTGATGGTGCTGAAACTGCCCTGAAGAAACATGCCCATCACCTCCGCGAGTACCTGTTCACTCCTGGGGGAACCCACGCGCCTGCGAGCGAGGGCATTTCGCCCCCGTCGCGTCTCCACGGGCAAGCTGCCCGCGCTCCCAGGAGACATGGTGAATGCTTACCTCCGCGACTACACGGCGCGTCGCACGGCTGCCACCACGCTGTTCATACTCGCCTTCAGCGTATCGAAGACCCCGTAGCCTTTGATCGCCGCCGCCTCGAAGCAGGGGCGACCTTCGATCGGCAGATGCCGGCGCAACTCCTGAACGGACAGGGCATGCGGCAGGTCGCGCTTGTTGAACTGTACCACAATCGGAAATGTGTTGAGGTCATAGCCCAGTTCGATCAAGTGCTGCTCCATCGTGTACCATGACTCCTCGTTCTCCGCCATGCGTCCGGCCTGGGAGTCGACCACGAACACCACGCCGTCGGTGCCCTGGAGGATCAGGCGCCGGCTGGCGGCGTAATACACCTGGCCGGGCACCGTGTACAGCTTAAACTTTGGTTTGAGATTGGCAACCTTCCCGATCTCCAGTTGCAGAAAATCAAACAGGAGCGTGCGATCTTGCTGCGTTTTCAGCGAGATGAGCCGCCCGCGTAGATTCGCCGGCGTGCGCGCATAGATAAACTGCAAATTGGTCGTCTTGCCGCTCAATGCCGCGCCATAGTACACAATCTTCAAATTGATTTCGCCCAGCGCCCAGTTGATAAACATGCGCTCCTCCTACCAGATATTATCAAGATGAGCGGCGAAATTGCGCACGAAATCATCGTTCACGGCAGCGGGAGGCGGCGTCATCGCAGCCTTGCCGACCAGGGCCAGGATGCGTTCCGCCGAACGCTTGATGGCCAGCCGCGACCATCCCAGGGGCACGTCTTTGGCGGTAGCCAGCAGCAAGAACAATCCCTCGCCGACCCGCGAGACCAGAATGGTCATATCATCGTGTTCCTGAACGATCAGATTGCAGGTGCGCTTGCCGCCCAGCAGTTGGGCGATCTCCATGGTGGCCATCAGGTCCCCGGCGGCCAGGGCGGCAAGGCTCGAGACATCGAGCTGCGCGCGACCTTCCCAACTCGCCAGTTCCTGGCCGCTCAGATCGCCCAGGAAGGCGCAGCGCACATCGGCCTGCTGGCCGAGTTGCGCGAGCAGGTTCTGGATGGCCGTCAGATGGGCGGGGGATAGAACAATCGAAGAACGAGACATGATGGCGCTCCCTGTCACTCTTGATGCTGTAACGCATCACCAAACAGTCGCTCGAATTCGCGGTTGAGCGAGGCGCTCAGTTCGGCGGCGATCACCTCGCCCGGCGTTCCTTTCACCAGGCGCATGCCGCTGAGTTGTTGCGCGCTGCGCTTGAGTTGGATCAAGATGTAGCCCAGCCGGGGTTCAACGAACTCTTTGGCGAAGACGAGGGCCAGGAGGTGCTGGCTGCCCACGTTGGTGGCGTAGATGTCAAATTGCACGCCTTCGAGCACAATCAGGCAGCCCACCTGCTGATCATGCAGGGAGCGTCCTAACTCGGCGATGTTGATCGAACTGCCGGCGATCAGCGAGGTGATCGCGTTCACGTCCAGGTTCGCGGCATCACCCTGTTGCGCGATGGTGTTTCCGAGATTATCGGTGTAGATGACAAACTGGGCCTGCGTTTGCCGCCGCAGCATATCAAGGAGCAGCAGCACATCGGCCATCGTCGCCGCCGGGCGACCGGTCTCCGCCATCGGCGCCGGTCCCGTTCCCAGGGGAAGCTCGAGGGCCTTGCCAACCGCCGCAATCAGATCCCCTGCCGCGCCCGGCTGTGGCGCCAGGGCGCAACCGGCCAGTTCCGCTTCGCGCAGACTGACCGCGCTGGCCTGCGGCGGGTGCAGCAACAGCGCGCGGAGGTTGGGCCACCGTTTGCGCAGCCGGCGGATGAGACTCAGGCTCTCGACCTGCAGACCGGCAATCACCAGATCGTAGGGCTGGCCCCCGGCGACAAGCTGCGCGGCGGCGACCGAACGGACGCTCTGCGCCTGGATGCGTATGCCGCGGTCGGCACCCGCGGTGGTCAGCGCCTGTTCCCAACTCTGGCTTAGCGCCGGATCGCCTTGAATGATCAGTAGCCGGTACTTCATCCGCGGACACTCCCTCTGCGTGCGATGGTGGCAGAACCTGGGCGATAGAGGATCGCGGAGAGGCGCAGTCTCCCCGCATGCCCCGGCGCTTGCGCGCTAGTCTGAATACCATATCAAATAAGCGCATGCGGCGCTTCAGCCCCCCTCCCAACCTCCCCCCGCCGGGGGGAGGAGCCGCACTCCCGTCCCCAGCCGGTGGGAGGGTTTGGGAGGGCTGCGCCCTCCTACGAAGAACCTATGGCCATCCTGTTCGTGTGCGGCGCGAGCCGCATGGGCGGCTGAAACGTCCTGGCGCTAGCCCTCTCCGGCGCAGGGCAATCGGAAGGTAAAGGTGCTGCCACTCTCAGGGCGGCTGTCAACCCAGATCTGGCCGCCGTGTTGCTCGATCACCGCCTTGGCGATGGTCAACCCCAGCCCTCTGCCCGACACGCCCGCGCGTTCGGCGCTCTCGGCCCGGTAGAAGGGTTCAAAGATCTGCCCCATCTCCTCTTCGCTCAGTCCGTAGCCGGTATCTTCGACCATGACCAGAATGTGGCCGGCTTCGTGGCGCGCGACCACGCGAATGTTCGCCCCGCCGGGGCTGTATTTGATCGCATTGTCAATCAGGGCATTGATGGCCCGGCCCAGTCCTTCTTCGGAGCCGGTCACCCGCGGCAACCCCGGGGCCAGGTCCACCGTCACGTGCTGGCCGCGTCGCCCGAACTCGGCGTATTGCAAACCGACCGCGGCTTCGATCAGGAGATCGAGGCGCAACGGCGAGCAGCCTTCAAGGGTCTGGAGCCGGATCTGCCCGAGGGAGAGCAGATCGTTGACCAGCATCGTCAACTCGCTGTTCAGCCGGACCACCTGCCCGATCAGGCGCGACTGTTGCTCGTTGAGTTCACCTGCCGCCGGCACACTGGTGATGAGGTTGCGCAATTCGCGTAAGGGAACGTGAATGACGCGCGAGAAGTTGCTCAGGAAGGTCTCGTGCTGTTCGCGCTCGTTCAGCGCGGGCGCTTTCGCCGGTGTGGCGGGCGGCGCGCTCTTCGGCTCATCGGCGGGGCGAATGACAAAGCTCCACAGCGCGTCGTCAATGCCGCGCGCGATGACGCTGGCGCGCCCCCCGCCCGGCAACGCCACCGTTCCCTCCACCGGTCCCTCGCTCATCAGGGCCTCGCTCAGCAGCGGCGTCAGGCAGGCGGCGCCGCTCTCGATCAGGGAGCGCCCGCGCGCGCTCTGCCCCAGGCCCAGGGCCGCCGCTGCTGTAGCGGTGTAACTGACCAGGCGGCCCTGGCCGTCCACGAGCACCAGCGCATCGGTGAGGCGCTCGAACAACGCGCCGATCTCGTGCGCCAGCGCCGCCTGACGGCGCGCCCGTGTCGGTCCGCCGCCAGCGGGTTGGGACGCGGCGGGAGAGGCGGCGCCCGCGCGGGAGGACCTGGCGGCAGACTGGGGGGCGGCTTCGCCGACGGTTGGCGCGGCGATCCCGTGCGTGGCGCTGATCAGCGCCCCCAGGCCGTTGAGCGCCGACCGCGCGGCGCTTGCCAGCGGGCGCTGGCTGGCGGCCAGCAGCAATCCCCAGAGCGTGCCATCACGTTGCAGAGGGATGATGGTCAGGGTCGAGGCGCCCAGCCAGCGCTGCCCCTCCGCGTCCAGACCGCTTTCGGCCGCGGCGGCGGTGCTGCCAGGCCGCCTGCTGCGCAACACCGTGGCGATCAGGTTGCCCCCCAGGCCGAGCATGGCCGGCCCCTTGCCGCCCGTCGCGGCTAGCACGCGCATCTGGCGCTGGTCGGCGCTCAGCGACCCTATCAACGCGCGCTCCACCCGTAGCTCGTGCAGCGCCTGGCGCAGATCGGGGGTGGCGCAGAGGGTGGGCAGATCGGGGCAGCGCCCGAAGACCCGCGCCAGGTCGATCCAGCGCCGTTCGGTGGGCAGCAGCGCCGGCAGATCGACCGCGTTCAGGCGCGGCTCGGCCACCAGGGCCGCAACCAGCGTGGCCACGAAGGCGCGTTGCGGCTCGGGGGCGGCCAGTTCCGGCAGGCTTATCGTTTCATCGCCGAACTGGGCGAGCGCCATCACCGCGTGATCCACCCGCTCCGGATCGCTCAGGATCACGCACCGAAACCGCTCTCCCTCGGCGCGCGAGACCAGGGCCAGGGCGCCCTGCTCGCCGGCGATCATCAAAAACGGCGCGCTCTGCCAGGCGTCGCCCCACGGCGTGCCTTCGTCCAGATTGCCAAGCGGCCCGCCGAAGATGATCCGCGCGTGCAGATCCGCCGGGCGGCGTTGCACGGCCAGCGTTGCCAGATGCCGCACCTGATCGAGACTGAGCAGGCATCCGGCGTTGGCCGGAACGCCCAGCAAGGCCGGAAGCGAAAGGGGTGCCGCAGCAGTGGTCATGGAATATCTCTCCTCCGCAGGTAAGACATGGTTGCGCGGCGCGACCTGGTGTGCGCCCGTTCGAAGAGAAGGGCGGAAGGCGCAACCCTCCGCGATCCATTGGCTCCGCCGGTGGGGGGCGCGCGTCCTGGTGATGCCGGGATGCGTATGCCGCCGCGGTCGCTACAGGGGTTGCGGGGAGGCGCGCCTCTCCGCAACCCTCTCACATACCAGGACGCATGCGGATGAAAAAAGGTTGTTCCTGGGAGGGCCCACGCCTGGACCCAATACCTTTCAAGCGCATACGGCGCCGCAGCCCCCCTCCCAACCTCCCCCCGCTGGGGGGAGGAGCCGCACTCCCTCCCCCAGCGGGGGAGGGCTGGGGAGGGGGCAGTCACCTTATTTGAAAAGTATTGCGCCTGGACCCTCCCAGGGGCCGGGGCCTGGGTGCGCGGGCCTCCGGCCCGCCTCCGCAATGGGCTAAACAGGTTGTTCCTGGGAGGGCGCAGCCCTCCCAGACCCTCCCACCGGGGAGGGGGAAGGGGAAACCCGGTTTCCCCATCCCCTCAGGTCAGGCCGAAAGGGCACGTTGGGCGACCTGGAGCACGGCCAGGGCCTCCTGGGCGGCATACTCCGGCGCCAGCCGGGCAATGGCTTCACTCAGGGCCTCGTAGCTGAGGCGCAGCGGGCTGTCGGGCAACCCCTGGTGAGCGAGCCAGTGCTGCATCCAGCGGGTGTAGCTGAGCAGCGGATCGGGCACGCCGGCAGCCACGCTGTCAATCAGGTAGGCGACGTACCAACCCGCTTCCGTCGTCGTTTCCGCGCCGCCGGGGGCGATGCCCGCCGCCATCAGCCGTTCCGCCGTCAGCTCGATCAGTTCGGCCTGGATTGACTGGAGCGCCTGACAACTCTCGCGCTGGTAGGCCAGCGCCGCACCGGCTGCCGTCAGCGCGCGCCGCGCCTCCTCGGCCGGCCCCGGGGCGAGCCGCGCCGCCAGCGCCTCGCCCAGCAGCCAGAGGGCATGCTGCATATGGCCGGTGCACAGCCCGCGCCGCATCCACAACTCCCGTTGCCATTGCACATGCTGGCCCAACGTGGCCGTACTGTTGATCCCCAGGGCGTCAACCAGATAGTCAACCAGATACCAGAACTCGTACGCCAGCCGCGCGCGCCCGTCGGCGCCATAGGCCGCCTGCCAGTGCCAGTGCTGGTCGAACGTCGCTCTGGCCAGATCCTCGGCGAGGTGGGTCTGTTGCTCGGCCACGGCGCGGGGCGCGGCCCCGGCAAAGATCAGCGCTTCGAGCGCGCTTTGCATATACCCGAAGATGAAGGGCTGCCACTGCTCCGGCGTGTGCCTCGCGATAGCCCTCCACAGGTTGCCGTACATCTCGCGAATATGGCCGGTCGAACAACCAAAGCCCCGGATCTGGTCGCGGCGCCAGCGCGTGTGATCTTCGAAAATCATCGGCGAACGGTAGCGGATGCTCTGGATCAGCACCCCCAGGTTGCGATCCATGTCCAGCTTCAGGCGCACGTGGATGCCTTCGCCAAACCGTTGCGCCCAGAATGGTTCACGCATCGCCTGCTGAACGGTGTCTTCAACGATCGCCAGGCGCTGATCTTCGAGCCGTTGCACAATGTCGAAGTTTTCCATAGCCTTTCCCTGTCCGGTTCCGTGACACCTATGCCCGGTCCGCCCGCGCTGTCGCGGCCAAGAAAGGGCGGCGCGCAGCTTAGTCCCTCATAAACTGCGCCGCCAGACGGCGCGCGATGGCGCGGGGATCGCCGTCCAGGAACTGCCCTCCCTGGACGCGCGCCCGCAGATCGGGGCGTTCGTAGAAGGCCATGCCGCCAAAGATGAACAACGGACGCGGTGGTTCGATCCGGCTGAGGATCTGCCCGGTCTCTGTCAGATTGTGGGCCGCTTCTACGGTCGTTGCCGAGAGTCCCAGGATCTGAGGGCGGAGCGTGCGCACCAGCGTCTCCAGCGTCGAGTTCGGCACCGTTTGTCCCAGGTAGTTCACCCGAAAGCCGGCCCATTTCAAGAACAGCGCGATGGTCAGCGCGCCCAGTTCGTGCAGTTCACCCTGGGCGCAGCCGATGACCGCCAGGGGGCCGTGCGGGTTGTCCCGATGGGCGGTAAAGAGATTGTGCAGCTTGCTCTCAGCGAACCTGGTCGCGAAGTGCTCGGTGGCGACCGAGATTTCGCCCCGGTGCCAGCCCTCGCCGATGGCCACCTGCACCGGCATCAGCAACTCGGTGCAGAGCGCCTCCGCCGGGTAGAGCGCCCCGGCTTCGCGCCAGACCTCCTCGGCGGCATTCTGGTCAAACGCCACCAGCGCGCCCATCAGCCGGCGCTGGAAGATCGGGAAGCCCTGGCTGGGCGGCAGCGGCCCTGGCTGAGGCCCCGGCATGCCGTTCTGCGCCGGCGCGCCCGGGCCCCCCGCCGGAGCTTCCGCGGCGCTCGAGCGCAACCAGGGCGGCAAGCCGAATTGCGGGGCCGGGGGCGCCGGCAAGACCGGGCCACCGGCAGTGCCTGCCCGGAACGCTGCCGGCGATGGTGTGGCCACGGAGCGCGGATCTGGCCCCGCAACAGCGGCGCCCGTAGCACTCGGACCAAACACATCGGTTCCCGGCGTCGTGGATGCGCCGGGGCCGAAGGGGGCGGCGGCGGGCGCGGGCGCGCCGCCAGCGCCAAAGGGCGAAGCGGCGGGCGCGCCGCCAGCGCCAAAGGGCGAAGCGGCGGGCGCGCCACCACCGGGGCCGAAGGGCGCGGCGGCCGGCGCGGACGCGCCGCCCGGACCGAAGGGCGAAGCGGCGGGCGCGGGCGCGCCACCGCCGGGGCCGAAGGGCGCGGCGGCCGGCGCGGTGCTCGCGCCGAAAGGCGAAGCGGCGGGCGCGCCCCCACCGGGGCCGAAGGGCGCGGCAGCGGGCGTGGGCGCGTTGCCGGGGCCGAAGGGCGAAGCGGCGGGCGCGCCGCCGCCGGGGCCGAAGGGCGAAGCGGCGGGCGCGCCGCCGCCGGGGCCGAAGGGCGCCGCAGCCGGCGCGCCGCCGGGGCCGAAGGGCGCCGCAGCCGGCGCGGGCGCGCCGTCAGCGGGGCTGAAGGGCGAAGCGGCGGGGGTGGGCGCGCCGCCAGCGCCGAAGGGCGAAGCGGCGGGGGTGGGCGCGCCGCCAGCGCCGAAGGGCGAAGCGGCGGGGGCGGGCGCGCCGCCAGCGCCGAAGGGCGCCGCAGCGGGCGCGCTGCCAGCGCCGAAGGGCGCCGCGGCAGGCGCGGGCGCGCCGCCAGCGCCGAAGGGCGCGGCGGTCCCCGGACCCATCGCGCCCGGCGCGGCCACCGGCGCCGAAGGCTGACGCCCGGGGCCGGGCGCCGGCGAAGTGCCGGTGAGCGTTGCCGGGATAGGCGGACGCAGTCCGGATTGATCGGCCGCTCCCCCCCTGGTTTCAATCAACTGCTCCAGCAAGGTTGCCAGGCCTACCGCGCGCGCCAGCCCCTCCGCCTCGTGCGGATCGGGTTCCGCCTGGCCGATCAACAACACGCCCCAGGCCTGACCACGGACGCTGATAGGGATCGCCATCGCCGAAGCGGCCCCGCCGAGCAGGGCATACTCCGGGTCGGTAGGCACGAGTGGCTGCATGGTCAACCGGCCCTGCTGGAAGGCCTGCCCCACCAGACCATCAGCGAGAGAATGCGGCGGCGGCGGGCTGGCGGCGCTCCAGGCAACCGGCGTCAGGGCGCCGTCGGTATAGCGGTAAAGCAACTCGCCCACCGTGCCACAGAACCGGCGCAATGCGTCCATCGCCAACGGCACCATCTGGTCGTACTCCAGCGCCGCCTCGGCCAGCAGCGACTGCAATTCGGGCAGCTCGCCGAGGCAATCAATTAGTTTGAGGCGTTGCGCTTCGGAGTGGCTTGCCAGGGCATAGGCGATCCTGGCCCAGCGCGCCGCATTTGCGACCGGATCGCGCTGGGGCGCCTCGGGGGGCGCCTGCCCCCGCGCCAGACTGAGCAAGAGACTGGCGCGGCTGACCACGCGCTCCTCGGCCGTCAGCACCCCCTCGAACTGGTACCGTCGCGCGGCGCTATTGGCGCGATCCATGCTGGCCCGGCTGATCATCGAGCCCCAGAACACCGGACTGTCCACGACGAGGAACCATTCCTGGCTCAACGGCGACCCCGCCGGCGTCGGCACAAAGGTCACATGGGGGATGGTTGGCGGCGCCACATCGGCCTCGCCATACACGGTCACACTCCGGCACAGGGGCGCCAGTTGCGCGATCCGACCCTGGTGCAGATGAAAAAGGGAGAAACGCAGCGTGCCCAGCGCGACATGCGCCTCGACGCCGCGCTCCTGGGCCATCAACTCGAATTGCCGACCGATGACGATCAGCGCATCAGCCTGACGGCGCCAGCGGCGCGCCTCAGGGATATGCTGCACCAGTTTCATCAACGATGGCCCGGACCCGCGCGTGGCGGAGGTTGCAGGAGTTGTCATAGACCTCTTCCTCAGAATGCTCCAGGCAGCCGGTAGGTGAGGACGCAAGGGCGGTCCCGCTCTGGTGGGCCAATGCGGGACAGCAGTGCTGCGCTCTTTCCACAGTATGGCACACCGCTGGAACCAGGGAATTAGTCAGTCACAAGCATTGCGTTAGGGATGCGTTAGGGATTGGCCGGGCGAAGGCTTTTGCTTCCTACGACAATACATCGTTATATGGCTGAGGCAATGCGGATATTGTATACTATGGCCGGTGAGACATGGTTTCGCTGCGCGGCCTGGCGCGAAACCGTCTGGGAGATCTGCGGAGGGCGCGACTCTCCGCGATTCCCGTGTTCCGACCGCAGCGGGCGCGCGACCTGGCGCCGACAACAGGACTCTGCCGCTGCGGTCGGAACCATATGATGCAAGCAAAATAACTATCATGCCCAGAAAATATTTGTTGTGAATACTATTGCCTTGCGGTGAAACTGGTTTGTGCTCCTGTCTATTGCGGTCAATTGCCGGTTGACCGGTGCAGGCTCGATGATGCAGCAACCACTCATTTCACCCGATACCGCGCGTATCTGGCAACCGACCCTGGCCTCGCTGTTCGACCTGTGGCAGCGCGTGCTGCAAGACCGGTACAGCGCGCACAGCCTGGGGCGGGCCTTGCTCACCGTGGTGGCCGAAGCCACCCACGCCGCCTGGGCCTCGCTCATGGCCTTCGACCCTGACCGGCGCCAGTTGCAGATTACCGAAGCCATCGGCCTCCCTGAAACGGTTGTCCAGTCCACCCGTGTGGCCCTCGGCGAAGGCATCGCCGGATGGGTTGCGCTGCACCGCCAGCCCCTCCTGCTCGCCCCTGACTACCCCGCTCCGCCGCATCTGGTGAGTTACCTGCGCCGCGACGCCATCGGTTCGGCCCTGTGCGTGCCGATGATCAGCGATGGCGACCTCTACGGCGTCTTGAACCTGGCCCGTAAGGAGGGCGAACCGCCTTTTACCGAGGAAGATCTGTGGTTCGCCGCGCTTGTCGCCGAGCGCCAGGCCCTGGCGCTCAAAACGGCGCAACTCTACGCCGAACTGGCCAGACGAGAACGGTTCATGGAGCGCATCATGGAGAGCCTGCCGCTCTCGCTGGTCGTGCTCAACCGGCGTTTGCAGGTGGTGCTGGCCAATCAGAACTTCTTCCTGAAACTGCGGCGCGACGCCCGCCAGACCATCGGACGTACCATCAAGCACCTGTTTCCCGCGGTATTGCTGCAATATATGCGCCTCGAACAGCGCGTCAACGACGTGTTTGCCAGCGGCGAGCCGTTCGATGGCGAGAAGGTGGCCTATACCGCCCCCGGCCTGGGCAAACGCAACTATTTCTATCGCCTCGTTCCGCTCAAACATGGCGCCAGCGTTGATCATGTCTTGCTCTTGATTGAAGATGTGACCGAGCGGGAGAAACTGGGCGAAGAGGTCCGTCGCGTTGAGCGCCACCTCGCCGGTGTGGTCAATCAGGCCAGCGATCTGGTGGTTTCGCTCACCCCTGATGGGAAGATCATTACCTGGAACCCGGCTGCCGAGCAGGTCTCCGGCCTGAACGCCGCGCAGGTGTGCGGCGAGCCATTCGTGAAACTCTGCGCGCCGGGTCAGCACTGGACGGTGCACGACCTGCTGCGACGCCTGGCTGCCGGCGAGGCGGTGAAGGAGATCGAGATTAGCCTGCTGGGCGCCGATCCGCAGCACCCCGTCGTCGTAGCCTGGAACTGCTCGGCCATGCGCGATGACGCAGGCACGGTGGTAGGGATCATCGCCGTGGGTCGCGATCTCACCGAGCGGCGACGCCTCGAGGCCCAGATGGTGCAGGTGGACAAGATGGCCTCCCTGGGGGTGATGGCGGGCGGCATCGCCCACGAATTGCGTAACCCGCTGGCGATTATCCAGACCAACGCGCAGTTGCTGGAAGAGTACCAGGATCATCCAGAACTGGCCCGGCAATGCCTCCAGCACATCGTCGCTTCCACCAGGCGCGCGGCGCTGATTATCGAGAACCTGCTCAAGTTCGCCCGCCCGCCTCAGGATCGCTACCGCTTGCTGAACATCCACAATGTGCTGGAGGAGACCTTCGCGCTGCTCGCCAACCAGCTTCTGATGGCGAAGGTTGACCTGGTTCGCGCATTTGCGCCCGATGTGCCCATGATGTACGGCAATCCGGTGCTGCTCCAGCAGGTGTTTACCAACCTGATCCTCAATGCCCTGGCGGCTATGCCGCAGGGCGGGCGCATTACGGTGAAGACGCGCAGCGTCAACGAGCAGATCGAAATCCAGGTGTGCGATACCGGAACTGGCATCGCGCCGGAGCACCTATCATGTATTTTTGACCCCTTCTTCACCACGCGACCGGTGGGCATGGGTGTCGGCCTGGGATTGTCGATCAGCTACAGCATCGTCCAGCAGCATCATGGCCAGATCAGCGTTGACAGCCAGCCGGGGCATGGAACCTGCTTCACCATCCGTCTGCCCGCCGATGTGTGATCTGCTGCCCCAGGTGGCTGCGCCGCCCGCCAGGCAGCAAGGGGGGAACCACGGTGTTTGGTAAGTGTTCACATTTCTCCTGGGAGCGCGAGCATCTTGCCCGCGGAGAAGCGACGGGGGCGAAACGCCCTCGCTTGCAGGCGCGTGGGTTACCCCAGGTGTGAACAGTTACGGTGTTTGCTCGCAACGCCCCTGGCAGGTACGTGTGATGGTTCTTAAGCAATTCATCCGGTATGCCGGGCTGGCCGTGGGACTAAAGCCCTCGGCTATGGAATGCGAAGCTCGCCTGGGTGAGCTATAGCGAATTGATTTCTCAAAGACCATCACATTGCTTTCGGGAGCGCAGGCAACTTGCTTGCCTAGACGCGATCAAGGCGGGACGCCCTCGCTCCCAGGCGGGTGGGTTCCTCCAGGCGTGAACAGGTACCCTGGCAGGCGCAAGATTTTCTTCAAGAGGCCCGCCCTCCAATGCCCTCTGCGTGATCTTCCCGGCTTTGTATTGAATATGCGTGCGATGGAGGCGATGATGAGCCAGATACTGATTGTTGATGACGAAGCCGACCTCGTCTGGGCCGTTGGCCAGGCTCTGCGCCAGGAAGGGCACACCCTCAGGGTCGCCTATGACGGCAACGAGGCGCTGGAACTCTGTCGCTACATTCTGCCGGATCTGATCATCCTCGATGTCTCGATGCCGCACATGGACGGCCTGACCCTCTGCCGCACCCTGCGCCGCGATCCGGGGCTGGCCGAGGTGCCGGTGCTCTTTCTGACCGGACGGGATATGATTGACGATCGCCTGCGCGGCTTCGAAGCGGGCGGCGATGATTATATGGTCAAGCCGTTTGATCTTCGCGAGTTGAAGGCCCGCGTGGGGGCTTTGCTGCGCCGCAGCTCCCGGTCGGCTCCCCCCCTGGCCGAACATGGCGCGTTGCAGGTCGGCGCGCTGAGCCTGAACCCGCAGACCCGCACCGTGCGGATCGGTGACGAGGTGCGTCAGCTTACGCCGGCCGAGTTTGAATTGCTCACCTTCTTCATGCGCCATCCCAACGAGGTGTACTCCAGCGAACAGTTGTTGCGCCATGTCTGGGGCTACGATCCCGACGCCGCCGAGCCCGGTCTGGTGCGCTGGCACGTGATGAACCTGCGCAACAAGATCGAGCGCGATCCCGCCCGGCCCGCCTACCTCTGCACGGTGCCCCGGCATGGGTATATTCTGCGCAACGGCTGATACCGAATCTTGATCGATTGGGATGCGTTCCTGCCGCGGCAACCTATGGTGGTGCCGGGATCAATACCTTTCACATAAGCCCTCCACGAGGTTCTTCCTGGGAGGGCTGCGCCCTCCCAAACCCTCCTGCGGGTGGGGGGCTGGGGAAACCAGGTTTCCCCAGCCCCCTGCGCAAGGGCTGTGCCCTCACCTTCCCGGGGGCGGGGGCGTGTGGGAACCTGGTTCCCCAATGTTCACGTTAGCGCATCCGGCGCCGCAGCCCCCCTCCCAACCTCCCCCCGCTGGGGGGAGGAGCCGGACTCCCTCCCCCAATGGTCTTTGAGAAATTCCTCCGCTATGCCGGGCTGGCCGTGGGGCTAAAGCCCTCGGCTACGGAATGCGAAGCCCGCCTGCGCGGGCTAGAGCGGAGTATGTATGCAAAGACCATAAGCCCTCGGCTACGGAATGCGAAGCCCGCCTGCGCGGGCTAGAGCGGAGTATGTATGCAAAGACCATGGGGGGAGGGCTGGGGAGGGGGCAGACCTAACGTGAAAATGGGGGAACCAGGTTCCCCCATACCCCCGTTTTCATTGGGCGGTGTGCCGCCCGGCGGCATGGACGGCTTATTTGAAAACGTATTGGTGCCAGGATGTTCCTGGCGCGCTGCAACGGTGCGCCTGCCGCGCGCGGCCTGCGTGAGGCGGACGTCGCGCCCGCCTGCGGCGCCCGGCGCTAACACATCCCTAACTGAAGGCTCGCGTAGGGCTAACACCCTCACGCGGGCTTTTCGTGTGTAATGGTGGCCGGGTTCCGCACCCACTCGTTTACGTTGTAGCACAGGAGGAACGGTATGGCGGTCGAGAAGGTGAATGCGTCGAGCAGCCTGGCCGAAGTCGTGGATCGCATTCTGGACAAGGGCGTGGTGATTGACGCCTGGGCCCGCGTGTCCCTGGTCGGCATCGAGTTGCTGGCCGTCGAGGCGCGCGTGGTCATCGCCGGCGTTGACACTTACCTCAAGTATGCCGAAGCGGTGGGCCTGACGGCCTCCGCGGCGGCGCCGGCCTAAATGCTTGCTGGCTGCGCCGGACATGGTTCACCCCTCCGGTAACGTTGGCGCGGCGCGGGGAGGCTGCGCCTCCCCGGCGCGCCCCGTTCCGCCCGCGGCGGTAGACTCCTGCGGTCCGTGCCAGGGCGCGCCCCCGCCGCGGGCGGACGAACGGGATCGCGGAGAGCCAGACCCTCCGCGCCTTCCCCAGATGGGTGCGTGCCAGGCCGCGCAGCGAAACCATGACCATTTTAGATTTTAGATTGCGGATTGTAGATTGCCGCTCGATGCAAAAGGTCCTGGCGACAATCTGCCACAGGGAAGGCCGGATTACCCGGGGAAACAGCATGGTGACAAACGCAACCTCCGAACAACACGCCGGCAACGTTGCCGACCTGCGGCCCGGGGCGCCGAATACGCTCCGCTCCCCTACCGTGGCCGGGCTGCTGGCGGAATTGCACGCTACGCGGGTGACGATGGCGGCGACCGAGCGGAGCGAGCGCGCCCATACACTCGCCGAGCGCCAGGCCCAGGTCGCCGCCCTGCTGGCCGACCTCCGCGCAACCCGCGTGGCGGCGGCGGCAGTGGAGCACAACGAGCGCGCCCATACGCTCGCCGAGCGCCAGACCCAGATGGCCGGACTGCTGGCCGACCTGCGCGCGACCCGCCTGGCGGCGGCGGCAGTGGAGCACAACGAGCGCGCCCATACGCTCGCCGAGCGCCAGGCCCAGGTCGCCGCCCTGCTGGCCGACCTCCGCGCGGCCCGCGTGACGACGGCGGCAGCGGAGCACAACGAGCGCGCCCATACGCTCGCCGAGCGCCAGGCCCAGGTCGCCGCCCTGCTGGCCGACCTCCGCGCGACCCGCGTGGCGGCGGCGGCAGTGGAGCACAACGAGCGCGCCCGGACGCTGGCCGAGCGCCAGGTGGAGGTGGCCGGGCTGCTGGCGGAATTGCACGCTACGCGGGTGACGATGGCGGCGACCGAGCGGAGCGAGCGCGCCCGGACGCTGGCCGAGCGCCAGGCCCAGGTCGCCGCCCTGCTGGCCGACCTCCGCGCGACCCGCGTGGCGGCGGCGGCAGTGGAGCGGGGGCGCCGCCAGGTCGAGGTTGCATTGCGGCGCGAACTGGTGGCGGGCCGGACAGCAATCCGTGAAGGTGACGATCAGCCGAAGCCCCACGCACCGGCAACGCCAGCGCCTCCCGCCTCGCCACCCGGGGCCGCCAGGGTTGCCACCGTTGCGAAACCGCGAAATGGGAACGGAGGAGCGCCTGCTGTCAGAACCGGCGCTGCCCCGCTCCCGCATCTCGGCTATGCTGGCCTCGTGGCCTATGCGCAGATGACCCGCGTGGCAATCCTGCGCGAACTGGAACGCGGCGAGTTCGGCAGCGAGGCGCTGCAGCGCCATCTCGAGGCGCACCTCGAAAGCCTGCAGAACCATCTGCAACCCCTGCTCGACGAAGTCGCCGCCCTGCCCCCGGGGGACGCGCCTCGGAAAACGCAACTCCTCGAAGCGGTCGAAGGCGCGCGCCGCAGCGTCGAGACCCTCAGCGGCGATCTGGGAGCCTTGCCCTGGCCCACCGCCCCCGAACAGCAATCGGCCTTCGCGGCGACGATAGCCCGGCTGTACGACCGGCTCAAACCATTGCAGGAGCGCCTGGAGAGCGCCACGGCGCGCCTGGGTCCCGCCCCGGCGCGCGCGCGCGCCAATCAGCGCGGACGCGCGCCGGGCAAAGCGCGCCCCGCATCGTGAACCGGGGCCTGACGTGAACATAGGCCGCTAGAGCAGGGGTCTGGGGAAACCCGGCTTCCCCCAGACCCTCGCCCCGTGGGAGGGTCTGGGAGGGCGTAGCCCTCCCAAACATACGCCCTCGGCGAGGGGGGTGGGGAAACCGGGTTTCCCTGTCCCCCCACCCGGTAGGAGGGTCTGGGAGGGCGTAGCCCTCCCAGGAACAACCTTATTTTCATTGCGGCGTTGCGCGGCGCAGCCGCATGGACAACCGAGGAGAAAACGCATGACCCTGGCAGCACGCACCATGGTAGAACCAGGCCGCGCCACCCTGGCCCTGCGCCCCGGCGCCTCCTTCATCGCGACCGGGGCGCTCCAGGAGGTGGCCGCGCGCGCGCTGAGCTACCTGCAGGCCGGGTTTCCCGTCCATTTTCGTGGCCCTGCCGGAACCGGCAAAACGACCCTGGCGATGCACGTCGCCTCGCAGCTTGGCCGGCCGGTCATGCTGCTCGTCGGCGATGAGGAGTTCTCCGCCTCCGATCTGGTTGGCGGGCGGCATGGCTATCGCTACCGCCGCGTGGTTGATCGCTTCATCCACTCCGTCGTCAAGTACGAAGAAGACGCCGTTCAACGCTGGGTGGACAGCCGCCTCACCACCGCCTGCCGCGAAGGGTTTACCCTGATTTACGACGAGTTCACCCGTTCGCGCCCGGAGGCCAACAATGTGCTGCTGACGGTGCTGGAGGAGCGCATGCTCGTGCTGCCCACCAGCGGCAGTAGCGAGGTCTATATCAAGGTTCACCCTGAGTTCCGGGCGATTTTCACCAGCAATCCGCAAGAGTATGCCGGCGTGCACGCCACTCAGGACGCTCTGGCCGACCGGCTGATTACCATTGATCTGGACTTTTACGACCCGCGCACCGAGGCGGACATCATCACCGCTTCCACCGGGATTGATCCCGAAGACGCGGGGCGGATCGTCGCCCTGGTGCATGCCTATCGCGCCAGTGGCGCCTATGCCCAGACGCCGACGATGCGCGCGGCGATCATGATCGCCCGCATCAGCGCCATGCAAGGACTCAGCGCCAGCGCCGACGATCCGCGCTTTATCGCCCTGTGCCTCGATGTGCTGGAGTCGAAGCGCGCCTTCAATGCCCGTGAACAGGAGCAGCGCCGCCGGCATCGTGAACTGCTGCTCGAGCTGATCTATGCGCATTGTCCGGGGAGGAGTTGATGGAACGCCCTCGTTTTCGTCCCGGGATACCGTCCGGCACGCTCATCCGCGGGCGACCGGCGAACAAAACCGCCGCGGCGCTTGCCGCCGAGCGCCTGGCGCTCGAACGCGAGCGGGCACGTCTGGAACGCGAACTGATCGTATGGCGGCGCAACCAGGCCCGCGCCGAGGCGCGGCTGCAGCATGTAACGCAGCGTCTGGCCGCGTTGCAGGCCCCGCCTGATGCCGCCGCGCCCGCGGCCTCCCCCGTCGCCCGCGCGCGGGCCGACGCCCCCTCCGGGCCCTGGAACAGCATCGTGGTGGAGTACTGAGCCATGCGTGACGATCAACGCCAGCACCGATCTGAAGGCGCCTTTACGGTCGGGCTGGGCGGCATTTTCAAGAACCTGGGCGATATGATCAGTCTGCTCGCCGAAATCGCCGAACGCGAAGACGTGGTCTTCGAGCGCAGCGGCGAGGTCCGCGGCGAGCGTCTGCGCGCTGTCTACGGCTTCAACATCCGCACCGGACTCAACGGCGATCTGCGCGTGGAGCGTTTCGGCAACCTGCGCTCCACCGCGGCCGGGCCAGCCGTCACGCCGGTGCGCGAGCCGCTGGTGGACGTCTTCGATGAGGGCGAGACAATGATCGTCATCGCCGAGTTGCCGGGCGTGGAGGAGTCGGAGGTGCGGGTCGAGGTGCACGGCGACGTGCTCAGCCTGGAAACAACCGGCGAGCGCCGCTATGCCCGCGAAGTCCTGCTGCCCGCCCCGGCGCTCCCGGATTCCCTGCGGCAGACCTATCGCAACGGGATTCTTGAACTGCGGCTGACCAGGCAACCCTGAGGACCGCACAGATAGCGGACGCAATCGGCGTGCTTCGGACCACCCCGACACGGAGCTAGCTATGACTGTGACCAGAGCCGTGACCGGTCGTTACCTGTATGGCATCATCCCCTGCGGCGAGGCGCGCAGCTTTGAGGTGCAAGGCATCCACGAACAGGGGCGCGAGGTGTATACCATCCCCTATCAGGACCTGGCCGTGGTAGTGAGCGACTCGCCCTACGAACCCTACGAGAGCACCCGCCGCCATATGCTGGCCCATACCCGCGTGCTCGAAGCCCTGATGCGCGAGTACAGCGTGCTGCCCATTCGCTTCGGCATCGTTGCGCCGGATGCCGATACCGTCCGCGAACAACTGCTGGCGCGCCATTACAGCCACCTGCGCGCCCAGTTCGAGGAGCTGCGCAACCGCATCGAACTGGGCCTGAAAGCCTTCTGGACCGCCGAAGATATGTTGCGGCGCATCGCCGACGAGACTCCGGCGATCAGGGCCTTGCGCGACTCGCTCAGCGGGCGTTCGCTCGAAAGTACCTACTACGAGCGCATACGTCTCGGTGAGATGGTCGAGCAAGCCCTCACCGCCCGCCGCGACCAGGACGCGGAGATGTTCCTCGCCGCGCTGCGGCCGCTGGCCGTCGAAACCGTGACGCTCCCCGTGCGCGCCGATCGCATGGTGCTCAACGCCGCCTTCCTGGTCGAGCGCGAGCGCGAGGCCGAGTTTGACGATGCCGTGCGGCGCCTGGGCGAGCGCTTCGAGGACCAGTTTCTGTTCAAGTACGTCGGTCCGGTGCCGCCGTACAACTTCGTTTCGATCACCATCCAGTGGCAGTAGCGTCTGGAGCAGCGTATGGGTCCGCTTGGTTCCCTGCTTACCGTTCCCGTCACCGGGCCGCTGCGCGGCCTCCTCTGGCTGGCCGAGCAACTGCGCGACCAGGCTGAACGCGAATTGTTCGATCCTGATCGGATTCGCCAGCAACTCACCGAGCTGGAGCTGCAACTCGACCTGGGCCGGATCAGCGAGGAGGAGTACGAGGCCGCCGAGACCGCCCTGCTCGAGCAGTTGCGCCATCTGCGCGAGCGGGGATGCTAGCGACTGGAGCCTTCCATGCCTGGAAATCTGAATGCCGCCACCATTGTGAATGTTGCTCGTGAGCAGATCACCGCGCTCACCGGCATGCCGGTTGACACCGTCTCGCGCGTCTTGCGCGACACGAGCGGCTGGATGCTCGATCTGGAACTTCTGGAAATGAAACGCATCCCCGATAGCAACGATGTCCTGGCGACCTACCAGGTGCATCTGGACGCCGACGGAAATCTGATGAGCTTTCTGCGGACCAACCGCTACTATCGCGGGCAGGTCAAGCAGTAAAGGATGCTCCCATGGCCAATTACACCCTCCAGCACGCCACCCAGTCCACCAATCTGGCCGATATTCTCGAACGGGTGCTTGACAAAGGCGTCGTCGTCGCCGGCGACATTTCGATCTCGCTGGTCGGCGTCGAGTTGCTCAGCATCAAGGTTCGCTTGCTGATCGCCTCGGTGGACAAGGCTGCCGAGATGGGGATCAACTGGTGGGAGAGCGACCCCTTGCTCTCCACCCGCGCCCGTGAACTGGAGGCCGAGAACCGGCTGCTGCACGAACGCCTGGAACGCCTTGAAGAACGCCTGGCGGCAAGGGCCTAGCGCCAATTAATGTGGTCTTTGAAGAAATCATCCGGTATAGCCCGCGCAGGCGGGCTTCGCATCCCGTAGCCGAGGGCTTCAGCCCCACGGCCAACTCGGCATAGCGGATGAATTTCTCAATACCCATATAAGCGCATACGGCGCCGCAGCCCCCCTCCCAGCCTCCCCCCGCTGGGGGGAGGAGCCGGACTCCCTCCCCCGGCGGGGGAGGGCTGGGGCGGGGGCAGTCACCTTAACCTATCGAGCCTGGCACCGGGAGGCTTGCGATCCCTAGACGTGAACATAGGCTCTCGAAGAGGGGGGTGGGGAAACCGGGTTTCCCCACGCCCCCGCCCCCCAGGGGCATGGGGAAACCGGGTTTCCCCATGCCCCCACCCGCGGGAGGGTCTGGCTCTCACGCAGGGGAAGGGGGAAACCAGGTTTCCCCCTATTCCCACCCGCGGGAGGGTCTGGGAGGGCGCAGCCCGTGCGCAGGGGTCTGGGGAAACCGGGTTTTCCCAGACCCCGCCCGCGGGAGGGCCTGGCTCCTCAGGTGCGAACAGGTAGGGCGGGGAACCGGGGTGCCGGGAGGCTTGCGCCTCTCCTGTCCCTCCACCGCGCGCGTCCTGCCACATAACAGGCAGTCGGCAGAAGGTAGGGAAACCAGATGTCCCCTTACCCCTGCCAGAGGAAACGATTTGGCATGGAGTCTGCTGCTTCGATGATCGAACTTCGTGTCGCCGAGGCCCCGGCGAAGGATGTCGGGCGGGGGCTGATCCGCGTGGACCCGCAGGCGATCGCGCGGCTGGGCGCCTCCATCGGCGATGTGGCGCGCATCAGCGGCGCGCGCGCCACCCTGGGCCGGCTGATGCCTACCTACACCGAACAGCGCGGGCAGGGCCTGGCCCAGATGGACGGCATCATGCGCGCCAACGCCGGGGTCGCTCTGGGCGAGCGGGTGCGCGTCGAGCCGGTCGCCGTGGCCCCCGCCCGCCGCCTGACCCTCGTAGCCGAGGGCGGGCCGCTGCCGGGCGGCCTGGCCCCGCAACTGGCGCGTCTGCTCGAGGGGCTGCCAGTGCTTGCCGGCGACCGGGTGCGGGTCACGCTCTTCGGTTCGCGCGCCCAGAACTTTACGGTTGCCGAAACCCTGCCCGCCGGCCCGGTGCTGATCGGCGCTGGCACCGAGATCGTCCTCGGGGGCGCGCGCTCCACGACCGCATCCGGGGCGATCACCTACGAAGATATCGGCGGCCTGGGCCGCGAACTGCGCCGCATCCGCGAGATGATCGAGTTGCCCCTGCGTCACCCCGAGGTCTTCGCCCACCTGGGCATCGAGCCGCCGAAGGGGGTGCTGCTCCACGGGCCGCCCGGCTGCGGCAAAACGCTGATCGCCCGCGCCGTCGCCGCCGAAACCAGCGCCCATTTCATTCACATCAACGGCCCGGAGATCATTGACCGCTACTATGGCGCCTCCGAGTCCAATCTACGCAACGCCTTTGAAGAGGCCCGGCGCCGCGCCCCGGCCATTCTGTTCATCGACGAGATTGACGCCATCGCCCCCCGCCGCGAAGAACTGGGCGGCGACCGGCAGATCGAGCGCCGGGTTGTGGCCCAGCTCCTGACCCTGATGGACGGGCTCGAGTCGCGGGGCAACGTCATCGTCATCGGGGCCACCAACCTCCCCAACACGCTCGATCCGGCCCTGCGGCGCCCCGGCCGCTTCGACCGCGAGATCAGCATCAGCATCCCCGATGCCGCCGCGCGCCACGAGATCCTGGAGATCCATACCCGCGGCATGCCCCTGGCCGATGATGTTGATCTGCGCGTCCTTGCCACGCGCACCCACGGCTACGTCGGGGCCGATCTGGCCGCCCTCTGCCGCGAGGCCGCGATGAGCGCCCTGCGCCGGGCCATGCCTGAACTTGACCGCGGCGCCTCGACCCTGGCCCTGAACGATTTGCACGTCACCGCCGCCGACTTCACAAGCGCCCTGACGGAGATCGTTCCTTCCGCCGGGCGCGAGCTGTTCGCCGAGCGGCCCACCGTCAGTTGGGAGGATGTAGGCGGGCTGGAGACGGTGCGGCAAACGCTCACCGAGGCGGTTGTCTGGCCCTTGCGTCACGCCCCGTTGCTGGAACGGGCCGGCATCCGGCCCCCGCGCGGCATGTTGCTCCATGGGCCGCCCGGCGTCGGCAAGACCCTGGTGGCCGCGGCCCTGGCCCGCGCCAGCGAGGCGAACTTCATCCCCGTCAAGGGCCCGCAACTGTTGAGCATGTGGGTCGGCGAGTCGGAGCGGGCGTTGCGCAAGCTCTTTCACACCGCGCGGCAGGCCGCCCCGTGCCTCATCTTCTTCGATGAACTCGACGCCCTGGCCCCGCCTCGCGGCAGCGACGCCAGCCAGGTCTCCGAACGCCTGGTCGGCCAGTTGCTCACCGAACTCGATGGCATCGAGGAGTTGCGCGGCGTGCTGGTGCTGGCCGCCACCAATCGTCTCGACCGGATCGACCCGGCCCTGCTGCGCCCCGGGCGTTTCGAACTCGTCGTGGAACTGCCGCTGCCCGACGAGCCGGCCCGCGTCGCCATCCTGGCCGTCCACACCAGGACCATGCCCCTCGCTCATGATGTGGACCTGGCGGCCCTGGCGGCGGCTACCGCTGGCGCCAGCGGGGCCGACCTCGCCGGTCTTTGCCGGCGGGCAGCCCTGGCGGCGGTGCGCGAACGCCTGGCCGCCGGTGACGCCGATCCCGACCGGCTGCGGGTCGAACAGCGCCACTTCCTGGCCGCGCTTGGAGAATGATGAGGTGACCATCGTTCGCAGGGTTCTGCCCCCTCCCAGCTCCCCCCGCTGGGGGGAGGCGCCGGGTTCCCTCCCCCAGCGGGGGAGGGTCAGGGAAGGGGCGGTCACCGTGCCCGCGGAGCCGTGGCGCGGGCGTCCCGCCCGCGCTCCCAGGTCATGTTCATTGGGCGTGGTGCGCCATGCGCATGACCGTCTCACGTGAACATAGGCTCTCGAAGAGGGGCGTGGGGAAACCGGGTTTCCCCACGCCCCCGCCCCGCAGGGGAATGGGGAAACCGGGTTTCCCCACGTCCCCACCCGGTGGGAGGGTCTGGGAGGGCTGCGCCCTCACGCAGGGGTTTGGGGAAACCCGGTTTCCCCACGTCCCCACCCGGTGGGAGGGTTGGGGCGGCGCGGCCCCTACGCTGATGCGGGCCGGAGGCCCGCGCACCCAGGCCCCGGCCCCTGGGAGGGTTTGGGAGGGCGCAGCCCTCCCAGGAGCAACCGTATGTTCATTGCGGCATTGTGCGGCGCAGCCGCATGGATGGCTGAAGAGTTACTACGGCGCAATCATGTCCAGGGGAACAAAACCTATGCCCATCACCGAACCGACCGATCCCCAGGCCCCGCAACAGGGCTACTACATCTACGGCATCACCGACGGCGCGCCGGTGGACCTGGGCCCGGGCGTGGGGCCGGGCGCGCCGGTGGAGTTGCTGGTTAGCGGGGATCTTGTAGCCATTAGCAGCCCCGTGCCCCTGAACGCATTGACCCCCGAAGCCGTGCGCGAGCGTCAGGATGACCTGGCCTGGCTCGAGGCGCAGGTTCGCGCCCATCAAGAGGTGCTGGCGCGCGCGTCGCGCCAGGCCACGGTGGTGCCCCTGCGCTTCGGAACCGTCTTCCGTGACGCGGCGGGCGCGCGCGCCATGATGCTCGAACACGCGCCGCGCTTCCGCGAAGCCCTGGCGCGTCTGGCCGGACGGCAGGAGTGGGGGCTGAAGATCGGTGTGGATATGGCGCGCCTGGCCGAAGCGGTCGCCGCGACAAGCGCGCGCATCCAGGAACTGGACGCGCGCCGGCGGGGGATGCGTTCGGGCGCGGCCTATATGCTGGCCAGGAAACGCGACCAGATCCTGCGCGAAGAAGTGGAACGGGCCATCGCCACATGCGCGCAGCACGCGCATGCGCGCCTCGCCGCCGAAGCTGTCGCGGCGGTGATTGACGACGCCGCGCCCGCGGGCGCGGCATCCGGGGCGGGACCGCTGTTCAGGTGCGCCTATCTGGTCGAGACGACCAACCTCCCGATCTTTCTGGGGATCCTGGACAACCTTGCCGCGACCTATCCCGCTTTCGCATTCACCCTGAGCGGCCCGTGGCCGGCCTATAGCTTCGTGAACCTCTCTACGGAGGAGCGGACCTATGCATGAGCGCCTGGTCGCCGAGCGCGAGGTCACCCTGCTTGACCTTCTCGACCGCATTCTCGACAAGGGGGTGATCATCAGCGGCGATATCACCATCTCGGTCGCCAATGTCGATCTGATCTACCTGGGCCTGCGCCTGCTCCTGACCTCGGTGGATAATCTCGAGCGGATACGCGGCGAAGCCGTCACGCTTGCCTCATAGCCCTGACGCCGGTCAGAGAAGGGGAAAGGGCCAGGCTCTCACGCAGGGGGATAGGGAACCCGGGGTTCCTCACCCGCCCGCCCGCGGAAGGGTGGGGGAGGGCAAAGCCCTTCCGGCCTTCCATGCGGCTCGCGCCGCACACCAACAGGATGAACATAGGTTCTTCTTGGGAGGGCGTAGCCCTCCCAGACCCTCCCACCGGGCGGGGGGATGGTGGAACCCGGTTCCCCATCCCCCTGCGCGCGGGCTGCGTCCTCACCTTTCCGGGGGCGGGGGTGTGGGGGAACCTGGTTCCCCCATGGTCACGTGAGACAGTCATGCGCATGGCGCACAACGCCGCGATGAACACACGGTTGCTCCTGGGAGGGCTGCGCCCTCCCAAACCCTCCCGCGGGTGGGGGCATGGGGAAACCGGGTTTCCCCATGCCCCTCGCCGAGGGCGTATGTTCACGTTAGGAACAACTGCTTCGCATCCCATCGGCGCGCGGCGCAGCCGCATGCAAGGCTGAGGTGAACGCTATGCTCTACCTGTACGCCATCATCAACCGCCCCACCGCGCCGCTGCCGCCCATCGGCGGCCTTGGCGAACAGCCGGTGCAAGCCATCGCCTGGGGCGATATCGCAGCGATCTACAGCCCCTACGACGGCCCTGCTCCACGGGCCGAAGTGGCGCACCTCTGGCGGCACGAAGCAGTGGTGGAACATCTACTGGACACTCACAGCGTGCTGCCGGTGCGCTTCGGCGCCCTGCTGCCCGACGAGGCGGCCCTGACGGCCCTCCTGCGCGAACGCCACGACCACTTCATGGCCGGACTGTCCAGGGTGGCCGGACGGGTCGAGGTGAGCGTGCGCGCCCTGTGGGCGGCGGAGGCCCCCCTGCCGGCGTCGCGTCCGGCGGAGGCGGAGAGCGGGCGCGCCTACATGGCCCGTCGCATGGCCGAAGCGCAGGCCCGCGAAACGCGGCGCCGCGAGAACCAGCAGCGCGCCGATGCGCTCCACGCAACGCTGGAGGGCCTGGCCGTCGCCCATGTCCGCCAGGAGTCGCCGCACGAACGCATGCTGTTCAGCGCCACCTACTTGATCCCCCGCGAGGCCCTGGACCCCTTCCGCCGCGCGGTTGACGCCCTCGGCGCGGCCAACCCCGACCTGCGCCTCCTCTGCACCGGCCCCTGGCCGGCCTACCATTTTGTTGATGGAGCGTGACGCCTATGCCGACCTCAGCGGTTCATCAGCCTGCCACGCCATCGGAAGGTTTGACGCCCCGGGCAGCAACCCCATCCGGGCGCGATGACCTCCTCACCCTCCAGCACAAAGTGCTCCACAGCACCGGCGACCCGGCGGAGTTCATCGCTGAACTGGAACAGGCCTGCGACACGCTCCCGCGGCGCATCAATGCCGATCCCGAAGCAGTCGAACAGGGCCTGGCGAAACTGGTCCTGACCCTGATCGAACTGCTCCGCCAGTTAATGGAACGCCAGGCCCTGCGGCGCATCGAACGCGGGACCGTCAGCGACGAGGAGATCGAGCGTCTCGGCGAAACCTTCATGCGCCTGGAGCGGCGCATGGAAGAACTCAAGGTCGTCTTCGGCTTAGAAGGTGAGGAACTGAACCTCAACCTCGGCCCATTGGGGAACCTCTTGTAGCGCGCTCCCGTGAACATGGGGGAACCAGGTTCCCCCATCCCCCCGCCCGCAGGAGGGTTTGGGAGGGCTACGCCCTCAAGCAGGGATATGGGGAGACCAGGTTTCCCCATCCCCCCACCCGGTGGGAGGGTTTGGGAGGGCTGCGCCCTCCCAGGAAGTATGTTCATCCCGTCGGTGTGCGGCGCGAGCCGCATGGACGGCTGATGGGTATTGAGCAATTCATCCGGTATACCGGGCTGGCCGTGGGGCTCATGGTCTTTAAGAAATTCATTCGCTATCCCGCGCTAGCCGTCGGGCTAAAGCCCTCGGCTAGGCAAGGCGAAGCCCGCCGGCGCGGGCTAGAGCGGATGTAGTCCTTAAAAGCTGGAGCGCTTCCCATTGCAGTGAGCAGCAATCTACAATCCACAATCTAAAATCTAAAATGGCAGGCCTCCTCAAGACCGCGCCAGCCCCGGCAGCGCCGCATCAAGTCCTGCTTCGGACGGGCGGGTATCGTAGGGGAGTTCCTCGCGCTCATCGGCAACGATCCGCAGATAGACCTCCTCCAGGCTGCGCGGCATTTCGGCCAGCGCGACCACGGGCAGGTCCTGCCCCGCCAGGCGGGCCAGCAGAAGCGGGTTGACCTCCCGCGGCTCTGCGCAGCGGTAGCGGAGGTAGTCATCGCCCTGTTCCTCAACCGCGACCAGGCCATCGAGGAACGGCAGCGCGGCGGCGGCAGGGCAGGCGAGGCGCAGCTCGAACAACGGATCGCCGAGGAGTTGCCGGCTCAAGGCGGCAAAGGAACCCTGGGCGATGATCCGCCCGCCGCGGATGATCGCGATGCGGTCGGCCAGGGCCTCGGCCTCGGCCAGGTTGTGGGTGGTGAGCAGGACGGCCCGGTCGGCCTTGCGCAAGTCGCCAATCGCATCGCGCACAACGCGGGCGCTCTGAGGGTCCATCGCCGTCGTCGGCTCGTCGAGGAAGAGGACCGGCGGGTCGTGGATGAGGGCGCGCACCAGGGCCACCTTCTGGCGCATACCCTTGGAGTAGCTGTCGAGCCTGCGCTCGCGCGCCTCCCATAGCCCGAACTGCCGCAGCAACGCCTCGGCGCGCCGGCGGCGCGTCAGCGCGTCGAGCCCCAGCAGCGCCCCGAAGAAGTCGAGGTACTCCAGCGCGGCCATACGCCCGTACAAACCCGGGTATTCGGTGAGCAGACCGACCTTGCTCCGCACGGCCTGGGCCTGCTCCACCACATCCAGCCCGGCAACGCGGGCGCGGCCTCCGCTCGGGCGCAGGATCGCGCCGAGCATGCGCACCGTGGTCGTCTTCCCGGCGCCGTTGGGTCCCAACAGGGCCAGAAGCTCGCCGGGACGCACCTCCAGGTCAATCCCGCGCACCGCCTCGAAATTGCCGAACCATTTGGAGAGGTGCTGCGCTTCGATCATTGATTGCTACACCCTGAGAAACCAGGGTTCTCCATACCCCCGCTGATGCGTTCAGATACAGGATGGTATCACCCTACGAGTAGTATAGCAAAGGCGCGTTACGCTCTCACCACGGGAAGGTCCGAGCGGGCGCGATCTTCCCGGGAATCCTATGCTCTTCTGTGCGGCAAACGCACCTGTTCACACCCGGGGTACCCCACGCGCCTGGGAGCGCGGGCGTCCCGCTCTCGTCGCGTCTCCGCGGGCAAGCTGCCCGCGCTCGCAGGCGCAATGCGAATACGTGCGCGGCAAACCCGCATGATCGCGGGGCATAGACAAACCCGATCTCCTCGCATCCGTGCGCATTTGCGCCGGGAGCATCTGCTACACTGCGGACGAACGGCGCACCATCGAGCTGTTACCGAAGGAGCCAACGACCATGCGCTGCACCACATGCGACACACCCAACCCTACCGACGCCCGCTTCTGCACCGGCTGCGGCGCCGCCCTCACCCCCGCCGCCGGCGTCGCCACCGCGCCCCTCGGCCCCACAGCGGCGCCAGCCGCGCCGCAGCCGCCGGTTCCCCAGCCCGTGGCGGCCCCGGTCACGCGCGGCAACCCGGAGATCGGCCCGACCCAGGGGGTTGCGCTCCCGGCATCACCGTTCAACCAGACCATCAACGTCAACGTGCAGGCGGCAGCCCCCAGCCCGGTCGTGGTCATGGCCCCGACCGTCGCCGGACCGGGCTGCCTGGTGCGCGCGCTGTACTTCCTGTTCATCGGCCTCTGGCTCGGCGCAATCTGGACCGGGGTGGCCTGGGCCTTGCTCGTCAGCGTCATCGGCCTGCCCCTGGGCCTGCTGATGCTCAACCGCCTGCCCCAGGTCATGACCCTCAAGCCCATCCGCACCCAGATGCGGGTGGTCAACCAGGGCGGGGTGGTGCTGATCGGTCAGGGGCAGATCGAGCAGCGGCCCTTCTGGATGCGGGCGCTGTACTTCGTGCTGGTGGGCTGGTGGCTGAGCGGCCTGTGGCTCTTCACCGCCTGGAGCCTGATCGGCGTCACCTTCGGCCTGGGGCTGCCGCTGGCCTTCTGGATGTTCGACCAGACCCCGGCAATCGTGAGCCTGGCGCGGCAGTAGATCGCGGTGTGGAGGTGTGGAGGTGTGGAGGCGTGGAGGTGTGTGGCGAGCGGGGCCGTGTCGCTGCCTCCACACCCTGTTGGTACGTGTTCACACCTGGGAACATACACGCGCCTGGGAGCACGGGTATCCCACCCTCGTCGCGTCTACGTAGAAAGCAGCATTGGCTCTGGCCCTCTGGACACCGCGCAGCAACAGAAAGGACCGGCGATGGCAGGTGAGGGTCCGCTGGCGTTTCCACCGCTTTCGGTACTGCGCGCGCGGGTCACCTACCGGTTGCTCGAGGCGACGACCCTGCCGCCCTTCAAGGGCGCGCTACTGCGCGGCAGCTTCGGCTACGCCTTCCAGCGCGCCGCCTGCCTCCCGGCCTGCTGGGGCCACGCCGAGCGTTGCGCGGCGACCATGCTCTGCCCCTACCGCTGGGTCTTCGAGACGCCGCATCCCGAGGGGGTGGCACACCTGCACGACCTGCAAGACGTGCCGCGGCCCTTCGTGATCGAGCCGCCGCTGGACCACAAGCGCCACTACGCCGCCGGTGACGCCCTCGAGTTCGGGCTGATTCTGATCGGAAGGGGTATTGACTTTCTGCCCTACTTTCTGGTTGGGTTCAAGGGGTCAGGCGAGGCTGGCCTGGGCCGCACGCGGACGCCGGCGCGCCTGGAGCGGGTGGAGGTCCTGCAGCCCTTCCGCCCGGTAGGCGTGCCGGTCTACCAGGACGGGCAGGCGCGCGAGGCGGCGGATCTGCCGCTGCTCAACCTGGCCGAACTGCCCATCCATGCCGCCACCCTGGCCGCCGACCTGCGGCTGGAGTTGCCCACGCCGCTGCGGGTCAAGGCCCGCGGCGCCTTCATCGAGCGCCTGGACCTGGCGGCGATCGTGCAGGCCATCTGCTGGCGCATCGCCGCGCTGGCGGTCTTTCACGGGCCAGGCCCGTGGAACGCCGACTACCGTCCCCTGGTCGCGGCGGCGGGCGCGGTGCGCGTCGAGCGGGCCGAAGTGCGCTGGGCCGACTGGGAGCGCACCAGCACCCGCGGGGGCCGGCCGCGGGCCATGAAGCTCGGCGGCCTCATCGGCAGCGCGACGCTGCGCGACGCGCCCCTCGACGTGCGCGCGGCCCTGCTCGCCGCCAGCGCGCTCCACGTGGGGAAGGCCTGTGTGTTTGGGCACGGCCGCGTGGAGGTGGCGCATGTGTGACGGGGTGGGGGGTGGGGTGTGGAGGTGTGGAGATGTGGAGGTGTGGAGGTGTTGTGGAGGTGTGGGGGTGTGGAGCGGATGGTCAGGCCGGTGTGAACCACGCCTCAGGCATGGCTCGCACCGACGTTACTGAATGTGCATGGAGCGAGTTATGACAGGCCATACCCTTCTTCTCTCCACCTGTGGCACGAGCCTGCTGACCAACGGCCGTTCTGACCAGGATCGCCAACTGATCAATCGCTACTCAAATGAGCGAAAGCCTGAGGCGCTCCCCGCGGATGTGAGAACCAGGCTCGATACCATCATCAATGATGTGCGCGACACAGCCCTCAAGGCTACTCCCGGCGAGATCGTGCGTATGTCGGCGGAACTCCATGCCCTGGTGCGGTGGTACGATTACCGGCCCTTCCCGGCGCAGGATGTCCACGTCCTGCTCTACACCGACACCTGGCTTGGCGAGCGAGCCGCCCAGATCGTTGAGGCATATCTCTGCCGCCAGGGGTGTCAGCAGGTGATCCCTTATCGCCAGAAAGATTTGCAAACCGCCGATCTCAGCAGTTTCCAGTTGGCCCTGAGTGAGATCGTCAAATGGCTTGAAGAACTGTTGTCTGACTATCAGCATCGCGGGTATCGGATCGTCTTCAATCTGACCGGAGGCTTCAAGAGTGTGCAGGGCTTTTTGCAGGCTCTGGCGCCGTTCTACGCCGATGAGGTGATCTACATTTTCGAGTCGCAGCAAGCCCTCCTGCGCATCCCGCGCCTGCCGGTGCGCCTGGTGGCCACGGAGACGGTGCGCGAGCACCTGCATACCATCCGCCGCTTGAGTCTCGGTCTGCCGGTGGCTGAAACGGAGCCTGGCAAGCTGCCCGAGACGCTGCTCATGCGTGTCAATGGCGACGTGGCGCTGTCGCCCTGGGGTGAGGTGATCTGGGGTCAGGAACGCAAGACGGTGTACGGGGAAAAACTCCTTCCCTCACCCGACGAACGCCTGGTCTTCGGCCCTCAATTCGAGCGCAGCGTCCGAGGTCTCCCGCCTGATCGTCTGGCGCTAGTGAATGAGCGGATTGATGACCTGGCGCGCTATCTGGTCGCCGGTCACAACCGGAAAGCGCTCGATGTGAAGCCGCTGCGAGGCAATCCGCGTCCGCCTTCGACCCATGAGTGCAATGCCTGGAGCGACCGCGACGCGCGACGGATCTTTGTCCATTACGAGGGAGCAAAGCTGGTGCTTGACGCCCTGGATCGGGGCTTGCACTAAGGTTATCGAGCAATTCATCCGCTCACCATGGTCCTTTGGAGCGGGGTGTGGGGAAACCAGGTTTCCCCACACCCCCGCCCGCGGGCGGGTTGGGGAGGGCGCGGCCCTCCCAGGAACAATCGTATGTTCTCCCATCAGGATGCGACGCAGCCGCATGGATGGCGCTCAGCCGCGCGGGCGGGCTAGAGCGGATGAATTGCTCAAAGACCATAACATGGTCTTTGAAGAAATAATCCGGTATAGCCCGCGCAGGCGGGCTTCGCATGCCATAGCCGAGGGCTTCAGCCCCACGGCCGGCCCGGTATACCGAATTATTTCTTCAAAGACCATAACTAAGGGTACCACCGCCGGGGCCCGGCATGATGTGGACCCGGATGCAGGCCGGACAGGAACATAGCCTATGACCGAACTTCTCGACTTCACGCCGGAAATCGCCGCGTGTCTGGCCCATCCAGACGCGCCGCCGCCGCCCCTTCTCGACCTGGTGCGGGAGACGCTAGCGATGCCCGAGATGCCCGCTCTGGCCGATCTCCTGGAGATGCAGCGGCGCATTGCCGCCGACCCGCTGGCCCGCGGGCCGATCGGCCTGGTCTACGGCGGGGCGACGAAGATCAAGGGCTACGTCTTCGAGGCCCCGAAGCTGCCGGAGATCCGCGGGGCCAGCGCGCTGCTGGATTGGGTGGGTGAGCAGGGCGTCAACCAGATCTGGCACACGCATCTGCCGGTCGCGCCCCCTCGACCTGAACGCCACCCCTCCATCATCTACGCCGGCGGCGGCTCGTTCCTGGCCCTGGCCCCGGCGAATCTGGCGCCGGCGCTGGCGACCGCCGTTGAGCGTGAATACACCACCCAGACCCTCACCGCCAACAGTGTGGCGGTGGCGGCCAGCTTCAACCTGCTGGAGTTGCGCTACGGACGGCTCTATCCCCAGGGACAGGCGGGCGAGCCGTACTGGGTCGAACGCTTCCTCGCGGATTGCCAGGACGCGCGCAAACGCGCCGCCCTGCTGGAGTATTACTACCCTCCCGAGGGGATTGGCCCCGAGGACACGAGTGATACGGCCCTGCGCCGGCGCTTCTTCAACCGCAAGACCTTCGGCGAGCTGGTGACGGTGCTGGCAACTATGTTCAACCGCCGCCGCGACGAGCGCGCCAGCCACGGCGAAGCGCGCAGCCTGCCCCATTACGCGATGATGCCGTGGGCCGAGAAGTGCCAGAGCAGCGACGCGCGCCCGGCGGTGGTGACCGCGCGAGTCGGCAGTGATAAGCGCCACCTGAGCGAAGCCTCGGCGCGCAAACTGGCGGTGGGGCGGGCCGTCAAGGGAGCTGACATCGGCAGTCTTGCTTCCGATCTGAAACCCTGGGCGGTACCTGCGGACTTGCGCAATGCTTCCTGGGAGCAACGCTGGCGCGACTATCTCACCGGCGAGGAGGGGCAGCAGACGCACTATGCCCGTGATCCGGGCGCGCTCAGCGCCGATCCGGCGGCGGACCTGGCCGACATCGGGGCCGCTGCGGCACCGCGTCGCTACATCGGCCTGATCTACGCCGACGGCAACAACATCGGGCGCCTGATGGCGACCCTGGCCACGCCTATGGCCTACCACGCCGTTTCAGCGGCGCTGAGCGACGTGGCCCGGGGGGCCGTCTTCGCCGCCCTGGCAAGCCATCTCCGGCCCGTCGAGGTAGAGGACGCCGAAACCAGGAAAAAGCGCTCCGTCCATCCCTTCGAGATCCTGACCATTGGCGGCGATGACCTGTTTATCATCGTGCCGGGCAGCAAAGCCTTCGCTATTGCCCTGAGCATCGCCCGCAACTTTGAACGCGAATTAACCGGGCGTTTTAAAGAACTGAAACGGTCTGTCGGGCTGTCGGTTCCGCCGTCGCAGCCTCTTCTCCTGCGTTACGCCGGCGACGATGCTACGGCAAAGGAATTGGGCGCGTTCTTGCCATCCGTCGGGCTTTCGGCCGGGGTGTTGATCGCTCAGGAAACCACGCCCTTCTTCTTCCTGCGCGACCGGGTCGAGGAACTGCTGAAGCGGGCCAAGAAGCGGGCCAGAGCCAGCGCGCAGCAGGGCTTCTTTGGCGGAGCGGTTGATTTTATGGTGATGAAATCGATCACCATGGTGAGCGACGATATTGCGGCCTTCCGCAAGGAGGCCCTGGGCGACCACAAGGAGAGCCGGCGCCGGCTGACGGCCCGCCCGTATACCTGGGCCGAGTTTGCCGGCTTTCTTGCCACCGCGCGCGCCCTCAAGGAGGCCGGCGCGCCCCGTTCCCAACTCTACCGCTTGCGGCGGACGCTGGATGCGGATCAGGGCGACGGTGTGCTCGTCAGCACCATGGAGTACCTCTACACCCGCGCCCGGATCGGCAAGCCGCTTGACCGGACCCTGCTGACCCACATCGAGCAGGCCTGGTGCTACCCCCCGGCCGGCGCGCAGGTCCGCATCAGCATGCCGCCCTGGTCGCCATGGCCGAAGGACCTTTCCGACAAGAACGGCAAACCGGCCTACGAGACGATCTGGCCCGATGTGCTGGAGGCCTATGAGTTTGTGGAGATCGATAACCGGTCCTAACGTGAGATGTGAAAACCGTTCGCAGCGTTCAGCCCCCCTCCCAGCCTCCCCCCGCTGGGGGGAGGAGCCGGGTTCCCGCCCCCAGCGGGGGAGGGTCAGGGAAGGGGCGGTCACCGTGCCCGCGGAGCCGTGGCGCGGGCGGGACGCCCGCGCTCCCGGGCCGTTTTCATCGGGGGTTGTGCGCCCCGCGCATGGGGCCTGACGTGAACATGGGGGAACCAGGTTCCCCCACCCCCCCACCTGAGGGAAGGTAAGGGCGCAGCCCTTGCGCAGGGGTCTGGGGAAACTCCGTTTCCCCAGACCCCCGCCCGCGGGAGGGTTTGGGGGGAAACCGGGTTTCCCCACGTCCCCGCCCGCGGGAGGGCCTGGCCCTCAAGCAGGGGTCTGGGGAAACTCCGTTTCCCCAGACCCCCACCTGGTGGAGGGTTATAGGCCGCTGGAGCCGGGGTCTGGGGAAACCAGGTTTCCCCAGACCCTATGGAGCGGAACTGCCTGTAGCGGAGGCATCATGGAGCTACGCATCGCAGTAACCATCACCAGCCGCACGCCCATCAGCGTCGGGGCCGGGGGCAGCGTCGGCACGCTGGCCGATAAGACCATCGTCCGCGACGGCTGGGGGCGCCCGATCATCCCCGGCTCCCAGGTGAAGGGCAAGCTGCGCTGGGCCGCCGAGCAACTGCTGCGCGGCCTGGGGCAGGATATTCCGGCGCCGTTTGAAGGCGCTGCGCGTGAGGAGTTGCCCACGCTGGTTCGGGATCTCTTCGGCAGCCCGCGACAGCGTTCACCCCTCTTTTTCGCCGATCTACCGGGGGTGATCGGCGAACCGGAACAGATCGCCGCCCTGCGCGACAGCCCGGAGCAGCGCCGCAGCCAGATCCGCCCCTCGGTCGCCCTTGACCGTCAGCGCCGCACGGCCGCCGAGAAACTCCTGGTCTTCCAGGAAACGGCGCTGGAAACGACCCGCTTTCATTCGGAACGCGCCATCATCGGCCGGGTGGGCAGCCTGGATCACGTGGCGCTGCTCTGGGTGGCGGCGGGCCTGAGCACCCGCTGGGGCGGAGCTAAATCGCGCGGCCTGGGCTGGGCCGAGGTGCGGGCGCGGGTTTGGGTAGATGACAATGAACGGAGCGCCGACCAGTTGCGCGAGGACGTGCGCGCCCTGGTTGCGCGCAGCGGAGGCCGGTAATGCTCCTGCTCAGCTTTGATCTCGAAGCCCTGGCGCCGCTGACGTTCCCCGAGCGCAAGCCCGGCGTGCAGTTCAACGCCAGCCTGCCCTACGTGCCTGGCGCGGCGCTCTTCGGCGCCCTGGGCCAGGTCTTCGGCGCGCAAGACAGCTTCGATGCGGCGCTCCTCCGCGCCATCCGCTGCCACAATGCCTACCCGGCGCGGCAAAACGACGCATGGGTGCGTCCGCTTCCGGCGACGGCCATTCAGCCTAAGGGCGCGGATGCAGGCGAACACGTCGCCGACTCGCTCTATGCGCGGGTGTGCTGGGAACGCCAGCAACCCCCGGCGCTGATCTACGCCCCCACCGACGCCGATGGGCGCCCCTGGGAGGCGGTGGGCCAGAAGTTCTACACCTTGAGCGATGGCCGCCTTCGCTACCGGAGCGTGCAACAGCGCGTCCTGACCCGCGTGGCGATCAATCGGCAGCGCGGCACGGCCCAGGACCAGCGCCTGTACTCGCTCCTGGCCATCCGTGAAACAACCGAGGTTGAAACCGAAGACGGCGCGCGCCGCGCGCCGGCCCGCTTCCGGGGCAGCATCGCGCTTCCCGCTGACGCCAGCGATGCCGTGCGCGAGGCCCTCAATCAGGTGACCCACCTGGGCGGGCGGCAGACCAGCGGGTTGGGCGCGGTGCGGATCGAAATCTCTTCGACCGCCCCGCCCGCCGATGAGTCCCGGCAGGTGCTGCAACGGGTCAACGCGATGACGCAACGCTTCCAGGAGCAGGCGCGGTTGTACGCAGATCTCGGCGGGTCGCCATGGCCGATCACCGGCAGCATCTTCACCGTCAACCTGCTCGCCGATGCCATCCTCCTCGAAGATGGCTGGCTGCCCACACAGGAGTTGAGCGCCGAACAGCTTCAAGCGTTGACCGGCATCGAGGCGACCTTGCTGCGCGCCTTTACCACGACCAGAACCGTCGGCGGCTGGCATGTGCTCTGGCAGCGCCCCAAGCCGACCAGTGTCGCCGTCGCTATGGGCGGGGTGTATGTCTTCCAGACCGACCGGCCCCTGAGCGAGGAGGATTGCCGGCGCCTGGCGCGCCTCCAGCTCGACGGCATCGGCGAACGCCGCACCGAGGGCTATGGTCAGGTGCGCGTCTGTGATGAGTTTCATCTGAGGTAAACACAGGCCCTCGGAGAGGGGCCGGGGAAACCGGGTTTCCCCACACCCCCGCCTGCGGGAGGGTTTGGAAGGGCGCAGCCCCCGAGCAGGGGGATGGGGAAACCGGGTTCCCCTATCCTCTCACCCGGTGGGAGGGTTTGGGAGGGCTTCGCCTTCCCAGAGAAGGCTCGGAAGGGAAGCCGCAAGACCTCAAAGGATCATTACTGGCGAAACAGGCCACACGCCGAGGAGCAACCATGAATGCGAATGTGAATACAAATGCGTTGGAACCAGGCCCCCTGCGCCGCGATCTGCTGCTGCAAGAGGCGCTTGACAGGCAACTCGACACCCTGGTGCGACAGGCGAACCGGACCGCGGCGCTCCTCGAAAAAAGCAAGATGGAGAAAAGCCAGTTGCGCAACCTGCTCAACGTCGCGGTGACCTCCCGTTCGCCAGAGGTGGTGATCAACTTTGTTCGCTACCAGATTGCCCGGGATAAGGACAAGTGGAGTCTCGAGCAAAAGGGGTTCGGGCATACGGTGATCGGGGATCTGCGCGGGATCGTTAAGGAGCTTGCCGGTAAGGTCGTCGAAGATGTAACAGCGCGCATGCCCGATGCGCCGCAAGCCGAGACCCTGCCCGACATCGCCTATGCCCGTCTGATGCAACTCTACCTCGGCTACCTCAACCGGGCCTTCTACTACGGCAAGGAGACCGGTGATTTTAAGCAACTGCGGGAGGGCGCTAATGCCTGACGAACTGGACTACTCCTTCGCCGCGCTGCGCAACCGCCTGACCGCGCGCGGCGAACTGGCGGCGCTAAGCGGGCTGCGCATCGGCGCCGGCCGCGACAGCGGCGTGGTAGGCAACGACCTGCCGGTGTTGCGCGACGCGCTGGGGCGCCCGTTCATCCCCGGCGCGTCGCTGAAAGGCGCCTTCCGCGCCCGCGTCGAGGCGCTGGTCCACAGCGCGGCCCCCGACCAGGCGCGCGACCTGGAGGCCATCGAGCGGCGCATGCGCGATGGGATGGTGGCCGACAAGCAGGATGCCGAGATCTGGCGCGAATCGACGATGATCGAGTTAACCTTCGGCGCGCCGTGGATCGCCGGGCGGATCTTCTTCAAGGACGCGCCGGTGCGGGCGGATCTCTGGTTCGGTCAGTTCGAGGTGCGCAACGGCGTGGCGCTCAACCGCGACACCGAGACGGTCGAGCAGGGGCTGTTGTATGACTATGAAGTGGTTCCGGCGGGCACGCGCTTTGAAATGGAACTGACGCTGGAAAACGCCGCCGACTGGCAGTTGGGGATGGTCTTGCTGGCGCTGCAACCCTGGGAGCGCGGCGAGATGCAGATCGGCGGCTTCCGCAGCCGCGGTCTGGGACACGTGCGACTGGAGGGGGTTACATACCGCTTCAGCGCGTTGCGCCCTGGCAATGCCGATGATGTGCTGGACTTCCTCGACGGCGGGGGCCAGGCGCCGACCGCGGAGCAGATCACGGCCTGGAAGGAGGCGTTCCGCGAGGAACTGCGCCGCCGGGCCGGCGCGCAGAGCAGGGGGTGAGCAGCAATGCACAAGGCAACCTTTCTCGAAGGAACCATCCGCTTTACCATCGTTCCCGATGGGCCGATCCTGATCAAGGCCGGCGAGAGCGGCGGCGCCGACCCGACCCTGCCGGATATGGAGTTCGTGCGCAGTCAGGACCACATCTACCTGCCCGGCCCTTCGCTCAAGGGGGTGGTGCGCGCCCAGTGCGAACGCATCTGCCGTTCGCTGGACGGCCCGACCCGTTACGACCTGGCCCACGAGCGCCGCGGTGACAAGGAGTTCATTCCGCCCCTGGCCGATAACCCGCTGGTCGAGCGGAAGCGCTACCAGCCCTACACGCGGGGCGGCGACGAGATGCGTTTCTCTTCGGGGATTTACTTCGAGGAACTGCGCAACGGCAACGCCGCCGGCGATACGGCGCTGATCTACCGCCGTTCCTCGTTCGTGAGCCAGATCTTCGGCCACACCAGCCTGGCCGGGCGGGTGCGCTTCGCCGATGCCTATCCCACCGGCGAGGTGCACGTCGAGGAGCGCAACGGGGTGGCGATTGACCGCATCTACGGCTCGGTCGCGGTTGGCCCCTTCAACTACGAAACCGTGGTGAAGGGCGCGTTCGAGACCCGCATTGACTTCAAGAACCTGACCCTGGCCCAACTCGGCCTGCTGGGCCTGGCCCTGCGCGACCTGGCCGAGGGGCGCGTCGGCATTGGCTTCGGCAAGTCGCGCGGCCTGGGGCGGGTGACGATTACCTTCGACGAGTTGCGCATCTTCTACCCGACCTGCGAACTGGTCAACGGCGCGCTATGCCTGCTCGACGGGCGTGAGGTGGCGCCGGCCGGCAAACTGGCCGGGTTGGGGGCGCTGTGCGCCGATGCGCGCTACCAGGGCTACGCGCTGCCGCCGCGCGAGGTTGATCTGGCCGATCTGCCCGCAGGATCGGCCTACCGGCCCGACGAGATTATGGGCGTGAGCCTCACGGCCACGGGCAACGAGCAGGTCCGCGCCATCTGGAAAGCCTGCATGCCCGCCTGGCGCTGGGAGGTTGGCCTATGAAGGGCTGCCTGTACCGGATCGATCGGGCCGACGCCGCGCGCATCGGCGCGCTGGCCCGGGATATCGTCGGCCTGCCTTGCTGGAGCTTCGGCGGCGCGGCGCTGTGGGACCTCGACCCCGGCAAGGGGAGCGATAACCTGCGCCCGATCAAGGCCCTCGGTAGGCTGGAGGACCTTGACCTGAGCGGCGACTTCGGCCACATCTTTTCGATGCGCGCCGAGGTGCGCTGGAAGCGGCGCGACGACGGCGCCTACGACGTGCTGGTGCTGAGTGAACAGACGCTGAGCATCCAGGGAGCGCGAACCCTGGGCGAGGGTTGGGAGGTTCACGCGCATCCCGCGCGCAAGCTGATCCAGACCGGCCAGTACCCCCCGCTGATGTGCCTGACCTATTACACGCCCAACGGCGCCGCGCAGTTCCTGCGCTATAGCCACCCTGAGGTGACGCCATGACGAACCGCGACCGTGGCCCACAGCAGCCGCCCCTGCCCAAACCCTACGACTTTGTGCCATTGCCGGCCGGCAAACCCGAACGCCGCCAGCCCGCCGGCCACCACCGCTACCGGCCCGGCACCCTCAGCGGCACGCTCGAGGCGGTGATTGTGGCCCGCTCGCCGGTGCATGTCGCCTCGGGCATTCTGGAGCAGATCCCGAGTGATCGCCAGTACCCCCTGGTCAAGGGCCACTTCCGCACCGGCGGCGTCCCGGCCATTCCGGCCACCTCGCTCAAAGGCTGCATCCGCAGCATTGTGGAGGCGATCAGCCGCTCGGCGGTGCAGGTTACGCGCGCGAACCCACCGCCCCGTTCCGCCGAAGAACTGGACGTGGCCCAGCGCATCTTCGGCGCGCTCGGCTACCAGGGCCTGGCGCGCTTCGCCGACGCGCCGCTGCGCGAGGGAAAGGTGGTCACCGTGCCCACGCCGCAACTCTTCCGCCCGCGACCCAAGGCCAGGGACACCTACTTCGATGGGCCGACCCCACGGGGGCGCAAGTTCTACATGCACGGCAAGCTGGCGCAGGGCAACCTGCCGCTGGAAGCCTGCGCTGTGGGAAGCCGCTTCGCCCTGCGTCTGGACTTCAGCAACCTGACGCCGGGCGAACTGGGGCTGATCCTGATCGCCCTGGGGCTGGGCGAGCCGCGGCTGTGGCCCAAGCTCGGCGGCGGCAAACCGGCCTGCCTGGGGACGATCGAAGTGCTTGAGCCGCGCCTGGTGTGCGATGACCCACGGGCGCGCTACAGTGACTTCGAGGCCGCAGCCGCGCCGCTTGATATCGCCTCTCTGATTGCCGCCGCGCGCACGGAAGGACTGGTGCTTGAGACGCAACTCACACGTCTGGCCGAGACGTTGCGCTGGCCGCGGGAGGATCGGGAGTGCCCGGATCGGAGTTATTGAGGCTTGAGGATTGCTATGTCACACTTCTCTACCGCTGAACTCCTCGCCGCCGATCTGGCGGGGGCCGGGGTTGACCCGAACGAGGCCCAGAAGGCCATGGCCTACCTGCGCAGCAAGCGCGACCCCAAAGCGTTCTTCGACTATTTGCAGGCAATTGTCACCAATGGCCGGGCGGTGATCCGCTCGAACCAGACCCTCGACTATTACCGCAAGCTGCAGAGCGACTGCCAGCGCCACCTGCGCGGCATGGCCTACGAGGAACTGGCGCTGACCCTGGGGTGGGCGCTGCGCCTGCTGCGCTACTACCGCGCCGTGCCGTGGGCCGCCGAGGAGAAGGCTGCAGAGCGACGCGGTGAGCCGGTCCAGGCCCCGCGGCGGGCAGCCGCCGCCGACATAGGCGCGGCGATGGGGGCGCGCCAGCAGGCCGCGCCCCCGGCCCGCGAGCTGCCGGCGGTTGGCGCGACGTTCACCGGCAAAGTGATTGACGGCGACGAGCAGTTTTTCGTGATCGAGGTGCCTGGCTTTAAGCCTGACCGCGTGTTCGCGGCGCTGAAGATCGAGCCGGGGGTGCCGAAGTATCGCGTTGGCAAGGACAGTGCCAGGGTCGAGGTCACCAATGTCCGTCAGACTAAGACCGGCAAGACCGTGCTCGACGTGCGCCGTCTGGCGAAGCAGGAGTAGGCATGGCGCGGATCGGGGCGTTCCTGCGCCTGCGCGACGCTTGAGGTCGCCCTTGCTGAGCAACCGCGCGGGGCGGTCCGCCTGCAACCGTTTCTCACACCGTCTCATCGGGCGAGCCGGCGAAGAAGGCGGCGATGGCGGCGCGGAAGGGCAGGGTCGGGGAGCTAAGTTCGCCGTCAGGGGCCACACGCGTCTCCTGGCGGTAGTCGCCGGCGGCGGGGTCGGGCGCGCTGAGGACCAGCACATCGCGCTCTACGGGGCGAACGATCCAGTACTCGGGCAGGCCGGCCCGCGCATAGGCGCCCCGCTTGACCACCAGATCCTGGGTCGGGTTGCTCGACGAGAGCACCTCGACAATCAGCGCCGGAACGCCATTGATGCGCCGGTCGTGGATGATGCTCAGGTCCTTGCGCCCCACCACCACGATGTCGGGCTGCACCGGGTCGCACCCCGGCATCAGCAGGCCGATTGGCGCGAAGGCCACGATGCCCACGCCGGTGTCCTCAAGCTGCGCCTGGAGCGCGCGGATGATCCGGCTGGCAATCCACTGGTGAAAGAAGCTCGGCACTGTGGTTATGTAGAGCACTCCGTCGATCACCTCGTAGCGGTAGCCGTCGTCGGGGAGTTGTGACCAGCGGGCGTAGTTCCAGTTTGTCGTTACCGAGCGGGTGACCAGATCGGGTTCGATCGGCGTGGTGATTGTGGACATAGCGGACCTGCCTTTGCAGTCTGGTTGGCAATGCTATCGCCTTCTTGTCCCTGTGTATGGCTCAAACGAATGTGACAATCCAGCCTTCAACTCCACAGCTCTACACCTCCACAGCTCCACAGCTCTACACACCGGTTCTGTGGAGGTGTGGAGGTGTGGAGCATCTAGAACGCCCCATCCTGAACCGTGTCTTAGCCGAACAACCGCTCGGTCGGGACGTTCCAGGCGGGGATGACCGTGGAGGGGATGATCGCCTGCCCGCGGTAGACGTGTTCGGCGCGGTAGAGGCTGCCGGCCAGGGTGAGCAGTTCCACGACGCGGTAGCCGGGGTCGGCGATCCAGTACTCGCGCACCCCCGCGGCGGCGTACAGGTCGCGCTTCTCGCGCCGGTCGTAGCTGGCCGTGCCGGGGGAGACCACCTCCACCACCAGGTCGGGCGGGCCGACAATGCGCTGCGTGGTGATGGTCGCCGCGCCGCCGCGCAGGATGACGATGAGATCGGGCTGCACCACCGTGTTGGGGCCGAGTTCCACGTCAATCGGCGCGCTGAAGACCCGCCCGTGGCCGGCAAGCTGGATGTGCTGCATGAGATAGTAGAAGATCAGGCCGCTGGCGTTCTGATGGTCAGGAGTGGGGGCGGGGGCCATACGCAGGTCTCCGTTGATCAGTTCGTAACGCTGGCCGTCGTCGGGGAGCCGTTCGTAGTCGGCGACCGTCCAGCGCCCGCCGGGGGGCGGGGGCAGGTGGGTCGCCGGCCCGGCGATGGGGAGGATGTCGGTGCTCATAGGCGTGTCCTGTGGCATCATACCGGTTGGCATTGAACAAGCCGCGCGCGCTGTCCGGAGTTATCGTACAACACCGGGGCCGCAATCTGCAATCGAAGCCGCTCAACATAGTTTCCTGGAGCGGGGTGGGGGGAAACCGGGTTTCCCCAGACCCCCACCCACGGGAGGGTTTGGGAGGGCGGCGTCCCGGAACAACCTTTCTTCATCGAGACGTTGTGCAGCGCAGCCGCATGGACAGCGCTCGCCCGCGCGGAGCGCGCCTCCCTCCTGGCGCGAACGCTAACCCATGCAGTGGCAACACATCCGAAGGAGCATCCGTTGATGACGACCCTGATCTCGTTCCTCGGCGCGACCGACTACCGTGATACGATCTACGTCTATCGTTCGCGCAAAAGCCATGCGACTCGCTACATGGCCGATGCGGCAATGGCTCTGTTTGAACCTGCGCCGCAACGCTTGCTCGTCGTGGTGACCGAGGAGGCCCGAACGAAACACCTGGAAGCATTGACCCGGAACCTGAGCGGCGTGATTGAACCTGAGCCCGTCATGATCCCATCTGGTCAGTCGGAGGCCGAACAATGGACGATCTTTGAGCGGATCGCCGCGCAGATCAGGCCGAATGAGGAACTGATTTTTGACATTACCAACGGCTTTCGCTCCATTCCCGTGCTGGCATTGCTGATTGCCGCCTATGTGCGCGTGGCGCGCCGGGCCACGGTGCGCCATTTGATCTACGGCGCCTTCGACGCGCGCAACCCGGATAACGAGACACCCGTATTCGACCTCACCCCGCTGGCGGCGTTGCTCGAATGGACCACCGCGACCGATGCCTTGCTCAAATACGGGCGCGCCGACGCGCTTCGTGATCTGGTTCAACAACTGGCGCATGCGCGTTCCAGCTCGAACCAACTGGCTCAACAGCTCCACCAACTGACCGCGGCGCTCCAGGCGTCGCGCCCGGCGGAAGTGATGCGGACTGCTGCGACACTTCCTGAGGCCCTCGCCGCCTTTAGCGAGCCCAACGCCACGGATGGGTCCACTCGCCCCCTGGGGTTGCTGCTCGGCGCGATTGAACAGGAATATGGGCCGATGGCCCTTGCGCAGCCGTATGAGCGCCGATTGGCCCGTGAGGTGATCGGCAAGCAACTCGAGATGATCGAGTGGTACGTAGCAAAGGGGCTGTACGTGCAGGCGTTTACCCTTACCCGCGAGTGGCTTATCTCGGTGGTGCTGGCTGCAGCCGACAGCGACGGCGCCTATGACCTTTACAGTGAAAGCGACCGGAAACTGGCCGAGACGGCGATTAATGGCTATGATCAAACCTCAGAAAGTCCGCCGCGCCCGGTGCCGACGCGTATCCTGGAGATCGCGAACCAGCCTGCCATCCGCAGCCTGTGGAAGGATTGTCGCGCCCTGCGCAATGATCTGGCCCATGCCGGGATGCGCCGGAGCCCAGAGGCGGCCGAGCAGGTCGAGAAGCGGGTGGGTGCTGTATGCAGCAGGCTTCGCCCGGCGTTGCAAGCATTGGGGTTTGAGGTTTAGATGTGATCTGTAGCCGGGCGCCCATCAGGCAGGGGTATGGGGGAAACCTGGTTTCCCCATACCCCTGCTTGAGGGCTACGCCCTCCCAGGCCCTCCCGCGGGCGGGGGCGTGGGGAAACCCGGTTTCCCCACACTCCTCTCCGAGGGCCTATGTTCACGTTAGGAAATGCAATGAACCGGCTCTCCCTCAACGACCTGTTGCGCCTGTTTCTGGAAACCCGTGTGCCGGCGCTCTTTCTGATCGGCTCGCTGGCGCTGGCGACCCTCGGCAATGCCGTCTATGAATTGTTGACGGGGGTATTTGGGGCCACGCCGCAGTTTCTCATCGCCCTGATCGCCGGCGCGACGCTGATCTTTGCCTTTGTGGTGGTCGGGTTCCAGCGCGCGCTGAGGGCGCTGCGGCGTCAGAGCGCGACGAAGGTTGACCCGGATCGGCAGGCCCCGCCGCATGCTGGCCTGATTCTGCCGATAAGCGCGAACCCTCAGGCAGCCGACGCCGAGATTCTCGCCTGGCACCAGCAAGGCGCGACCCTGCGCCATTGCTGGCTGCTGGCGTCGCCTTCGGTTGCCAGCAGCGAGCGGTTTCGTGACCTGAAACAGGCGCTGTTAGAGCGAAACGTGAACCCCCATGTGGTGTTGCTCGACGATGTGCTCCGTGCCGACCAGGTCTACCTCAAGGTGCGCGAAGCGATCAACGAGGCCGCGCCGGTGCGCGATGCCTGGCCGCTGATCGCCGACATCACCGGCGGCACCAAAGTGATGACCGCGGGTATTCTGCTGGCCTGCCTCGATGCGGGCGTGCCCGTGCAGTACTGGGTTGCGCCCCGGGATCGGCGGGGCGATCCGTTTTCATCGCCAGACAGTTGCACGATGCAGGTTGTGGTGCGAACTCTGTGATGAGGAGCTTGACAGGTATGCCGGTACTCGTGCTGAATTACTCGCATCCGCTCACCGAGGCGCAGATTGCGACCGTTGCCGGGATCGTTGGCGAGACGCCGGAGGTGCGTGATCTGGCTTCGCAGGTCGACCGCGCTCGTCCCCTGGCCGAGGTTGCGCGCGATCTGGCCGACGCCGCCGGTCTCACCCCCCAGGAATGGCAGACCACGCCGCTGGCGCTCAATCCGCCTGCCCTGGCGCCGGTGGCGCTGGCGCTGGTCGCCGAGATCCACGGGCGGGTGGGCCATTTTCCCGCCATGCTGCATATTCGGCCGGTGGAGGGGAGCGTGCCGACGCGCTACGAGGTGGCCGAGGTGGTGAACTTGCAGGCCCTGCGCGACGCGGCGCGCAGGCGGCGCTAGCCCGGGGGCCATGGTGTGCCATCTGGCGAGGCCCGCTCCAGAGCGGGCAGGCGCCGCAGGTTACACCAGGTTGAAGTGGGGAAACCCGGTTTCCCCACACCCCCGCCTCCGCGAGGGTTTGGGAGAGCGCGGCTCCGCACAACCGGGCCCCCGCCCGCGGGACGATTTGAGAGGGCGCGGCCCTGCCAGGAACAACTTTGCGCGGATGGCTGGCACGCACCGCCAGCCGGCGCGGCCCGCGGGCGGCGCTGCCCATGTCTGAAACCTGCCCGCCTGCCGTGGCTCAGGGCGCCCGCACGCCGAGCACTACCCGCGCGTCGGGCAGCACCCAGCCGCCCTCCGGCGGTTCGGAACTGACCACCTGGTTGGCTCTGAAGCGGTCGAAGACCTCGGGGATGCGCTCGCGGTCCTGGAGGTCCACAATGATGTTCTCGCGGGGGATGCCGCGGCGCACCAGATCCTCGATCACGTTCTCGACCTTCTCGCCCCGAATGTTCCACGAGACCTGGATGGCCCCCGGCGCCGGCGGCGCGGGGGGCGTGTCCTCCACCACCCAGGCCAGCACCCAGCCTTCGTAGCCCACCAGATTGGGGTCGAAGTTCTGCTTTACCCGGACCCGGTACCAACCGGGCTGGCTGGTGGTGTCGAGGACCTCGAGCAGGTCGCCGTTGCGCAGGTAGCCGCCGCGTGACGACTCGTCGGGCCGCAGGTAGAGCAGTCCGAACGGGCCGGGGATATCCTGCCCCTGGAAGCGGTAGCTGGGCAGCGGCCGGATGGCGGCCAGATGACGGTACTCCTGCTTAATGCCGAGGATGCGGCTCTCGCGCAGGTAATCCTGGAGCCGCAGGGTCACGTCAACGGGCAGACCGTTGAGCAGCAGGTTGTACTGGCCGCTGCGGAAGCCGTTGGGCAGCCGGTTGAGGCGCAGGTCGAGGCGGCCCGGTTCGGCGCGCTGGATGATCAGCCCGATGGCGGGGCGGTTGTCCCTGGCCGGCGCGGGTTGCAGGGTGACGGTGCGGATGCCGGTCAACCGGTCGCCGATCAGGGTGAATTGCAGCGGCAACTGGCCCACGAAGACGAAATCGCGGTCGCCTTGAACCGGCGCTTCGAAGCGCTGCACCACGAAGGGCGGCGGGGTCGGGGTCGGCGTTTCGGCAGGCTCAGGGGGCGTCGTGGTGGAAGCGTTGCCGGCGCGTGTGGCCGCGCCGGGGATGGAGGCGGGAACGGGGGCGGAGACCGCTGGTTCAGCGGTCGGGTTGGCGGTGACCACCGGCTCAGCGATGACCGCTGCGGGCGGGGTGGCGGCGATGGCCGGCGCGGCGGCGCCCGCCGTTGGTGCGGACGGTCCGGCGGGGGGGCGTGTCAGCCCCACGATGGCCAGGCCCAGGCCGATGGCCAGCAGCACCGTCAGCCCGGCCCAGACCAGACGCGCCGGGGTGAAGGAGCGGGTGGGCAGGCGCACGCGCCGCAGGTCCTCGAGCATGGCCCGGGCGTTCGGGTAGCGATCGGCCGGGTTGGGCATCAGCGCCTTGAGCACGATGCGCTCCAGGTCGGGCGGGACCGGTGTGGTCGGGTCCGCGGGCAACAGAATGGGCTTGCTCTCATCGGGGCCGCGATCGGGCGGGGGCGCGCCAACCAGCAGGTTGTAGAGCACCGCGCCGGCGGCGTACACATCGGCGGCCGCGGTGACGGGCGCGCCGGGCCGGCGCTGCTCAGGCGCGGAGAAGTGGCGCGTGTAGCCGCGCACGACCATGCGGTTGTGGCGTTGGGAGATGCCAAAGTCGAGCAGGTAGAGGTCGCCGCTGAGGTGATGGACGCGCAGATTCTCGGGCTTCACGTCGCAGTGGACGATCTCGCGGGCGTGGAGGTAGGTCAGGGCCTCGAGGATCTGGCGCGTCCAGCGGAGGGCCGTGGGCAGATCCGGGGGGCCCTGGCGGAGGTAGCTTGCCACATCGCGCCCGCGAATGTACTCCATCGAAATGCAGAGTTGCCCATCGAAGAAGAAAGCATCGTAGACCCTGGGGAGCCGTTCGTGGCTGAGCTGGCGCAACAACTCGCGTTCTTCGAGCAGGGCGTCCTGCTTGCTATCGTCGGCGGTCTTGCTGGCCTTGATGACCACCTCCTGGCCGCGTTCGACATCGAAGGCGCGGTAGGTGGTGCCAAAGCCCCCCTGGGCGCTGAGCAACTCGCGAATCTGATAGCGTTCCTTGATGGTATGGCCGATGGGCAAGGTGGCCGCACCGCCGCGGGGCAGCGGGTCACCCGCGTCCGGGGCGTCCGCGGCCGGCAGGGTTGCTGATGGCAGCGGCGGCGTCGGGGCGCTGACGGGCCGGGTGGCGGCGGGCCAGGCGTAGCCGAGGCGCCGCAACTCCGCGAGCATGGCCTGCGCGTCGGGGTACCGGTCGGCGGGATCGTAGCTCATCGCCTTCAGCACCACCTGTTCGAGTTCGATGGGGATGGATTGGCTCTCGTCGCTGGGAAGCCGCACGGTGCGATCGTTGCGGTCGTCGCGAAACGGCGGTTCATACCCGGTCAGGAGCAGGTAGAGGGTGGCGCCGACGGAGTAGACGTCGCTGGCCGGGGTGGGGCCGGCGTCGGGGTCGTACTGTTCGGGAGGGGAGAAGCGCGGCGAATGGGCGCGGATGGACGTCTGCGCCACAGGCTGGGACAGGCCGAAATCAAGCAGAAAGATCTCGCCCGTCTCCATATGTACGCGCAGGTTCGAGGGCTTGACGTCGCGGTGAACGATCCCGCGCTCGTGGAGGTAGGCGAGGGCCTCGAGGGTCTGGCTGATCCAGCGCAGGGCAGTGGGCCGATCGGGAGGGTCGGCGCGCCGATCGGGGCCGCGGGGCGCCACATAGCTCGCCACATCGCGGCCAGGGATGTACTGCAAGGCGACGCAGAGCTGGCCCTGATGGAAGAACCCGTCGTACACTCTGGGCAGGCGGGGGTGCTCCAGGCTTTTGAGCAACTGAAGTTCTCGCAGCAGCGCGTTCTGCTCAGTATCGCCCGCCGTTTTGCTGACCTTGATCACCACCTCGCGTCGCTCGACGCTGTCAGTGGCCAGATAGGTGGCGCCGAAGCCGCCTTGTTCGCTGATCGTGCGGCGAATGGTGTAGCGTTGGTTAAGCGTTACGCCTGGCTGAATGGTCATGCGTCGTACGGGAGTTCGGCATTATGCGGACCCGGAAGTTCATGCCTAACGTGAACATACGCCCTCAGCGAGGGGCGTGGGGAAACCGGCTTTCCCCATCCCCCCCACCCGGTGGGAGGGTTTGGGAGGGCACAGCCCTCCCAAGAAGTATGTTCATCCCGTCGGTGTGCGGCGGAGCCGCATGGACGGCTGACAGGTCCTTCGCCGCTTGCATGCGGCCCTTTGCATGAGCGTTCGGGTGAGGGGCGCGGAGGGCCAGGCCCGCTGCGCTCCTGTCGTTTCGCCCGCGGCGGGGGCGCGCCCTGGCCCGGACCGCGGAGGTCCGCCGCCGGGGGCGGCGCGGGGAATGGGGGGAGGCGAGGCTTCCCCACGCCCCGCCAGCAGCGCCGTAGAGATGAACCATGTCTCACCGCTCAAGATTGAGCACATAGCCCAGGCCCCGGCGGTTCACGATCAACTCCCCGGTGGCCTGGGGATCGGCGGCGCGCAGGCGCCGGCGCACCTCGGCAAGCTGTTGATCCAGCGGCGCGGCCTCATCGCCAGGGCGATAGTCGGAGCCCCAGATGGCGCGGGCGCAACTTTCCCGCGAGCACACCTCCCCGGCGTGCTCGTAGAGGAAGCGCAGCAAGCGCACTTGCATCGGGGTGAGATCGACCACGCGATCGCCAAGCAGGAAGTGCATCTGGCGATCATCGTAGCGCAGGTGATTCGCGGCGACTTCGGTAGCTTCGGGATCATCGAAGCGCAGGACGGGCCGGGCGCTGCCCAGGCCGATCTCATCGTCGTGGCGCAGCAGGTGCGGGGCGCTCAGGCGCCGCCCGTTGATGAACGTGCCATTGACGCTACCCGCATCGACCAGCAGAAAGTGCATCCCATTGCGCTCGACCCGGGCATGCAGGCGTGAGACCAGAGGGTGGTTTATGACCAGATCGCAGCCGGGCGCCCGTCCCAGTGAGCAGGCGTCCCCCGCCAATGGATAGCTGCGTGTGGCCACAATCTCAGGATCAAGCGCCAGGAGGCTGGCGCCGGGCATGGCGTTACGCATGCTGCACCTGTTGCTGACCGGGCCATAGACCAGATAAACGCGCTTCAAGCATAGCATGCAAAACGCAGTTATGCCAGAGGAAAAATATTCATACACATTCACCATGGCCCTGCCCGTCGCGAGGGTCCGGAGGCCCCGGGCGGTTACGCCGCACGCCAGCCGTCCATGCGGCTGCGCCGCACACGAACAGGATGAACATAGGTTGTTCCTGGGAGGGCAAAGCCCTCCCATCCCCTCCCCCTGGGTGAGGGGATGGGGAAACCTGGTTTCCCCATCCCCCTGCTCGAGGGCTGCGCCTCCCAACCCCCTACGGGCGGGGCGTGGGGAAACCCGGTTTCCCCACACCCCTCGCGGCTCCGCCGCACACCGACGGGATGAAAATCCTTCCTGGGAGGGCTGCGCCCCAAACCCTCCCGCGGGCGGGGGTATGGGGGAACCTGGTTCCCCCATTTTCACGTTAGTGGGATGAAAGAAGGTTTTCCTGGAAGGGCGCAGCCCTCCCACACCCCGTGACACGCGCGGCGCCTCGAATGAGCAAACGCAACGTCTTTCCTTAGCCAGCGCCTATAGCTCCGTATCCTCCTGTACCTGTACATGTATGCTTGCGACAAGGCAAGCAACGGGAAGGAGGGGAACCATGGCCTGGTGTTTCTGGAGCGGAGCGATCGTCCTGGCGCTGCTCGGGGTGAGCGCGCTGACGCTCGACCCGCGCCGTGTTCGCCTGTCGCGTCTTTCGCCGCTGCGGCTGCTGCGGGGCTGTTTCGCCGCGCTGCTGCTGCTGATCGCCGCGCTCCTGGGGAGCCTGGCCTGGGTGCTGCGATGAACCACGCATTGCTTCTGGTGCAGGTGGATGGCACGCCTGGCTCTCCGCCGCGGGGCGTCGCGGGCATCGGCGTGGTCGTGCGCGGTCCCCGCGGCAATCTGATCTGCACGCGCTGCCTGCGGGCGCCGGCTGTCACGAACCACGAGGCTGAGTACCAGGCGGTGATTGCCGGTCTTCAGTTGATGCTGACCCACTATCCGGGGGTGGCCGTGCGCTGCATGAGTGATAGTCAGGTGGTCATTGACCAGCTCTGCGGGCGCGCCGCGGTGCGCGCGGAGGGGATGCACCGGTTGTTCGAGCAGGCCCGGGCGCTGTGCGAGCGCCTGAGCGCGCTGGAACTGATCGCCATTCCCCGCGAGTTGAACCGCGTCGCCGACGCCCTGGCCTGGGAGGCCCTCGGTGGTCGCCAGGCGATCGTGGGCTTTCGCCGCCAGCAGGTGTAGTAGTGGGGAGGTGTTACGAGAAGCGGTGAACGGTATCCGGCGCGCGCCGCGCGCGGCGGGAGGCCCTCACCCCTGGCCCCGCGCCCGCGCGCGGGAGCGGGGCGACCAGAGGATCGCGCCGGGTGGAGCAACGGTCAAACTGGCATGGCCGCTTCTGGACTATGCCTTAGCCAGGGAGGATTGCTATGAGTAGCCAGATTGTCAGCGAGACCTGCGCCGTGGTGGAAGAGGCGATTGTTGAAGGGCTGGCGGTTGCCCGGGGCGAGGTGAGCGCCGAGGGGATGGGGCGCGATCTGCCGTTGCCCCGTTTTGTGACCGGCCTGGCGACGTTGCCGCAGGCGCTCCCGCGGCAGATGTTCGGGCTGACCACCCAGCTCGTGGTGCCGCCGGGGGCCTCAGCCGTGGTCCATCTGCCTGGCGGGGAGCCGGCGGTGTATGGGCCGGGCAGCTACTGGCTGTGGGGCCAGCCCGGCCTGGCGCTGGCGCAGTGGGTGGACGCGCGGCGCCGGCAGGTGCCGGTGGGGCCGGTCGAGGGCTTTAGCGCCGACAAGTGGCGCGTGCGTCTGTGGCTGGCGGTGGACGTGGCGGTGAGCGACCCGCGGCTGATCGCCGCCCATCGCCAGCCCCTCGATACCCTGGCGACGGCGGCGCGCGCGGCGGCCCTGGCCTACATCGAGCGCCACAGCCATGCGGCGCTTACCGGCCACGAGGATGACCGGGGCGGCATGGACGGGCCGGCCCTGGCGATCCTCGAACGGCTGCGCGCCGACCCGGCCCTGGCAGGTCTGGAGATCATCAGCGTGCGCGTGGTTGAACGTCAGGGCGACGAACGGCAGATCGAAGCCGCCACGGCGGCCACTGTCGCCGCGGCGCGGATTGACGAGGCTCTGCGGGTGGAAGCGGCCGAGCATCGCGCCACGCTGCAGCGGCTGGAGGCGCGCTCGGTGGTCGAGGAGCGCGAGCATAGCCTGCGGCTGGCGGCCACTGCCGCCGTGGCCCGCGAGCGCCTGCTGGCCCAGCAGTCCGAGGTGCAGCAGGCGGCCCTGGCCGCGCGGCTGGAGATCGTCCTGGCCCAGATCCGCGCCCAGACCGTCGAGATCGCCCGCGAGGAGCAGCTCTGGCAGGCCGAACAGGCCCGGCTCCAGGGCGAGTGGGAACAGGCGCAGCGCCAGCTCCTCGAGGCCCATCAGACCGATCAGCACGTGCGGGTGCTGGAGGCGCAGCAAGGCATCGCCCGCGTCGAAGGCGACGTGGCCCTCGCGGCCCAGGCGCGCCAGAACGAGCATGCCCTGGCCCTGGCCGCCATCCAGCAACAGATCGCCGAGCAGCGCGCTCGCCAGGCCGAGCTTGCCGCCGAGCGCCGCGCCCAGCACGATCAGGCCCTGCTCGAACTGCACCTGCGCCACGAGGCCCTCATGGCCGAGCAGATGCAGAAGCTGGAAGCCTGGCGCGCCCAGCAGGCGCAGATTGGTGGTCGCGTGGTAGGGGTTCTGGGCCTGGAAGTTGCGGAGTGAGCGCGCCCTGGGGGGTGGAGGAAAGGAGTTCTCCCATGCCAATCTTTCCCCGATACACCGGCCCGGCCCTGCTCGAGCAGGCGGTGAGCGTCGAGAACCTGACCCTGGCGTGGCGGCGGGTCCGCAGCAACATCCAGGTGGCCCGGCGCGGACGGAGCGCCGGGGTGGACGCGGTGACCCTGCGCGATTTTGAGGCCGACTGGGCGGCGCAGATGCGCGCGCTGGCCGAAGAGCTGCGCGGCGGGGTCTATCGCCCGCTGCCGGCCCGCCAGGTGACTATTCCCAAGGCCAGCGGCGGGGAGCGGGCCATCGCCATCCTCGCCATCCGCGACCGCGTCGCCCAGCGGGCGGTGCAGCAGGTGTTGCAGCCACTCTTCGAGCCGCTGTTTCTCGACTGTTCCTACGGCTGCCGTCTGTACGTCGGCGTGCCCGAGGCCGTGGCCCGCGTCGCGCGCTACGCCGACCAGGGTCTGGGCTGGGCGGTGGATGCCGATATCGCCAGTTACTTCGATACGATTGACCACCGCATCCTCCTGGGGCTGGTGCGCCAGCGGATTGAGGAGCCGGCGGTACTGCGGCTGATCAGCCAGTGGCTCCAGGCCGGAGCGCTGCGCGGCGCCGAAGACGCGCCGCTGGTTCCCGAACCCGGCGGACTGGGGGGCCTGGTGCGCCGGGGCGGGGCGTTGATCCGCGAAGCGGTGACGGCAGCCCCGGTCGTGCCGCCGGCCCCGGCTGAGGACGACGCCTATGCCGCGGCGGCGTGGGAACGGCCCGATGGAGCGGGACAGCGCGCGGGCCTGGATCTGCGCGGCCTCGTCGCCGCGGCGAGCCTGGTGCAGCCGGCGCTCGAAGGGGCGCGCCGGCTGGCCCCGCATCTCCAGCGCATTGGCCGGCAGCGCCTGCTGATCGGCGGCGCGCTGGCAGTGAGCGCCGTGGCCGCCAGCGAAGTGGCCCTGCGGCTGCATGCTGCCTCCAGCGCTCGCGGCGCGCCGCAGGGCGGGGCGCTCTCGCCACTGCTGGCCAACATCTATCTGCATCCCTTCGACCTGGCCATGACCAGCCATGGGATGCGCCTGGTGCGCTTTATGGACGATGTGGTGATTATGTGCGCCTCGCGCGACGAGGCCGAGCGCGCCCTGGAGTTGACCCGCCGGCAACTGGCAACCCTGCGCCTGACCCTCAATGGCGACAAAACCCGCATCGCCGCCTACGCCGATGGGCTGGAGTTCCTCGGCCAGAGCCTGGCCCCGCGCCGCCGCGGCCCGCGTGCTGGCGAAGGGCTGACCAGCTTCGAGGAGGCCGAACGCGCCCTGCGCGAGATCTCACAACGGGCTGGCGAGCGCATCCGCCGCGGCGCCGGGCGGATGCGGCGCCAGGGGCGGGAGTGAGGGGGAGGCGTGGAGGTGTGGAGGTGTGGAGGTGTGGAGGTGTGGAGGTGTGGAGGTGCGATCAGATTGCTCTCTGGCTCCACAGCTCCACAGCTCCGCAACGCGATCATAGTGCTAGAGCGGATCAACAAGGAGCCAATCTCATGGCAACGCTCTACGTTCAGGAACAAGGGGTGACCGTGCGCAAACGGGACGAGCAGGTGCTGATCACCCGCGAGGGCAAGACCCTCCAGGAGATCCCGCTGAACAAGATCGATCAGGTCGTGTTGATGGGCCGGGGCGTGCAGATGTCCACCGCGCTGCTGGTGGAGTTGATCGGCCGGGGCATTCCGGTGATGCTGACCAACCAGCGCGGCAGCCGCCACTATGCCACGCTGACGGCCGGGCCGTCGCGCTTCGGGGCACTGCGCCTGGCCCAGATGCAGCGGGTGAACGAACCGGCCTGGAACCTCGACCTGGCCCGCGCCGTGGTGCGGGCCAAACTGAGCAACCAGCGCGCCGTGCTGGCCCGCGCCGCCTGGCCCGCCGCCGCCTCGGCCCTGGGGCAGATTGACGCCGCACTTGCCGCCGTAGACTCCGCGGCGGACATTGACGCCGTGCGCGGCCACGAGGGCGCCGGCGCGGCGGCTTACTTCGGCGCCTGGCGGGTAAGATTCCAGCAAAGCTGGGGCTTCCAGGGACGCCAGTTTTACCCTCCACCCGACCCGATCAACGCCATCCTCTCCTTCGGCTACACCCTGCTGCTGCACGACGCCCTCACCGCCGTGCAGTTCACCGGGCTGGACCCGTATCTGGGCGTGTTCCACGTCATCGAGGCGGGGCGACCTTCGCTGGCCCTCGACCTGATGGAGGAATTTCGCCCCCTGGCCGTGGACCGCATGGCGCTCGAACTGATTCAGACCGGCGCGCTGGCGCGCGACCAGTTCGAGCGCCCGGCCCAGCGGCCCGACGCGGTCTACCTCAACGCGACCGGGCGGGCGCTGCTGGTCGCGCGCTACGAAGCCGCCTTGCAGGCGCCCGCGCGGCTCCCCGGCGGCGAGCAAACGCCCCTGCGGCGGGTCATCCTGCTCCAGGCTCAGGCGCTGGCGCGCGTCGTGCGTGGCGAACAGGCCGGGTATGCAGGGTACGTGATGCCATAGTAGATGGCGGATTGTGGAGGATTGCCGGATGTTCACCATCATCAGCTACGACATCGTAGATGATAAACGCCGCGTGAAGGTGATGAAACTTCTCAAAGGCTACGGCCTGCGGGTGCAGTACAGCGTCTTCGAGTGCGACCTGAACCCGGGCGAGTTCGCCCGCCTGGGGCGGGAACTGCGCGACCTGATTGACCAGAATGTAGACAGTGTGCGCTGCTACCGCCTGGATCAGGAGGCCGTCCGGCGGATCGCCATCTACGGCATCGGCCAGGTCACGACGGAGCCGGGGCACTACTGGGTGTAGGGCATAGGGGTTCAAACTCACGTGACAATCCAGCCTTCTACCATTTTAGATTGCGGATGGTAGATTGCCGCTCCACGCAACAGGAAGCGCTCCAGCTCACGAGCCTGCAGCGTCTCGATGACGCTTTGGTAGCAGCCCGCGGCGAGCTTTCGGGGATGATCCCGGGAACGCCCATTCGCATAGGATGTTGCCGCTTCAGGAAGCCCGCGCCTGGTACGTCCGCGCCTATAGGGCTGCGTCCTCCCGAAATGGCGTAGGGGCGGGGTGACCCCGCCCCTACGCCGGCCCGCCCCCCGACAGCGCCGGTGAGGCGACCTTCCGCATGTTCCGCATTCAATGGGGCAACCGGGTTTTCCCATACCCTGCTGGAGGAGGCAACCCGGCTCCGCCCCCCAGCGGGGGGAGGCTGGAAGGGGGGCGGAACGCCGCGAACGGTGAAACTCCTACGAACCTGGTCTCACGTGAACATAGGCCCTCGGCCAGGGAAATGGGGAAACCAGGTTTCCCTATCCCCTCACCCGGTGGGCGGAAAGGGGCGCGCTGCGACCCCGCCCTCGCCGGGCGCGGTGCGGCGAGGGCGGGCGCCGGTCAGACCGCCCGTCCTCACTCCAACCACACCCGCACCCCTCCCACCGGGGGCGCTCCGAGCGCCAGGCGCCCCGCCGCCGCTCGTCCGGCCGCCGCGGGGCGTCGTGGCCGCGCGCCCGGCGCCGCCACATCGTCCGCGCGCCCCGGCGCGGCGGCCGCGGCCCCGGCGTCGTCCCCCGGCGCGCCGCGCAGCGCGGCGCCCGCCATGCCCGTCACCCGGTCCAGCCGGAAGCAGCGCTCGGCGCGCGCCGCCAGGCAGTAGGCGTGCAGGTAGCTCACCGGCCCGTGCTCCTCCAGCCGCAGCGGGCGCACCACCCGCTCCCGCGGCGCCGCGTCACGCGCCCCCTGGTACCAAAGCCGCACCGCTTCCCGCCGCCGCACCGCCCGGCGCAGCGTCTCTCGCAGCGCGCCGAGGGCCGCAGGCCGGGGCGGTGGCATACCAGCCGTGGCCGGCGCTCCCGCATCACCACCATCCCCCGCCAGCGTCACCCCGTCACCGCCCGCCTCCGCCCTATCACCCGCCGCCGCCAGCGCCGGGGGCAACCCGGCCCGCAGCTTCGCCAGCGCCGCAGCCGGCGGGGGCGGCGGCGCGCCGGGGGGCGCGTGGGCGGCGTAGAACGCCGCCGCCGCCAGCAACCCGGCCCGTTCTGCCGGAGTCAACGCCACCGGCGCCCCCGCGCGCGCCGCCCGCTCCTCCGGCGGCGCGGGCACGCCCCGCCCGGCGCGCGCCAGCGCCCGCGCCAGCGCCCGCTCGCGCCCCGGGGCCACCAGCGCCACCCCCGGGGCCACCTGCGCCTCGAGCGCCCGCCGCGCCGCCCGGCTCCGGCGCACGGCCCGCGCCAGGTCCTCCGGGTCCGCGCTGAGCAGCACCGTCCGCCGCACCAGCCGCAGCCCCTCCACCGCCCGGAGCGTCCCGGCGAGAGCCGCCGGCACCCCGCCGCGCAGCGCCAGCGGCGTCGCCAGCCGCGCCGGGTCGTGGCCGCGGGCGATCGCCGCCGCCACCTCCGCCGGCCCCAGCCGGTAGACCAGCGTGGTGGGCGTGCTGGCCTCCCAGCGCCCGAAGGCCGCCACCGCCAGCGCCTCCGGCAGGTCCGCCCGGCGTGGCAGATGCAGCCGCCCGTCGGCGCTCCAGGTCCAGGGGGCGGGGTGGGTGGGGAGGTGAGGAGATGTGGAGGTGTGGAGGTGTGGAGGTGGGGGGGCGGGGGCGCGAGGGGCGGGAGCGACCCCGTTCCGCCCGTGCCCGCCCGCGGGCGCGTCTCCAGGTTGCGGATCACCGGGGACAGCGACCGGGGCCGCCCTGTTCCGCCTGTGCCCGCCCGCGGGCGCGTCTCCAGGTTGCGCCGGATCACCGGGGACAGCGACCGGGGCCGCCCCGTTCCGCCCGTGCCCGCCCGCGGGCGCGTGGCGCGCCAGCGTTGCCGGCCCCTCCAGGCGCCCCCCCCCGCGCTCCTCCGGGTCACCATACTCCTGACGGGGCGACACGCCCCCGTCGCCCGCCCCGTCCCGTGCCTCTAGCTGCGGCCCCGCGGGCAGCGCGCCCAGCCAGCGCAACGGCCCGACGCAGGCCGCCGCCCACACCGTCGCCGCCCGGCGCGCCGTCCAGGGCCCGCGGCGGGAAGGGCCGCTCAAGCTATGGGTCGTGCCATCGGCCAGGGGTCCCAGGGCCGCCGCCAGGCGCGCATAGGCCCGCTCCGGCTGCGCGGCGGCCTCGGGGGGCAGATGCGCGGCCCAGACCAGCAACCGCCGCCGCAGGGCCGGGGCGTCCAGCCCGCGCAGGCGCACCCGCAGGGCGACCAGCCAGGCCTCCGGGCGGCGGTCCATCTCCCAGGCGGTCCGCAGCCGCGCCAGGCGCCCGGCGGGGGGCAGAGCCAGCAGACGCGGCGCGGCGGGGCCGGGGGCCAGAGCGGCCCCATCGCGGGCCAGGGCCCCCAGAGCCAGCAGCAGCGGCACGGTCCACGTCAAGAGGGCCGCGGCGGCCTCGGGGGGCAGGGGCGCCAGGCGCGGGACCAGGGCGCGGCGGGCGGCGGCGGTCAGGCGCCCGTCCTGGCGCGCGGGCAGGGGCCCTTCGGCGGCCGCCAGGAGCAGGGCCGTCGTGGCGGCCAGGACCGGCGGCTCGCTCGCGGCGGGGTCGGGGGGCGGGGGCGCGAGGGGCAGGGGGGCAGGCAACCAGGCGCGCACCTCGGGGGGCACGAGGAAGCGGGGGGGATGGAAAGGCGCGGCGGGGCGGGGCAGGAGCAGGCCGAGCAGCAGCAGGCGCTCGCTAAGCGAGCGGGGCCTGGGGTCGGCGCGCACCTGGTGAAGGGGGCGGATGGGGCCGAAGCGGGCGGTCAGGGCATCGGGGCGCAGGCCGCCGGGGCAGGCGCGGAGGGCCTGCAACGCGGCCTGGGCGTCGGGCTCGAGGGCCCAGTAGAGGGCGCGAAGGGCGGCGGGGCGGCAAAGGGCGGCGCGAAGGCGCGCGAGGCGCTCCGCGGGCGAACAGCGGCGGGGCAGCGCGACGCGATGGGTAGCGGCGATGAGGCGGAGCAGGGTCGGCGGCGACTGCGCGAGCGCGGCGGCCCAGCGATTCATGCTTGTCCTCCGGCAGATGACCTGCTATACTGTGGCTACTGGAACCATGATAGGCGCTGGGGGACAGGAACGCAAATCGCACCAGCGAAGATGGGCGCTGGCCGACGGGATAGAGGGCATTGGCACGCGGCGCCGGGTCCTGGCTCGGGCGCGAGGGTCAGCGCCTCACCGCCCGCTCTGAAGGGGTTTGAAAC